>Ga0075431_100004327_pt1 | contig 13915 bp, 9 predicted proteins | sample RhiMetdeltSRZDD5_FD_75297 | JGI IMG/M metagenome (GOLD analysis project Ga0075431, IMG submission 75297) | Populus rhizosphere microbial communities from Tennessee, USA - Rhizosphere MetaG P. deltoides SRZDD5 | ecosystem: Host-associated > Plants > Roots > Rhizosphere > Soil | place: USA... | reverse complement strand
GCTCAATCCCAATTGGTCGAATGCGATTGCGGTGATTGAATAAGCGCCATCGGCCACCTGTCTCCACGTCATCGTAAATCGCGACGTACCAACATCACTTGCGCTGCCGATAAGCGTTCCATTCGCGTAAAAATCGACCTTCACGATGCTTCCATTCGTCGCCTGGGCCGCTGCCGAAAGGCTGATGTTTGACTGGCTCGGAAATACGGTTCCCTCGATTGGATTGCTGATTGCGATGGTTGGAGGCGTTCCCACGTTAATGGTCACTGGAGATGAGACGGTGTGGATTCCCGCACTGTTCTTTACTGTCGCTCTGATCTTATAAGAGCCCGCCGCAACGTCCTGCCACACCAACGAATAGACGCCGTTCGCCAGGGTGCCTTCGCCTACCTCTTCGTCGTTAGCGAAAAACTCCACCTCCGCGATAGAGTTCGTTGAATCAGTGGCAGACGCCACCAGTGAGATGTCCGAGCCGGGCGCTATCAACGTGCCGGTGGTCGGGCTGATCAAACTGACCGTGGCTGGACCATTAACCAAGACGATTGAAGAGTCGGACCTGGCTGTGCGACCGAGATTGTCAGTGGCCAGTGCAATCAGTGCATGGACTCCGTGAGGCACATTCGGTTTCGTTAGACTGTACGTGTTTGAGCCCACAAAAGTGCCCTGCCCGATTAACTCGCCATTATCGAAGAACTCGACTTTGTTGATGCCATTGCTATCTGTCGCGACAGCAGTGATGGTGATATTTGACGGACCAGCGAACATTGCTTCATTCGCTGGACTGGTGATTTGAACGGCCGGCGCGGGATTTGGATTCGGCAGAAGATCAGTGGTCTCGATGATCGAGTTGTTAATCATCACCGGATCTGACTCCTTCGCCCTGACCATTACCTGAGTAGGAAGGCGATTGCCCTCGGCTGGAAAACTTGGAGCGCCGTCATCCGGTTTAACCACGACGGTAACGGTGGCCAAGCCTCCGGAATTGATGGTGCCCAAACTACAATAAATCGTTCCCTCTATCTCCTTGCAGGCGCCTTGACTCGGCGTGAAGGATTTCAATAGGACGCGCGTGGAAAGCGCATTCATCAGAGCGACTTCCGTCGCGGCGTTTGGACCATCGTTGTTAACGCTTATCGTGTAGGTCAGATCGTTTCCCGAAACTACCGGATCGGCCGAGTCGACACAGCTCACCCGAAGATCAGCGGCATTCGTGCTGGGAGGAACAACCTCGACCAGTTTTGCGATTACGAATACACCGAGGTCTTCAGCATGCGCACTGAGAGTCCTGTTAGAGAAATCGGGCGCCGGGCTTGAGGGCGACAGAATAGTCCTGTCAACCCAGACCGGTTTCTCCGGGTCAAACTCGTCAGGTTCAGCGTGGAATATGCGTAGCTGGCCGAAGGTAGTCGCATCCTGAATCGATGCAGCCCCGAAATTTATCGTATGCGGACCGGACACAGAAGCAGTCGTATTAACAAAGTAGGCTGTGTTGTTCAGTGCGACGTAGCCAGGAGGAAGCGGACCTATGAGCGCGAGATTATAGGTTCCAAACGTCGTGGCACCGGGAACGTACACGTTTCCCAGGTTTACCGAGATCGGTCCGTCCTGAGTTGGCGGAGGTGAGTTGGTAACCAGCAGATTCTCTTGCGAAACAGTCGGATCGGCATTGAACCAGGCTGGATTCCAGAAGAACGTGTCGCTGTCATGGAAGCCGGTAGGTGAAAACCAAATAACGACTCTTTTCCGATTATCACCATCCCTGATCGATTCGCCGTTCAGCGTTTGCGCATAGTCATGAAGCGCGAATTGGTTACCGTCTTCGTCCGGTTTGTAAAGAGCCAGGGCCACGTCTATCGCCTGATTGCTGCCGGGCGGTATTAGAGGTTTTCCGGGCTTGAAGCGGGCGTCAGGCGTTTGCCTGGACCACCGCCAGTGCATGTGAACACACTCGGGGCATCCGGGCGTGACGCCGGTGTCCCAATTGAGAGTTGGGGGTTGAAATACTTTTTTGTTTGTCTGGTGAAAATTGTCGAGTAGTCCGGTATCCGGCAGGTCCTTTCTGACTACACTCCACCATTCCTCCATTCGCGCCGGGATCCTACTTTTTTTTGGATCGAGAATTACGCCGCTGAAATAAGTTCCTGATCCTAGCAATCCACTCGGTTCGTCGACGTCTCGAGTGGCGACAATCGTATCGGGTGCGTTATCCAACACCTCGAAATGGAGACGTATCGGAATATTTATGTCCTTAAGCGACTCATTTCCGCTCTTCGTAAACTTGTAACTGATCATTGGCCGAAACTTTGTGCACGTAGTTATCGAACCGCTAGGCTCACATTTTGACTCCTGCCCGATGGGAACGTCGAAGCCGGATTTGAAGAACTCAAACTGCTGGGAGATTTTGAGGCAGGAGTTCGGCGCGCCCGGAATTTTGTCAATCCCGTAATCAGCTTGCAGCACCAGGCGGTCAGCTAACCTCTGTGGCTCAAACTTGATTATCTGACTAAAGAGCTGCGCGTCTTCGGGTCTGCCCCCGTTAAGTCGCAGCTCTCCGCGTGTCCGCTTTTCTGGCAGTCCCGGAGTGAAAGCTGTGATCCAATAATAAGGAATACTGATGCGCTCGGCCATCTTTCGCCCCTTCAAACGCACGTCAGTTAACACCAATCCCTGTTTGTCAGTGAACGTGTAGAACATGGTCCAACCATGATGGTCCGGAACGAAAACGGGAACATTCGCTTGAGGGAGCGGCTTTAACCTTCGCCAGTCACAGCCGGGTTTCGGCAGTGGTGTTGCAAAGGCTTCATTAGAGTCGCCGCTTGGGCCGCCATTTCCTGTGGCGGCCACGACATACGTGTATTCGACCTCAGTTGAGAGACCAGGATCGCGATCCGTAAGGCGACATACGCCGCCGGTGCAAATTTGATTTGCGGGAACTATCGAGATAGCAACAAAGGCGGTTGCGTTATTCGTTTCCGGCGCGGTTGCAGATGCACTCGCAGTAAACTCGGAGTTCTCCGTGCTGGTCTCGCCTGCGCGCTTTACGATATAGCCAGTTGCGCCCGGAGATGCGGGCCAACTCAGATTCACCGCTTCTTCATCTGGAAATGCTTCCAGGTTCGTCGGCGCCGGAAGCGGAGTAGGCGTAGGAGTTGGCGTTGGCGTTGGCGTTGGTGTTGCTGCCGGAAGGGTATAGGTGAAGTCGTCAAAAGCGAGGCCGTTAGTGTCTACTATGCTGTGCACTCTCACGCGAGTGATGCCTGTTGTCGGAATCACGATGGGAACCGGAGATCTTTGTGTGTCGATCGGAAAGATCCCGAAATCGCTGGCTGCGAGAGTGTTATTGCGGTAGAAATCGTACTTGGCCATTAGGCCAACAAAGAAGTCAACCCCGGTTACATAAAAGGTCAGATTGCTGACGGGCTGCGGAAACTGAATATTGAGCTCAGCGAAGTGATTGTGAAAAGGGCTAAATACTCCGCGGGTGATAGCGTTGGGCGAACTACGAACATTAAGTCCGGGTCCTGAATAAACATAAACAGCGTTTCCGGGAGACGAGAATTTGATATCGGGATACAGGTCCTGCACATTCACGCCGGGTTGCAGATCGTCAAATCGTCGCGTGACTGTGTTGCCCGTAGCCTGCGGTATCAAGGGCTGTAATGGAAGGGGATCTAAATTGCCGGCGACCAAATTCGGCGGCGAAGCTTTCAGTTTGTCTACCTGCTTAACGTCGGAGACTGTTGGCCCAACTGAACTCGGGGCAGTAGCGTTTGGCGATCCGGTTGTTCCAACCAGTGGAGGAGCAGATGAAGAACTGTCTGAAAAGATCAATGCAATAACAACCGAGAGACAGATCAGTAACGAGGTTACCGGGCGTCGAATTTTTCTGGTTTTCGCAGAATATGCTGGGGCTGGGGGTTCGATAGGCATGCTCTTCTCCGATACGTCAGTCGTAACGTGATGTGGTTGAGCCCTCTACCGAACTGAGCTAGGATAAATTTGCTTTGGAACGCATCCTTTGCGCCCTGAACGGGTGGTATAAGGGGCTGTTCTAGGTAGGCCCCATTGCTACCTGCTACGTAGCAGTGGGGCAACTATTTACATTAAGACTAGTGCTTTCCCACCAAGCGTTTAATCACTAATTCTTGCTTCGTGCCTCCGCGGCAGATGACCCACTCACGACGATCTCCGCCGGAAGCGAGGTTGTAGTAATTCCGGAACTATCAGTGGCGACGAACACTATTGAGTAAGAAAGGGGCCGAGCCGGCTTCCACGTAAAGCGATATTTATCCCTACCAACTGGCTTAGCCTCACCAAGCTTCCAATCGTTCGCAAAAACTTCAACCTTGGTAATCAAATCAGATGGATGGCTGACACGTGCGATCAAGATCAGATCGGTCTCAGGCTTGGCTACAGATCCTGATCCGGGCGATTCGATGTTTACCTTTGCCAGGCCATTTACAATTATCTGGGCTGGTACAGAATCGCTTGTGCGGCCGCCACTGTCTGTCACCTTGGCCCAAATATTGTGTCTTCCAAAAGTGATTCCGGTCTTCGTCAGAGCAAATCTTTTCCCGTCCGTTGAAGCTCCCTCTCCGATTTGAACGCCGCCATCGTAAAACTCGACTTTTTTGATCATTCGATCGTCAGTCGCAATAGCTTCGAAGGTAATCTCCGCCGGCCCCACGTGTAGTTCGCCGTCTTTCGGACTCTCCAGGGTTACGGCGGGAGGCAGGTTTGAATCGGGCAGGACTACAGTAGTATCAGACGACCGATTATTTTCCTCATCAGGATCTTTCTCTTGTGCCTTCGCAAACGCGCTATTTATTACAGTTACGCCTTCATCAGGAAAACTTGTTTTGCCTTCGTCCGGTTGGAGTTTGACTGTTATCGTGGCTGACTCACCTGGCTTCAAAGAACCTAACTTGCAATAGAAACTGCCTACGCCTTTCTTGCACACCCCGCGGCTTGGCTCGTAAGAAGTAAATGACACGGGCCCCGATAAACTGTCGATGAGTCCGACATCCGTCGCTGTATCCGGACCTCTGTTCAAGACCGTTATGTTGTAAGTGATCGGGTTTGGCGCGGCCACACGATCCGAGCCGGAGTCACAGGTGACTACGATTTCCGCAGTATTAGAGTTGGCTTGAACTTCGCCGACCTGCTTTCCAATAACAAACAGGCCAAGGTTTTCAGTGGTTGCGTTAATGGATCTTTTCGCGAAGTTTGGCCCCTGCTCGGTCGAACTCAATACAGTTCGATCTGTCCAAACCGGGCTCTCGGGATCAAACGCGTCAGGCTCAGCGTGAAAGATCCGAAGCTTTCGAAACGTATCTTCATCCTGAATCGAAGCGATATTGAAAGTCACGATATGCGGCCCTGATACCACCGCACTTGTGGTTATCGAGTAGGCTCTCTTGTTCAGTGCTTCATAGCCCGCTGGTAACGGTGGCAATGTCGCGAGATCGTGAGGCTGTATCTTGAGTTCGCCGGATTTATAAACGTTTCCATAAACTACTCCGGCAGGACCATCTTGTCCCTGCGCGGCTGCAGTACGAAGCTCTTCACCCAACAAGACCAGCGTGAGTGAACCAATTAAGATCGCTGCCTCGACCAGGAGGATGCAGACTCTCGGGCGTGAGATCCAATGGTCTATAAACATTGTCGTAGACCGCGTTGAAGCATCAGGATTTTCGCAGGTTATACAGGATTAATCAAACGAAAAGGCGCGGCAGTTTTGGACTGCCGCGCCTAATCTAATGTGGTCATCGTCCTCACCCCGACAACCACTTGGATGGAGGATTCACCAACCATCCTAATTGACCAGCACTATAGCGACCCTCGTCTCCAAATGCAACCACGACGTGAGGTATAAGAGTTGCCTGTAAACTTCATCACAAATCATAATGCGCCGCTGACTGCGCTCCAGAGCCACATCGTCACGAAGAAGCCATAGAAAAGCGCGAGTGCAACCAGCGCAAGCCGGCGCCACAGCGGCGGCCGCAGTTCGATCGGCAGCAGTCGCGTGTTGACGTAAAGCAGGTGCAGCGAGCTGATGACGAACACGATGCCGGCCATGTTTGCGCTGACGGCAAGCAACATGATCGGTTGCGTTAGCCTGAGCGCGATGATGCCCCAAAGACTGATAGCGGCGAGCACCGAGTAGTAGATCACGCGCACGTCGCCGGTGCGCCACGAGCGAATTCGCGAGCTGCCTGTCCAAAGAATGTCTGTGATTGCGCGCGTCATGCCTTCGAGAATGTCGAGTTGCGTCTTGAACAGCAGCCAGACGCCAAGCACAGCGATCGTCAACCCGAAGAAAGCACCCTTCTGTGTGGAGACCGCCTGCGCAAGCGCCGCCGCGACTCCGAGCCCGCGAATATCGACGCCGCCGGGAAGGAACGTGACGTAAAGGAGCGCCGGCAAAGCCATGCCGAGGATCGCGCCCGTGAAGTAAACGCCCCACTGGTCGACGCGCGCGATCCGCCACCAACCCTTCCAGCGTTCAAGCGCGACGGCGTTTGGTTTGAACGTGGCGCCGGAATGTGCGAGCGTCACCTTCTTGCCGCCGACTGCCGCGGGAATGAACCCGATCGTGCTGCTCATGCCGTACCCTTTGTCGCGCGCCCAGTTGCTCAATGTGAGATTCGCTACGCCTCCGCCGCCGCAGAACGCCGCGAATGCGCCCAGCAGAAAGTAATCTGCGCCGGGCGGGAGCAACTGAAAGACGCCGGCCTGCACGTCGTAAGCAAAGAAGCCCGCGAGCGCAGCGCCCCACGTGCGCGCGGGGACGAACAGCAACGCGAGCACTCCGAGCCCGCCGATGATCACCGAGACCATGATCCAGTTGAGATACTCGAGCGTACGTTCGACGCGTCTCCCCACCGTGAGAATCAGCGCGCACATGAGGAAGAGCCCGACGCCGATCGCGTACACCGTTCCCGCTTCCGCCGCGCCTGGAAGACGTTTCGTCGCGAGAAAGAAGACGGCGCCTGCGGCAGCGCCGGCCCATCCGGGCCAACCCATTTGCAGGAAATAAAGCACCGCATAGAACCACGCCCAGAACGTCGCGTGCGGGCGCGTGCGCATGAAGCCGGTGAAGATCGGTTCTCCGGTCGCGATCGTGTAACGCATGAGCTCCACGTTCAGCAGCGTCTGAAGCACTGCCGCAACGCCGACGACCCACAGCAGCGACAGTCCATACTTGACGAACGCCGCTGGTCCAAGCAGAAACTCGCCGCTGCCGATGGAGATTCCGAGCGCGATCACGCCTGGTCCAATCGCGTTGAACCAACCGAATCCGCGCGGAGTCGGCGGCGGCGGAAGTTCGGCGATGCGCCACGCATCCAAACCGGAGCGTGCCTCCGGGGCTTGTTGTTTTTCGACGGTTTCGACTGCCAGCGGTGTCGTCATATATATTTGTCTCTGCGCTCTCTTGTTAATCGTATGAACCAACCTGTACGAGTCAGGCTCGCTGAGCCCTCCGATGCAAACCAGATAATGACGCTTATTAACTCCGCTTTCCGCATCGCGGAGGATTTCTTTTACAAAGAAGATCGGATCACTTTTGAAGAGGTCGAACGACTGTTCACTACTGGCACGGTTCTGCTTGCTGAGGTTGACAGAGTACTCCGCGGATGCGTTTACGTCGAGCCTCGCGGAGAGCGTTCTTACCTGGGCCTGCTTTCAGTCGATCCCTCGCAACAACAGACGGGCCTCGGTTCCCTGCTGCTGACAGCCTCTGAAAATCACTGCCGCGAAATGGGATCGCGGTTCATGGATATCTACATCATCAATCTGCGGACGGAGCTGCCGCCGTTCTATCGCCGCCGCGGTTACGTCGAGACCGGAACTCTTCCGCTGCCGCCGGGTCTGGAGACCACGCAGCCATGTCACTTCATTACGATGGCAAAGCCGTTGTAAGCAATGTTAGCCTCTTCGCGTGAAGAAGAACGAGACAGCCGAGACATTGACGATCGACGGGCGTGAGGTCCGCGTCAGCCATCCGGACAAGCTGTACTTTTCCAAACAGACCAGGGTCTTAAAGATCGATCTGGTTCGATATTACTTGTCGGTCGCGCCGGGAGCGCTGGCGGGGATTCGCGATCGCCCGATCGTTCTCAAGCGGTTCGTCGATGGCGCCGAGGGCCAGGCGTTTTATCAAAAACGTGCGCCGTCGAACCGGCCGGAGTGGTTGCGCACCGTCACGCTCTCGTTTCCGTCGGGACGCGAAGCAGAGGAGATCGTGGTCGACGATGCTGCCGGGCTCGCGTGGATCGTCAATCTCGGCTGTATCGAGTTGCATCCGCACCCGGTTCGGTCCGGTGATCTCGATCATCCGGATGAGTTGCGCGTCGATCTCGATCCGGGCCCCGGCGTTGGATGGGAAGACGTGCGGCAGGTCGCGATGGAAGTGAAAGCGCTGTTGGAAGAAATGGGATTGCGGGGTTGGCCCAAGACGAGCGGCTCGCGCGGGATGCACGTGAACGTCAGGATTGAGCCACGATGGACGTTCAGTGATGTGCGGCGTGCGGCGGTCGCGCTCTCGCGTGAGATCGAGCGGCGAGTGCCCGCGCTGGCGAGCTCGAAGTGGTGGAAGGAGGAACGGCATGGCGTGTTCCTCGACTACAACCAGAACGCGAAGGACCGTACGACATGTTCGGCGTATTCAGTGCGTCCGCTGCCTGATGCGCGCGTGTCGATGCCGCTGCATTGGGAGGAAGTGACGGAGTGCGATCCGGCAGACTTCACGATCCTGACAGCCCCGAAGCGTTTTGCTGAAATTGGAGATCCGCACGCTGAAATGGATCGCGCGGTTGGGTCGCTCGATAAGCTGCTGGAGCTTGCGGATCGCGATCAGGCGTCGGGTTTGGGCGACGCGCCGTGGCCGCCGCACTTTCGCAAGATGGAGGGTGAGTCGACGCGAGTCGCGCCTTCACGCGCGCGTGCCGCTGGTCCAACAAAACCAAAGCGAGTTCGCATGCCGCTGATCGTCGTCGCTAACTCGCCTGACAAAGAAGCGGCGCTGGCAGGTTTGGAGCGTTGGAAGAAGAAACATCGGAAGGTCGCGAAGCTGCTGAAAGTCGACGACGTGCTGGTGGACTCGATGCGCGGCCGCTCCTCAACCTGGACGCGCATCCGCGTCAACCTGCGAAACGTCCCCGAAAACCTTCGCCCGCCTCAGGAAACCCCCGATCCCGACGACGACCCCACCCGCGAATGGCGCTCGCATTTCGCAGCGAAGCGCGGGAAGAAATAACTTCACCGCCCGGAGGAGAAGATGGTCTCGAGCTCGTGCGGGGGGACGACTTCGAGTTGGGCGAAGGTGCAGTCCGAAGGTTGTTTGTCGGGGCGCCAGCGGCGGAATTGGGCCGTGTGGCGAAAACGATCCCCCTGCATGTGATCGTAGGCCACCTCCACCACTAACTCGGGACGCAACGGCTCCCACGAAAGATCCTTACCCTGACTCCAACGACTTTGCGCGCCAGGTTTGCGGCTAGCCGCTTGTGATGCCGACTCGTCAATCGCCCAATCCTTCCACGGATGATCGGCGAGAGCGTTCTTGCGATACGGCGCGAGAAACTTCACCAGCTCCAGCCGCTTCTGATCTGTAAAACTCGCACACACACCCACATGCTGCAACGCGCCACGATCGTCAAACAATCCCAACAGCAGCGACCCAACCGCCGTCCCGTCACCTTTCTTGTGCCAACGAAACCCGGCAGCGACACAGTCACAATCGCGCTCGTGTTTCACCTTGAGCATGACGCGCTTGTTCGGCTCGTAAGTCCCCGAAACGGGCTTGGCGACGACGCCGTCCAATCCAGCACCTTCAAAGCGGCGAAACCAGTCGGACGCAGTCGCAAAATCGGTCGTCGCCGGCGTCAAATGGATCGGCGCATTCGCCTTCGCCAACATTGACTCCAACATCCGCCGGCGTTCCGAAAACGGCAACTTCCTCAAATCTCGCGCGCCATCGGCAAGCAGGTCGAAAAACACGACAGACGCCGGAATCTGTTCCGAAAGGAGTTTTACTCGCGACGCCGCCGGATGCAGACGCAGTTGAAGCGAATCGAAGTCGAGCGCGTGGCCCTGCGCTATGACGATCTCGCCGTCGAGCACGCAACGGTTCGGCAGTTGCGCCTGCAAAGGCGCGTGCAGTTCGGGAAAGTAGCGGTCCAGCGGCTTACCGTCGCGGCTCTGAATCAGGATCTCCTTGCCGTCGCGAAAGATCAACGCGCGAAAGCCGTCCCACTTGGGCTCAAAAATCCATTCACCTGACGCGGGTAACTCGCTGACTCGCTTGGCAAGCATCGGCAAAACGGGTGGATTCACAGGAAGCTGCATGAGGCCCATTCTATGCCGAACTACATGAAAAAACAGCGAGATCCGTGTCTCTCAGTACAGAGAAACACGGATCCCGTTAAGTCGTTCTGCTTTTTTTGTTAGAAAGCAACGAACGGATCGGTCACGACGACTCTGACCGCGACGCCATCCAACGACGGCGCAAACTGCGGCCGTCCCGGAGCCGTGCGATCGACGTAGACGACGATCGCCGGTTCGACTTCGTCTTCAGCGGTCGCGCCGACGCCGGCGCCAATCACGCCCGGTGTACCCATCAAGCTCGCGCGGTAGAGTTCCAGCACTGCCGACGCGCGATCAGCAGCTCTTTCAGGTAGTTGGTGCATCGGTCCTCTTGGTCCGCGAATGAAAGGTGCAATCTCGCCCGAGGACGACGTCGTCGAGCTGGCAGGCCCTGAGCCAACAAACGTGAGCGTGCTGCCGAGAGCCGCGCTCAGTCTCGTCAACACCAGCCCGGCCGGGTTGGCGATCGTTGCGCTGCTGCTGCCCGCGAACAGCAAGCCGACGGGATTATGAGCGGAGTTGTTGGTAACGATCAGCGATCCTGAATCGCCGCCCGCACTGAAGGAACCCGGGCCGATCACGATCTGGCCGGTAAAGGTGACCGTGAACTTCTTGCCGCTGCCACAGCTTGCCTGATACTGAACGCTAACGCTCGTATTGATCGAAGAGATGGTGCCGGTGGTAAAGCCGGTGGTGCGTCCGCTCTTTGCCACTGACATGCCAACGAGCGGCGCTGCGACGGCTGCACTCGGGACGCCGATGTCTTCGATAAATCCGCTTGCGTCCATGGTGCCCGGTCTGAGTTGCGCGATGGCTGCATCGACGTTCGAGCCTGCCGCCAAAGGCGCCGAGGTCGTGAAATCGCCGACTACTGTCGTGACGGCGCAGTTGGCATCAATCATACCCGGCTGAGAAACGTCTTCGCCGCCGGCCGCCTGGCCGCTGCGTCCAAGAACGTGATTGTTGCTGAGAATGTAGGCGGTTGAACCGTTGGTAACGAGTGCTCCGAGTGTACCGCTGCAGCAGAACCTGCTGGTGCGGTCGTTGACGTTGCCGCCCGATACGCCGAAGTGCTGATTACGGACTCTATGATTAGGGCCGTTGTCGGCAAGCGCTGGTACTAGAAGAGACCCACTAATTACGAATGCGAGGACAGTTAGGACAATTAGCCACGTTCTAATTCTCACGAGTTACATCTCCTTTGAACAAAGTTATTTCACTGATGTCGCTAACTGTCAGCGGATCCTTTAGCGGCGGCGGGGATGTTCCAGCTGGTTAGTGACCGATTGCGAGGGTTATCTTTTACCGTTGGCGCGGCGGCAAGTCAACTAAATTAGTTTAGCGAAACGGTCAGGCGGGATGTTTCCGGCGGAGACGATTCCGGCCACTACCTTGCCGCGTTTCGAAGGCAAATTATCAGTTTTGTTAGGAAAGATACGAATGACGGTGGATATTTTGTACTGTGCTTTGTGCTTACACACGACAAAGCAGTAAGAACCAGCACTGAGCTCCTGGTTCCGCGAGTCCGCGGAAGCGCTCTGGGCGCCCGCCTGCTTCCGCGGACTCAGTGTGGCCCCCTCACCCAAGGCCACTACTTGATCAAATTCGCAAAATCAGCAGGAAATCTCTGGACGCGCCCAGCACACGCCGGGCCTGATCGCGGCTGACGGCCGGATAGTGGTCCAGGAAAGTCTCCATTGTTTGGTTATCGCCTAAGAATTCGAAGAGAAACTCGATCGGTATACGGGTTCCGGAAAAGACAGGCACACCGCCGGTTCGGTCCTGATCGCGTTCGATGAGGTCGTCAATGTTCATCGCACAGTCGAGTTCCCCCGAGTCCGCAGAAGCGCCTCGGTTTAGCTTCCGCGGACCCACCTGGCCCCCCGCAAGGCCACTCGCGTCGAGTTTTTTCTATTTACGATTTTGCAATAACGCTTTACGATGCACTCGTCTTTGATAAATCAGACCACGGGCTATGCGCAGCTCCAGCTCCCACAGTAACGAGTGATGAGCATCGCCGGCGAGAACGTAAGAGTCATACTCGCGGCGGAAATCGTAAGCGAACGCATCCTACTCCCAACGGGGAGTTTAAGCAAGCGAAAATTTTCTCTATATGATTTACGATCGGTGGCTGGCTTTTCGAGTGGTCTCGATCGTGAACCTGCGCGGACTTCAGGAGGTGACTCCTGATGGGAAATCCGCGTCCGAGACCGCGACGATTGGGAAGCAAGCTGCTCGAGATTCGACAGCGGCTCGGTCTCTCGCAAAGCCAGATGCTGGCGAAGCTCGGTCTACAGGAGACGATGCACTACGGGCGCATCTCGCAATACGAGAACGACGAACGTGAGCCTACCCTGATGACACTGCTCGCCTACGCGCACGTCGCCGGCGTCCATCTCGAAGACATCGTCAGCGACGATCTCGATCTCCCCTCAAAACTCCCCGGCAACGTCATCTACCAGGGCCTCCGTCACAAACCCTCCCGCCGCAAGTCGTAGTTCTTGCGTAGTTAGACCAACAACATCGCGTGAGCGAATGTCAGGATCTGACATTCACTTCGATCGAGCACCAACACTTGCATAAAGAGTGGGTTTGGGAGCAATCTTTTGCCATGACGGAGAGCGTTGAAGAAATCGTCACTGACCTGGCAGTGATTGCCAGGGGGTTTTATGCGCGCGGCTGGTTGTTGGGGACCAGTGGAAACTTGAGCGCCGTCGTGCGGCGCGATCCGTTGGAACTGGCGATTACCGCAAGCGGCGTCGACAAGGGCCAACTCATTCCCAAACAGATCCTGATGATCGACGAGAACACGCGCGTGTTAAGCGAACATGCGGCGGGCGACAGTCCGGGTTTCATCAGATCGTCTGACAAGAACCATACCGTCTATAAACCTTCCGACGAAACGTTACTCCACATTCGCATCGTAAAGGAGCGCGGCGCGGGCGCGGTGCTTCACACGCATTCGCTATGGAACACGATCCTCTCCGAAGTTCACGCCGGCGAACGCGGCATACAGATCGAAGGCTACGAAATGTTGAAAGGACTCGAAGGCGTCCGCACTCATCAACATTCCGAGTGGGTGCCGATCATCGAAAACTCACAAGACATGCCCGCGCTGGCGGACACAGTCAGCAGCGTCCTCGAACGCCACCCGCAAGCACACGGTTTTCTGATCAAACGTCACGGCCTCTATTCATGGGGCAAAGACCTCGCACAAGCAAAACGGCACATCGAGATTATCGAGTTCCTGCTGGAAACACTGGGACAAACGGCAACGCTGAAAAGCCGCAGGAGTTGATCGTATGGCTTTAGTTACGATATTCCACCCAAGCCGAAACGAAGGCGATACTCTGCAAACCCTCGCAGAGATCGGTCCGGGTCTCGCGGAATACGGCATCGACTACGAACGCTGGCAGCCCGCACATCCAGTCGCCGACGACGCACCCGCCGACGAGATCCTCAACGCTTACGCCAAAGAGATCGACGAACTGAAAACACGCGGCGGCTACGTGACCGCCGACGTCATCGACGTCAATCCGTTGACACCAGG
>Ga0075431_100004323_pt1 | contig 13919 bp, 25 predicted proteins | sample RhiMetdeltSRZDD5_FD_75297 | JGI IMG/M metagenome (GOLD analysis project Ga0075431, IMG submission 75297) | Populus rhizosphere microbial communities from Tennessee, USA - Rhizosphere MetaG P. deltoides SRZDD5 | ecosystem: Host-associated > Plants > Roots > Rhizosphere > Soil | place: USA... | reverse complement strand
CGCAAGTTCGGCATCGACATGGCCGACGCCGCCGTCCAGGTGGGCAAAGCGTTGGACGGCCAGGCCGGCGCCCTTAAGCGCAACGGCGTGTCGATCGACGAGGCCCTGTTCGCCACTGACCGGTACACGGCCGTCCAGCAGGCACTGTCCGATCAGGTCGGCGGCTTCGCAGAGGCCGAAGGCAAGACGTTCGCCGGCTCGCTCGAGCGCATGAAGAACGAGCTCGGCGACCTCGCCGAAGGCGTCGGCGGCGGGGCTGTCGACGCATTTACAACGCTGTTCGGTGTAGTGGAGAACCTGACCGGGGCGTTGGAGTCGGTGTCGCCTGAGGCACAGAACACGATCGGGAAGGTAGCGACCTTCGGGGCCGTAGGGCTGGTTGCAGCGGGCGGGTTGTCGACACTGATCGGCCAGGTCATAAAGGCGCGAGAGAACTTCGCGTTGGCGGCCGAGGGCGTCCTGGCGATGCGGGGCGCTCTACTAACGCTTGGTCAGATAGGACTTGTGGTTGGCTCGCTGGTTGCGTTGCGCGAGGTCATCGGCACGATCGACGACGAGGTCGACAGCGTCGATGTCTCTAAGCTGGAGAACCAGTTGCTTGACCTAGCCGAGAGCGGTGAGGTCTCGGGGTCCACTCTGGAGCGGGTGTTTGAGGGTCTGGGTAAGCCGGGCCTTCTCGGTGGCGGTATCGAGCAGACCCGCCAACTCAAGTCCGATATAGATCAGTTGGACGAGGCGTTGGCGAAGTTGTCTGCTAGGGACCCGGGAGCCGCGGCTGCGGCGTTTGAACGGATCTCGGAAGCGCTGCGGGAGCAGGGGGCCACTACCGGCCAGATCAAGGACCGGTTCAACGACTACAACGCGACTCTCACCGAGGCCGACACCGCGAATCGTACGACTGGTGCCGCCATCACTGAAGCCACCGAAGCTGTGGACGGGCAGGCGCAGGCCACACAGGATGCGACATCGGCGCTCAAGGACTACACGGACGCTCTTCACGCCCAGTTCGATCCGCTGTTCGGTGCTGTATCGGCAACTCGAGCGTTGTCCGACGCCAACTCTGATGTCACCGCCAAAGAGATGGAGCTGGCTGCGGCTGTCCGTGACCACGGGGAGGGATCCCTCGAGGCGACGGCAGCACAGGAAGAACTGAACCGAGCTTACGACGACGCTTCCGAAGCTGCCCTCGACCAGGAGGCTGCGCTTCTCGCTTTGGTTGACATGGTGCGCCAGCAGCCCGGGGCTATTGATGCAGCTAAGGCCAAGCTGCAGCAGTGGGTCGATCAGGGGAAGATCACTCAGGCTTCCGCTGACGCCACAAGGGCCCAGATCGACGCGATGAACGCCGAGGCGGAGTCCACCCCGGCGTCAATCATGATCAGTGCGAGTAGCACCGGTACTACGGCGGTCGCCGCGGACTTCGCGAACCTCAAGGCGAGGATCGATGCGGTCCCGCGTGAGATCAACATCCTGACCCGCTTGACCACGATTGTTGCGGGGTCGACGAACATTCCGTTGCGGGCCGAGGGCGGCCCGGTGCTCGCGGGTCACGCCTACGTGGTGGGTGAGAAGCGCCCGGAACTGTTCGTGCCCAGCGAGAACGGGACCATCTTGCCGGCGGTACCTGGCAGCGGATCCGGTGGCGGATGGGGCGGCGGTGGCGGAAGCACAATGGTGGAGGAGACGATCATTGTCCGGATCGGTGAGGACGAGATCGCCCGTGCGGTCCGCCGGTCCGACAGGCGCAGCGGTCGATGACGATCGTCTGGCACGGCCTACCCGTGACCGTCGAAGCCGCCCTGTCGGCTGCCACCGGGTTCTACGGGGCGTGGGACGACGCGGTCTGGGACACGGACACGTGGGGCCCGGACGATGTGTGGACCGACATCTCGCAGTATGTGCAGGGGATCCAGACGGACCGCGAGTTCGACCGGGACTTGCAGGCGTGGGGTTCGGGGACAGCGAGCATCATCCTGAACAACAACGACGGCCGGTTCTGTCCCGACAACATGATGAGCCCCTATGTGGTCGCCGGGGTGACCGGCATCCGTCCGTGGCGCAAGGTCCGGGCGAAGATCTCAGGGGTCCCGATCTACACGGGGTACGTGCGGGCGTGGGATGAGAGCTACAGCCGGGGACATGCGACGTCGACCACGGTGATGCGCTGCGAGGACGAGTTCGCTGCGCTCGCCCGGTTCGACGGCTTCGAAACCGAGCCGGTGGGTGCCGGCGAACTATCGGGTCTGCGGCTCCACCGCCTACTGAACAACGCCGGCCATGTGGGTGACCGGGCTATCGACAGTGGCCGGTTCACAGTCCAGGCGACGACTCTCGCTCAGCCGGTTCTCACCGACATGAAACTCACGTCGGATAGTGAGGGTGGGGCGTTGTGGGTGGAGGCCGACGGGTCGATCTGGTTCGAGAACCGTTACGCCCTCCTCGAGAACCCCCGGTCACGGACCCTGCAGGGCACGTGGGGTGACGGCACCGTCGTCAACGAGTTCCCGTGCACCGACATCCGGACCGCGTTCGACGGCGAGATCGTGGCCAACATGGCCGCGTTCGCCAGGGCCGGCGGGACAGCTCAGACGTTCGACGACGCGACGTCCCGTGCCCTGTACGGGGATGCACGGTTCGCTCGGTCGGACCTGATCTTGGAGACGGACGCCGATGTCGCCGGGCTCGCCGAGATCTACGTGATGACCCACAAAGACGCCGATCTGCGGATCGAGTCGGTCACGTTCGACCCGATGAAAAGCGGCTACCCGACGTTGCGGACGCACGCCGTCAACCGCAAGGTCCGCGACCTGATCCGGGTCGTGTTCCGGCCCCCGAACTTCAACCACGAAATGATGCGGGACTGCCACATCTCAGGGATCTCGCATCGTCTCACCCGGCAGGAATGGCGGGTCACGTTCAAGCTCGTCTCGGCCGAACCGTGGATCGGGTTCACCGACTCGCTGTGGGACACAGCCGTGTGGGACACCGACACGTGGTTCGTGTGATGCCTGTCACCGCTCCAGGGGTCACCGTCATCGTGCACCCGATCGACACCGACACCCACCCCGGCCTACCGGCGGGATGGCGGTGGGCGGTCATGTCCGGCGCGGGCACACCAGTCACCGACCTCGGGTTGTGCGCTAACGCCGGATGGGAACCGACCGAGCAGGAGGCGTGGCTGACCGGCGAAACCGTCGGGGCCGCGGCGGTGAAGGCGTTGCGGCACCACGGCATCCCTGCGACCTACGGGCAGCTGCCACTTGACCACGACCCGATCCCTGCCGGCGGCGACCGGTTGGGTTCACCTGTCTAGGAGGATTTGATGCCCCGTACGACCGTGGTCGCTGGCACCACGATCACCGCGTCGTGGGCCAACGCGAACGTGCGTGACCAGGTGATCACCCCGTTCGCCTCAGCGGCCGCACGAGATTCGTCGTGGACGTCGCCGATCGAAGGCGCGTACGCCCACCTCAACGACACCAACTTTCTCACTCACTACAACGGCACTGTCTGGGTGCCGTCGAACAACAACCTGATCGCCTCCCAGGAGTTCACGACCGATTCGTCCACGTTCACAGCTGACGGCAACAGCGACTTCGTGTTGAACAGCGTGGTCGTGTTCGCTACCCGGAACTATCGGGTGACCCTCAAGTCGCAGTTCGAGGTGTCGGCGGCTGGGGTGTGGGTCATGAACTTCTCCGTTGACGGCACGCAGACCGACCGGTTCGATTTCGCTGACGTCGGCGCCTTGACCCGGGCGACGGTGGCGTCGTCGATCTTCTGGCAGCCGACGTCGGGGACCAAGACGTTGCGGGTGGCGTTGGACGAGGTGTCGGGGGCGGCGGACTTCATCTTCAAGGCCGACAACACCGCGGGCGGGATCTTTAAACGCCAGTTCTTCGTCGAGGACATCGGGCCCCGATGACAACCCACGAGAGGCCGCATGACTGACATCGCTGGGGAACGTGCCCGCCTCGCAGCCCAAGGCCTGCAGATCATCACCCGTGAGCAGTGGGGTGCCCGCCAGGACTACACGTCGGACCGGACCGTCAACCGGCCCGCACAATGGCTGTTCCTCCACATCACCGTCACCGCCGATCCGGCGGACACGACGAACGCCGAGGCGGCGGCGTGCCGGCAGGTCGAGGAGATCGGCCAGCAACGTTTTGGGATCGGCTGGTCGTACAACGCCGGCGTCATGCAATCCGGCCGCCTGTACGAGGGACAGCCGCTCACCCGCCGCGGGGCGCACACGGTGAACGACAAGCCGAACCCGAACTTCCCGTCCGGGTCACTCAACTACGACGCCCGGGCTTGTGCGCTCGTGCAGAACGTCCAGGACGCGGTCACCGACGCCCAGATCGATTCGGCCGCCAGGTGGGGCGCGGCGCTGCGCCGGTCGGGTGAGGCGATCGCTAAGGCGGACTGGTTCGGGCACCGGGACGTCACCGCCAAATCCTGTCCCGGCGACATCGCTTACGCCCGCCTCGGCGAGCTCAACGCCCTGACCGACTACTACACCCAGTACGGGCTCGGACCCGTTACCCCTACCCCGGAGGTTCCTATGGGCGAGTTCGTCCTGTACTACCCGGCCAACGGCACCCACTGGTACTGCTCGAACGGTGGCGCCAACTCGTTCGCTGTGGTGATCGACGGCAACGACGTCGCGAAGATGAAGGCCATCAACCCGGACATCAAGGCGTACACGAACCTGACGGCGCTGACGACCGGGAACATCATCAACGCCCTGAACGCCGCCGACCTGATCGACATCGTCGAAGCCGAAGCGCACGACGCCGCTGCCGGCTGATGGATGAGGCCCCTCCAGGTGAACGGTGACGGGCCGGGAACGCACGCTCGGCGAGGTAGCAGATGACCTCGAGCGGCTCACCCGGCAGGTCGAGCGTCTGACGGACCAGCTACACAATGCGCCGTTCGTGCGGCTCGACCTCCACAACGAACAGATCAACAACCTGCGAGCCGACCTCACCGGGCTCCGCACGATGCTCATGTGGGTGCTCGGGATCCTGGCGTCGATCTTGATCTCCGCTGTGGTCATGGTGATCACGGCGGTCGCCCAGGGGGGCCTGTGATGCAACCCTCCCGATTCCCCCGCCCGCCCGTCTGGTTCTGGATCGCGGTCGTCGCCGGTGCCATCGCCACCAGCCTCGTAGCCATGTTGGCGTTCGGTGTCCGGAACCGTGCCTCGGAGAACGAGGACCGGATCGCTGCGCTTGAAGTCCAGGCGACGGCGTTGGCTGAACAGGTCAAATCGTTGGGTGGGGAACCGGTCGTGTCTCCAGAAGACATCGGAGGCGACGTCGTAGCGGTCCCCGGCCCCGCAGGGCCGGCGGGCAGGACCGGCGAGCCTGGTCCTCCGGGTGACCCTGGGCCGGCTGGTCCGCCCGGTGAACCCGGTGGTCCCGGGGCTACGGGCGATACGGGGGCTACGGGGCAGACCGGCTCGGGGGGCGCTCCCGGTGCTGCCGGTGAGCCTGGCGCTGCTGGTGCGGAGGGTCCGCCGGGGGCGCCGGGCCCTCCTGGTGCGTCGTGCCCTGAGGGTTTCACGTTCATGCAGATCACCATCCCATCGCAGCCGGACCAGGTGTTCATGGTCTGTGCCGCCCCCTCCGGTTAGGTGTGCCCGTGATCGTCTTCGGTTCCCTGCTGATCGTCGTGGGTGCACTGCTCATCTCAGCTGGCGTGTGCGAGTGGCGGGCCCGTGACACCGAAGCCCGTGAGGCGATCGAAGACGCGTTCCGTACCGCCCACTATCAGGTGTTGATGGGCCGCATCCATGTTCTGTGCCGGTACCCCGGCGCATTCCCCCTAAGGAGAACAAGGTGACCGTTCTACGCAAAGTGTCCAAGGCAGTCAGTGCCGGCGTCGGCGCTGGTATCGCCGCCTGGGTGGTAGCGAACCAGGTCGGCGGCGTGACCGGCGAGGAATGGGGTGGGGTCGTCGGCGCCGTCCTGTTCACGGCGTTCGTGACGTTCCTCGCTCCGAAGAACCAGCAGCCCGCGTGATGGCTTTCCTCGGCCGCCCGAAGGCACTGATCGCCAGCGTTCTCGTGGCGTTCACGGTCCTCCTCGGCTCCAACGTGGCACCCGCGGGCGCTTTCGTGTTGCCGGCCTACGCCCACGCCCAACTGCAGTGGGGCACCTGTCGCGTGGATGTGACCTGGGGCCAGTACGGCAGCGCTGGTTACGCGGTGATGTCCGAGCTGTCCGGATCGCAATGCCAGTACAACACGTCGGTCGTTGTGGCGGTGACGGGCGGGTTGTCGCAGTGGTGCTCCAATTGGATGCGGCTTGGCAACCCGTACCCGAACAACTGCTCGTTCAACGGGTTGTCCACGATGTCGTACGGCACAGGCACCGCCTACGGGGGGTTGGTGTACCTCTGCACCGAGCAGGCCGTGGGAGGCCCGATCTGCAGCCAGATCGGTTTCGGCCCCTGGGGCTGACGCCCGGCATCGCCAGCTAGTAACCTCAGGTGCACCTGCTAGTCCCCATGGGACCCCCCGGCCTCGTGTCGGGGGGTCTCTGCGCGTCTAGACCCCGGATCGCCCACCGGCAGGGCCTGGGGGCAGACGACCCGGGGAGAACTAGGGGACGTAGTCGGCGAGGAGGACGCCGAGCACACCGACCGCGGCGATGGTGGCGGTGACGGCGAGGATCGCCCAAGGGAGACGGTTCATCGTGGGGGTGGTGGGGTGATGTCGTACCGGTTGTCGTCCGCCCACGCCACCACCTGGGCGCGGTCCCACATCTTCGTCCGCTTGTTCACGGTCGCAGCCGGACTCGGGAACCCTTCGCGTGTGACGAGCTGGTGGGCTCGCTGACGGCTCACCCCGAGCAGGTCGGCGATGTCCTGGGTACCCAACAGATCCATAAGGTTGACGATAGTCAAGCAGTTGACTAGAGTCAAGGGATGGGGATCGAGTCGACGAAGTACGGAACCTGGCGGGTCCGATGGACCGATCCCATCGGCAAGCAGATCAGCCGATCGTTCAAGACCTTGGCCGAGGCCGAAGCCTTCCAGTCCGTGGTTGACACGGTCCGCGAGCACGGCCAGCCCATGGACAAGGTCCGCCCCAGCCGACTTACGGATGAGGCCCGCTTCCGGGTGTCCAGCCGAGGTCATCACGTCTACCTGCTGCACGACGAGGACGACAAGGTCGTCTATGTCGGCCGGTCGTCGAACGTCCTCAAGCGGATCGGGGACCACCTGCACGTGCGAGGCCGGCGGGACGTCGTTGCCAGCGTGTCGATCATCCGGTGCATGGACGAGGACGAGATGAAGCAGCTCGAGATGGCGCTCATCTACCTCCACCAGCCCGAGCTCAACACCCGCGGACTCGCGGGGCGTCCCCGCCGGGCGTCCTACAACGGCAACGGGGCGGACGTCGTCGTCACCATGACCGATTGGATCCCGAGCGCCGAGGAAGCCTCTTAACCCTCAGTACGTGGGTGTGCACCAGCGATTCCGATAGCAGTTCACTAATAGTCTGACCAGCGCAAACGCACCGTTAGATAAGGGACTGCAAAGCCCTGTACACCGGTTCGATTCCGGTCGCCGCCTCCACCCCCTGACCTGGGCATCTGTCCCGGTCGGGCGGTTTTGCGCATTTTAGGCTATCCAGGATGTTTGCCGTCAAGTACCGTGTGCGTACATGGTTGACAGTACGGAAACAGTACGCTCGGGTACGTTGCCAGAGCTTGACGGTCACCTCGCTTTCCGCATCAGCGACCGGGGCTTGCACTACATGCCGGAGGTGCTTGGCACCCATCCGGGCACGGCTGTGGAGGCACATACGTCCTCTGCCGCCGATGGACCCCACATCTGGCTCACCTTCCGGTGGGACCAGCGGGAGTACGGAGTCCATCTATCCGCCGAGAGCGCTTGGCAGCTCAAGGAGCAAATCGCCTACCTGGTCATGAATCATTACCAGGGTGACTCACGCCCTGATGCCGGTTGAGCGGACCAGGTACGGGACGTGGCGGGCACGTTGGACGGACCCGTGGGGCCGGCAGGTAGCCAAATCCCACAAGACCAAAGCCCTCGCTGACGCCCACTACCGCAAGGTGCTCGGCGACATGGCCCGCGGCGACTACGTCGACCCCCGGTTGGGTCGCATCACGTTGGAGCGGTGGGCGGACGAGTGGCTGGCCGGCGCCCGCAACCTCTCTCGGGGCGGCTACGACACGTACCGCCGGGACTTGGACCGGCACATCCTGCCAGCGTTGGGTGAGGTACCGGTCGGTCGGCTTTCCGGGGCCGACATCGACCGGTACCTCACCAGCATCGGTGGCGGGGTTTCCACCCGGGACTTGTTGACCGGCGTGGACCACCACTCCACGGGATTGAGCCGTGAGCCGGTTTCCACCAGGAACTTGTTGTCCCCGCCGACAAGGACGCTAGCCCCCTCGACTGTACATCGCCACTACCGCACCCTGCACCGCATGCTCGCCGTCGCTGTCAAACGAGGGCTGATCCCCCGCAACCCCTGCGAGCACATCGAACCCCCGAAGGTGCCCCGCACCGAACGCACCGCCCTCACCATCGCCCAGGTCGACGACCTCGCCGACACGATCGCCGACCGCTACCGGGCATGGGTCTATGTGATGGCATACGGCGGGCTCCGCTGGTCCGAGTCCGTCGGCCTGCGTCGGGGTCGAGTTCAAAACGCAGCACTAGCGCCGGCAGATGAGGCTAGACTGTCGGCCGTTCATGACCGGCGCATTTCCTTCGGCTGCTGCGGCCGTGAGGATGGTTTCGCACAGGAGATCGCAGCGGGCTTCGGCTCATGCTCCGAGAAGTGCGGTAAGCGGGGTCGGCTCCCGCCCATGGACACCCGGCAACCAGTACGTCTCCAAATCGTAGAGCAGTTGATCCACCGTGGGCCGGGGGAGTGGGAACGCACCCAACCCAAGACCGGTAAGGGCCGCGTCGTGACGCTCCCGGGCTTTGCTGCCGACGAGCTCGCCATCCACCTCGAGCGGTACTCGCTCCCGGGCCCCGACGGCCTGGTGTTCCCGACCCGGAACGGGACGCCGGTGCAGTCGCCCAGCTTCACTGCCAATGTGTTCAAACGGGCGCTCCGCAAAGCCGGGCTGCCGGACGTCCGGATCCACGACCTGCGGCACACCGCGGTGTCGCTGGCGATCGACGCCGGCGCCAACGTCAAGGTGTCCCAGGCCCGTGCCGGGCACGCCTCGGCGTCCCTACATCTGGATACCTACGGTCACCGCTATGAGGCCGCTGACGTGGCTGTGGCGGAACGGCTGGATGTCCTACGGGCCGAGTCCCAGCGGAGGCGGCTGCGGGCCGTGTGACTTTTCTACAGATTAGGTATTGCGTGTCTACGGGATATGTGGTACAGTGAGGGCATGGAGATAGACGATAGGGCCAGGACCGAAGGGGTACCTCATGCCAATCAGTGACCGTGACTACAGCTATCGGAGCGATCCCCCGACTGGGCATGACGGTCCGCTTGCATGGTGCCCGTATCCCGAGTGTGGATTCAATGGAACTGATGAGGAGGTGGACGATCACCGGCTCGCCGCTCACTCGGATGAGCCGCAGTTTGGGAACAACACACGGCAGCGACCGCGGTGAGTACGGCGGAGCAGCAGCGCCAGTGGCGGGCCTCGAAAGGGGCCCGTACTGGCGCGCCAGGAAGACCTGTGACCCAGCCGTGCGGTACTCACGCTGCTTACCGTCGTCATCTCAAGCGTGGTGAGGAGCCGTGTGCTGCGTGTCGGAAGGCGAACGCTGAACGGTCACAGCGGGTCAGACTGCGGGGCGTCTAGGCTGGTCTGGCATCCTTTCCCGGTTGCACGCGGGACCCCCGGCTTGGGGCGCCTTTGCCGGGGGTCTCTGCGCGTCTAGGGTGGTCTCGTCGGTCGTTAAGCCCGCCGGTAAGGCCGAGGGACACTCTTGGAGCGGGACATCGAAAGCCTCGGCACCGACTGGAGGCCCCGGGTATCCGGGCTGTGTTTGAGACCCTCGGTGAATGGGCTAGCCCTTGGCTGGTCGGCCATCCGGGGGTCTCTGCGCGTGAACGGTCAAGGCGGTTTGAGGGAACGCACCCCAAAATGTGGGTCTAGCCAGTGTTGGTGCCCTCACGTATGGTGAGCGACGGCGGACCGGTCCCAACGAAGCGACCGGCACAGGAGGGGACGTGCACGACCCGAACATCTTGTACGCGGCAGCAGTACTCGGGTACCTCTACGGGCAATCCGAAATCGCGGCCCGACGTCTCAGAGCCAACGACCAGCCCAGCGCAGCCGTCGCCACCGAGATGGCCCACAGCATGCTAGGGGAGGCCCTCACCCGCCTGGGTGTGCCGCTCCCTGGCAATGCGCAGGACATGCAGGAGCGCCCGCTTGTCCTCAGGGTGCAACCCGGGGTCGCCCCGGATCGCGACCTCAGGCGACACCGAGGGCTGCGGGGCGTTGGCTGAATAGCCGGCGAGCTCGAGCAGCCACCCGCGGGGCTCGACCGCCAGCTCGTCTTCGACGCGTTCGACGTTTTCGCGGGCGGGGGTGATGCCGCCGGTGAACCAGGAGTTGACGGCTTGGGCGGAGACACCGAGGCGGCGGGCGAGTTCGCGTTGGCTCATGCCCCGCTCGGCGAGCAGGGCGCGTAGGGCATCGGCGAAGGTGCCCATCGGGCGCTGGGGTCCTTCCATCAGAATGCCGACACTGGTTGGCGTCAGCGCACACTAGTTGACACGGGTGACCTTGCGGTAACCGGGCAGAAATGTCAAGGGTGACATCCAGTGATGGTTGACGTGCGTCCATGGTTGGACGTAAGGTCGCCCCCATGACCTCAGCCGCCGAACCGGAACTGCTCCGGATCCGACAGGTCGCCGAACGCTACGGACTCACCGAACGGCACGTCCGCCAGCTGGTCGCCGAGCGGACCATCCCGTACTACAAGCCAGGCAAAATCGTCCTCATCCCCCGGGCCGAGTTCGAAGCCTGGCTGAGGGAGCAGCGAGTCGAGGCCATCTGATGGGCGCCGTCGACGAGTTCGCAGCCGCCTTCGCTCAGATGCTCAACAGCCACCAGTCCTGCACATGGGAGCAGGTCGGCCCATGCGTCTATTGCACTGACCACGACGTCCGTCTCTACCAGGGCACGTTGCCAGAGGACCGGCGACCCCACTGCGAAGCCCACGATTGGAATGAGGAGATCGGCGTCGGCTTCTACATGCAGTGCCGTCGCTGCGGCGTAATCGAGTGGTTCGAATGAGCGGCATGGTCGCCCTGTTCGCCGACGCCGGCGTCGACCTCTACCACCAAGGCACCCTCACCGACGGCCTCGAACTGTTGGCCGCACGCCTCGACTACGCCGGAGCCGGCGACCTCGTCGCTGAGCTGCTGGGCCTCGAGTTCACCGACTCGGACAAGCGGGACCCCAAGCCGGTCCCGACCCCCAAGCCGACGCCACCCCCGAAGCCCCAACCCAAGGGGCAGTCGTGACTCATGATCCGTCCCGGTCGGACGGAACCGCATCCCTCCCCTTTGCGGTGCACCTCCGGCCGGGACGTACCACCCGTCGGGCTCCGGTGGCCTCGACGTCAGAACCTTCCGCCCGTGGTTCTGGCGTCGGGCCCAGCGTGGCCCGGACCAATGTCCGCCTGCCCGCCCAGGAGTGGTGGGTTCGGGCCACGCACCCGTAGCACGACAAGACGCCCCACCCCCCGGAGTGGCATCCACAAGGGGGCGGGGCGTCCTTATCAGACAGGAGCGTACATGACCATCACGCACGACCGGTTGTGTCCCGGGACCGGCGCCCCGGTAGCGAAGACCGCAGTGGACGGCGGGCATGTCACCACCTGCCCCGCCTGCCGCCGCTGGCGGCTCGCCTACCCGATCTTCGAGGACCCCGCCGGCCGGTACACCGTCGAAGCCCACTTCGTCCCACCCCTACCCCGACGGATCCCCGGCGCCTCGCTGCCGCTGTTCGAGGCGGTGCTGTGATGGCCGCCTACACGTGCGCCGTCTGCGGCACCCTCGCCCTACCCGGCAACAGTGACCTCGTTGACGGCGAACGGTTTGTGCATCGTGCCTGCCAGCACCGGTTCATCTACTGGCACTCGCTCCACGGTTTCGGATGGGTGCTGACCGACCTCCACCCCACGTCGGTCCCGGCCGTGTGGCTCGCCGAACACCCGGGCGGCATCTACGACGACGGGAACGGCAACCGCTACCTGCGCGATGAGGTGGAGTCGTGATGCCGCACCTGTCCCCGTGGATCTGGCTCGCCGTCCTCGCCGCCGTCGAGGTCGTCGCAACCCTGTTCGCCCTGTCGTTGTGCAAGGCCGCTTCGGACGCCGACAAGCAGACGGCACGCATGTTCGCCGACGACTGCCCCGACGAGCTCGAACCATGAACGCCGACCTCGCGTTCACGCTGGCGTTCTTCGCCCTCATCATCATCTGCATCGCAGCTACCGGTATCGCCGGGTTCCTCTACCTCCTCTACAAGGAACTCGTCAACGAGCGGGGTCCGGATCCTGAGCCGCCGGTGTGGGTCAACCACGCCACGCCACGCCGGCGGTGCCACCGATGAACGCCTGCAGCATTAAAGGCTGCCGCGGCAACTACGAGGCGCGGGGCTGGTGCAAGAAGCACTACCAGCGTTGGTGGCGTCACGGCGACCCCTTCGGCACCGCACCCAAACCCCGAGACGGCTGGGTCTGCCTCTGCCCCATCTCCCACCCGAACCCGAAGTGCTGCACCCAGTGTGGGTTCCCGTGCGTGCACCGCATGGCCCCCCACATCCGGAACCTCGCCCTCCACAAGATGCCCGAGCTCGCCCGCCAGGTCATCGACCGCGGCAACTCGAGGAGCGTCGCATGACCGGCGAGATCATTCACGAGCCGCGCCGCCACAACTGCAACGCAGGGTGGACTGAGTACACCATCACACACTCCGACATCCCTGCCCTCAACGGCAGAGTGGGTCTCAGCCCACCGGATGTCGGTACTCCGGAAGGCTCCATCTGGCAGTGCGAATGCGGACGCACCTGGGTCGCCTACTACCCGCAGTATCGGAACATCGTCGTGCTCGCGCCCAGCTACCGGCCTGAGGGCCGGATCGAACGCTGGCGCCGTGAACGAAAGACAGAACGATGACGCGCCTCCATCTTCTGTCGTGGCGGGCACGCCTGCGTTGGTGCCGCCCCTGGTTCGCCGCCGCCGTCGGACACACCCTCGGAGACCAGCCGTGACCCCGCTCACCTCCGACGAGATCGTCACCAGAGCACAGGCTCGACAGGTGCCAATTCATGGACTGGCAACTAAGGAGTGGGTGCGAGCACTGGCAAAAGTCGGTCTGGTTGTCGTGGATGCCGCCGACACCCCGAACGAGCCGCCGTTCTCTGGCGCCTATCCGGGTCCTGTCGTGGACGACGCCCCCACATGGGGCGCCAACTACAGCGACATCCCGCTTCCGCGCGCGGGTTGGCGGTGGACGGTCAACATGCAGGATTGGTACTCGGCCGAGGTGGCGCCGATGGCTGGAGAGCCTTACTGGGTGCTGGTGCGGCGGACCCCCCAGCCCGCCACCCCCCCTACCCCCGTCGAGGCGATCAGCAACCTGATCCGCTCCTTCCCGCAGACCACCGCCACCATCACCGTTGAGGAGACCGCCCAGTCCATCCTCGACGCCTTGTTCGATGGCGGCTACCGGGTCGTTGCCGCCGAGGACATCCAATGACCCTCGTCTGGTTCCTCATCGGAATCGGGTCCGGTCTCCCGGCCGGCGCCTGGTTTTACCGGTCCACGTACAACAAGGCGCTCCGCGACGACCGCAACTACCAGGAACAGTCCTACTGGGTCGCCCAAGACGCCTGCGAACGCGCCTGGCGGCACCTCCGCTGGCTCTCCGCACACCCCCGCCTCGCC
>Ga0075431_100004321_pt1 | contig 13925 bp, 12 predicted proteins | sample RhiMetdeltSRZDD5_FD_75297 | JGI IMG/M metagenome (GOLD analysis project Ga0075431, IMG submission 75297) | Populus rhizosphere microbial communities from Tennessee, USA - Rhizosphere MetaG P. deltoides SRZDD5 | ecosystem: Host-associated > Plants > Roots > Rhizosphere > Soil | place: USA... | reverse complement strand
AATCAGGAATGATAAAAATCCCAACTCTCGACTGTCGACTCTCGACTCTCGTCTGTCGTCTCTCGACTAAAATCTTATCGTCTCCGGAAGGTACTTGCCTACAAGATCCTCATAATATCCCTTCAACTCCTTCCATACAGGTGGCTTGGGACTTTTTGAGTAAAGGTCATAAGGATTGAAAAGCTTCACCCACTTCAGCATTTCCCTGTCGTGATCATCAAGCAGGTAGCTGTATTCGCCTTCGCGATGCCATGCGTAGAATGAATGATAGCGCAGCATATATAATCCTTCCTCAGGAAGGTAATCTTTCATCATGTGGTAAATGTATTCGTCATGTCCCCACGACATATGCACATTCCTCAGTCCGCAACCATTTTCATACACACCGGTTTGAGTTTGAAATTCAGGCTTTGCGTAATCAGCATTATCTTTAAAATATTCCGGATACACAACTTTATCTGAATAAGCGCAGCCTACGGGAAACGTATCTCCTACAACTGCCCACTGCGGTTCACCGAACAGGCAAAGTACTTTACCCATATCGTGCATAAGACCAGTAAGCACCATCCAGTCGGGATGGCCATCGGCGCGTATGGCCTCAGACGTTTGTAACAGATGCTGGAACTGATCGAGGTCTGTGTCAGGATCCGAATCGTCTACCAGTTGATTCAGAAAATCAAATGCATTCCATACGGGCATTTCCTTCTTATCAAATTTCAGGTATTCATCCTTTTTCCCCAGCACAAAGTCATAAGTCTGATATGTATGGTTGAGCCGGTAAAACTCACGTACGGTATCTCTTCCGGGCTCTTCGTAATTTCTGAACTCTTCCTTGGTTTTAGCGGGAACGCCTGGTTCGGGATAACGTTCAAGAACAGCCTCCTCCCATTGGTCAAGGCTTGCAAGCGGATTTAATTCCTGGGCAGTGAACTCTTTTTTTGTTGAAGACATGATAAACTGTTTAATTGTTGATCTTATGCCATTTAAAGTTACACAAATAAAATATATTGTGCCGGTAACCTTTCCGCAACCGCTTAACGATTGCTATGAACTTACAAGCTGCAGACTACCTGATCATTATTGTATATTTCCTTTTTGTTATTGGTGTAGGCTTCCTGATCAAAAAAAAGATCAAATCCAGTAACGACTTCCTGTCGAGCAACCGCAGTATTCCATTGTGGATCACAAGCCTGGCTTTCATATCAGCCAACCTGGGTGCACAGGAGGTAATAGGAATGGTGGCCTCTGGTGCGAAATATGGGATCATGACCGTACACTTTTATTGGGTAGGTGCAATATTCGCAATGGTGTTCCTTGGTGTTTTCATGATGCCCTTTTATTATGGCAGCAAGGCCCGCAGCGTACCCGAATATTTATCACTTCGCTTCGACGAAAAGACCAGGGGACTTAATGCGATATCCTTTGCTGTAATGACCGTTTTTTCTTCCGGCATATCATTATATGCTCTCGCAAAAATGCTTGAGATCATTCTTCACTGGGATTTCGATGTATCTATATGGATAGCCGCAGGCATAGTGATGATATATACTTTTCTTGGCGGACTCACAAGTGCCGTTTACAACGAGGTGCTTCAATTTTTCCTGATTGTGCTTGGGCTCTCACCATTGGTTGTTGTTGCGCTTCATGATGCCGGTGGCTGGGAAAACGTAAAGGCGCAGCTACCAGCAAACATGACGCATGCATGGCAATATATGGGAGATGCCGATACCAATCCCATGGGCCTGCATTTCATGTCGCTGATATTTGGTTTAGGATTTGTAATGTCGTTCGGTTACTGGTGTACCGACTTTCTTGTTGTGCAACGGGCGATGATCGCACGCAACATGGGCGATGCACAACGAACACCAATCATAGCCGCTATACCAAAAATGCTGATGCCTTTAATTGTTGTGTTGCCAGGAGTAATTGCCATCGCCCTCATGCAGCCTGCATTGCAATCGAAAGGTTACAGTATACCAATTGAAAGAGACGGACAGATCAATTACACGATGACCCTGCCTTCACTGATCGCGCATTATTATCCAAGTGGATTGCTTGGCGTTGGCATCACCGCATTAATGGCTTCATTTATGAGTGGAATGGCAGGCAACGTAACGGCCTTTAATGCTGTATTCACGTACGACATTTACCAGGCTTATTTTGTAAAGAAAAAATCCGACAGGCACTACCTTGTTTTTGGAAAATTTGTAACAATAGCAGGTATCCTCATATCAATAATCACCGCTTACATAGCCAAGGGGTTTAACAACATCAACGACTTTCTTCAACTTGTTTTCGGCTTTGTGAACGGTCCACTGTTCGCTACATTTTTACTCGGAATGTTCTGGAAACGTACAACCGGCCACGGCGCATTCTGGGGATTGGTTTGCGGAACAATGGCAGCTGCAGCAACGCACGGGTTAACGATCGCTGAGGGCAAAGGCGGATGGATAGCTCCGCTGTTTGAAATAAAAAGTGGAATGGGACAGGCATTCATAGTCGCAGCTGTTTCATGGGTAGTGAATTTCTTTACAACGATCTTTGTGAGCCTTGCAACTAAACCAAAACCCGACGAACAATTAAGAGGACTGGTGTATTCATTAACAGAAAAGCCTAAATACACTTCAGATAAATGGTACATGCGCATTGTGCCACTTGCGGTAATATTGCTTACCATTACCATCATACTTAATCTCATATTCTTCTAAATCTGCAGCGATGTATAATAAATTAAATAACCTGGCATTTGTGATCGGAGCTTTCTTCACAGTTGTGTCGCTGATATTGATTGCTAATATTTTTCTCGAGGGAAAATATGATGGTCTCAGCATATATTCAGCTTCAGCATTTTTAATTTTCGGTATGGTGATGATGTTAAGAAATTAACATTCACTTACTGCTTTCCTGTAATAATGGAAAGCCATACAACTGCTTTTTGGTAGTATCGGCGTCAGCAGCGGCAATCATTGCATATCCATGAGTAGCCTGGGTGTAAACAATGCCACCGGCATTCAATCGCGCAGCCAGTGATTTTGGAACATTGAAATAAATATTTTCTCCGGTAGAAGAATTTTTCGCTGTAACCCTCCATGAACTTTCGCTCAACGCAGAATCAAGTTTCAGGATAACGCAGCATGAATCGCCCCTGGCGGCATCCATAAGGTCATAGGTGGTCGCTGTATCTTTTACAGAGGCGACCCTTCTCAAATCAAACATTACATCCACAGAGTCACCTACTTTTAATTCAGCTCCTTCCAGCGCGTCAGGTTTAAATAAAGCAATTCTTCCTGTATTGATATCTCTTATAGTGAAGGTACCCGCATCCCTGGCCATATCTATAATGGTACAACAATGCCTTTCCGCTTTTTGCGAATACATGTTAACTGAAATCATTAAAGCACCAAAAAGAAGAAGTTGCTTCATATAAGTATAATTGCCATTTTCATGCCCGCTATTAAAAGTAACGTAACTTACTGTCAAACACCCCCTAAAAATGTTGTCTCGTCCGAGCCCATACGGACTTTTTCTGCTTCTTACCTGCCTGCTATTAAGTTCTAACATATTTGCGCAGTCGCGCATCCAGGGTATAATAGTCGACAAATCGCTTAAAACAGTTGCAAATGCCAATGTTTTATTGTTAAGCTTTCCCGATTCAAGCCTTGTAAAGGGGTCTATATCATCACCCAACGGATCGTTTGTTTTCGAAAATGTATCAAAGGGAAGATATATCGTAAATGCAACCTTTACAGGATTCGAGAAAATATACAGTCCCGCGATAACCATCGATGAAAACGCAGAACATATCGACATAGGAACAATTTCTATTGGCCGATCCGTGTCCGAACTGAATACAGTAACTGTTACGGGTAGAAAACCCTTGTATCAGCAACTGATCGACAGAACGGTAATTAACGTTGAGAACAGTATTACATCATCCGGTAGCACAGCACTGGAAGTACTGATGCGTTCACCGGGAATAATGGTTGATCATTACAATAATACGATTTCAATGAACGGAAAGAATGGTGTTGTGTTAATGATCAATGGCAAACCCAATTATCTGCCGGTATCGTCTATAGTGCAGATGTTATCATCGATGCCATCTTCTAACATCGAGAAAATTGAGTTGATAACAACACCGCCCGCCAATTTCGATGCCGAAGGCAACGCCGGCTATATCAACATCGTTCTTAAAACAAACAACAATGCAGGCACGAATGGCTCCTTCTCTGTGATGGGTGGATATGGTAAAGGGATAATTACAAACCCTTCGTTGAACTTCAATCACAGAAAAGGAATAATAAATATTTATGGCGATGGGTCATACGATCTGAAGAAAGTTTATCCGGCCTATATATCGCATTACCGCAAGGCAACAAATGAAGGCAGACTCACCGAAACATTTTCCGACACGCGGAGGGATGTGCTCGAAATCAACTTAAACGCGCGCCTCGGAATCGATATACAGGCAGGCAAAAAAACGATCTTTGGAATTTTGTTTACCTCATATGACAGAGTTTACAAGATGCACGCATGGAACAGCAACACTGTAACAACAGAAAAAATCAGGGATTCATCAATGAGAATTTTTAACACGGAAAGAAATCATTGGTTCAACTATGGGGTAAACGCAAACGTGCAGCACAACTTTAATGAAAAAACGAGTCTCACATTTAACGCTAATTATATACTTTATAGAAACACACAGCCCGTTGAATACGACAATGAAAGATTCGACAACACAGGCACTTTTACTTACAGCGATAAAACGAGAAGCGATAAAACCACGCCCATCCATACCTGGGTCGGAGCTGCAGACATTTCGCGTAAGATCAGTTCAAACCTGAGCTTTAATACCGGTATTAAGTACACCTTTTCGAATTTTACAAACGATATTTCGTTTTCAACATTATCAAACGGTATGTGGATGAGAGATAATAGCCTTTCCGCATTATATACGCTCGATGAAGATTACTCCGCAGCATATGCCACTTTTAATGCGACGCTCGACAAAAAAACCGAAATAAAGATCGGTGCGAGATATGAGTACACAAATTCAAATCTTGGTACCGAAACTGAAAAAAATATTGTTGACCGTCACTACGGAAAATTGTTCCCTTCGATATTTGTTACCCGTAAGATCAATGACAATAGTTCAATCAACTTGTCGTTCACAAAGCGGATAACACGGCCTACATTCAACGACCTGGCTCCCTTTACTTATTATGCAGATCCAAATACCTTATTCACCGGCAACTCAGCCCTTCAACCCGCCTATGCAAATATTGTGAAGGCCGACTATACACTAGACAAATATTTTTTGTCACTCACATACACTTTAGATAATGCATCCATACAGGGATTTCAGCCACGCACCGATTCCATAGAAAATAAACAGATATTGTCTGCGCAGAATATCAGGAACAAGAAAACGCTGAATGCTTCTTTAACCGTGCCCATTACTATTACGAATTGGTGGAGTGCACAGGTGAACCTTATGGCTACCTGGAACCAGGCAAATGCCGATATAGATAACCAGCACGTTCAAATCAACAACATCTCATATGGAATTAACGGAACCCAGCGATTCACATTAACGCCGTCGTGGTCTGCCGAAGTGTCGGGCTTCTTTCAATCGTCGAATGTGATGGGCATTTTTGTACAACGACCTATGAGCACCCTCGACCTCGGAATCAGAAAGAAATTAAAAGACAATAAGAGCACCTTGAATTTTGCAGTAACGAATGTTCTCAACTCCCTTGTTTTCGCAGTAAAGGCCGACGTCCCCGATCATAACATTTATGCAGACCTTCAGCTCCATACTTTCTTCAGAGGATATCGGCTTACTTATACACGCAACTTCGGCAAGGAAAAGCTTAAAGCAAACAGGGAACGAATAACAGGATCAGAAGAAGAAAGAGGACGGGTAAGGCAACAATGATTTTAATCAACAAAATCATTAGGGGTTGATTCTTAATCACGAATAGCCACAACAAATTGATTCATTTACTTTTAATATCAGATAATATAGTTTAATTTTATTTTACATCTCCGATACTAACCAGGGAAAATTTATGAAAAATCCAACCCGGAACATCGCAAGTGTTCAGGAAAAACCGAGGCTTGATAACATTCAGGTCAAAGAACTCCTTCCTGTACGGGTCATAAATTATCTGCTCGATCACCTCTCAGCGCTCACGCTTTCGCTTTCATTAAGAAAAATTTCATCTCTTTTCGGGAAAGTAAAAACACTTGGCATCACCAACGATCTTGAAGAATATGAAAGACGCAAGCTCAAGGTTTTTAACCTGCTTAATTTTTTCCAATTCATTTTCGGTCTGGCAATTCCCGTTTCCGCGGCAATAAGCAACCATAAAATTTCAACATTAGGCTGGGTTGCCGCATGCATGCCCGCACTCGTAAGTCTCCTCGTCCTTTTTCTGAACAGTCGCAGGAACTACGAAGTGAGCACACTTTGTTACTTCATCTTATATCCGGTAATAACAAGCATAGTGTACCTGAGCGGTATGAATCTTGGCATTGAGCTGTTCTTCATATTATATGGTATCCTCGCAGTATTTTTTATACAGGATATCGGCCACATGATCTTCACCGTCACATTATCGATGATCAGCTACTTTATTCTCACCGTGGTCTGGAGAAATTTTCAATTTCAGCTCGAAGTAGACGGCACTCTTTATCTTTTCAATCATCTCATTGCAATAGTTTTCATTTTCTTTGGGCTCTTTCTCGTTAAAAAAGAAAATCAGAACTACCAGTTAAGCATACTTGAAAACAACAGCCAGTTGCACGAGCAGAACGTTGAGATTGAAAAGCAGAGAATAACGCTGGCAGAAAACGCAGTACTGTTAAACAGGCAGGCACGGGAACTGCAGGATCTGAACAACCTTAAGAACAGGCTGTTTTCCGTGATCGCGCATGACCTGAAGTCGCCCATGTATGCGCTAAGAAATATTTTTCAAAACATCGAAAAATACGATCTGCCCGCCGAAGATGTGAAAGCAATGGTGCCCGAAGTGATGAAGGACCTTAACTACACTACTACGCTGATGGAAAATCTGCTGCAGTGGGCAAAATGCCAGATGCAAACCCTCGACGTATCGCTAACCGCTGTAAACATGCGCGACGTTGCCAACGAAGTGTTTGGTCATTTAAAGAGTCAGGCCGAGCTGAAAAATATAAGGCTTGTAAATAACATAAGAAAGAACGCAATGGTGGAAGCACAGCAGGATATGATACAGCTTGTGCTGCGCAACCTTGTGTCTAATGCCATTAAGTTTACACCTGTAAATGGTTGCGTGCAGATAGGAGTTGAGGACGGAGACGACGTGCTGGAAGTTTTCGTAAAAGACAGTGGCATCGGCCTTTCAACAGCTAACCTCGATAAAATCTCCCATAACGAATATTTCACGACGCGCGGCACAAGCGCCGAAAAAGGAACAGGCCTTGGCCTGATGCTATGTAAGGAATTTCTCGCCAAAAACAATGGCACTCTGCACATTACGAGCGAAGAAGGAGTGGGCAGCCGCTTTTCATTCATGCTTCGCAAGGCCGCTGAGGTAGCCGTGCTGAAAACCAGCACCACACCGTAATATTCAAACATCTTTCGCGTTATATCCACGCGAAATCCTTTTTAAAATCCAACAGTGATCCCATGAAAAAGATGGCAACCGCCCTTCTTTTGTGCTCATGCTTTATTTTCAGTGCACATGCCCAGCTAAGAACAGCAATCGCCGGCGGCCCGCATATATCTTCCGTTCCGGGTAACAGCAGCCCCCAGTGGGATTCTTTGAACTATAAATATTCCTCAAGAACAGGTTTTCATATCGGTATTCTGGCAGAAACACATTTGTTTAACTCCAACGATCTTTATTTCCAGACCGGCATGCACTATACCAACAAGGGAAGAAGATTTTCTACCAGCTTCGACAGCTCGTCGGCGGGTATCACAAAAGTGACCGGCAGCCAGTTTGTGAATTACATGGAGATACCTTTGAACATTGTTTTTAAAAAAGATATTGGTAAAAAGTCGAGGTTCATTTTCGGAGGCGGACCATATGCATCTTTCCTGTTCAGCGGGAGAGAATCTAAAAGTGTTTATTACTCCAACGGAAACATTGATGCAACCGAAAATACAAGCCTGAAGGTGCCCCGCTCATCGGGAAAATATAAAAACATCGACTTTGGTGTGAACGCACTGGCAGGAGTAGAATTCGGAAAACTTTTCATTACAGCAAACTTCAGCAAAGGATTAACTCAGTTTTATACAGCTAATACGAATACGGGTTCATTTAAGAACCAGGTACTCGGCGCGACCATTGGATTCTATCTTAATAAAGACAAAAAACGCGAAGCCGCTAAAAGAGACCGTGATAGCGATGGTGTGCCTGATATTAATGATGAATGCCCCAGAATTAAAGGCAGTGCAACTGCTAAGGGTTGCCCCGACCAGGACGCCGACGGTGTTCCCGATAAAGATGATAATTGTCCGAATATAGCTGGAAAAGCTGCCAGAAATGGATGTCCTGTACCGGACAACGACAAAGACGGTGTGGATAATGATGAAGACAAATGCCCGGATGTTGCCGGTGTAAAAGCAAATAATGGTTGCCCTGATATTGATGCCGGCATCAGGAGCGAATTAGACCGGTTTGCAAAAAGAATACAGTTCAAGTATAAGAGTACTGTTCTTTCAAAGAAATCGAAAGGGGAACTCGACGAGATCGTAAAGATCCTCAGGGGGAATACACATTTGAATGTGTTGATCGAAGGTTATACAAGCAGCGATGGAAACGGACGCAATCATATCACCCTATCGCAGAGGAGGGCACAGAGTGTGAAGGAATATCTTGAGGCGAATGGAATTATGTCGAAACGATTGAAAGCTGTTGGCCTTGGCGATACAAAACCCCTGAATGGTAACAAAACTGAAGCTGAACGGGCGTTGAACAGGCGTGTCGAATTAAAGATAACCAGTAACTGACAGATATGAATCCCCCCGAAAAAGGGGGATTTTTATTTTATTCTATAAATTCACCGCGCTAAACAAAACAGCGCACGCCATATGGCAGGTAATTGGCTAACGGGAAAAAGGCTGGTGATAATGGGTGGAACATCCGGCATGGGCTTATCTGCCGCTATTGCATGCATTAATGAAGGTGCCAAGGTTGTTGTTACAGGCAGAAATGAAGAAACAGCAGCCTCTGCTGAAAAACATTTAAAAGATAACGGCAAGGTAATAGTAGCCGATGCGGCAAAAGAAGACGGGGCTGAAGCTGCGATCGGACTTTGCAACAATACCTTCGGTGGATTTGACGCGATATATCATGTTGCCGGCGGAAGTGGACGCAAATTTGGAGACGGACCATTGCACGAAATATCGCTCGAAGGCTGGCAGCAAACGCTGAACCTGAACCTCACATCGCTGATGCTGTCGAACAGGGCAGCGATAAATTTTTTTCTTGAAAAAAAACAAGCCGGCACCATTCTGAATATGGGTTCTGTGCTTGGCTTTTCACCATCACCAAAATATTTTTCTACGCACGCATATGCCGCAGCAAAATCGGCCATAATTGGATTTTCGAGATCCATTGCATCTTATTATGCTTCCAGGAATATCAGGGTGAATGTAATAGCTCCTGGATTGATAGAAACACCAATGTCGAAAAGGGCGGCGAACGACGAAAATATTACTGCTTTCCTGAAAACCAAACAGCCGCTTGATGGCGGCAGACTTGGCATTCCCGAAGATACCGACGGGCTTGCCGTATTTTTATTATCGGATCATTCAAAATTCATTACAGGCCAGGTGATAGCCGTCGACGGTGGGTGGAGCGTTACCGAAGGTCAATATTAAATAATATACATGTCGAAAATTGCAATAGGGGTCGATCTGGGTGGCACGCGTATAAAGACGGTTGCAGTAGATGGTAAAGGTGGACTGCTTTACCAGGAATACACCCACACCAACGACGGATATGAAAACTGGAAACAAACCATCCAGCACTCTGTAGAGCAGGCGAAAAATAATCTCGGTCTTACAAATTATGTTGTAGGTATTTCTGCGCCAGGCATTCCCGATCAAAAAAACACAGCTATCGAATTCATGCCGGGCAGGTTGCAGGGTCTTGAAAATTTCGACTGGTCGGCATACCTTAATAAAACGACCTGGGTGCTTAACGATGCAGTTGCGGCGTTAATGGCTGAAGCAACACTTGGCTCCGCACGCGACAGAAAAAATGTTGTGATGCTTACACTTGGCACTGGCGTTGGTGGTGCCATACTTATTGACGGGAAACCTTACCAGGGAAGTTTCCAAAAGGCCGGGCACATCGGACACATTTCACTTAATTGCGAAGACAATGTTGATATTACGGGAATGCCGGGCAGCCTGGAAGATGCGATCGGGAACTGCACCATACAGAAACGTTCGATGGGAAAATTTAAAGACACGCATTCACTATTGGCGGCCTACCGCCAGGGCGATCACTTTGCCAGGTGGGTGTGGCTTTCGTCTGTCAGAAAATTATCTATCGCGATAGCATCAATCTCAAACATGATCTCTCCGGAGTGCGTGATACTTGGCGGAGGAATAACAGAGGCTGGAAACGATCTTATTGAACCGCTTGAGAGTTTTCTTTCAGTTTATGAATGGAGACCTGGTGGCAATAAAGTACAGATTGTGAAGGCGCAGTTCAACGATATGGCAGGAGCTATAGGAGCAGCGTGCTTTGCGTCCGTACAGGAGACGTGAGGCTCCACACGCCTCACGCTTCACGCCTCACGAAAAAAACAATGAGCCTAACAAAACAATACATCGAAAAATGCCGCGCCATCACCGATAAAATAATGGCGCAGGAGAAGGAGATCGCTCAGGCCGCGCAATGGTTCGCGAAAAGTATTCTTTCGGGACGGATGGTCCACGTATTCGGTTCGGGACATAGCCGCATAATGGTAGAAGAAATGTGGCCGCGTTACGGATCGTTTCCGGGATTCAACCCTATCGTCGAACTCTCTCTTACGTACCACAACAACGTTGTTGGTGCAAATGGCCAGAGACAGGCGATGTTCCTGGAAAATGTTCCCGGGCTTGCCGAAAGGATACTGAGAAATTTTGGTTTGGACAAAAGAGATACCGCGCTTGTGGTATCATCCGGAGGCTGCAACATCGTTCCCATTGAAATGGCCGAACTGTTTCAGAAGAAAGGAATCAAGGTAGTTGCTCTTGTAACAAAAGAACACCTTGAAAAATCTGAAAGCAAAAGAAGTGACGGGAAAAAACTGTCGGACTTCGCAGATCTCGTGCTCGACAGCGGAGCCCCTGCCGGTGACTCGATGGTTAATGTACCAGGACTTGAAACACCCGTCTCGCCAGGTTCAACAGCCGGCGGCATAATGATCATCAATTCAATAAAGGCCGAGGTGGCGGGCATTCTTACAGCAGCGGGACAACCACCAACAGTGTTAACGGCGAACTGTGTGATCGGAGCCGATAAGGCAAAACAATTATTTGAAAAAGCATACGATGAACATGCTCACCGGGTAGCCGAATTGTACCGGAACGCAGGCAACTAAACGAAGAATAATGAAAGAATTTCCAATAAGAACAACCGTGGTGGGCAGCTATCCATTTCCCGGCTGGCTTGAATTCGCATCGCAGAACCTTGATAAATTCGGACCCGCCGACATCGAAGAAATGATCGACGATGCGGTTGTAAATGCTATTCACGATCAGGTAGCAGCAGGCCTCGATGTAATAACAGACGGTGAACAAACACGGCTCGATTTCAACCTGTCTTTCTATGGATTCATCAAGGGTATTTCCCCCAATGAATCAGAGGTGAGGAAGTTCGGTCCAGCCGCGCACGACCAACGTGGTAAACACAATATAACTGATACATTAACCGCTCCGGATGGCCTCGGTGGCGTAAAAGAATTTCAGCGGCTGAAGAAACTGGCGCCTGCCGGTCCGGCATTAAAAACAAGCGTCCCCGGTCCTTATACACTTAGCGGAAGATTACTTGCAAACAAACAATACAAAGACCGGTATGAAATTACAGAGGCAATACTGCCAATTGTAAGAAAAGAGCTGGAAGACCTTGTGGCTGCAGGATGTACTGAAATAACAGTCGATGAACCATCAATGAGCTGCTATGCATACAAAGAAGACACAAAGAGGTTTGTAGATATTTTCAACAGAACGGTAAAGCCTGTTGTAGGAAAATGCAGGCTGTCCACACACATGTGCTTCGGCAATTTCAAAGGACGGCCTGTTGGCTACAGAAGCATTAAACCAATGCTTCCCAATTTCCTGGACCTGACTGTAAACGAGATCCATATTGAAATGGCGAACCGAGAATTCGCGGAGATTGAATTGCTTGCGCATTTTGCGGAAAAAATGGATGTGGCTGTAGGTGTGGTTGATGTAAAGAACTATTATATAGAAACGCCCGAAGATGTGAGGGAAAGAATTGAAAGGTGCCTTAAATACGTTCCGGCAGAAAAATTATCTGTTGCACCCGATTGTGGGCTGAGTCAGACCGCCAGATGGGCGTCGCGCCAGAAACTGACCAACATGGTTAAAGGTGCGCAGATAGCAAGAAAACAATTGAAATGATTGCGGCGAGGTTAAAAGATGAAGAACTGCTTAAAGAAGTTGATCACTTCGCAGATGACGGTAACAACTTTCATTTATGGTGGCTGGGCCAAAGTGGCTATCTGCTCACTTTCAGGAATGAAAGAGTGCTGCTTGATCCTTATCTGTCCGACTCTCTGACCGTTAAATATGAATCAACAAATAAGCCCCATATTCGCATGAGCGAAAGGGTTATAAAACCGGAGCTACTCAAAAACATTTCCATCGTTACTTCCAGCCACAATCACACGGATCACCTCGACGGAGAAACGCTCATACCTGTAATAAGCAATAATCCCGGGATTACATTCATCATACCCGAAGCGAACCGGAAGTTTGTGTGCGACCGGGTAAAATGCGATGAAAATTTCCCTGTTGGCCTGGAAGATGGTAAGTCGGTTGCGATCGGATCCTTTACATTTTATGGCGTGCCAGCCAGCCATAATGAGATAGACAGGGATGAATACGGCCGTTGCAAGTATATGGGATATGTGATCAGGTTTGGCAATCACACGATATATCACAGCGGAGATACATTATTATACGATGGGATGGCCTCGTTGCTTAAGCCATTTAATATTGATGTAGCATTATTGCCCATCAATGGCAACGATCCAAAAAGAGGTGTCGCCGGAAATCTGAACGCACAGGAAGCTGTGCATCTTGCCAAAGCTGCGGGTATAGGGCTGGTAATTCCCTGCCACTACGATATGTTTACGTTCAATACAGCTGATCCGGCTGATTTTATTTCTATCGCACAGAAGGAGGGCCAAGCACACAAAGTATTGCCACATGGTGGTCATTACTCCAGCGATGCTTCTGCCGCTGATAATTAATTTCTGTTACATTCAATAGCCGACGCGTAAGCCACGGATCTCTTTATAAACTCGTCATTAAAAGGAACCTGGTTTTTGCTTTCATTAACAGCACGGCTCATCACCGCAAAATTCAATTCTGTTGTAAGCGGAACCATTTGTTTACCTATACTGCCACCTGACGACTGATTCATGTCAAAAATAACAGGCTGCGCGCTGCAGGTTAGGTCAACGTCGGCAAAAGCGATTGATTTAATATCAGGGTGCGTGGCCGTTTTGAAATAGACCACTTTATTGTTGACATCGTACACAATGCTCCACTTAGTGAATTCCGGTTGGCTAACCCTGTCAAGTATTTCGAATGAATAATCAACGATAGGTTTGTCGATATTCTCCTGCTGGTACCTTTTCACCATCGCACATGCGTGTGCAAATCTTTTTACTGAATTGTCGCT
>Ga0075431_100004317_pt1 | contig 13931 bp, 18 predicted proteins | sample RhiMetdeltSRZDD5_FD_75297 | JGI IMG/M metagenome (GOLD analysis project Ga0075431, IMG submission 75297) | Populus rhizosphere microbial communities from Tennessee, USA - Rhizosphere MetaG P. deltoides SRZDD5 | ecosystem: Host-associated > Plants > Roots > Rhizosphere > Soil | place: USA... | reverse complement strand
TTGTTCACGAAGATGATCGTCGAGCGGTGCCCGCGCACCAGCTCGAGCAGCTCGGGATAGATCGCGGGCCAGATCGAGCGGGCGGTGGCAGCGGGTTGACCGATCCCGTCGCCAACCAGGTCGCCGCCTCCGGCGGCGGTTCCCATCCCGCCGACGGCTGGGCTTGTCACGTCATGGGCGTCGGGCTCGCGCATGCTCTCGACCGGGACCTGTATCCGCAGGTCGAGCGGCTTGCGCAGGCCGGCGTCGACGATGGTGCACTTCCTGCCCGGACCGGAGAGGAAGCGTCCCACCTCCTCGAGCGGCCGCTGCGTGGCCGACAGCCCGATCCGCTGTAGCGGCCGTCCGGCCTGCTCGACGAGCCGCTCGAGCGTGAGGGCGAGGTGGGCGCCGCGCTTGGTGCGCGCCACCGCGTGGATCTCGTCGACGATCACCCATTCGGTGTCGGTGAGGAACTCGCGCGCCCGCGAGGTGAGCATCAGGTAGAGCGACTCCGGCGTCGTGATCAGCACGTCGGGCGGCGTCCGCAGCATCGCCTGGCGCTCGCGCTGCGGGGTGTCACCGGTGCGGATGGCGACGGAGATCTCGCCGCCGATTCCTCGGAGCGGGGCGCGCAGGTTCCTCTCGATGTCGTACGAGAGCGCCTTCAGCGGCGACACGTAGACCAGCCGCGTGCGACGCTCGCCGGCCGGCTCCGCCACGAGCCGGTCGAGGCCCCAGAGGAAGGCGGCGAGCGTCTTGCCGGATCCGGTGGGCGCCGACACGAGCACGTCCTGGCCGGCGGCGATCGCCGGCCAGGCCTGCTCCTGGGCGGCCGTCGGGCGCTCGAACGAGCGGGTGAACCAGTCCCTTACCTGTGGGGTGAACGATGCGAGAGGGTCCGATGCCACGCGACCCACGAGCGTATCGGCTGTGGCGGGTAGGCTGGCCGCCATGAACCGAGTACGCCAGCGTCTGGGCGCGCTCGCGCTCGTCGGCGCCCTCGCCGCCGGCGTCTCGGCCTGCGCTGACGACGCCCAGGACGCGATCCGCGATCAGGCCGACAAGGCTCGCCAGGACCTCGAGAAGAAGCGCGACGAGATCCGCAAGGACATCAAGAATGGCGCGAGCCGCGAGGAAATCGAGAAGCAGCTGGACGAGCTCGAAGACGAGGCGAAGGACCAGGGCGGGAAGTTCCAGGACGACACCCGCGACCTGCGCAAGGACCTCGAGCGCGAGCTGCGCTGAGGCGCTCTACAGTGCGCGCGGCGGCGACCCGAAGCTGTCCGCCACCACGCTGTGCAGCTGCACGCCGATCGCCGTGCCGGTGGCCGCCAGCGCGGCGAGCAGGCCCAGCTCCGGGCCGACGAGGACGGCGCAGGCCGGGATGGCCGCCAGCGCCAGGCCGAACGCCTGCCAGCGCCCCACCACCAGTCCGGTGAGCGACGCGAGCAGCAGCACCATCAGCACGATCAACGCCATGGCCGATCTCCTCTCAGAATCCCTCGGGGTGGCGGGCCGTGTAGCCCGTTGACGAGCGCATCTGCTCACTCCAGCGATTGCCGTTCGCCTTCAGGGCGCTGGTGTCGAAGCGCAGCCCCGCCACCACCAGGTAGGCGTGGCCGGGGTTGGAGCGGACGGTGATCCAGCCGCCGCGGCCGGCGCTGCCCCAGCGCATCAGGCCGCTCGAATTGAGCGGAGTATCGAGGAGCCCGGCAGCGTGCAGCACGTAGCTGACCGAGCCCGAGCAGTCGTAGCCGGTGTCGTTCCAGCTCCCGTGACCGCCGCCGTACTTGTATGGCTTGGTGGCGATCTCGTTGCCCGCGGCGATGATCTGCTGGACCTCCGCGGGCGCGCCGGCCGGCGCCACTGCCAGGCCGTCGTCGCCGACGTAGGCCTTCTCGACCGGCGCCGCCGGGGGCTCTGTGGGCAAGGTCTCCGCCTCGGAGGTGGCCGTCTCGGCGCGTTCCTGCACCAGCCGCTGCTCGCTCCGCGAGGCGGCGCCGTTCACGCGACGGCTCTCGGCGAGCTCGAAGCGCTTCACGCTGCGGCGCGTGGCGGGACCGAACTGGCCGTCCGCGCTCGTATCGAACCCGGCGCTGTCCAGGTAGCGCTGGAGCGCGCGCACGTCCGAGCCGCTCGACCCGACCTTCAGGGTGCGGCTGGCGTAGGAGGCCGCGGCGGCGTCGGCGACGGCGGTGAGGCTGAGCGCTACGACGGCGAGCGCCGGCAGCGTTCTGCGCATGTGTAGGTGCTCCATTCTCTTCTTCGGCGCCTACGGGGTTAGCTGTCGGGCTCGCGCCAGAAGAGTGGCGCTACGCGAGCTCACGCTCGCGACTCGCCCCGTGTTACTCGGGTCCCCCGCTCCCCGGCCGCCAGGCGGCTGGGGATTCGGCTATGGCTTGGCGGCAGGGCACCATAACAGTCCCCGCCAATGGAAATCTCGAAACCGATGAGATTCGCGCTGTTGCTCGCCGTCGTGATGGCGGCCGCGATCGCGGCCTGCGGCGGCACGGAGGACGCCGCCGACGGGAGCCGCGCGCCGGAGGTGGTGGTGGCCGCCCTCGGCGACTCGATTACGGCCGGGACGCCGCTCTGGGACCCGGATCCGGCGCTCAGGTCGCAGATCCCGGTGCCCGACCGGCGCAGCCAGTACGAGTACTGGGCCGAGCGCGCGCTGCCGGGCACGGATTTCCGCAACTGCGGAGTCCCGGGCGAGCGCACCGACGAGATCGCGGCGCGGCTCGAGGCCTGCGCCGACGGCGCCGACGTGGTGATCGTCCAGGGCGGCGTGAACGACATCTCGCAGGGGATCGCCCCCGCCCCGGCGGCGCGCAACCTGCGCGCGATGGTCAGGCGCGGCAAGCGGCTCGGCCTGCGCGTGGCGATCGTCGAGCTCCTGCCCTGGAACGGCGGCTACCCGAGCGCCGACCGCCCGATCCGCGATCTGAACAGGCGAATAGCCCGGATCGGCAGCGAGGAGGACGTGCCGGTGCTCCCGTGGTACCACGAGCTCGAGGACCCTCGGCAGCCGGGGCGCATGCGCGTCGACCTCACGATCGACCTCACCCATCCGTCGGTGAAGGGCTACCGGCGGCTGGGGGAGTCGGTCGAGCTGCCGTAGCCGCCCAGCGCACGCGCACGCTCGAACACCGCGTCCATCATCTCCTCGGTGAGCCGCCCGGTGAAGGTGTTCTGCTGGGAGGGGTGGTAGGAGCCGAGCAGGACCGGGCCTTCGTCGATCCGGTGCTCCGCCGCATGGCCGAAGCGCGGTCGCGGCCGCACCCCGGTGAGGCGGCAGGCGGCGTCCCAGGCGAAGCCGCCGAGGCAGACGATCACGGCCGGCCGGAGCAGGCCGAGCTCCTCGGCCGCGTAGGGCAGGCAGTTGTCGCGCTCGGCGGGCAGCGGCCGGTTGGCGGGCGGCGCGCAGCGCACCGCGGCGGCCACGAAGGCGCCGTCGAGGCGCAGGCCGTCATCGAGCGAGCGCGAACCGGGCTGGTTCGCGAAGCCGGTGCGGTTGAGCGACGCGAACAGCCAGTCGCCCGAGCGATCGCCGGTGAACACGCGACCCGTGCGGTTGCCCCCGTGCGCCGCCGGCGCCAGCCCCAGCACGTACACACGGGCGCGCGGGTCACCGAAGCCCGGCACCGGCCGCCCCCAGTAGTCCTCGTCCGCGAACGCCGCCCGCTTCTCGCGCGCCACGCGCTCGCGCCACTCGACCAGACGCGGACAGCGCCGGCAGTCGACGACGCGAGCCTCTACGCCTTCAAGCGCCTGCCGGTGCTGAACAGGTACGACGCCCATAGGTATGCCGGCACCGCGAGCGCGGCGGTCACGCCGAGCGAGAGCCAGACGGACACGTCGCTCTGGCCGAGGAAGCCGAAGCGCACGGCGTTCACGAGGTAGAAGACCGGGTTCACGTGCGAGAGCTCCTCCCAGGGGGCCGGCAGCACGTCGACCGAGTAGAAGACGCCGCCAACGAACACGAGCGGCAGGATCACGATGTTCGAGATGAAGGTCGTGAAGTCCCAGCTCTCGGCGTAGATGCCGACCACCAGGCCGAGCGCGGCGAACAGCGTGAGGCCAAGCGCGACGGCGGCGAGCAGCGCGAACGGCCGCTCGATCGGAACGTCGACGACGAGGATCGCGAGCACCACGAGCGCCACGCCGATCGCGAGCGCGCGGTACACGCCGCCGATCACGTAGCCGAGCGTCATCTGCCACGAGGGCATGGGAGCCGAGAGCACGTCGTTCACGTAACGGTCGAAGCGCGCCTGAAAGATCGTCGAGGCGTTGTTGGCGTACGCCGCCTGCACCATCGCCATCGTGATCAGCCCGGGCACGATGAACACCTCGTAGTCGACCTCGCCGACCTGCCGGATGCGGCCGCCGAGCGAGAGGCCGAACACGAGGATGAACAGCATCGAGGCCACGACGGGCGCCAGGATCGTCTGCGTCCAGAGCTTCGAGACGCGCAGCGTCTCGCGGCGGCAGAGCCAGACAAGTCCGGTCAGGAGGCCATCGCCTTCACGTAGACGTCCTGGAGGCGCCCGACCCCGAAGTGCTCGCGCAGGCCGTCGGCCGAGTCGCGCGCAATCAGGTGGCCGTCGCGGATCAGCGCGATCTCCTCGCAGAGGTGCTCGGCCTCCTCCAGGTAGTGCGTGGTGAGCAGGATCGTGGTGCCCTCGGCGTGCAGCCTGCGGATGTACTCCCAGAGCTCGGTGCGCAGCTCGAAGTCCACGCCCGCGGTGGGCTCGTCGAGGATCACGAGCCGCGGCCGGTGCATCAGCGCTCGGGCCAGCAGCAACCGGCGGCGTTGACCCCCGGAGAGCTTGGGCGCGCGCACGTCGCTCTTCGCGCCGAGGCCGAACACCGTGATCATCTCCTCGGCGCGGTCCTCGGCCTCGTCGCGTCCCATGCCGAAGTAGCCGCCGTGGTAGAGGAGCGTCTCGCGCACTGTGAGGAAGCGGTCGAGGTTGATGTCCTGCTCGGCCAGCCCCACCGAGCGGCGGGCCTCCATCGAGTGATGAGGCTCGCCGAACACCTCGATCTCCCCGCTCGTCACGCGCAGCAGGTTGCAGACGGCGCTGATCAGCGTGGTCTTGCCCGCGCCGTTCGGGCCGAGCAGCCCGAAGAATGCGCCGGCCGGGATGCGCAGGTCGAAGTCCTCGAGCGCGAGCATGCCGTCGTCGTAGCGCTTGGTGAGACCACGGAGCTCGAGCGCAGCGACGTCGCGAAACATCCGATCGAGACTATCGACCGCCGGTTGGCCATTCCCGCGCCTGTGCCGATACGTAGGGACGTGGCCTCGCGCGTGCTCGCGCCCATCCTCGCGGTCGCCCTCGTGCTGGGCGTCGTCGCTCTCCGGGCGACGCACTCGGACGCCGGCTTCCCGCTCGCGAGCTCGAAGCGCTCCTCCTGCGGCGCCGACGCGGGCCGCGCGCCGCGCGAGCTCGGCCTGGAGCGAGCGCGCCAGCTCACGCTCTGCCTGCACAACGAGCAGCGGGCGAGCGAGGGCCTGCCGCCGCTGCGCCGCAACTCGCAGCTCGAGCTGGCCGCCCAGCGCTACGCGGAGCAGATGGTGGCCGAGCAGTTCTTCGAGCACGAGGCGCCGAACGGCAGTGATCCACAGGACCGCATCCTGATGGCCGGCTACCCGTCGCAGGCCGCGTCGACCGGCGAGAACCTCGCCTGGGGCACGGGCGCGGAGGGCACGCCGGTCGAGATCATGGACGGCTGGATGCACAGCCCCGGCCACAAGGCGAACGTGCTGCGGCCGAACTTCGCCGAGGCGGGAGTGGGCATCGTCTCCGACGTCCCCAAGGACCGGCAGCGCATGCCGGCGGGCGCCACCTACGCGGTGAGCTTCGGCGGGGCGCCGCTCCCGGCTCAGCCCCCGAGCGCCTTGCCGTAGTGGCGCTCGTAGTAGTCCCGGTACTCGCCTGAGCGGATCGGTCCCCACCAGGGCTCGTTGTCGCGAAACCAGTCCACCGTCCGGGCGAGCCCGTCCTCAAAGCGAACCTGGGCCTGCCAGCCGAGCTCGTCGCGCAGCTTGTCGGAGCTGAGCGAGTAGCGACGGTCGTGGCCGGGCCGGTCGGTCACATGCTCGATCAGGGACTCGTCGCGGCCGGCCAGCTCGAGGATGCGTCTCACCACGTCGATGTTCTCGCATTCGTCCGGGCCGCCGACGTTGTAGGTCTCGCCGCTCCGCCCGCGCTCGAGCACGGCGTGGATGCCGCGGCAGAAGTCCTCGACGAAGAGCCAGTTGCGCACCTGGCGGCCGTCGCCATAGACGGGCAGGGGGTCGCCATGCAGCGCGTTCAGGATGCAGAGAGGGATCAGCTTCTCCGGGTACTGCCGCGGGCCGTAGTTGTTCGAGCCGCGGCAGATCACGGCCTCGACGCCGTACGTGTGGGCGTGGGCGGACACGAGCAGGTCGCCACCCGCCTTCGTCGCCGAGTACGGGGACGAGGGATCGAGCGGCGAGCGCTCGGTGAACGAGCCGTCCTGGATCGAGCCGTACACCTCGTCGGTCGACACCTGCAGGTAGCGACCCACACCTCGCTCGCGCGCGGCGTCGAGCAGCACGCTCGTGCCGATCACGTGCGTGCGCGCGAAGGCCTCCTGGTCGGCGATCGAGCGGTCCACGTGGGACTCGGCTGCGAAGTTCACGATCGCGTCCACCCCGTCCGCGTTCCGCATAACGAGCTCGCGGTCCTCGATCGAGCCGACCACGAGCTCCACGCCGTCGGGCACGTTCTCGCGCCGCCCGGCGTAGGTGAGCTTGTCGAGCACCGTCACGTCGTGCTCGTCCTTCACGAGCCCGACGTAGGTCGAGCCGATGAAGCCCGCGCCGCCCGTCACGAGCAGCCTCATGCGCGCTCCCCGAGGTGGGCACGTACGCCGTCGCGCCAGCCGGGCAGCCGGTGCCGGTCCTCAACCGCGAGCACGGAGTAGGACGGGCGCGGCGCCGGCAGGTGGAACTCGGCGGTCGTGCACGGCTCGATCTCAACGTCCACCGCGGCCTGGGTGAGGGCCTCGCGCGCCAGCTCGTACCAGCTGCAGTGACCGTCGCCCGCCACGTGCACGATGCCGCGCTCGCCGCCGCGGGCGAGCGCCACGAGCGCCGGCGCGAGGTGGCCGGTGTATGTGGGGCAGCCCAGCTGATCGTCGACCACCCGGACTGCGTCGCGTTCCCTGCCGAGGCGGAGCATGGTGTCGACGAAGTTACCCCCGTCCGGCCCGAACAGCCAGGAGGAGCGCACGACGAGGTGGTCGGGGTTGGCCGCCGCCGTGGCCTCCTCGCCCTCCAGCTTCGAGCGGCCGTAGACCGAGAGCGGGGCGGTCGGGTCCTGCGGCCGGTAGGGCTCGTCGGAATGGCCGTCGAAGACGTAGTCGGTCGACACGTACACCACGCGCTCGGCCGCCTCGGCCACGTTGCGCGCGCCGTCGCGGTTCACGCGCAGGGCCTCCTCGGCATGCTCCTCGGCGCCGTCCACGTCGGTCCAGGCGGCGCAGTTGACCACCGTGCCGGCGCCCGCCAGCGCGTCCCGCACGGCGCCCGCGTCGGTCACGTCGAGCTCGGCGCGCGTGAGCGCGAGCGCGTCGTCGCCGGCCGCCCGCGCGACGGCTCGGCCGAGCATCCCTCCCGCCCCGACTATCGCGAGCTTGGCCAGGGCCCCCACGATAGGTCACCTCGGCGCGGGGCGGGCCAGCAGCTCGCGCAGCTCCCGCACGACCAGGTCGGGCCGGAGGAACACGTCGTCGCGGCTGTAGCGGCGAAACTCGTCGCCACGGGCGCGGGCCTCCCGTTCGCGTTGACGGTCCTCCTCCCAGGAGTAGCGGCTGTTGTGGAACGTGTAGCTGTCGAGCTCGACGGTCAGACGCTGCTCGGGCCAGCGGCAGTCGACCCGCCTGCCGCCGGCCGGCCGGTTGGTCAAGGGGAGCGGCAGGCCCGCCTCGCGCAGCAGCGCGAGGAAGCGGGCTTCGAGCTTGCTGAGGGTCACGCGGGTTTCGCCGCTCATGACCCTGCGGAGGGTCGCCGTGCCTTTCGAGTTGGGATGCTGGACGAGCACGGCGTCCACGTGGCGGGGCGTGGTGCGGTACTTGACCCCCGCCTCGTGGCAGGCTCGGGCGAGGTCGTCCTCGGAGAGCAGGGCGGCGAGGTCGACGAGGGTGCGGGGGACGGTGGTGATGGGGATGCCCCGCCAGGTGGTGGCCTCGGTGGGTGGGCCGCGGCGGAATCGGTGGGTGCGGACCCCGCGCACCCGGCGCTCTCTCGGCACTAGTACTTCCGCCGCCGACTACATGGCTGCCGTCAAGGCGTGCGGTAAAGGGGCGCTGCTCTCTGGCCTGGCGGCGGCCTACCTCTACCGGCTGGTAAAGGCTTCGGTGCCGGCTTCGACGCTAGGAGCCTGGTGCCCGACCCGGTACACGCCGCGGTAGCGGGTGACAAGCGCGCCCGAGCGCAGGCGCGAGGCGATCTCCGCGGGCGTTACGCCGGCAGCCACCAGCTCCGCCCGGGTCACCACTCCATACGCGCGCGAAGCCAACCGGCCGATGATCCTGTCCGCCGTCCTGGGTTGTTGTCGCACTGCAACAACAAGGCAGGACAGCTCAAGATTTCGCCCCCGGCGGTCGGCGATCCCCTACAGAATCTGCACGTCAGCGCTGTCGCCCACCACGAAGCGGTAGGCCCGCGGCAGCGCCGGTCCGCGGCCGATGCGCACGTCGCGGCCGATCAGGCTCGCCTCGATGCGGTGCTCGAGGTCCGAGATCGAGGAGCCCGCGAGCACGATCGAGTGCTCCAGCTCGGCCCTCTCGATCGAAACCGACTCCCCGAGAGCGGTGTACGGGCCGATGTAGGCGTCGATGAGACGGGTACCGCGGCCGATGATCGCCGGCCCGCGCACGGTCGTTCGCTCGAGCAGGGCGCCCTCCTCGACCACGACCCGGCCCTCGACGCGCGAATCCACCAGCTCGCCGTCGATGCGCGGGTCCAGGTCGTCGAGGATCAACCGGTTGGCCTCGAGCATGTCCTGTACCTGGCCGGTGTCCTTCCACCAGCCGTGCACGATGTGCGGGTCGACGCGCATGCCGCGGTTGACCAGCGCCTGGATCGCATCCGTGATCTCGAGCTCGCCGCGTCCGGACGGCTCGATCGAGCGGGCCGCGTCGAAGATCGCGGACGTGAACATGTAGACGCCGACCAGCGCGAGGTTCGTGGACGGCTCGGGGGGCTTCTCGACCAGACGAGCGACCTGCCCCTCGCCGTTCAGCTCGGCCACCCCGTAGTGCTCGGGGTCCGGTACGGGCGTGAGCAGGATGAGTGCGTCGGGCTCCTCGGTCCTGAAGGTGTCGACCAGCTGCACGATCCCGTCGCGCAGGAGGTTGTCGCCGAGGTACATCACGAACGGCGCGTCGCCGAGGTAGCGCTCGGCGGTGAGCACCGCGTGGGCGAGCCCGAGCGGGGCGTCCTGCTCGATGTACTCGATCGAGATGCCGAAGCGGGAGCCGTCGCCGGCCGCGTCGCGGATCTCTTGGCCGGTCTGCGGCGCGATGATGATGCCGACCTCCTCGATGCCCGCCGCCCGCATCGCCTCGATCCCGTAGAAGAGCACCGGCTTGTTGGCCACCGGCACGAGCTGCTTGGCGCTCGTGTGCGTGAGCGGGCGCAGGCGCGTGCCCTTGCCGCCGGAGAGGATCAGCCCCTTCATCAGTAGGTGCCGCCCAGCTTGCGGTGGTCCCAGGTCACGACCCGGGAGGGCGCAAACGTGAGGCCGACGCGCTTCTGTGCCTGCCTCTCGACCATCTCGCGGATCTCCGGCGTGAGCTCACCGGCATAGCGCTCGAACAGCGCCAGCCCGTAGCGCTCCACCTCGGCCGGGTCGCGTTCAAGGCCCACGTCGCACTCGAACATCACGCCGCGCAGCTCTTGATAGTTCACGCCATCCTCGATGCCGATCGTGGCACGCGGATCGCGGTCGAGGTTCCGCGCCTTCTGTGACTTGGCATAGGTCCAGCCGCGTAGCTCCAAGCCGTCCGAGACAAACCACAACGGCACCATATGCGGCCTTCCGTGTGGGCCGACGGTCGCGCATTGCATCACCATCTGCTCGTCGAGGAAGGCGCGCAGCTCGGCGCCGGTCATCTCGATCTGGTCGCGTCGCGAGGGCACCCGGGGCGATTCTGCCATGCGTCAAGCCCACGACGATTGTGGGTAAGGCCACCGCCGTGTTCCCCCAGCAGGCGGGTACAGCGCTAGGGCGCCGTCCACCGGCGTGGTGCGGCCTAGCGCCTGACGGCGCCCGCGAGCGCCTCGGCCGCCTCGAGCACTGCCTGGCGCGCCTCGTCGGGCTCGACCACCACGGCGTCGCCGGCCTCCTTGAGGATCTCGCGCGAGAGCCATTCGTGCGAGGCGTAGGTGCGCTCCACGATCACGGCGCCGTCCGCCAGCTCCTCGACCACGCGGCGGTCCTCGCGTGCCCAGCGCGCACGCTCGGGCGAGACCCAGATGCGCGCCGTGCTGGACGAGTCGACCTCGCCGGTGGCGAGCCAGCCGTGCACGTCGGGCTCGATGCCCGGGCGCGGCTCGAACTTTTCGTCCTGCACCGTGGCCGACTTGATGCGATCGAGCCGGTAGGAGCGCGTGTCGTCGCGCTCGACGTCCCAGGAGTGCACGTACCAGCCCTCCTGGCCGTTGGCCAGCTTGTAGGGCTCGATCGTGCGCTCGGTGAACTCGTCCTCGTTCTCCTTGTAGTACTCGATGGCCAGGAGCCGCCGGCCCACGATCGCGGTGGACACCACACGCGCGATCTCCGAGTCGTCGCCCTTCGCGGTGGTGATGTGCAGGCCCTCCTCGGCCGGGTCCTGGCCGAGGGCGTCGACGATCTTCTGGCGCGCGCTCGCGAGCGAGCCCTCGGGCAGGTGCTCGCCGATCAGGTCGATCGCCGCCACGAGCGCCTTGGCCTCGAGCGGGAGCAGGCGGGCGGGCCGCGCGAAGTTGTCGCCGTAGGGCTCGGGGTCGACCTCGATCTGGTCGCCCTGGATCTCCGCGTAGAGCACGTACGAGCCGCCGCCGAAGTTCACGACGTTGAGCACGTCGATGTCCTGGCGCAGCTCGGTGTCCGTGACCTGCAGCGAGGCGCACAGCTCCGCCAGCTCGAGCTTTCGGCCCTCGCGTGCGGCGTCGATCAGGATGCCCGCGAGCGTGACCAGCCGCGCGAAGCGCTCGGGGCGAATCGGCGAGTCGCGCCCGTCGTCGTCGTCCTCGCTCTGCGTCGCGCGGCGCGTGCGCGTGGCCTTGGCGAGCTCGGGCGGGTGCGCGTGACGCTCGATCACGAGCTCCAGCCGCTCGCGCGCCTCGGCCGCGAGCTCGTCGGGCCCCTCGATGCGTGCCTGCTCGCCCAGGCCGAGCACCCAGGAGAGCATCTGGCGCGAGTCGGCGTAGTCGGTCTCGAAGGTCACGCCGCCGCCCTCCGCCTCGGTGACCTCGCCGGCGTGGCCGAAGTGGCGCAGGGCGAGCCAGTCGATGCGGTCGGAGAGGTGGATGCGGGCGCGGCCGGAGATGTCGCCCAGCTGCCAGTCGGTGCGCGTGGCGTAGGCGCGCGGGTCGAACTCCTCGGGGCGGTTGAAGTCGTGCTCGGCCTTGGAGGAGTAGCCAACCTTGCCGCGGATCCGGGAGACCCGGAAGACGCGGACGTCCTCGCGCTCGTGCGCGAAGCCGATCAGGTAGAACTGCCCGCCGCGGTAGAGCAGGTGATAGGGGTCGACCTTGCGCCGCTCCTCCGCGTCGCGCCCGATCGTGTAGTAGTCGAACAGGATGGTCTTGCGGCGGAAGATCGCGGTCTCGATTTTCGACAGCCGCTGCGAGAGCCCGCGCCCGCCGGCGCCGGCGGTGACCGCAAGGGCCACGCTGCGCTGCTCGGGCGCGTCGAGCGGGCTCGGCTTGCCCCAGGAGAGCTGCTGGAGCGCCAGCCTGAGCGGCTCGGCGTAGGCGAACTCGCCGTCGAGCAGCGAGAGCGACATCCGCAGCGCGCCCAGCTCCTTGTCGGTGAACTCGATCGCTGAGAGGTAGAAGTTCTCGGGGGGCAGCGAATAGTTCTCGGCCTCGTAGTAGCCCTCGGCCGGCTTGTCGACCTTGAGGTGAATGCCGAGCGACTCCAGCTCCGCGCGGTCAGCGTAGAAGCGCCGCGCGAACGCCTCGTCGTTCATCTGCGAGTAGCCCTCCACGTCCTGCTTGATCTCGAGCGCGGAGACGGGGCGCCGCTCCGCCATCAGGAACGAGATCAAGCTGAGCTGCCGGATGAGCTTCTCGGTGTCCTTTGCCATGGTGACTCCGCTCAACGATAAGCGGGAATCCCGCCCCGATCCTCCCCCTGTCCGGCAGGCCCCCGCTATTTGCGGCATTGAACCGGCTCGCGGGGCCAAATATGCTCGCGCGGCTTCGTCGTTCGGCTGAGGAGGAGAGTGATGCCAGCGGTGATCGGTGCGTCCACGGGCTGGTGGACCGGCCTCGCGCTCGGGATCGTCGTGATCGCCGTGGCGGCCGTGATCGTGATCGCGATCATTGCCCTCGCGCGGCGGATCGCGGGTCAGGCGCGCGGCGCCGTGCAGGGCGTCGAGGCGGTGCGCGCGCAGACCTCGGAGCTCGGGGGGGTGGGGCGGATCAACGACTCCGGGGTGCGAATCCTGCACTCCGCCCGAGCCCTCAGAAAGGTGGCGGTCGGAAAATGAGCCTGCCCGAGGCCGCGGTGTCGGCCAACACCCTGTGGGGCGTGTCGCTCGGGATCGGTCTGGTGGCCGCGCTCGTCGTCGCGGCGCTCCTGATCGTGCTCGTGCGGACGGTCGAGGACATCGACCGGTCGGCGGCCGGCCTGCTCGAGGTGGCGGGCAAGGTCGCCGGCAACACCGCGAACATCCCGCAGCTCGAGGCGACCGCGCCGGTGCTCGGCCTGATCGTCGACGAGGCCGTGATCCAGGACCGCTACATGAACGCGTTGACCGACGGGTACGGTGAGTCATGAGCGACACCGACGTGCTCGTTCTGCTCAGCGTCGTGCTCGCCATCGTGGTCGTGGCCGTTCTCGCCGCGGCGCTGATCCGGATCCGGGGCGGCCTCGAGTCGACCTCGCGGAACCTCGCCACGCTCGCTGACGCGCTCGAGACGGTCGAGTCCGAGCACCTGCGTCCGCTCGAGCCGGCCGTTAAGGCGATCAACGCCAAGTTCGACGTGATCCTCGGCGCGATGCCGGGGATCGCGGCCAAGGCCGCGGTCGTGGCGGAGAGGAGGCCGCGGTGATCCTCTGGTGGATCGGGAACGCGCTGCTCCTGCTCGTGATCCTTCCGGTCGTGGTTCTCCTGCTGCGCGGAGTGCTCGACGCGGCGCGCAGCATCGTGCCGAGCGTGGGCAGGATCGCAGCCGCCGCGAGCGCCGGGTCGAAGGACCTCGACGCGGCGCCGCTCCTCCTGACGACGCAGGAGCAGGTGAAGCAGACGGTCGAGGTGGTCGCGAACTACGGCGGCTCGCTCGACGTGATCCTGGACGACGCGGACTAGCAGGGGGGAGCGATGCCTGCCGCAGGTGTTGTGCTGATCGTCGCGGTCGTCCTGATCGTGCTCGCGCTCGTGTACTACCTCGTCTCGACGATCGCAGCCCTCAGGCAGATCACGAGTGGCCTCGACGAGGCGATCGCGGCGGTCGGGGAGATCATCGAGAAGAGCGCCCCGGTGAACGAGATCGTCGTGGACATCAACGGAAACCTCGACGCGGGCGTGGACCTGCTCGAGGGCCTGCTCGTGAAGAAGGCCGGCCTGGTGGACGCTGTCGGCCTCGTCGACGGCCTCTATCCCGGCGCCGCCGAGGCGGGGCTGCGGAACTTCCCGGACAGCCAAACTGTGCGTGCGCCGCGTATATCCGAGGTGTACACGAAGGGGACGCTCACGCTCGCCCG
>Ga0075431_100004315_pt1 | contig 13934 bp, 9 predicted proteins | sample RhiMetdeltSRZDD5_FD_75297 | JGI IMG/M metagenome (GOLD analysis project Ga0075431, IMG submission 75297) | Populus rhizosphere microbial communities from Tennessee, USA - Rhizosphere MetaG P. deltoides SRZDD5 | ecosystem: Host-associated > Plants > Roots > Rhizosphere > Soil | place: USA... | reverse complement strand
TTTGGACCAGGTGTAGGTGAGGTCGGATCCCTGAATAATTTCAAAGTCACCGCATACGTGTAGCTGTTTCCTGACACGCTTACCAGGCGATAAAACATCTCACCTCCAGAGATATGATTAGCATACGATGATATGGCCAGGAAGAAAACAACAATTAGGCTTAGAAGCTTGGTCTTCATTTTTCTCAGGCTGACTTAGTTTTCTTAGTTCGACAAAAAATCTTCAAGCATCCGGTTAGCTTTTTCTGTTTCTTCTATCATTCCCATATGGCCGGAATTTTTCAAGACGTGAATGTAAGATTTTTCAGGCAGATGACACTGCTTCAGCACATCATTTAGGGGTATAGCATTATCATGTTCACCGGCTATAAACAATACGGGGTTTTCCGTGTTTTTCAGAACGGTTGTTCGGTCAGGTCGGTTCATCATTGCGTGGTAATACGATACGAGTGCATCAGCGGAAAAGTTGGCTAAGCTGGCAATAAACTCATCAATGATATTTGGGATTTGGGATTTGGAATTTGGAGAAAATAAATTAAGAGTGGATGTTTTTAGAAATTCAAATGCGCCATGTTGATTTATGAATTCAATACCCTTTTTCCTTGTTTGCTTTTTTTCTTCGGTATCGGGAAATGCAGAAGAATGAAAAAGCCCGAATGCATTTACGTGATTCCAGTAGCTTTCAACCAGCGCCAGCGTGATGTATCCTCCCATGCTATGACCGATCACCGTCCATTTATCAATTTGTTCTTCATGAATGATCGAGTGTAACACTTCAGCCAATCCTTCCATGCTCATATCATCGATCATTTCTGATTGGCCACTCCCGGGAAGGTCCGGTACAATTAAGTAACATTTGTCTTGCAGGTATTCCACCTGCCTGTTCCATACATTCCCATCTTCACCAAAACCATGTACAAGCATTACTGGTTTGCCCTTGCCAATGCTACGGTAGAAGATCTTTTTATTGTGATATGATAGTGTTTTATCCATTTTTTATTCGCCACCGAAACAGGGATTATATCTCTGCGTTTTTCCGTGCCTCCGTGGCAATACTCTTACTTAAATAAAAACTTCTCACCAGAATAATTCCCATAACCGGAAGCAGAGCCGTATTGAATTGTTGCGGCAGAAAGAACCATGCCAGCAATAAAGCGATTGTATAAAAAAAGATGAACCGGAAGTAACTTTTCACCCATGACTTATTGCCGAATAAGAAAAAGGCAACAATAAAATGTGTTGGCAATGCCCATAGCAAGTTGAAATTGGTCCTGCACATGGCATGATCGGTACCGAACCACATGAACAGGATCAGGATACCCAGCAAGCCAACAATTGCAAAAAACAAAGTATCGAATACTTTAAAAAAAGGTCGCCATGAGTCCCGTTTGGAAATACTCAGTGCCGTTATCAATAAAAACAATATTCCAAATACAAGAAGTGGAGTAATGACTGATTTTGTTTTGTAGTCGTCGAAATAATCAAGAATGATTTTCTTCTCACTTACTACCACACGGCCGTTTAGTCTTGAACTATCAAATGCTATCAGCAAATAATCGGGGAGGAACATCGCTTCCCGGTTGGTAACAACCTTATCCATCGGATTGCCAAGAAGCATGTCAATGCCGAACTTGCTCCATTGTTGGCCGCCCCGGTCAAGGTAGATGTGAATCAAATTCCTGAATGTTGTATTTGGCTTTGGTAAGATATTTTTTGTATCAAGAAGATCGCCGGCAGCTTTTTCCACGATGTCGCGAAGACGCGTTGTGCAGTTGTCATAATTGAAATCGTACCGGTAATATTTGTTTTCTTCTTTGGCATTTTCAAATAATGCATCGACCAGTTTATGTTTTTGATCACAGGAAAGATTAACGGCTTGTTCGGTTACTCCTCTTTTTTCATCCTTATACCATTTTAGGAAGCCGGGAAGCGTATCAATAGAGACAAAATAAAGAAGTTTGCCTTTTACAAATTTTCCATAGAATTCATCGTCAAATTCAAATGTGCCATAATTAAAAACAATATCATAGTTGTCGGCGCTATCAAACACTCTCAGTGCACTATGGCCAAAGATTGAATATAATTCCTGCCCGGGAGTACAGGTAAGCAGGCTGATACGGAGGCCACAACTATCCTGCGCTGATGATGAAAGTGAAATAAAAAATACAAATGCAAGTAGCAGTTTCTTCACCAGGTGAATGTTTCGGTAAAAATAAAAGTTTATTGAACGCAAAAGCGCAAAGAAATGCTAAGACAAAATTGGTCGTATGATAAAACGGCAAGACTTACAAATGTCCAGGAACATCGTTGAAGAGGACATAGTAAAATCTAACTTCGCCTTTGCGCCGACGCTGAAGCTTTAGTGCAAGCGTTAGCGACAGGAGTATCATCTCCTGCTGTAATTTGGCGATTCCCTTGTCACTTCCACATCATGCGGATGACTTTCTTTCATACCCGCATTGGTGATCTTAATGAAAGTTGCTTTTTTAAGATCTTCGAGACTGGCAGCGCCACAATAACCCATACCTGCACGAAGACCACCGGTGTATTGATAAACGATCTCTTTCAATGTGCCTTTATATGCAACCCGGCCTTCGATACCTTCAGGAACGAATTTCTTTACATCATCTTCCACGTCCTGGAAATACCGATCGCTGCTCCCTGTGCTCATGGCTCCTAATGAACCCATGCCACGGTACTCCTTGAATTTTCTTCCTTCATAGATGATAGTCTCACCCGGGCTTTCCTCAGTACCTGCAAACACACTCCCCATCATTACGCAATCGGCGCCTGCTGCAAGAGCTTTCACCATATCGCCCGTATAGCGGATACCACCATCGGCGATCAATGGAATATTTTTTTGTTTCAGCTCACTGTATGCTTCCATTACCGCAGTAAGTTGTGGTACCCCTGCGCCTGCCACGATACGTGTTGTGCAAATGGATCCGGGACCAATACCGACTTTCACAGCGTCAGCACCGGCTTCAGCTACTGCTTTGGCGCCTGCGGCGGTACCAACATTACCCGCAATAACATTTAATTTTTTAAAATTCTTTTTTACATCTTTCAATGCGCTAATGACGCCTTTGCTATGCCCATGCGCACTGTCCAAACAAATGACATCAACACCAACTTTCTGGAGTGCATCCACACGGTCAAGCATATCCCTGGTTATACCCACACCGGCGCCCACCAACAATCTTCCAAAAGAATCTTTCACCGCATTTGGGTGGCTTTTTAATTTCAAAATGTCGCTATAAGTAAATAAGCCTTTTAATTTCCCCTGCTTATCGATTATCGGCAGCTTTTCAACTTTTGTCTTCTTAAAGAGCTGTTCCGCTTTTTTAAGATCGGTGCCTTCGGGTGCCGTATACAAATTTTCTTTCGTCATCACCTCACTCACTTTTCTTTTTGGATCGACCTCAAAACGCAGGTCGCGATTGGTGAGAATGCCGACAAGTTTATGCGCTTTGTCAACTATAGGAATACCACCAATTTTATTTTCTTTCATTAAACGCAGCGCATCACCGATTGTCGCATTAGCAGGTAATGTAACCGGGTCAAGTATCAATCCGCTTTCACTTCGTTTTACTTTTCTTACCTGGGCAGCTTGTTCCTCAATGCTCATATTCTTGTGAAGTATCCCCAGTCCGCCCTCTCTTGCAAGTGCTATTGCAAGATTTGCTTCCGTTACGGTATCCATAGCAGCGGAAAGCATTGGAATATTGAGCGTAATATCTTTTGTAAGCTTCGTTTTTATTTCAACATCTCTTGGAAGCACATGGCTATAGCCGGGTAGCAATAATACATCATCGAATGTGAGACCTTCGCCGAAAAATTTTTGGGAATTGTTGTCTGTAGTGGAAGTAATTCTTGTTGCCATGTGCAAAGATAGGGTAGCAGGTATAAAGTCGAAAATGATTTTTCGTAAGGCTATTAATACCACGCAGTGACGGGGAGCGCAAAGACAAAACGCATAGTCTTTGCGTGTTCGGGATCCCGATAGCTATTGGGAGGTTCGGTAATAAGAAAAATTATTTTAACGAATCAATGTAACAGTGCCTTTTTTAAACACTTGCTTCTTGGTGTCGCGGTTGGTATATTTCAGCATCCATACGTAAACGCCTGATGTTTGCAGTATACCTTTTAATTTTCCGTCCCATCTGTCTCTCCAATTCTTTGACTCAAACACCAATTGTCCCCAGCGATTATAAACCCTGAACTCGTAATTCTCTGCTTTGAGTGCATTATGCGGGCCAAAATTATCATTGAGACCGTCATTGTTTGGTGTAAAGCCGGTAGGCACATCGATATTGCAATGGTCAAGAACGGTAATAACTTTCTTAGCACTGTCACTGCAGCCCAATGCGAAATTTGTTGCAATAAGCGTGACAGTATATTTTACTTCACGACTGATGGTGGGAAAAAGAAAAGCAGGCGGGTCTTTTACAAAACTTGTCGCTAACGAACCGTAGGTCCATTTCCATGTATCGATAATGCCCGTACTTGTATTGTTCACTTTTACCGGATCTTCCGGACAAGTAAAATCATCTATTTCAAAAGATGCTTTTACTTCATTATCCAAAGTAATTACTTCTGAAACCGAATCCCTGCAAACGCCGTTGCTTACCGTTAACAGTACATTATTTACACTGGATGCAGAAAATATTGCAGAGGTCGATTGAGTTGTAATCGTTGGTAAATTGTTGATTGTCCAATGCCAACTGTTTACATCATTGGCTCCATTATGTGAAAAGACCACTGTGTCTTTTAAGCAACCGTATAAGATATTGTATTGAAAATTTGCAGAGACTGTATCAACGGCAGAGAACGGCAGGTTTTGCAATGGTGTTTCTAAGCCACATTCGTCAACCACTACATTGCCATCTGTACCGGCTTTTAGTGTCACTGAATAATTTCCTTTGACAACGATCGGCGATGCAAATCTTACAACGATATAATCCGTTTTCCCATTGATGCAGTTTCCATAAGCGCCGCTAACTGTAACCGGTGAGGGTCCCGTAACAGAAAAATCACTCCCGTTTGATGCAATAGAACCACAATCGATCTTTTTTGGGAAATAAATTTTTATCGAATCAGGAGCACAACCGAGTTTGCCAACACTATCTGCAAAAATGGGAATTGGCTTATTGTAAGCGAATGTTGCAATTTCACCGGGAGGGACAAGATTATCGCAGTAATCGCGAAGAGTATTTCCATCGCTGCCGTTGTTTATTATAAGACTATAATTACCATTAATAAGAGGAGCAGATAATGTGATTATGATCTCATCAAAATCAAAACCAAATGCACAGGAATCAGTTGTTGCAGAAATGACATTCGCAATTGCCGGCGATATGCTGAACTCCGATCCTGTTCCGGTAAGACTGCTGCACTTTACTTTTTTATTCAGTTTGACGGTGATCTTAACGCCATCACAATCCGCCTTGGCATTTGTTAAATGCGGGGCAACCGGATCTGTAATAACAGCAGTACCACCGCCAAATGAAAGATCATAACCGCTTTGGCCTGAAGTAAAATGACTTACCATTAAAATATATTCGTGACCCGCGACCAGGTTTGGCATGGCAGCAAATGTTGGGAGATTTTGTGACGGATCTGATCCGCATTGTATATAATTAACACCAGTGGCTGATGCACCTGTATTGCCGTAAGTACCGACCCAGTTGGCCGTTACGACCAAAGAATTGTCTGTGAAAATATCATCAGGATTATGACCTGTTATGTCCCACAGTTGCCAGTCATAATCTTCGTTGGCGGCCAGTGGCGAAATAAGAAAGCCCAATGTGCCTGAAACATAGCAAGTGAATTTATAGAAGTAGGGGTTCCTGTTTTGATAGCCTCCTCCACCCGGACCACCACTTGAACATCCGGGAACGTAAAGATTGATCGTTCCACAAAGCGGAACTGATGTTTGATGAAAGACGGTAGTGCCGCAAACCGGAAAAGCAGTTGACGGAGTCTGACCAAGGTTAGTACATGGCTGACCAAAACCAATTATTTTTTGTAAAAAGACAATTGATAAAAGAAGAAAATATTTTCGCAGCGGTTTTAAGGGCATAAATTCGAATCGGTCAGTCTTTAATGGACTAAGACAACAGTTGGCTTTAAAACGTTGCCCCGTTCATCAATCGTATAGTCGATTTAACTTTAATGAATACAATCAATTAACGTGGATCGGACAGCAAAAGTAATACAACAATTCCATAGACTTCAGCTTATGATTATTAATGGAATCGGGAAAATTGGGGGATTTTAATTCAGTTTATAAAGTTTTCCCGGGAGTGTAGCCACTACACCCTGCAGCTCAAGGTTTAAAATGGCTGCAGCCATTGAGCTGCTGCTTAACCCGCTTTTCAGATTCAATTCGTCAATATGTATCAGGTCCTTTTCTTTAAGGATATCAACAAGGATCTTTTCCTCTTTTGAAAGCTCTATAAATAGTTCTTTCTGACTCCTGTTTCGATAGCGATCGGGATCTGACTTCCGACTTCTCTCTTCCCATCCCATCATTTCAATAATGTCTCCAGCATCGGTCATGAGCATGGCTTTATTATTCCGTATTAAAAAATTACAGCCGGCACTTTTATTATCATTTACTCTTCCTGGTAATGCAAATACATCTTTGTTATAACCATTTGCTAATTCCGCCGTGATCATACTGCCACCTTTTTCACCCGTTTCAATCACGATGGTAGCATCACTCATGCCGGCTACAATGCGATTGCGTGTAGGAAAATTATGTTTATCCGGGTTTGTGTTGCTTCTGAATTCAGTAAGTAATCCACCGCCGTGTTGCAGCATATCTTTTGCAAGATTGGAATTCTCGGGAGGGTACATTTGGTCGAGCCCATGACCTAACACACCAATTGTCGGCAATTCATTTTTTAAAGCTGCTTTATGGGCGATAGCATCAATTCCGAAGGCCATGCCACTGACAACAAGAATATTCTGTGATGACAATTCACTTACAAGCTTTTCCGTTTGTTGTCTGCCATACTCTGTATATTTTCTTGTACCAATGATCGCGATGATTTTGGATGCATTCAGATCGGCATCACCTTTATAAAAAAGAAGAGTAGGAGAGTCGTAACAGTTCAATAACCGCCGCGGATAATTTTTATCGGTGATAAACAGGGGTTTGATCTTATACTTCTCGATGAATTTAATTTCGTCCTCTGCTTTTTCGAAATCTTTAAAATTTCTAATGCTCTTCGCCCGAATTGTTCCGATGCCTTCTATTTTTTCAAGCTCCGACATTCTTGCTTTGAAAACATCCGCCGGTTGATATTTATCTAATAAGATTTTTGCCTGAACGGGTCCAATGTTTGGGATCAGGGTTAAAGAAATTTGATATAATAAATTCTCCTGCATTTACATGAATGCTTCATTCAAATATAAAATTTGCCCGGAAAAAATGCAGGGGAATATGATTTTGTTTTTGTCAAAAATCGAAGAAAATCACGCTCAAGTCCTTTACTTCAGACCTAGCCTTTCCATCAGGCTTTCTTTTTTCGATTTTGATACGGCCAGTTTTTCCCCGTTATCCAAAACCACAAAACCGCCGTCAGTTTTAAATAAATGAGTGATATGAGAGAGATTGACCACGGTACTATGATGAATCCTCTGGAAATGTTCCGTTGGGAGTAGTTCCTCAATGTCACTTAAGGTCTTTGAAATGATAAGTTTTCTTTTATCGTCTAAAAAGACATGGGTGTAGGAACCTTCCGCTTTCGCATAAATGATCTTACCGGCTTCAATGAACTCATAACCTTCCCTGCCGGGCACGGCAATGCGCTGCTTGACTTCTGGTTTTTTAATATTCTGTAAAAGGTTAGCAATATTATCGGTTCCTGATTTTTGCAGTATTTTTTCAGACGCTTTTCTTACTGCTTCTTTCAGATCATTTATGTGGACCGGTTTGAGTAAATAATCAATAGCGCTGATGCGGAACGCTTTAGCCGCAAACTGGTCAAAAGCAGTAGTAAAAATGATAGCAAAATCAATTTCATCTATCAGCTCCAGCATTTCAAACCCACTCATCCAGGGCATTTGCACATCCAGGAAAACCAGATCAGGTTTGAGTTTCTTAATAGCAAGCAAACCTTGTTTCGGTGTGGTACATGTTTCTAACACATCCACCTCTTTACAATGTTTCTGCAAATCAAAAACAAGACTGTCTATGCAGTTCTGTTCATCATCTATGACAATAGCTTTTATCAATTTTCATTTTCTTTAAAGGTGATAATTACTTTAGTTCCTGTCGCGGTTCCGGTTTCACTTTTTTTATCGATGATCCGGATAGTATCCTCCCTTTCATTCAGCAACTTATCTAATTCCAGCCTGGATTGCGTCATCCCAATTCCTTTTGATTGATGAGTTGCCCGGTATTGAGCCTTGTATTGATTTGAAAGCTCGCGGCCGATACCATCATCATCGATTATACACGCCACGGTGCCATCCGTTTCTTTTACTGAGAAGATGATCCGTCCACCGCTTTCTTTCGGGACCAATCCATGCCAGATCGCATTTTCAATTAATGGTTGCAATATCAGGGCAGGCACTTTGATATCTTTCAGATCTATTTTCTCATCTACATTGAAAATAAATTCGATATTATCGCCAAATCTCATTGTCTCCAATTCTGTATAGAGTTTGCAGGTTTCAATTTCTTCAAACAGGCTCACTTCCCTTTTATCAGAATTCTGGAAAAGTGTGCGGATCAATTTTGAAAAAGTAGTCAAATAATTTGCGGCCTTATCATTTTCATTTTTATTGATCAGGGATTTAATCGAGTTCAGGCTGTTGAAAATGAAATGAGGATTCATTTGTGCGCGAAGAGCTTTGGCTTCGAGTTCCAGGAGTTCTTTTTCGTGCAATACTTTTAACCGTTCATCTTTTTTCCCTTTTTGAATATAATGAAAAATGAAATAAATGAGATTCCAGATTAAAAAAGCACCAAAAAAAAATATGCCTTGAAAGAAAAAAATATTTAGTGCAGATGATTTTAATCTTAAAAGCTCCGAAAGGAACTCAAGTCCCTTTGAAGCGTCAACTATCAAGTTAAAAATTACAATAAACAATACCGAGAAAAGGGTGGTGATTGAAAAGAAATAAAAAATTTGGCGGCTCACTGATTTTTGCAATACATGTAATTTTTTAATAAGCTTCTTCATCAGGTGCGAGGAAAGTATTCCGAATAGAGTCAGCTTGATACTAACGGGCAAAACAAATGACAGTATATAGTCGAATGGCTCATTCAAAACTGCAAAAGCAGCAGCGACAATGGAAAACAGGGTCCACCCGATTAACTGGCATTTCCAATATGTAGAAACTCTGATTTTCATTTAATCAAATCTGTCGCTCTTTAAAAGTGAGGATAACCTTTGTTCCCGAAGAATTACCGCTACTATCTATCTTATCAATAATCTCGACGGTATCTTCTCTTTCATTTAAAATTTTATCTAATTCCAGTCTTGATTGCGTCATCCCGATCCCTTTTGACTGATGAGTAGCCCTGTATTGAGTCTTGTATTGATTTGAAAGTTCGCGGCCGATACCATCGTCGTCTATAATACATTCTATGGCGTCATCGTTTTCTTTTACTGAAAAGACGATCTGTCCACCGGTTTCTTTTGGCGCTACGCCGTGCCAGATCGCATTTTCAATCAAGGGTTGCAGTATCAGCGCCGGCACCTTGATATCTTTCAGATCTATTTTCTCATCTACATTGAAAATAAATTCGATCTTGTCGCCAAACCTCATTTGTTCCAATTCTGTGTAAAGCTTACAGGTTTCAATCTCTTCAAACAAACTCACTTCCCTTTTATCAGAATTCTGAAAAAGCGTGCGTATCAATTTTGAAAATGTAGTCAAATAATTTGCAGCCTTATCATTTTCATTTTTATTGATCAACGACTTGATTGAGTTCAGGCTATTGAAGATAAAGTGCGGGTTCATTTGGGCTCGAAGGGCTTTGGCTTCGAGCTCCAGCAATTCTTTTTCATGTAAACTTTTCAGTTGTTCTTTTTTTCTGACAAGAGCTATACGCCAACGGATAAAAAAGAAAGCAAGGCTAATTAGCAACAAGCCAGCCAGGACCCTGAACCACCAGGTTTGCCAGAAAGGAGGAGTAATGGTAATATATAATTCCAGTGGGCTTTGTTGCCAATTGCCTCCCAGGATCTGCGCCTTTAGTTGGAATACATATTTACCTGGCGCAAGATTGGAATAAACAATTTCCCTGCTTTTTTGATCCGAATATTGCCAATCAGTTCCTAACCGGGATAACCGGTAAGCATACTGGATCCTTTCGGGAAACAGATATTCCATGGCAGAAAAGGAAATGCCAATTGTATTCTGTTTATAATTCAGTTGAATTCTATTAGTACTGAAATCTAGAGACGAAACATCTTTTTTACTGTATACCGTTACCCTGTTTATCCTGGGATTTCTCTCATTGGTTAAAGAGAGGAGTTTGTTAAAAGAAACATGCTGCACCTTATCTCCATTTCCCAAAATCAGTAAGTCGTTTACGTATCTGATCCTTCGCCGTAAATTATAAAGTAACCCATTGTTTTTGTCAACAAAACTAAAAGTCCCTTTCCGGTAATTGTACGCAATTACTCCTTCGTCTGTGTCAATGAACATATATTGATGCGGGCCAGGTCTCAGCGTATTCACATTGAAGGTTTCATTTTTTGAATTTTTCAGAATGACCTTCTTCTTAAACTGAAACGTATCGCCTTCATATATATAGATTTCCTTTCGATACTTTGTTCTAAGGAAAACCCAAACCTGCCCATCCTCATCGAAATAAAAAGTAGGATACTCGCCCGTTCTTATTGACAACAAGTTTTTCGGGGTAATAATCCTTTTTTCCTTTTTTTGGACGTCAAATTGTAGCAGGTTTTTCTTGTTCGAGACGTATATACGATCAAAATTTACATCATAATGCAAATATGATTCAATAAACTCAAATTGATCTGAACTGTCAACTTTGGGAAACAAAAGTGAATCTATCTTAAGTGTTTTTGAGTTCAGAAAAAATAGATCTCCATTAGCCTTTGAGAATATCAGGTTTCCTTGCTTATCAGCTGTTATATCAACCAGGTTGTGCAATAACGTTAATTGCGGCGAAATTTTTTGCGGTAATATAAACTGCTTATCCTTCTGTGAATACACAGAAATATTTTCAGAAACTGCATCACCTCCATATATTCGATAAATCAATGACCAGATTCGTTTTTGCCCATCTTTCACCAATTTTATATCTCTGTATACATCGTTTGGCGGAAATGTCGTAGTAGTAGCACCGATCATATTAAAATTACTATCAAGTTGGTAGATTTTATTTAAATATCGATACGTCACATGATAGCACTTCATTTCATCGTCCCAAATTAAATCGGAAAGGCCGGTCTCATCACCTGTATAACCGGCCACGTATGGAGTATTTTGTGATTTGAATAAATTGAGTTCGTTGCTAACAAAATATAAATTGTTTTTTGCCAAAAGCCACAGATTTTCTTTTCTGTCATGCTTTATTACATAGTAAAACGCTTCCTGAAGTGGGTTCTGAAAATCGGGACTTTGTAAATAACTATATTTTTTTGTTTTAATATTAAAAATAACTGGCAAAGAATCGGCGAAAGACACCCAGTATTCATCCGCTGATTTTTTTTCTATAGAACCAATCGGGACAAAAAGGTAATGATCTATAGATGTTGGATAAGGAGAAATATTTGTTTTGGCACTCCAATCAGGTGGGATCAACGTCATTGAATTTTCTTTTATATTGAAAATTCCCATACCATAATGGGTAGTGCCTATGCATAAAATGGAATCATTTGGTGCATCCAAATATAAAGTGGCCCATAAAAACTGATCATGGATCTTTGCGGTTTTTTTAAACTCGTATTTCTTTTGGATTTGTTTTGTGTTTCGGTCAAAAAGAAATATTCCATCACTACTTCCTAACCACATTTTATCAGGGTCTTTAAAATGAGGAGTCATGCTGGGAGTGCCACGATGAGCCGACTTTTTATCGCAGTTCAACGCCTGATCAGAAAAGTTGAAATGTTCAATAGTGCTATCTGTTGTATTATAAATATAGAAACCACAGCCTAATGTGCTAATCCACAATAATCCTTTTTTGTCAAAAAACAGCCTGGTAATTGTACCGTTAAATATGGTAGCTTTTTTGATATTCAACCGGATAACTGTACATTTTTTTGTACTCGTGTTAAAATGAATTAATCCTGGCTCCCTGCCCGCTATCCAAAGATTTTTGTTTTTGTCTTCTGCAATTGCCAAAATACCGGACAACCCGAGATTTATCGTTTGACTTGTATCCGGGTAATATGAATGAGTCTCAATTCCGTCAAAAGAAGTTAGCCCTTGACTTGTAGAGAACCATAACAGGTTCTCCGATGAAAAAAAGAAAGAAGAAGATGTTATAGGAGGCAAGTCCATTTTTTTAAATCTTACATCAACGACAGCTCGCTCCTGGGCGCCGATTTTACATACTAAGATGAATGATAAGATTAAAAAGATGAAGCGCATAGTGAATGTTCTTTCATAATCAACATTGTAAGGTAGTCGCATTACGCTTAAAAGCATAATTCCTTTTTTGCAATTTGACTTTCCGGACTTGCAGTCACTCTTTTTGGCTCTTTAAGGTGAGTTATAATCGTCTGAAACCATGATTTTTTGATCATAGTCATTGCCAGGATTTCAACTACAAACCCGGTTGCAGAAACTGCAAACCCGGAAAATCTTAATACGAATTTCAGCAATTAATAAGGTTTAAGTGATTGTAGTTTGGTGTTTCAAAATATTTATCATGAAACAAATCACCATTCTCTTCTTTCTATTTCTTTTTGCCACCACATCCTTTTGCCAGCAGGAAACCACAAAAGCTAAAGTCACTAATGTTGACTTGCTTAAAAAAAGCAAAAGACAGAAAACCTTTGGGTGGATATTAACCGGTGTCGGCACGACCGTAGTTGTCCTTAATGTACTGGTTAGTCCGTACACAAATGCAATTACCGGAATAGCACGAACTCGTTCAGTTAATACCGTACCCTATATCGTCGGAGGTACTTTACTTGCCGGCGGCATTGTTTTATTCGTTGCTTCATCAAAGAATAAAAGGAAAGCCAATGCAGCTACTGCATTCCTTAGAATGGAAAAGATCCCTGTTTACCAAAATATGGGCTTCAGCAATCAGTCGGTGCCTGCTGTTGGATTCAACATCAGCTTATAAGATATAACGACCTATTCAATTGTTCACCTGTAAATAAAAGTTATGAAAAAAATTACTACATGTATATTATTACTCTTTTCTGCCACAATTTCTTTTTGCCAACAAACAAATGATGGGACAAAAAAATCATCAATAAAGAAATTCTATGTGCAGGCTGGTGCCGGGGTTACAAGTTCTAACGGAGCATCGATTGATTTCGGCATCCAGGCAATATGGAAGAGTAAATGGACAGGCACCATTTCTTACCAGCACATCCAAATGGATCCTAAAAATTTACCCAATAACTATGAACAAGGTGTTACTTATGTACTTTTTTTCCCGGTGTATGATGAAATGCCTTCTAATGACATGGATATTTTAAGCGTTACAATAGGCAAATATTTTTCATCAGGGAAAAAAACATGGTTTACTACAGAAGCAGGATTGTCTTTTGTCAAAGGGCAGCAGTTTAAGTTCATTTCACAGCCTGTTGTTACTGAACTATTTTATCTGTCTTCCAATTATTCCTTTAAAGAAGAGGCTAAGACAGGATTTGGGGGAGTGGTGAAGGCTGATTTCAACTGGGCCTTTTTGCGTTATGTGGGATTAGGTGCCGGCGTTTATGCCAACTTCAATTCCGTGCAATCGCCGGTTGGCTTCGAACTAAA
>Ga0075431_100004314_pt1 | contig 13935 bp, 9 predicted proteins | sample RhiMetdeltSRZDD5_FD_75297 | JGI IMG/M metagenome (GOLD analysis project Ga0075431, IMG submission 75297) | Populus rhizosphere microbial communities from Tennessee, USA - Rhizosphere MetaG P. deltoides SRZDD5 | ecosystem: Host-associated > Plants > Roots > Rhizosphere > Soil | place: USA... | reverse complement strand
TGGGGATAACGGATGATGCACCAGCCGATGACGCCGAGAATCCAGATCGCCTTAGCGACGATGAGCGTCATGATGACTGCTGCACCACCATGGTGCGGGGCCTCGATGGATCGCGGCATGTGCCGTCGGCCGCCACGAAATCCAGAAATCCCAACGGCGACTTGGTCCAATCCACAAATGGAACCGGACTGCACACCATCAGGAAATAATCGTACGGCGCGCGCCTGTCGTTGGCCATGACGGAGCGGTAGTGCAGTCGCAGAACGTGCTGCCGACAGCGCGCAAATGTTTCAGGCAACAGCATATCGTGGATCTGAACGCGTCGGATCACCGGCTTGCCGTCGAGCCGATCGTCGGCGATGTGCTTCAGCGAGACCGGATCGAACTTGTAAAAGCTGATGGTATCGGCGCGCGACTGATATTCGGTCCAGGCAATCGATGGCTCGGCAACGACGCGGGCGATCTTGCCGCGGACCGCCTGCGCGCGGGGATGCAGCGCGAATTTCGGAATCGTCGCGCCGATGGTGAGCACGCAGACCGTCGGCCCGCACCGTCCGAAATCGGCATCCCGCGCAAGCGCGCGCACGATCACGTCCAGCACCAGCATCGCGCCGAGGCTGTGGCCGACAACTACAATCTCGTCCAGCGCAGTCTCGCGGGCGCGCCGGACCAGGACTTCGGCAAAGAGATCGAGCCGTGCATCGATATCCGGGCGGCGGCCGTGAATGTAGTCGTGGGCGCAGATCCAATCGTCCAGCAGCTGCTCGACACGCCAGCGCCGGCCGGGCCAGCGCAACAGGGCGAGAAACACGGCAACACCGGCCGGCACTCCGAGCGCGGCCGCACCGATTCCTTCGAGCCCCAGGGACGCGGTTAACAGCCGCCCGAACAGCCATCCACCGACCGCGAACAGCACGACTGACAAGATCGGAAACAGAAAGAAGATCGCATAGCGCTGGTTCGCAAAGATGTAACGAAACATCGTGCCGGTCAGGATATAGTCGAGGTAGGCACGCGCCGCCTTGAAGAGCCGCACCGGCAGCGGTCGGGTGAAATCGCCGCGCACGATGTCGTCCCACAGCAGCGCTTCATGCACCGCCTCGACCTGCCAATTGGCGGCCCGCGCCCGCACCGTGCACCACGCCCGCCATGGCTCGTGTTCCTGCGCGAGGGCGGACACGCTCGCGTCGATGTTCCAAGTGCGCCGGAAAACGTCGAGCTGGCGCGCAAAGCGCCGATACTGTGCGCCGGCATCGATCGGGTCGTAACCCGCAATGTGATAAACGTGTCGACGCCGCACCATGTCGCGAGGGCTTATTTCATCATCTCGTCGGGCGGCATAATGCCCCACAGATTGGCAGCCGACGGATCTTTGGCCCACACTTTTGGTTTCTGGGGGCGGTCGCGGTGCCACGGGCGCGGCTCGAAATACCCCAGCTCCTCGTTGACCTGATCGAGCTCCGCGAACAGCTCGGTGATCAAGCCGTTCGGGGCGCGATGATAGGCGAATAGATTGTGGCCGATGCCGTGCCGACCGGGTCCCCAGATCAGCTTGTAGCCATTGAGGCTGAGGAAATCGCACGCCGTTTGCAGGTGACCCCAATCGCGCAGCTCGAACGCGGTGTGAAAATGCCGGTTCGCGTCGATCTGCATCAGATTTATGGTGTGATGGTCGCGACCGCAGCGCAGAAACGAGAAGAAATCGCCCATCCAGTCGGATTCGCGAAAGCCGAGCACGTCGCAATAGAACTTGGTGACGTGCTTGACGTCGGTGACGAAAAACGCGACGTGGCCGAGCTTGTGCGGGACAATGCCTTTAGCCGGAAAGCGCTGGCCGGAGAAGGCGTCGCGTTTGAATACTTCCATCACGGTGCCCTTCGGATCCTCGAAGGTGACCATGTCCGAGATCGAGGGCTCGGGGTCTCTCAAGCGCTGGGTCTTGATGCCGTGGCCTTGGACCTGTTTCTCGAACGCGCCGAGGTCGTCCTCAGGCGCGATCTGAAATCCGAGACGCGCGCACTTCGCCTGCGATCCCTTGCGCAACACCACCGAATGATGGTCGAGCGTCGATGCAAGATACGCGGCGTCCTTGCTCTTATCGGTGAGCGTGAGGCCGATTACCTCGGTGTAATATTCGGTTTGCTTGTCGACATCGGGCATTTCGTAGACCGCGTGGGCGATCTTCTTGACGCGGATCATGCGCACCTCCGTACTTGCCAGCTTCCCATTCAACGCTTGCCCACCTTTCACCAAAACGTGCAGCTTACGCCAGTTCGAGCGACTGATCGGAAAAATTGACCTTGAGACCGAGCGAGCCCTCCATCACCGTCCATTCCCGTAGCTCGAAGCTGCGCAGCCCATGCACGACGAACGGGTCGGCTTCGGCGATCTCGCGCGCCGCCTGCGCGTTCGCTGCCCGCACGACGGTCAGGCCGTCGCCGCGCATTTGACCGTCGGCCTCGGCCAAGGGACCGGAGGCGAACAGCACGCCCTTCTTCTCCAATCCGATCATGTATTCGAGGTGTTGCGGCAAATGCTCGGCGAGCGCTTCGGGAGCGGCGCCGCCTTTGGACAGGACGACGTAGAGCTTTTTGCGGAGCATGCCCTTGGTAAGCTCGCGGATGCGCTCTTGCGTCACGGTACACTCCCTTGCTGCCAAGCGCCTCGTTCGCGCAGTTGCTCCCGCTTTGTACGGTTGCGAGCATGACGAGATGGCGGGCTGCGATCAAGCGCCTCACGCGGTCGAGATCGCCGTGCTTTCCTGCCGCGCTTCTTTGGCTCTTTTCTGCTGCACCTGCCGAATCCTGCGCCACACCTGCTCGGATGTGAGCGGCATATCGAGATCGGTGATGCCGAGGGGAGCGAGTGCATCGAGCGCTGCGCCGATGACGGCCGCCGGCGCGCCGATGGCCCCCGCCTCCCCGCAGCCTTTGGCGCCGAGAGGATTGTGGGTGCAGGGTTGGCTTTCGTCGCATTCGGTCACGAAGGACGGCAGATTGTCCGCGCGCGCCAGCGCGTAGTCCATGAACGACCCGCAGACGGGTTGGCCACCGGCGTCATAGACGCAATGTTCCAGCAACGCCTGACCGAGGCCTTGGGCGATACCGCCATGGATCTGGGCTTCGACAATCATCGGATTGATGACGGTGCCGATGTCGTCGACCGCCCAGAACCCGACGATCTCGACGCGGCCGGTCTCCGGGTCGATCTCCAGTTCACAGACATGGGCGCCGTTGCTGAAGGCGAAGCTCGGCGGATCGTAGACCGCAGTCTCCTGCAAACCGGGCTCGAGGGTCTCGAGGGGAAAGTTGTGCGGCACGTAAGCCGCCTGGGCCACCGCGGCGAACGACACGCACCGGTCGGTGCCGGCAATGACGAATGCCCCATCGCTGAAATCGACGTCGCCCGCGGCCGCCTCGAGCAGATGAGCCGCGATCAGCTTGCCCTTGGCGATGATCTTGTCGGCGGCACGATCGAGCGCGCACCCGCCGACCGCGATCGAGCGCGAGCCGAAGGTGCCGGTGCCGTGCGGCACCGCATCGGTATCGCCCTCGATGACCTCGATTTTCTCGATCGGGATGGCGAGCCGCGACGAGAGGATCTGAGCAAGCGTGGTGGCATGGCCTTGGCCGTGATTGTGGGTCCCGAGCATCGCGCGCACCGCGCCATCTGGCTCGACGCGAATGGACGCGGCTTCATAGAACCCGACGCGGGCACCGAGCGCGCCGGCAAAACGCGACGGCGCGACGCCCGACGACTCGACATAGCACGCCATGCCGATGCCGCGCAGACGCCCGCGCCGCGCGGCCTGCGCGCGCCGCTTCTCGAATCCGTCATAATCGGCGAGCGCGAGCGTGCTCGCGAAGATTTTCGGGAAATCGCCGCAGTCATAGGTCGGGCCGATCGGCGTCTTGTACGGCATCGCGCTCGGCGGAATGAGGTTGCGCCGGCGGATCTCCGCGCGATCGATGCCGAGTTTTTGGGCCGCGCGGTCGGCCAGGCGCTCCAGCACGTAGCAGGCCTCGGGCCTGCCCGCGCCCCGAAAGGCGTCGGTCGGCGTGGTGTTCGTGAATACGCCCGTCACTTCCACCAGGATTGCGGGGGTGCGATAGCCGCCGGCCAACAGCGCGCTATAGATTGCGCTCGGAATGGCGGCACCAAAGGTCGATACATAGGCGCCGAGATTGGCCAGGGTCTCGACCTTGAGCGCGAGGAAACGGCCGCCGGCATCGAGCGCAAGCTCCGCATGGGTGAGGTGATCGCGGCCCTGATTGTCGGCAAGGAAGCTTTCCGACCGGCTCGCGAGCCAGCGTACAGGACGGCGTAGCCGTCGCGCAGCCCAGGCGATGATCCCCTCCTCCGGATAGAGCTTGCCCTTGTAGCCGAAACCACCGCCCACATCGGGCGACACCACGCGCAGCGCGCTCTCGGGAATGCCGAGCTGCTCGGTCACCTGACGCCGGATGTGATGCGGGGCCTGCGTGGAGCTGTAGAGCGTGAGCTTCTCGCTCTGCGGCTCGGCACTACCGATGACCGCCCGCGGCTCGATCGCCGCCCCGACCAGGCGGTTGTTGACGAGATCGATCGCGAGTACGTGGGCGGCCGATCGGAACGCGGCTCGCACGGCGCCTTCGTCGCCGCGCGCCCAGCGAAAGCAAACGTTGCCGAGGGCGCACCCATGCAGCTGCGGCGCGCCCGCCGCTTGTCCCTCGCGCGCGTCGGTGACAGCGGCGAGCGGTTCGTACTCCACCTCGAGGCGTTCGGCCGCGTCGGTGGCCTGCGCAAGGGTTTCGGCGACGACCGCCGCGACCGGTTCGCCGACATGGCGGACCGTTTCGCGCGCAAGTGCAAAGCGCGGCGGCTCGGCCATGGGTAACCCATCGCTCGAACGGATCACCCAGAGCGGCCGCATCGGTGCCATGTTATCGGCCGCCATGTCGGCACCGGTGAAGACGGCGACAACGCCGGGCGAGGCAAGCGCGGCCGATGCGTCGATCCGGCGAACGGCCGCATGCGCGTGCGGCGAGCGAACGAGCGCGCAGGCGAGCGCGCCGGCCAAATCGATGTCGGCCACGAAACGTCCGCGGCCGGCGAGAAAGCGCCGGTCCTCGACGCGGCGCAGCGGGGCGCCGATGCCCTGATAGTCGCGCACGCTAGAGCTCGTCATGAATGATCCGTAGGGTGGGCATTGCGCGCCGCTTTATCATCCCGGCCATCGCGGAGGCGCAATGCCCAAGCGCCTATCCGCGTAAGCAAAATCGCTTCCAGAAGCACTGCGAGTTGTTGTTCTCAGCAAGCGATTTCGCCCACCCTACGCATGGCGCAACTCTACTCCATCTCCTCCCGCACCAGGTCGAGCCGCTCGAAGGCCGACTTGTCCGTTACCATGAAGAGGTCGGCATCACCGCCGCGCGCCTCGTGGCGTGCCCAGGTCCAGTGCGGAACGGTGAAGACATCATGCTGCGACCATTCGAAAGTCTCTTCTCCAATGGTCGAGCGTCCCTCGCCGGCGACCACAAGGCACACCACGTTGTAGGTCGCGCGCTTCGTGCGCGTGGGCGTGTCCCGGCTCAAGCGCGCGGCGTAGCAATCAAGCGTCGGCATGACGGCCCCGCCGGTCGCAGGATTGACGTAGCGGATCACGCGCATGCCGTCGGCGCCGGCGGGCGCCGCGGCGATGAGCCGGCGCGTCGCCTCGCCAGGATAGCGGTACTTCGGCGAGCTCACGGCGGCCGCCGTTGCGCCCTCAGCGCGCAGGCCCGCCTCGGTCCATAAATTCTCTTCGCCTTGGTCGACCTGCCAGAACTGGTTGTTGCGCGGGTCGCCCGGCTCGAAGAAATGGGCGTCGACCGCGCGGATCAGCGGCATATTGGCGGCATCGAACCAAATGATGCGGTGGTCGCTCTCGTTGATGTGGCCATGCCAGACCATCGGCGGGGTCAGGATCAAGTCGCCGGCCTTCATCTCGCAGCGTCGGCCGTTGACGATGGTCACCGCACCTTCCGCGCGCGTAGCGAAACGGATCGCCGCGCCGGTGTGACGGTGCGGGCGGGCGCGCTCGCCGGGATCGAGCACGGTGAAGGCGGCGAGCAGGGTGCTTGTGGTCGTCGTTTCCGCCCCGAAGGCCGGATGCGCCATGATCAGCGCCCGCCGCTCGATATCGTTGATCGACACTTCGCCGACAGAACGGTTGAGCATCGGCTCGACCTCGCACCAGCGCCAGATGAACGGCGCGTCCCGCGGCTGCGGCTTGATCGGGGTAATGCGCTGGTAGCGGTCCCAGAGCGGATGCAGGTGTTTCGCTTCAAGCTCGGAGACGAAGGACGAGGCTTGCCTCGCCGCGGCTGTAACATCGGTCATGGCTCAGTCATGCGCGGGCTTGACCCGCGCATCCATCTTTCTTGCAAGAAGTCTTTCCGAAGGTGGAGTGCCGGGCATAAGCGCCTTTACGCGCGTCGATAGCCCGCGAAGACGGGCGTCAATGCCTTTAAGGACGCACCATTCCCGACAACCACCTCCTCACGTCTTTGGCAGCTTGGCGTCGATATTCCCGCTATCGATGATGACGTGCTTGATGAAGACGCGCGGCTCGACCTTGTCGCCCTTCAGGAACGCGGCGAGCACGTCGACGCCGAGGCGCCCCCATTCCACCGGGTTCAACTCGACCGTCATCGCCAGATTTTCCTCCTTCACCGCCCGCAACGCCGGCGGCACGCCGTTCATGCCGGTCACTAGGGTCTTGCCTTTGCGGTTGGCGGCATTGACCGCCTGCATGGCACCGAGCGCGACATCGTCGTTGGCCGTGTAGATCGCGGCAAGGTCGGGATTGGCAACCAGCACGTCTTCGGCCTGCTTGACGCCGCGCTCACGCGTGAGCGGGCCATCCGCCCGGAAGACGATCTCAATGCCAGGATATTTCGCCATCACCTCGGTATAGCCCTCGCCGAGGTTCCTGAACGTCGGCGCGCCGCTCGGTCCCATGAGCAATGCGACCTTGCCCTTGCCGCCGAGCTTGCGCCTCGTCCACTCGGCGATGTCGCGGCCGATCTGCTTCTCGTCCATGGCAACGTGGATGGTTTGGTTGGGCGACGCCGAACCGCGCGCGACGGAGACGATCGGGATCTTGGCGGCCGCTGCCGCGTCATAGGCGGCGTTCACCCCAACGGCATCGATCGGTGAGATGAGAATGCCGTTCACGCCGCGTGCAACGAGATCCTGCACGCCGTTGATCTGCTTAAGCTTGTCCTCGTTGGCGGAAACCGTGGCCACGTCCCAGCCGAGTTCCTGCGCGCGGGCGCGAACGCCGCGCAACATGGCGATGTAGAACGGATTGTCGTCCTGGGCGAGGGAGACGCCGATGGTGATCTTCTGCTGGCCGGTCGCCGGCGCCGTCAGCGCGAGCGCGGCCGGAACCATCAACGCAGCAGCGAGCGCGGTCATGCGTTGCTTGAGCATGCGAAAACTCCTCTTCAACGTCGTGAACGTAGCCTTTCGGCGGCGGCGGCGGCAATGATCACGGCGCCCACTGCCACGCGCTGCCAATAGGAATCGACGTTAAGCAGGTTGAGCGCGTTGCCGAGCACGATCATGATGAAGACCCCGATGACGCTCTTGTAAAGCGTGCCTTCTCCGCCCTGAAGCGACGCCCCGCCCAGAACCACCGCAGCGATGGCGGTCAATTCGTAGAATTCGCCGGCGGTCGGCTGGCCGGATTGCAGGCGAGCCGCGAGCATCACCCCGGCCACTCCGGCGAGCGCGCCGCACCAGACGTAGGTTGAGGCTATCACACGGCGCACCGGGACGCCCGAGAGATAGGCCGCCTCCCGCCCGCCGCCGGTGGCATAGATGCGCCGGCCGTAAGGGGTGGCATGCATGACGAAGGACAGCACGGCCAACAGCACAGCGGGGACCCAGACGAGATAATGGATGCCGAGGAAGCGGTCGGAGCCGAAGGCGATGAACTCGGCGGGCAGGCCGGTGTCGCCGCTCACCGGCGCGCCACTGGTGATGAGAAACACCACGCCTCGCACCAACACCATGGTGCCGAGCGTAGTGATGAAGGGATTGACGTTAAGGAACGCGATGACGAGACCGTTCGCGAGCCCGACCGCAGCGCCGGCGATAATCCCGGCCACGACGCCGGCCACGATCCCGCCGTCGAGCATGACCATGCTCGCGATGCAGCCCGACAGCGCGGCAGTCGAGCCGACCGAGAGATCAAAACCGCCACCGACAATGACGAAGGTCATGCCCATGGCGATCACCGCCATGATCGAGGATTGCACCAGGATGTTCGTGAGGTTGAACGGGGAAAGAAAGCGATTGGTCAGCAATGCGGTCGCCGCGCAGAGAACGATGAGCGAGATGAGCGGCATCTGACCCGCAATATTCCATCTTCTCGCCGTGCGTTTCATCTCAACCGCCGATCGCGCTGCGCAGCTTCGGCTCGTCGATACCTGCGGTCCGATCGAGCCCGGCCACGATCCGCCCCTGCCGCACGGCGAGAACGCAGTCGCACAAACGCGCAAGCTCGCCGAGATCGCTGGACTGGATCAGCGCGCCACCGCCGCGGGCGACCACATCGCGGATGAGCGCGTGGATCTGCACCTTGGCCGCAACGTCGATGCCTTGGGTGGGATCATCGAGGAGAAGCACGGCGACGCGCCGCGCCAGCCATTTCGCCAGGATCACCTTCTGCTGATTGCCGCCGGACAGCGCGCTTGCTTTCAACTCCGGTTGCCGCGGACGGATATCGACGAGCTCCATCAGTTCGGCGACGATGCGATCGCCGGCGTAATGGTTGAGCCAACCGATGCGCGAGAGCGCATCGAGATTGGGCAGCAAGATGTTGTCGCGGACCGATTGATTCATGATGAGGCCGAGCGAGCGTTCGCCCGGCACCATGCCGATGCCGGCGGCAATGGCATCGGCGGGACTTGCCAACCGGCGCTTGTCGCCGTTGACCTCAACGATCGTCGGTTCGCTCGCGGCGCCGAACAGGCCGCGGATCATCCGACTGGTGCCGCTGCCGAGGAGGCCGGCCAACCCGATAACCTCGCGCTCGCGCACGCAGAGGGTAGCGGCCCCGTCCGGTTGCGCCACCAACAGCGGCTCGCCCGATGGGAGCGAAGCGGTGATGGCCTCTTGCGCCGCCCGTCCGGTCATCGCGGCCACGAGGTCGCTCACGGAGAATACGCCGCGGACGGCGACCGCGGCCACGCGTCCGTCGCGCAGCACGGTGCAGCGATCGGCGATCGCGACCACCTCATCGAGGCGATGGGAAATGTAGATGACAGCGGTGCCCTGCTGCTTCATGCGCGCCAGCACCGAAAACAGCCGCGCGATCTCGCGCTTTTCGAGCGCCGCCGTCGGCTCGTCGAGGATGAAGACGCGGCACCGCCGGCGCAGCGCCTTGGCGATCGCCACCAGCTGACGCTCCGCGAAGCCGAGCGAAGCGACCGGCGCCCGCGGGTCCGGGTCGAAGTCGAGCTCACCGAGCAGAGCGCGCGCCTCCTCGCGCATGCGGGCACGATCGACCATTGCGAGCGGGCCGAACCGCCGCACGGGAAGATCGCCGAGCGCGATGTTTTCTGCAATCGACAGCGCCGGCACCAGTCGCAGCTCCTGCGGGATGGTCACGATCCCGGCGGCGATCGCGTCGCGAGGATTGGCGAAGTGGCGTTGCTCTCCGTCGACGCGGATGACGCCGCCGTCGGGACGGTGGACGCCTCCCAGAATGCGGATCAGCGTGGATTTGCCCGCGCCGTTCTCCCCTACGACGGCGTGGATTTCGCCCAGAGCTACGTCGAAGTCGACCCCGTCGAGTGCAACCGTGGCACCAAACCGTTTGGTGACGCCCTCAGCGCTTGCAGCCGGATGGCTCATCGCATTAGCGCGGAACGAACCCTACCTGCATCTTCGCATCGGTCAACTTTCCGCGCTCGATGACGACGTCGTTGTCGAGCGCCACCGTGCAGTCACGCATCGGCACGTCATAATGTCCCTTGGTCGTGCGCTTGCCGCCGCCCTGCGAGTTGGGACCGGTCGAGAACAGAAAATTTCCGGCGAAGCAGCGCGCGCCGGCGTGGTGGCGCTTCGGGTCGATACCGTTGAGTGCGATCGCGTCCCAGCGCCCCTGCGGGTTGAGCCCCCAGCCGAGATGGCTGATGGCATGACCATCGAGGTCGTCCGCATGCGCCTTGTTGCCGTCGAGCCAGTCGCTCATGAGCTTGGCATCGAGGCCGCCCTCGATCTTGCGGATGAAACCATCGCGGATGTCGAGCCGCACCTCGTCTTGCACGTAACGGCAATAGGGCAGCACGACGATGTCGCCGGGCGCGAACACCACGGTGCCGTTGGCCGAGCCTTCGTTCGGAAAGGTGTGCACGTGGCCGGCGCCCCAGTGGTCGAAGCGGCCCGGTAATTCTGCATATCCGTATTGAATCATGGTCGGATATTCGCCGAGCTTAACCGTGAGATCGGTGCCACCGGGGCGCGTGATGCGCATGGTCTTGGCCCGTTCGAGCCGCTCCCCGGCACATCCCACCGCCTGTTTGAGGCCCGGAGGCGCCATGAGCGTTTCCAGCTCGTCCGGCCCATCGATGACCATGAGCACCCGCGTGCCGGCCTCGCGCGCCTCTTTGAGCCAGCGCGTGAACAACGGGATGTGGAGACAGACCAGCATGTCGGCCGACTTGATCGCCTCGAGCGTTCCCTTGCAGCGCCCGACGGTCTCGACCCCGACCTTGGTCCACGACGGCATGGCGTTGACACACATCTCGTAGGCGTCGGCGCCGAAATCCTCGGCCGCGGCGAACGCGGCGCCGACGTAATCCCGCCGTGCACCGAGATCGCTCAGCAGCACGATGGTCTCGCCCTTGCGCACGTTGCAGAGCTCGAATTCTTTGCGGAAGAGCATCGCCAGTTTGGCGTGGTTCAATGCTTCGTGCATGGGATGCCTCCTATAGCGTAATCTTGCTCGCCTTCATCCTGAGGAGCGAGCGCAGCGAGGGTCTCGAAGGATGGGGGCGGCCTCACGCTTCGAGACGGCCGCCTTCGGCGGCCTCCTCAGCATGAGGCCGGTTGAACAGCATGAGGCCGAACGAATCCTTTCACAATAGCCACTACTCCGCCGCCTCCTTCCAGGTGTCACGGTGGGTCTTGGGCTTCGCCTTGCGCTGCAAATCCTTGAGCTCCTCGCGGTCGCGGGCGCTGTTGCGGAAAATCTGCTCCTTGCCGGCGAGATATTGCGACGGACAATGGATCGCGGACGCGCCGTACCAAGCCGCCGCCTTCATGGTGAAGAACGGGTCGACGAGGTGCGGGCGCGCGAGCGCGACGAGATCGGCGCGGCCCGCGGTGATGATGGTATTGACCTGGTCGGCCGTCGTGATCGCGCCGACGCACATGGTGGCGAGGCCGGCCTCGTTGCGGATCTGATCGGAGAACGGCGTCTGGAACATGCGGCCGAAGACGGGCTGCGCGTCGGCCACGGTCTGTCCGGTTGACACGTCGATGAGATCGCAACCGGCGTCGGCGAACGCGCGCGCGACCTCGACGGCATCGTCGCCGGTGAGCCCGCCATCGACCCAATCCGTCGCCGAAATGCGAACCGACATCGGCTTCTCGTCGGGCCAGGCGGCGCGCATGGCGCGAAAGACTTCGAGCGGGAAGCGTATGCGGTTTTCGAGCGCGCCGCCATATTCGTCGTTGCGGGCATTGGTGAGCGGCGAGATGAAGCTCGCGAGCAGATAGCCGTGCGCCGCGTGCATCTCCACCATGTCGAACCCGGCGCGATGGCCGCGCTTGGTCGCCGCGACGTAATCTGCGATCACTCGGTCCATGTCGGCCCGGGTCATTTCGCGCGGGACCATGCTGTGCGGGAAATAGGGCAGCGGCGATGCCGAGATGATCGGCCATGCGCCCTTTTCCAGCGGTTCGTCGATGCCCTCCCACATCAGCTTGGTCGCGCCTTTGCGGCCGGCATGGCCGAGTTGCAGGCAAAACTTGGTTTTCGACTGCGCGTGTACGAAATCGACGATGCGCTTCCAGGCGGCTTCGTGGGCGTCGTTATACATGCCGGCGCAACCCAGCGAGATGCGTGCCTCCGACGACACGTCGGTCATCTCGGTAAACATCAAACCCGCACCGCCGATCGCGCGCGAACCGTAATGGACGAGGTGCCAATCGTTCGGCATGCCGTCTTGCGAGGAGTATTGGCACATCGGCGACACCACGACGCGGTTCTCGAGCGTGAGGCCACGCAGACGGAACGGCTGGAACATGGGCGCCAGCGGTTCCGACGTATCGGCGTCGAAACCGAGTGCACGCACGTCGCGGGCGACCACCCGATCCGCGTCTTTGACGAATTCCGGCGCGCGCAGCGCGAGGTTGTCGTAGGTTATGGCCTTGGAGCGCGTCATCAAGCCGAAAGCGAAGCGGGTCGGGTCCATGTTCCAAAACCGATCGACGTGCTCGAACCAAACGAGCGAGACGTCGGCCGAGTGCTGGGTCTTCTCCACCTCCTCCCGCCGCCGGGTCTCGAACTGAGCCAGCGCGGCCGCCACATCCCTTCCGCCCGTCGATCGAAATGCCTCGTACAGCGCGATCCCGTCCTCCATCGCGAGCTTGGTGCCGGAGCCGATGGAAAAATGCGCGGTCGCCTTGGCGTCGCCGATCAGCACCATGTTGTCGGCGACCCAGCGCTCGCAGCGAATGGTCGGGAAATTGCGCCAGATCGAGCGATTCGTGATCAGCCGATGACCTTGCAGCTCGTCCGCGAACAACCCTTCGGCAAAACGGGCAGACGCGGCCTCGTCGAGCTTGTCGAGGCCGGCGCGCGCGAAGGTCTGCGGATCGGTCTCGACGATCCAGGTCGAGCGCTGCGGCTCGTATTGGTAGCAATGGCCGATGAAGATGCCGTGCGCGGTCTCGCGGAAGAAGAAAGTGAAGGCGTCGAACGGCCGGGTCGAGCCCATCCACGAGAAGAAGTTCGGCCGCAGGTCGACGCTCGGCTTGAATTTACCGGCGAAGGCCTCGCGCATGCGGGAATTGATCCCGTCGGCGACCACCACCAGATCGGCGTTGCGGATGACGGGATCGAGTGGCGAGATTTCGGACTGGTATTTGATGTCGACGCCGAGCGCACGCGCGCGTCGGCCTAAAATCTTCAACAGCGTCCCGCGCGAGCATCCGCAGAAGCCGTTGCCGCCGATGCGCCGTGTCGTCCCGCGGAAATGGATTTCGATGTCGTCCCAATAGGCGAAGTGGCCAACGATGGCACGATAGCTCTCACGGTCGTAGGTCTCGAAGGTGTCGAGCGTCTCGTCGGAGAACACGACGCCGAAGCCGAAGGTATCGTCAGGCCGATTGCGCTCGAAGACGGTGATGCGCGTGTGCGGCCAAGCCCTTTTCATCAGGATGGCGAAGTAAAGTCCGGCCGGGCCGCCGCCGATGACGTGAACCTTCATGCGCCGCCTCTGTCGCTGCCGCAGCCCTGACGCCATGTCCTGACGCCATGTCCTGGCCACCTATTATTTTAAGCCTAAAGTATCTGGCCAGCAAGCTTGAAGCCTAAAAATTTTAAGTCTAAAGTATAATGCGGCGTCTCCCGTCGAACTGGAGTAACGTCGAGCCCATGGCGCTGGCAGGCAGGCACGCTTTCGTCACCGGCGGCGGCCGCGGCATCGGCCGCGCGATCGCGGCCGCGCTCGCCCGCGCCGGCGCGGCCGTGACCGTGATCGGCCGCAGCGAGGCACCGCTGCGCGCGGCCGTGATCGCGGGCGAAGCCGCCGGGTACGGCCTCGCCGACGTGACCGACGCCGCCGAGGTCCAGCGGCAGGTGGCCGCCGCCGAGGCGGCCCGCGGGCCGATTGCCATCCTCGTGAACAACGCCGGCTCGGTCGAGAGCGGTCCTTTCAGCAAAGCCGATCCATC
>Ga0075431_100004311_pt1 | contig 13941 bp, 11 predicted proteins | sample RhiMetdeltSRZDD5_FD_75297 | JGI IMG/M metagenome (GOLD analysis project Ga0075431, IMG submission 75297) | Populus rhizosphere microbial communities from Tennessee, USA - Rhizosphere MetaG P. deltoides SRZDD5 | ecosystem: Host-associated > Plants > Roots > Rhizosphere > Soil | place: USA... | reverse complement strand
CATGCTCGCCAACGACGCCTTCCACATCGCGGTGCTCGCCGGCGACGGCATCGGGCCCGAGGTCATGGCGCCGGCGCTCGAGGTGCTGCGCCGGATCGAGGCAACCACGCCGGGCCTGAAATTCCGCTTCAGCGAGGCGCCGGCCGGCGCCGGGCACTATCGCGACACCGGCAAGTCGATGCCTGAGTCCACCATCAAGCTGTGCGAAGAGGCCGACGCCATCCTGCTCGGCGCCTGCGGGCTGCCGCATATCCGCTATCCCGACAACACCGAGATCATGCCGCAGGTGGAGCTGCGCTTCATCTTCGACCTCTATGCCGGCGTGCGGCCGTGCCGGCTCATTCCCGGCATCCCCAGCCCGATCGTCGGCGCCGCCGAGCGCGGCATCGACCTGGTGGTGATCCGCGAGTCGACCGAAGGCCTGTTCGCCTCGATGGGCAAGGGCGTCGTCACCGACACCGAAGCGCGCGAGACGCTCTTGATTACCCGCAAGACCTCCGAGCGCCTGTTCGACTTCTCGTTCCGCTACGCGCAGCGGCGCAAGGCACGCGGCGCGCCCGGCCGGCTCACCTGCGTCGACAAGGCCAACGCGTTCAAGGCCTATGCCTTCTTCCGCAAGCTGTTCGACGAGTGTGCCGCGCGCTATCCGGCGGTCGACACCGACCGGCTCTATGTCGACGCCTGCTCGGCGATGCTGGTGCGCCGGCCGTGGGATTTCGACGTCATGGTGATGGAGAACATGTTCGGCGACATCCTCTCCGATCTCACCGCCGGCCTGATCGGCGGCATGGGCATGGCGCCGTCGGCCGACATCGGCGATAAGCACGCGGTGTTCCAGCCCTGCCACGGCACCGCCCCCGACATCATGGGCAAGGGGCTGGCCAATCCCACCGCCATGATTCTGTCGGCGGCGCTGATGCTCGACTGGCTCGCCGACCGGCACGGCCACGACGCGGCGGCGCGCGGCGCTCGTGCCATCGAGGCCGCGGTGGACCGCGCCTTCGCGGCCGGCCTCAAACCGGCCGAATTCGGCGGCCCGGACGGCACCCAGGCGGTCGCCGGCGCGGTGCTGAGGGCGCTCGACGGCCAGGCGGCAGGTTAGCTTGCGGACTTTGGGGCGCTGCCCACACTCTTGTGGGATAAATCCCGTAAGAGCATGTTTCTCTGGCGGGCAGCCACATTCGGCCCTTACAATTTTCACGCAGGGAATTGAATAACTTCATATTTCGGCGTATTGGGGCGATAGCCCATTAATCGTCCCACTTGGCTGGTGGGCTGTTTTGTGGTTGACGGACGTTGGCGCCCTTGGTTCGCTGCCTTGTCCCTGGCGCAAGCGGTCACAAGAACCTCGGGCGCGGGGCGGAGCGAAACCCCAATCGAGGCGTCGGTCATGAACGCCCAAGAGCTGTTGCAGGAAATCGCCGACTACTGCCGTCACACCGGGCTTGCGGAATCGACCTTCGGCCGCCGCGCCGTCAATGACGGCAAGCTGGCGGCGCGGCTGCGCAACGGCGGCCGCATCACCACCGAGACGCTCGACCGCATCCGCGCTTTCATGGACACCAATCGGACCGCCGCACCGGCCTTGCGGCCGACCATCATCGAGCGCGCGCGAGAGAGCCGTCCGGCCGTCGCGCCGGCGCTCGCTCCCGGGGCCGACGGCCAGCGCGACCCGCAGCGTAATTTCCGCTTCTTCGACAACCGGCAGAAGTACCTGCTGTTCGTCAACACCTGCAGCGAAAAGTGGGTGATCGCCAGCCGGGTCGGCCTGGAGCTGGCCAACATCCATCCGCGCCCGCCGGCGGTGCGCCTGTTCGATGCCGGCGTCGGCGACGGCACCGTGCTGCTGCGGGTGCTGCGGGCGATGCACGACCGCTTCCCGCACATGCCGTTCTATGTGGTCGGCAAGGAGATCAGCCTCGAAGACGTGCGCCTTGCGCTGCAGAAAATGTCCGACCGGTTCTTCGAGCATCCGGCGACCGTGCTGGTGCTGACCAACCTCGCCTATGCGGATGCGCCCTGGCTGGCGGTCAAATCGCTGAGCGCGGCATCCAGCCTGGTCTGGCACGAGATGCCGCTCACCGGCAATTCGGCCTATCGCTTCGAGCAGCAGATCACCGACCTGGTGCCGTTCCTGTCGCAGAACTGGAAGGCCGGCGTGAGCGCCAAGACCGGCAACCCGGTCTACGAGCGGCCGGTGGTGCTGGTGCTCTACCGCGAGGACCACAAGTTCCTGCTCGACCCGATCATCCCGCGTCCCGGCGGCACGGTCGCCAACTACGATCTGGTCATCGCCTCACAGCCCTACCGGGCGCGCGCCTCGCTCGACTTCAAGGCCAAGCGGGTGATCACCCCGCTCGCCAAGGCGATCGGCCCGGGCGGTCGGCTGATCGCCATCCATTCCCACGGCAACGATCCCGGCATGGAGATCATCCAAAGGGTATGGCCGGGCGACAATCCTTTCATCCACGACCGCCATCAGATCATGAAGGCGGTAAAGCACGAGCTCGGCCCGGCCGGGCGCGATCTCAACTTCAACGCCTACGCCGACAACCGCTCCCTGTTCCGCTACGACATGCACACCTTGCCGTCAGAAATTTCCGACCTTTCGATCGGCACCTCGACGTTGCTCGCGGCCTGGAATGCCGCGATCTACGTGGCCCAGGTCGAGGACGACCGGTTGGCCGAGGTGGTCGCCGACGGCGGCTATCTCGATGTCACCCGCGAGGTGCTGCGCGAGCACGGCGGTCTCTGGTTCTACGACGAGTCCTACGTGATCTCGCGGCGGCGGGAGTGACGGTTATGGCCGGGGCGTCCGCCGTGACCAGCGTCGAGGCCGCCAAGCGCGTCGACCCGATCGGCGCGATCGCCGATTTCATGCGCGCCTTCTCGCTCGAAGCGACGCGGCCGTCGGCCGAGGAGGTGGCGGCGCTGGCCGGCGTCGCGCCCGCCGGCGCCCGCGTCTATGTCAGCGCGGTGCCGACGCGGGCGCCCGAGGAGGCGATCGACGCCGCGACGCGCCTGCGCGCGGCCGGCTTCGAGCCGGTGCCGCATCTGGCGGTGCGCAACTTCGCAAGCAGCCAGGCGCTCGATGGCTTTCTCACGCGCTTGAGCGGCGAGGCGGGAGTGCGTTGCGTGCTGGTGATCGCGGGCGATCGCGGGCACCCGGCGGGCGAGTTCCGCAGCGCGATCGAGGTGATCGACGGCGGCTCGCTGCAGCGTCACGGCATCACCGAGATCGGCATCGCCGGCTATCCCGACGGGCATCCACGCCTCTCGCAGCAGGACCTCGACCGCGCGCTCGCCGACAAGATCAACGCCGCGGAAACGACCGGGCTGGCGGTCCATATCGTCACCCAGTTCTGCTTCGATCCGCAGGCGATCCTGAACTGGGTCGGCCGTTTGCGCGGCTTCGGGATCGAGCATCCGGTGCGGATCGGACTTGCCGGCCCGACCAATCTGGCGACGCTGTTGCGCTACGCCGGGCGCTGCGGCGTACGGGCGTCCGCCCAAGGACTGGCGCGGCAGACCGGCCTGATGCGGCAACTGTTCGCCATGTCGACACCCGACGCGCTGGTGCGGGCGCTCGCCACAGCGCGCGCCGACGGGCAACTCGGCGACGTCGCGCCGCATTTCTTCTCGTTCGGTGGGCTTGCCGGGACGGCCCGCTGGGCCGACGCGGTGGCGCAGCGCCGGATCGCGCTCGACGCGGGCGAGGGGTTTCGGGTCGAGCCGCCGCGGTAGGCGTTGCGACAGGCTAGACCTAGTAGCTCTACGCTGCGGTTTCCCCTAATCCGCCGAGCAAAGAGCTGTACTCATTTAACTTTCAGCAAATGGGTTTGTTTGGCCAAAACGCCGTGCGGCGGCAACCTCCTAGCGCCGTCCGGCGAGTTGCGCGAATGAGTTGCGGAAGGCCGCCAGGAATCGGTCGACGTCGGCCTCGTCATTGTAGACGTGCGGGCTGATTCGCAGCCGGTCGAGGCGAGGGGCGACGTAGACGCTCCGGGCGGCGAGCGCCTCGATCAGCCCCGCCGGCATCCCATGCGCAAATCCGAGGCTGAGGATGTGGGGTGAGCGCACGCGCGGCTGCGATATTTCGACATCGAGGTCCGCCAAGCCCGCCGCCAGCATCGTGGTCAGCATCGACAGCCGCTCCGCGACGGCACCAGCGTCCCACGCCGTCATCATCTCGATGCCGACCGACGCCATCTCCAGCGAGACCAGATGGTCGCGCTCGCCCATGTCGAACCGGCGCGCGTCATCGAGGTAGGCGGTGTCGGCCATATAGGTCGTCTGCTCGGCACGCACCGCGCGGCGGCCGCCCGCGGTCTGCTCGAGCGGAACGCATCCCTGATGGCGCCTGGCGACATAGAGGAAGGCGCGGCCGTAAGGCCCGAGCAGCCATTTGTAGGTCGGGAACACGACGAAATCGGGATCGATCGCCCCGATGTCGAGCGGCAAAACGCCGACCGATTGCGTCGCGTCGAGCAGCAAGGCCGCGCCGCTTGCGCGAAGCGCCGGCGCCACCCGCCCGAGGTCGAGGACCCCGCCGTCCGACCAGTGCACCGACGAGATCGACGCCAGCGCGACCGGCGCGGCTCCCGGCCGCGCGATGGCAGTCAGCACAGCCTCGGTCCAATCGCCGTTGCCCGGTCGCTTGACCGCCTCGGCGGTGAAGCCGCCGGTCTGCGCCCGCGAGGTCCACTCCAGGACCGGCGACGCATGATCGTCCTCGAGCACCAGCACCCGCGTGCCGGGCGGCACCACCAGCGCCTTGGCGGCGGTCGCGACGCCGTAGCTGACCGACGAAATCAGCGCCACATCGCGTGGATCGGCATTGATCAAGCGAGCCGCACCCGCGCGCGCACGCTCATGCTGGCGCGCGGCGAAGCCGGCATCCAAGAGCCACGGCCGCCCCTTGCGGGCGGCGCCATCACGGCCGGCCTGCTGCACGGCGAGCGGAATCGGGCTCCACGACGCGGCGTTGAGATAACAAATCTCGCGCGGGACATCGAACAACGCGCGTTGCGATGGCAGCATTGGCGTCCTTTCGGAGCTTCCGAGTCGACAGGGGGCGCTCGATAGCGCCCACGCGTGGAGCAATTGCAGGGTCGAGCCGCGGCCGCAAGAGGGCTAGACTGAGGAGCCGCGCGCATCCGGAGGCAGCCATGCTGTTCGTGGTCCATGCCGTCGACAACAAGGACATCCTGCCGACGCGAGCCAAGTTCTATCGCGCCCACCGCGTGCATCTCGACGAGGCCGCGATCCACGACGTCGACGTGGTGACCGCCGGCACGCTCATTGCCGACGACGGCGAGACCCCGGTCGGCAGCGTCTTCGTCATCGACGCCAAGGATCGCGCGACCGTGGAGGCGTTCACGCGCAGCGACCCGTATCACCTCAACAAGGTGTGGGAAAAGGTCCAGATCCACGGCTACAACAAGAAGCGCGGCACGCCGATCGCCAGCCGGCGGTAAAGCATTTTCAGGAAAAGTGGAAACCGGTTTTCCGTCCGAAAATGCGCTCAATGCAAAAAGCTAGCGCCGATCAATACGCCGCTTCGAGCAGGCTGCGCGCGTCTTCGGCGGACACCTTGCGCGGCGCGCTGATCGCTAGTGCGGCGATTTCATTGGCCACAAAATCGATCTTGGCGCGCGCGAACCCGACCTCGCCGAGCCGCTGCGGGATCGGGAAGCCGCGCAGCATCGCCGCCAGTCGATCGGCCGGATCGTCCGCGCCGAGCGCGTCGGCGAGCCGAGCGCGGGCTTGCGGCGCCGCCGCCAGATTGAACCCCGTCACGTGCGGCAGGATGATCGCGTGGGTCTCGGCGTGCGGCAGGCCGAGCCCGCCGAGCACATGGGCGAGCTTGTGCTGCAGCCCGGTGCCGGCGGTCAGTACCATCCCGCCGAGCCAGGCGGCGATGAGACATTCGCCGCGCGCCTCTCGGTCCGAGCCCTCGGCGACGACGCGCGGCAGATGGACGGCAAAGCGTCGCGCCGCCTCGACCGCATAGGCCATGGTCACCGGGGTGCGATCCGGTACCGACAGGCCGCCGACGCAGTGGGCGAGCGCGTTGAGCCCGCTCGCTGCGCTCACCGCCGCCGGCAATCCAAGGGTGAGATCCGGATCATAGACGATGGTGCGCGGCAGCACGCGATCTTCCCTGCCGGTGAATTTCCGCTCGCCCTCGCTGGTCCCCCATATCGGCGTCGCTTCCGATCCCGAATAGGTCGTCGGCACCGCCAGGATGGGCAGGCTCAGGTCGCGCGCGATGATCTTGGCAAGCCCGATGGCGGCGCCGCCGCCTGCCGCGAGAAGGCCGTCGGCCTGCATTGCGCGCGCCGCCGCAAGGCCCGCGTCCGCGACCGGCTTGGGAACGTGGATGACCGCCTGGGCGTGCAGGCCGGCGGCACGCGCGCCCAAGAGCTCGACCAGCCGTTGGCCGAGCCGCGCGCCGCTGCCGGGGGTGGCGATCACCAGGGCGCGGCCGATGCCGAGCCGCGCGGCCTCGTCGGCAACCCGCGCGATGGCGCCGGCCGCGAATACGACGCGCTGCGAGGGGACATCGTGGATGAAGGATGCGGTCATGGGACGCTGCCCGCCCAACGGTTCGTCACCCACCTGGGGTGCGCTGTCAGCAACCTCGCATTGTCCGCAACGGCGTGCAAATATCGTCGCGGCGGCATCGTCGGGGAGCAGCCGGTTCGTCAGGTCCTCGAGACAAGAAGCGACGGGAGGAACGAGTCTCATGAAAGCCACGGTCGGAAATATCGGACTGGCGCCCGCGCGCGGATTGATCGTTTCCCTCGTCGCGCTTGCCTCGCTCGCGCTGACCGCGCAGCCGGTCCCGGCGCAGACCTACGGCTTCGCCACGCTGCAGCCCGCCACGCTCAACCACACCACGGCATCGGCGGTCGCCAAGGTGCTCAAGGAAAAGGCCGGACTCAACGTGCTGGTGCAGCCGACCGCCGGCGACCAGGTGATCGTCCCGATGGTGGCCCGCGGCGAGGCCGAGATCGGCATCTCCAACGCGATGGAGGTGCACGACGGCCTGTCGAAGGGCTTCAAGGACCTGCGCATCATCGCGGCGGCGCACGCGTTGCGCGTCGGATTCTTCGTGCGCAAGGACAGCGGCCTGCGCACGGTCGCGGACCTCAAAGGCAAGCGCGTGCCCTATGGATTTTCTGCCATGCGCGCTCTCGAGCCGACGGTGCGCGCCATCCTGGCAACGGCCGGTCTCACCGAGAAGGACATCAGGCTTGTTCTCGTGCCCAACGTGATCCGCAGCGCCGACGACTTTCTTTCCGGCGCGGCCGACGCATTCTACTTCGCCTTCGGCGCCCCGAAGGTACGAGAGGTTGACGTCACGATGGGCGGCATTCGCATGACCGAGATCAACGAGCAGGGCATGCCGGAGGCCCGCAAGATCGAGCGTTGGGGCTACCTGACCGAGGTCAAGCCGGGACCGGTCTTTGTCGGCGTCGAAAGCCCGATGAAGATCTACAGCTTCGACAACCTGCTGTTCACCAGCGCCAAGACCAGCGACGAGTTCGTCTACAAGATGCTCGACACCCTGTTGAAGAATCAGGACGAGCTCATCGCCGTGCAGCCGGTGCTGCGCGAATTCTCGGCGGCATTCGGCTATAAGCAGTACGAGGTGCCCTACCATCCGGGCGCCGTGAAGTACTTCAAAGAGCACAACGTTGCGCCCAAGGCGCTGGATTGACCAAGCAGAGCAGCGTCAAGCGGCCCGAGCCAATCCCGCGGAAAGCACGACCACGGAGGGAGCTGCCATGCCAGCAACACGATATCTGATCACCGCCTGTGCCGGCGCCGCCGCGCTGGTGCTCGCGAACGGCGCCGGAGAGGCCCAGACCTACGGCTTCGCCTCGATGCAGCCCGGGTCCATCAATCACACCACCAGCTCCGCCATCTCCAAGGTGCTGAAGGAAAAGGGCGGCCTCAACACGCTGGTGCAGGCCACCGCCGGCGAATCCGTGATGATTGCGATCGTCGGCCGCGGCGAGGCGGATTTCGCCATGGCCAACGCCCCGGAAATCGGGATGGCGCTCGCCAACGACGGGCAGCCCAACCTGCGCATGATCGGCCCGGTCTATACGTTGAAGACCGGCTTCTGGGTGCGCAAGGACAGCAACATGCGTGCCGTCTCCGATCTGCGCGGCAAGCGGGTGACGATGGGTTATTCCGCCATGCGCGCGCTCGATCCGCTGTCACGCGCCATCCTCGCGACCGGCGGCCTCACCGAGAAGGACATCAAGCCGGTGCTGGTCCCGAACGTGGTGCGCTCGGCGGATGATTTCGCTGCCGGCGCCGCCGACATGTTCATGTTCGCCTTCGGCGCGCCGAAGGTCCGCGAAGTCGACGTGACGGTCGGCGGCACCCGCTTCCTGGAGATCCCCGATTCGCCCGGAATGGAAGCGGCCCGCAAGATTTCGCCCTACGGCTATCTGAGCGACGTCGTGCCGGGACCGATCTTCATCGGCGTCGAGAAGCCGATGAAGGTCTACACCATCGACAACATCCTGTTCACCCACGCCAAGGTGGCCGACGACGTGGTGTACAAGCTCATCGACACGATGGAGAGCAACAAGGCCGAGATGATCGCGGTCGCACCGAACCTGCGGGAGTTCTCGGCGACCGAACTCAACAAGAAATATGACTTTCCCTACCATCCCGGGGCTTTGAAATACTTCAAGGACAAGAGCATCGCAGCCAAGGCGATCCAGTGAACGAAACGCGACAGCCTTCGGACGCGGCGGTGCCTGCCTCCGTCGCGTCCGAAGAGCGGCTGCTGTCGAGCGCGGAGGAGTTCGCCGCCTCCGCGTCGAAAACCACCGTCTTCCTGACCAATCTGCTGCAGGGGCTGCTGGTCGCCTGCGTCGTGCTCTGGGTGATGGATGTTCCCAGGCAGGTTTTCAACGTCTCGTTCTATACCGAGCAATTGCTGACTGTCTGTCTCGGCCTGACCTTGGCGCTCGCCTTCGTGGTGGAAACGCAGCGGGAATACCGCAGGATCGACTTGGCGGGCGCAATCGCCGTCGCCACCATTCTCGTCTACATCGCCTACCGCTTCCCCAATCCGCTCGACGTGCCGCCGCTGCTGTGGGCCGGCTTGGCGCTGGCGCTGATATGGACCTTGCTCGCGAGCCGGCCCGCATTCGCGCGCTGGTTCGATTTTGCCAGCGCCGTCGTGTCGCTGCTGCTGTGCGGCTATATCTTCGTGCGCTACGAACCGCTGACCTACGAGCTCGCGATGCTGCCGGTGGAAGGCATCGTCGGCAGCGCGATCCTCATATTCCTCGTGCTGGAAGCGAGCCGCCGCACGTCGGGCTTCGGCTTCGTGGCGATCATCCTGGCGATGGCGGTCTACATCTACATCAGCCCGCACCTGCCGGGGGATTTCCAGACGCGCTGGGTCTCGCCGGAGCGGCTGGTCGCCTATCTGGGTCTCGACGTCAACAGCATGATCGGGTCGATCCTGCAGGTTGCCGTCCTGGTGGTGATCCCGTTCACCATTCTCGGCCAGGTGCTGGCGCGCACCGGCGGCGCCGATTTCTTCGCCGATATCGCGATGGCCGCCATGGGACGCTTCCGCGGCGGCTCGGCCAAGATCGCGGTGGTGGGCTCGGCGCTGTTCGGGATGATCTCGGGCAGCGCCGTGTCGAACGTGCTGGCGGTCGGCATCGTCACCATCCCGACCATGATCAGATCGGGATTCTCGCGCTACAAGGCCGCCGCCATCGAATCGGTCGGCTCGACCGGCGGCCAGCTGATGCCGCCGGTGATGGGCGCGGCCGCCTTCATCATGGCGGAGTTTCTGCAGGTGTCGTACGGCGCGGTCTGCATTGCCGCCGCCATCCCGGCCATTCTCTATTACGCCTGCCTGTTCGTCCACGTCGACCTCGACGCCGCCAAGCATAAGATCGGGTCGGTCGAGGATCCGAACGCTCCGACGCTCGGCGAGGTGTTGAAATCGGGCTGGCACTTCCTGGTGCCGATCATCTTCCTGGTGTTTGCGCTGATCTACCCCGAGATCCTGCTGCTGACGCCGGAGAAGGCCGCCGTGGCCTCGACCGTCATCCTGATGGCGATGACGCTGACCTTCGGCTACCGCGGCAAGCGCCCGACCCTGCGCGGCTTGACCATGGCGGTGATCGAGAGCGGGCGAATTTCTCTCGACATCATCCTGATCGGCGCCGCGGCCGGCATCATGGTCGGGATCCTGGCGATTTCCGGGCTTGCCTTCGGTATGACGATGCAGCTCGTCACGCTGTCGGGCGACAACCTGTTCCTGCTGCTGCTGCTGATCGCGGTGCTCGCCTTCGTGCTCGGCATCGGCCTGCCGACGGTGAGCGTCTATATCCTGACCGCGACGCTGCTGGCACCGGCACTGGTCAAGCTCGGGGTCACGCCGATGGCCGCGCACATGTTCGTCATGTACAACGGCATGCTGTCGATGATCACGCCGCCGGTCGCGTTCGCCGCCTATGCGGCCGCCAACATCGCGCGCACCGACGGCTGGACCACCGGCTGGATCGCCTGCCTGGTCGGCTGGAGCACATTCGTCCTGCCGTTCCTGTTCGTGCTCACCCCGAGCCTGCTGATGGACGGCCCGACCCATCTGATCGTGTGGAACTTCCTGCGCATCCTGTTCGGCCTGTTCGTCGGCACCGCCGGGATCGTCGGCTTTGCGCTCGCCCCGCTCTCGCCGCCGGCGCGCCTGCTTTACGGCTTGCTGTCGTTGCCGATCGTGCTGCCGCCGGAATCATTCGCGGGCGGGCACTACGTCAATTTCGCCGGCATCGCCGCGGGAATCGTGCTGCTTGGTATCGATTACCTCCGCCGCGAGACGACGGCGAAGGCGAAAGCGCGGGCGTAGCGCCGGAAGTTTGTAGGGTGGGCAAAGGCGCGGTCGACAATCTCGCTTGTGCCACCTGAACGGCGCAGCGCCGTGCCCACGCGCCGCTCGTGCTGCCGAAAGCAAAGACGCGCGGGCACGGCGCGCAAAAGCGCGCCTTTGCCCACCCTACGAGCGATTGCGAGCGACGCTGCGCAGCGCCGGAGCTAATGAGCCCTGGTGTCCTCGCGCCAAATGCCGAGCGCTTCCTGCGAGGGGCGGTCGGAGATCGAGAACAGCACCGACTCCTTGGCGGCGTTGTGGGCGTAGTGCTTCCACGGCGGCACCACGAAGACGTCCCACGGGCCCCATTCCAGCACCTTGCCGTCGACCGTGGTCGAGCCGCGGCCTTCGGCGCAGACGAAAATGGTGCCGTCGGTCGAGCGGTACTTCTCGCCCTTGAAGCCCTTCGGGAACATCGCGAGCTGGGCGCCCATGGTCGGCAGCACCGGGCCGCCGTTGACCGGATTGGCGTAACGCACGCGCGCGCCATGGCGCTTGTCGATGTCGCCCGCCTTCATCATGCGCTCCACGATCGGACGGGTGCGCGCGTAGGTGTAGTTGATGACCGGGCTCGAGTTCGGCCGCGCCGGCGTGCCGTCGGGCAGCACGCCGGAACCGTAGAAGGCAAGCGAATCGCCGTCCTGACGGCTGGTCGACTGGGTCGCGCTCTCGAACTGCTCGGCGAACGACGCCTCGAAGAAATTGACCTGCGGGAAGTCGAGCACGTCGAGCCACAGCATCGGCTTCTTCGAGGTGTTGCCGTGGTCGTGCGGCGCCCAATTGGCGGTGATGACGAAGTCGCCGGGCGCCATGAAGGCCTTCTCGCCTTCGACCGCCGTATAGGCGCCCTCGCCATCGAGCACGAAGCGGATCGCCGAGGAGACGTGGCGGTGCGCCGGCGCCACCTCGCCGGGCAGGATCATCTGCACGCCGGCGAACAGCGTGTTGGTGGCTTTCGACTGGCCCGGCAGCGCAGGATTTTCAAGGATCAGCACGCGGCGGTTGGCTTCCTCGGCGGTGATCAGCCCGCCCGATTCCATCACCAGGCGCTTGATGTCGTCGAAATGCCAAACCACCGGCTGGCAGCGCGTCACCGGCTCCTTGGTGACGACGCTGTCCATCACCTTCCAGAGCGGCGTCATGCTGTGCTTGGCGATGCGCTCGTAATACTCCTGCCGCACCGCCTCGATGTTGTGCTTGGGACCGGGGGCCTTGCTCTCGGCTCGTTTGGTTGCGGTGGCGCTCGCCATGGCGCTCTCCCTCTGATCGGTCATCCGGCCTGAACCGGTTCCAGATTAGAATAATACAAAACAGGGAATTAGTATATAATGAAACTATCTTCCCGGAAAAGCCCGGAAAATCAGGTATTCACACACTGCGAAGCCAAATGGCCCGGCCCGCCCTTTTGGCCTCAGTGAAACGTGGCTCAGGTATTCACATTGCCGCCATCGACCGCGATGGTCTGCCCGGTGATGAAATCGCTGTCGGCCGAAGCCAGGAAAACCAGGGCACCCAGGAGGTCCTGGGGATGCTCGTCCCGCCGCAACGAACGGGATTGGATTGCGCGGTCGCGGGCGGTCTCAACGTGGCCCGGATTCTCGCTCATCACGGTGTCGCTCAAGGTGAAGCCGGGCGCCAGCGTGTTGACGCGGATGCCGTGCTCGCCGAGCTCGCGCGCCAGCGCCCGCGTCATCGCCATGATGCCGCCCTTGGTGGTGACGTAGTGCAGCATCCAGGGGATGCCGCGAAAGGCTGTGCCGGAGCCGATATTGATGATCTTGCCGTAGCCCTGCGCGGTCATGTGCGGCGCGACATGCTTCACCATCAGGAACGGCCCGCGCAGGTTGACCGCCATCACCTTGTCCCACAGCTCGGCCTCGATCTCCGTGCACTTGGTCTCCTGCAGCGGCGCGTAGAGCGCGGCGTTGTTGACCAGCACGTCGATCTTGCCGAAGCGCGCCATGGTCTCGGCGACAAGCGCCTTCACCGAGGTCTCGTCGCTGACGTCGGCGACCGCGCTGGTCACCGAGTTGGCGCCGTGCTTGGCGGCGATCTCCGCGGCGAGCTCCCGGCCGTCGGCGATGTCGGCGATCATGACGCGGGCGCCCTCGGCGGCGAGCGCCTGCGAGTAGTGCCGGCCGATGCCCTTGGCGCCGCCGGTGACGATCGCGGTGCGGCCGGCGAGTCTCGCCACGGCCTTACCCCTTCCCGATCTGGCGGCGGGCGAACGTCTCGAAGGCGGCGAGCTGCTGCTTGACCATGTCGATCGCGGTCTGGTCCTTGAGCTCGAGCGTCTTCTCGTCAAACTTCTGCGCCGCGAAGGTGACTATCACCTCGGGGCGGCCGAACAGCACGGCGTCGACCGAGGTGAGCGACATGCGCAGGTGATATTGCATGCGCGAGCCGCCGAGGATGCCGCCGGCGCAGGATTGCAGCACCACCGGCTTGTCCTTGAACGGCTGGTCCTTCATCCGCGACACCCAGTCGATGGCATTCTTGAGCCCGCCCGGGATCGACCAATTGTATTCGGGCGACACGATGATCACCGCGTCGGCGCTGCGGATGGCGTCGGCCCAGGTGTTGACCTCGGCCGGGAAGCCGGTCGAGTTCTGGATGTCGAAGTTGTAGATCGGAATCTTTTCGAAAGACGGCGCCGAGCGCAGCTTGAGCCCGGGCGGCGCCAGCCCCGGCAGCGCCCGCGTCAGCGCCGCGTTGTAGGAGCCCTTGCGCAATGAGCCACAGATGACGAGCGTGTCGAGTTGATTGTCAGCCACGATTTACCCTCCCAGGCACGGCGCCTCGATGACGCCGATGCCGACGTTGCATTGACCATGGATCGGTTGGGTTCGGCAAGATCGAATGGATGGCCGCACAGCGCCGGCCGCGCGCGGTGCTCCCTCCGTAATGCTATTTCTCGTTCTCGATCGGGTTCGACAGCACGCCGACGCCCTCGATGTCGATCTCGCACGTGTCGCCCTGCTTCATCCACACCGGATTGGGCTTGCGGGCATGGCCGACGC
>Ga0075431_100004306_pt1 | contig 13949 bp, 9 predicted proteins | sample RhiMetdeltSRZDD5_FD_75297 | JGI IMG/M metagenome (GOLD analysis project Ga0075431, IMG submission 75297) | Populus rhizosphere microbial communities from Tennessee, USA - Rhizosphere MetaG P. deltoides SRZDD5 | ecosystem: Host-associated > Plants > Roots > Rhizosphere > Soil | place: USA... | reverse complement strand
TGACTTGATAGCCTGAAACAACATGAAACGCGATTCCGCGCTGCCCCGCCGGCGCCAGATCCTTGCCTCCGTCCTTGCCCCCGCTCTCATGGCGCAATCGGAGCGCCCGCTATCTTTTCCCGGCAAGCGCTCCATGCTCGTCCATAACGACTTTCCCGAGGATCTCGAAGCGCCCGCCGAGACGCTGAATTCCTTCCTCACGCCGGTGGACCGTTTCTTCGTCCGCCAACATTTGCCTCGTCCACGCATCAACGCAGCAGAGTGGCGTCTCGCGATCGCTGGCATGGTCTCGACTCCACTTACGTTCTCCCTCGACGATCTGCGCAAGCTCCCGCAACACAAGCTTCCCGCCACGCTCGAGTGTGCCGGCAACGGTCGCGGCTATTTCCGTCCTCGTATTCCCGGCCTACAGTGGACAAAGGGCGCTGTCGGCAACGCCGAATGGGCCGGACCGCGCATCGCCGATCTCTTGCAGCGCGCCGGTATGGACGCCAAGGCAGCCTATGTGGATTTCGATGGAGCCGACGTCGGCGCGGGCCAGACGCCCGATTTTATCCGCTCCATTCCCGTGCGCAAATGCACGCATACGGACACGATCCTCGCCCTCACCATGAACGGCGAGCCGATTCCCGATCTCCACGGTTTCCCCGCGCGCCTCATTGTCCCTGGCTGGGACGGCGCCAGTTGGGTCAAGTGGGTCACGCGCATCACCGCCTCGTCCGAATCGAGCAAGGGTTTCTACTTCGCCACCGCCTATCGCTACCCGAAATTCCCTGTTGCCCCAGGCGCGGCCGCGCGTCCGGAAGACATGGAAGTCATCGAGGCCATGCCCGTGAAGTCGATCTTCACCGCGCCCGCCGCTGGCTCTTCCTCCGAACCCGCTCGTTTGCCCAAAGGCCGCGCGACTCTGGCTGGTCTTGCCTGGTGCGGTGAAAATAAGATCGCGCGCGTCGAGGTTTCCACTGACGCCGGAGCAAGTTGGCTCGATGCCGCGCTCGGCAGGGAAAACTTCCGCTATGCCTGGCGTCTCTGGCAGTTCGAATGGACTCCTCCCGGGCCCGGGTACTACACCCTCTGCGTCCGCGCTACCGATTCGGCTGGGCGCATGCAGCCCATTGAAGCGCCGTGGAATCCCAGCGGCTATTTGTGGAACAGCATCGAGCGCATCGCCGCTCTGGTGGAGGGCTAATACGTGCGTCTCTTACTCTTGCTTACAGCCTCGCTCGTCGCGGCCGCCGCCCATGCTGCCGATCCAGCCCTTATTGCAAAGGGGGCCGCGGAGGAGCGCAAATCCTGCATCGGGTGCCACAGCCCGCGCATCAGTTCCACACAGCGCCTCTCGCGTACGGGGTGGGAACGCGAACTCGACAAGATGGTGCGTTGGGGAGCGAAAATCGCCGACCGCGAAGCGTTGCTCGCCTACCTGCTTGATAATTACGGCGACGACAAGCCGTCCGCGCCGCTGCCGCGTTCCACCGACGCCTCTCGCAAGTAAGCCACGGCTGATCCTCTACTACGCAAGCGCGCGTCTGGAGGTTCCGCCTCTGACCACGGTTGGCTCTCTCCGCACTGCGAGCGCTGGGGACTGATCCCCCTACCGCGATGGCTTCTACTTCCCCCTACGACGGCGGCCACACCTGGGAGTTTGATGGCTGCACGATTCACCTCGCCGAAATCTCGAATCGCGAGACCATCATCGAAAATCGTGATGGAGCTTGGTTCGAGCGGATCGGATAACTACCCCGCCTTTGGCCCGGTCAACTCTCGGAAGCCCACTAGCTTCACGCCCGTCTCTTCCAACGCCTTGGCTACCAACGGCGATGTGAGAGCTTCCAACTCCTGCTCGCGGCTCTCTTTCAAACGAGTCGGTGCCGCCAGTAACTCCTCGCCCAGTTTCCCTGGATGACACATGAATTCGGTCAACCCGTCGGGAAGGTGATGAATTAGCTCCACCAGCTGTGCCGCGCGAAACCGCCCGGTCATCTGGAAGCCCGCGAAGTGATCCGTCGTCTGGCAGCCGTTCTGTCTCAGCACCAACTCAAACCGTTTGCGCACGAACTGCAGCCCTCGAGAGCTTCTCTTTATCATCCATGGCACCATGTTCCGCGATGCCTCTCCACCCGGCATGGGTAAATCGAAAGGCTGCCGCACCCACGGAATCTCAAACTCACGCGATAGCCGCGCTACCGCATCCAGCACCGGCGGAAACAGGTGTGTGTGCTTGTGCGTATCCATGTGCACCGGTTCCAGTCCCGTGTCGAGTATCCGCATCACCTGAGCCCGCAACTCGGCGTAAGGCTGCAGTATCTTCGCCGTAATCGCGGCCATCATTTTGGTCACGGAGCCTGGCAAATCCTCGCCCGGACGCAGCAGCGATTGCCCGCCCACCAACACCAGATGGCACCCCACGTCCAGATCCGGATTGTCGCGCGCCAACTCCACCGCGTGACCAAACGCCATGCCATTGGCCATCAGCGTCGTCGCGGTCAAAATGCCCTTCCGGTGAGCCTCGACAATTCCTTCGTTCACGTCGCGCGTGAATCCGAAGTCGTCGGCGTTCACCACTAGGCGCCGCATCCGGCCCTCCCTCTCCCCACAATGCCTTCTCGCGCTTGAGCCGCATAGGCCGCTCGGTGCGCGCATTCGCCGTGCGCGATCAGGTCAAAAGATACTCAGTTTGACGGCCAGGAACTTCTTCGGATTGGCGCGGAAGTCCTTCATGAATGCATTCAGCTCGCGCGTGAAGCCGTTTAGCGACTCGTACATCTGCGGGTTCACCACCAATTGCCCCAATGTGCCCTGGCCGGAGTTGATCTTCTCCATCAGCGTGTCCATTTTGCCCATCGTAGCGAGCAACTGGTTGTGCAGTTCCTCGCTCTTCATCAGCTTGCCGGCGGTGCCTTTGCCCGCGTTTAAATCGGAGAGGAGAGTCCTGAACTCATTGTTTGTTTTCCGCAACTCCTCAAAGAGGACCGGATCCTTGAGCAGCTTGCCCATCGTGCCTTGACCCTGCTCCAGGCCTTCGAGCAGGTTATTCATGCGGGCTAGCGATCCGCGGATGTCGGTGTACAGCGCGTCGTCATTCATCAGCTTGCCTATGGTCCCTTTGCCGGAATTGAGCGTCGCTGTAATCTGGCGCGCCTCCAGCACGGTGCCATTCAGGTTTTGATAAAGCGCGTCGTCGGTGAGCAGCTTTCCGATCGATCCCTTGCCCGACTCCACCAGCCCGATGATCGCGTCGATGCGTTTCAGCATCCCCTGCAGCGATGCCAGCACCGTGTAGCCTTGCTGCACCACGTCGTCGAAATCGGTTGTGTCGAGAGCCTTCACTTCGCTGTTCGGCTTGATCGAGTCGGTCAAGATGCCGCGCTTGATGTTGATGTACTTGCTGCCCAGGACGTTTTCGGCGGCGATCATGGCCTGAGAGTCGGTCGGCATGCTCGGCAGGAAGGCCTTGTCGACGCTCATCGTCACGCGGACGATTCGCGTTGGGGCGCTCTGTCCGCTCAACTCCACTTTGTCCACGCCGCCGATCAGGATGCCGTTCAGGCGCACGTTTGCGCCCTTGGTGAGAGCGGCCGAATCGCTGAGGTAGGTGTAGAGCGTGACTTTGTCGGCAAACAACGTCGTGGAGCCGGTGATGAGAAACACAAGGATGCCGAGGAGGACCAGGGCCACGAGAGCCATGATTCCAACCTTCAATTCCGCCCAGGCTACTTTCTTTGCTGATGGCATTGGCTACTCTTTCCATCTTCTCGCGAACTGCGAGATATATTCATCCGTTGAATCTTCCAGTTCCTGCTGCGAACCTTCGAAGACGATGCGGCCCTCGCCCATTACGACGAATCGCGTGCGGGCCGCGCTGCAGTCGCCTTTGGCCGGGGCGAGCTCGGCGCGGGCGGGATCCCACACGTAATTGGCCAGCAGATGGCCGTCCTGATAGCGGTGGGTGGCCAGAGCGGTCGCCGTCTGGCGTGTGTCGCGCTCCTTGGCCACCAATGCCATGATCGTGGTCGCGGTAATCGGATCGAGACCCGCGGTCGGCGAATCGTACAGCACCAGCTGCGGGCGCGTCACGACGGCGCGCGCGATTCCCACGCGGCGGCGCATGCCGCCAGACAACTCGCTGGGCACCTTTTCGAGCGTGTGCCCGAGTTCGACAAACTGTAGCGCCTGCTCGACGCGTGGGCGCACCTCGTCGGGAGGGCATTGAGCCGCCTTAATGTTCTCGAGCGGGTAGCCGACGTTCTCCTCGATCGTCATTGAGTCGAAGAGCCCACCCTCCTGGAAGAGAATTCCCATGCGTGCGCGGGCCTCCATCCATTCGCGCTCCGGCGCCCCGGTCATGTCCCTGCCGAACACGAATACGCGTCCTTCGTCGGCCTTAATGAGCCCCAGTGCGATTTTCAATAGAACGGTCTTACCGCTTCCGGCGGCGCCCTGTATGACGCAGGTCTCGCCGCGCCGCAGCATGAAGCTGACGCGGTCGAGCGCGGTCAGCGCGTCGAAACGGAGCGTCACGTTTTCAAGGCGAAGCACCTCATCCGCTACCGCGCCGTTTCTTGCCGTTTCCACCATCGCCGCTACCTACTTCAGATTCACGAAGAACTGCCCGATGAACAGGTTCAATACAAAGACCCAGACGATCGACGTGACGACGGCGGCCGTTGTCGAGCGTCCCACGCCTTGCGCGCCGCCGCTGGTGAACATCCCGTAGTAGCAGCCGACGAGCGAAATGACCTGCGCGAAGATGAACGGCTTGAGCAACCCCTGGATGATGTCGTCAAACTCGAGCGCCTGATGAGCGCTGGACCAATACTGCTGGCCTGTCGTCAGATGGAGCGCGACCACAGCCATGATGTAGCCGCCGAGAAGACCAATGGCATCGGCCAGGATGGTCAACAGTGGTTCCATCACAGCTGTCGCAATCAGCCGCGGCGTGACCAGCTTCTGCGCTGGATCGGTGCCCAGAGCGCGCATCGCGTCAATCTGCTCGGTCACTTTCATTGAGCCGAGTTCGCTTGCCATGCCCGACGCGTTGCGCCCGGCGACGGTGACGGCCGTCAGCACCGGTCCCAATTCGCGGACGAGCGAGATGGCGACGATCTGGCCGACCTCGCCGCTTGCGCCGTACTGATTGAGCGCGCGGGACATCTGCAGCGTGATCGTGGCGCCGCTGAAAAAGCCTGTAAGCAAAACGATGGGAAGGCTACCTACGCCGATGGTGTCCATCTGGACGAAGATGTCGTCCAGGTAATGGGGGCTCCGAAATAAGTTGATGTAGGCTCGGCCACTGAGGACTACGAAATTCTGCAGCGCGAGAACCTGTAACTTCAGCCAGTCGAGCAAGTCTCCCCCATCTCGGCCCTACAAGCAAACCGCCAGCCGCCCCGAAGGGAAATCACTACTCTCCGCAACCGGGTTCACGGTCTTCCGATGCTACCATACAGTCGTCTGCGCTCCTTAGCCATGAAGGGTTTGACCGACATCGACGGCATCCTCGTTGGGCATGCATCTCCGCGCGACTCCCTCACCGGCTGTACCGCTATTCTGTGCGAGGAAGGCGCCGTCGGTGGCATCGATATTCGAGGCTCGGCCACCGGTTCCACCGAATGGCAGGTACTTGCGCCCGACCATCTCACCGACCGGGTTCATGCCATCTGCCTCGCCGGCGGCAGTGCGTTCGGGCTGGAAGCCGCCTCCGGTGTTCGCAACTTCCTTGCCCGCAAGGGCGTCGGCTTTGCCACCCGCGCCGGCGTGGTTCCGCTCGTGCCGGGCGCAATCCTCTTCGATCTTGCATTGGCAAGAAAAGGAGCCCTCCCTGATCGCGAACTCGGCGAAGCCGCCGCGAAGTCCGCCACCAACGATCCCGTCGCCGAAGGAAACATTGGAGCCGGCACCGGCGCATCGGTCGGGAAGTTATTCGGAATGAACCGCGCCATGAAAGCCGGTATCGGCTCGGCCACAGTCTGGCTCGACGGCCCCTTCGCCGGCGTACGCGTCTCCGCCCTGGCCGCTGTAAACGCATTCGGAGACATCCTCGACCCGGAATCCGGGCAAATTCTTGCCGGCGCACGCATGTCGCCTAATTCGCGTGACTTCGCCGGGACTGCCGCCTCCATGATGCGTGGAGCCCACCGAACTGCTGCCCGTGACCAGCAAAATCAGAACACTACGCTTGCTGTCGTTGCCACGAATGCCCGTCTGAACAAGGTTCAAACCACAAAGCTTGCGCAAATGGCCAATGCCGGGTTTGCTCGTGCCATTTCTCCGGCCTGGACTATGTTCGATGGCGATGTCACCTTCGCTTTGTCTTTGGGGAAGTTGGAATGTGACGTAGTTGCCCTCGGTGCCGCTGCCGCTCAGGCACTCGCTCTATCCATTGTTCGCGCAGCTCAATTGGCCGCTCCCTTGGGCGGTCTCCCCGGCCTTCTTGCGAGCCGCTAAACCTTTACGTTCCACGCATCTCCGCAACAAGCGTTACTTCCACGCCCTCCACGTGTTACATCGTCTGCTCCCCGTCGGGCACCCCTGTTCGATTGACTTCAAACTGATATATACTCTTCACACAGAGGTTAGCCATGTTGCGTATAGCCAAGTTGTTCGCACTTTGTGTGTCTTTTCTTGCTCTGAGCTCACAGGTCTATGCTCAGTCAGCCACCGCGGAATTGGTCGGCACGGTCGCCGACGCCTCCGGAGCTGGCATCCCCAAAGCCAAAATCACTATCACCAATACCGCCACTAATACAGTTGTTCGCGAGACTGAGTCCGATTCCGCAGGCGCTTACATTGCCACATTCATCCCGCCCGGCGAATATTCGATTGCCGTGGAAGCCGCTGGATTCCGAAAGCTCGTCCAAACCGGCCTGAAGCTGGAAACCAACCAGCGAGCCCGCGTCGATCTCGCCATGCAGGTTGGCCAGGTCACAGAGGTCCTCGATGTCTCCGCCACCGCGCCGCTGCTGGAAAGCCAATCCTCGTCGCTCGGCGCCGTCATCGGCACGAAATTTGTAAGTGAACTTCCCCTCAACGGCCGCAACTTCGTTCAGCTCGCCATCCTCTCGCCCGGCGTCAATGGCACCGGCTTCAGCGTGGGTGGCACGATCATGAGCGGTACCCGTCCCGACGACCGCCGTCCCGGCTCGGAAATCTTCTCCAACGGCAATCGCGAGAATTCGAACAATTTCCTATATGACGGCATCGATAACAACGACCGCCTCACGCTGAGCATCGTGCTCCGTCCGGGCGTCGAAGCGATTCGCGAGTTCAAAGTTCAAACCAACATGTTTTCCGCCGACCAGGGCCGCAACTCCGGAGCTGTCGTCGACGTCATCTCCAAGTCGGGCACCAACCAGATCCACGGCAGCGCCTTCGAGTTCCTTCGCAACTCCGCCATGGACGCCCGCAGCTTCTTCAACACCAAGGGCACCACCTTCCCGCCGTTCCGCTTTAACCAATTCGGCTTCTCCATCGGCGGCCCGATCGTGATCCCCAAGGTCTATGATGGCCGCAACAAGACGTTCTTCTTCGCCGACTACGAAGGCTACCGCCGGAACATCGTGAATAGCCTGAATACGAGCGTGCCGACACTTGCCATGCGCGACGGCGATTTCTCCGGCTCCGGCGTCAACATTTACGATCCTCTCACCAACGTCACCACCGGTGGAGTGGTCACTCGCACGCCCTTCGCCGGCAATCGCATTCCGTCGAATCGCTTCGATCCGGTCACCGCGAAGCTTATCAAGGCGTATCCCGCTCCCCAGACGAGCGCCCTGCTCAATAACTACCTCGCCAACTTGAATCTGACCCAGAAATGGAATCAGGGCGACGTTCGCGTGGATCACCAGTTCTCCCCGAATGACAACTTCTTTGCCCGCTTTTCCATTCAGAACACCGACACCACCGCGCCCCACACGTTCCCCGCGGTGCAAATTCCCGGAATTTCCGGCCCAGTCGGTCTCGGCAACGAAGACTCATTCGCCGGCACCGCGGCCAACCCCACCCGCCACATCGTGGCCAGCTATGTGAAGGTGCTTTCGCCGCGCCTGGTGAACGACCTGCGCGTCGGCTTTAACCGCTTCGCCCTCGACTACGTCTCTGAGGGCGCCGTGGAAGGCGGCACTCTCGGCAATCAGTTGGGCGTGCCCAACTCCAACACCCACCCGCAGCAAAGCGTGCTTCCGATCTTCAGCCCGGCCAACTACACCGGCATCGGCCACTCGCGCTCCCTGCCCATCTTCCGCCGCATCAACTCCTTCCAATACGGCGATAACGTCACCTACACGGTTGGGGCGCATACATTGAAGTTTGGCGCCCTCTTTATTCGCCGCCAGGTTACCGAATACCAGACCAATCGCGGCAACGGCCGCTTCAATTTCTCCGCGGCCCTCACTGACGGCCGTTCGGTGAGTGGTGGCGGCCAGTCCATGGCCAGCTTCCTGCTAGGCTATCCCAACCTGATCGAGCAGGACTTCACCCTCGCCTGGACCGGCCAGCGCGGATGGGAAACCGGCCTCTACGTCGCCGACGACTACCGCGTATCGAAAAATCTCACTCTCAACCTCGGCTTGCGTTGGGAGAACTACACTCCATACACCGAAGTAGACGATCAGATCGCCCGCTTCGATCCCGTCACCGCCACCGTGCTCGTCGCCAACCGCGACGGCGTCAGCCGTACCACGGGCATTAATAGCGACTACAAGAATTTCGCCCCGCGCATCGGTTTCGCCTACTCGCTCACCTCGCACACCGTCGTCCGCGGCGGCTACGGCCTCTTCTACAACCCCAACGGTAATGGCGGCGCACTCATGCGCCTCTTCCGCCACATGCCTTTCGGGCCCATCTATAGCGTCTCCCCTGGCGACGTGACTCCCGCGGCCACCCGCGTCAGCGGCGGTTTCCCCGCTCCGCCCACGGTGAACTTCGATTCCGTCAAGAATCCCACCGGCGGCGTCATCGGCGTCGATCCCAATTTCCGCGCCGCCCGCGCGCATCAGTACAACATCAGCGTGCAGCACGAAATCGCTCCCTGGCAGTTGATTGTCAAAGCTGCCTTCGTTGGCAACGTTGGCCGGCGTCTCGGCACCACTTACGACTTGAACCAGCCCGATCTCGGTGCCGGGGCAGTCAACACCCGCCGTCCGTTCTTCGCCACCCGGCCCCTGCTGCAGGGCGTCACGTGGGCCGTTTCCGACGGCGAAAGCAATTACAACGCCTTCCAACTCACCGTGGACAAGCGCCTCACCTCCGGCCTCAGCATGTTGGTTGGCTACACCTGGGGACACGCCATCGATACCGTCGCGAATGACTTCGGTGGTGGCGTCGGCACTCCACAGTTCCGCGGCTGCCGCTTCGAGTGCGAACGCGGCAATGCCAACTTCGACCTCCGTCATCGCATGACCATCAGCTACACATACAACCTGCCCTTCGGCAAAGGTCGCGCTTATGCCAATTCGGGCGTCGCCCGATGGGTCATCGGTGACTGGCAGATCAACGGCATCACCACCATGCAGACCGGCTTGCCGTTCACGCCCGGCCTGGCCAACCCCAACACCAATGGTTCCGGCGGCAGCCGTCCTGATCTCGTTGGCAACCCCGAGGTGTCCGGCAAGACCCTGCAGCGCTGGTTCGACCCCGCCGCCTTCGCCCGCCCGAACGAAATCCGATTCGGCAACCTCGGCCGCAACACTCTATTCGGCCCCGGCCGAATTAATTTCGACACTTCGCTCTTCAAAGACTTCTTCTTCACCGAGTCCTTGAAGCTGCAGTTCCGCGCCGAGGCGTTCAATCTATTCAACACGCCTCAGTTCGGCCAGCCCAATGCCAGCATCGGCGCCTCCAACGCCGGTACCATCACTGGCATTGTTGGTAACCCGCGCCAGTTGCAGCTCGCTCTCCGCTTGCAGTTTTAATTGACCCAACCGCCGGGCACGGAAGCCCGCGCCGGCCACGGCGGTTGGACCCGAATACATCGCGGGAATGAGGGGTGCTTTCGCACATAGAAGGAATCAGATTATGAGAAAAATGTTGTTTACTCTCTTGCTGTGCCTCCTTGTGTCGGGGACTTTGTTGGCCCAGACATTCGGAGACATTTCCGGCGAGGTCCGCGACCAGTCTGGCGCGGTCATCGGCGGAGTTGCAGTCACACTCACAAACGTCGGCACGAACGCCACGCGTACTACGGAATCCAATGATCAGGGGATCTTCGCTTTTCCCGCTTTGCAGCCCGGACAGTATGTTCTGAAAGCGGAAAAGCAGGGGTTCAAGACCTTCAACCGCACTGGGATAGCGGTGGAAGTCCAGTTGAGCGCCCGTATTAATATCGACATGCAGGTCGGCTCCGTGTCCGAGTCGATTGAAGTCTCCGCCCAGGCCGCCTTGCTCCAGAGCGAGAACGCCACCGTGGGTACCGTCATCGACAACAAACGAATTCTCGAGATGCCTCTGGCAGGCCGCAACGCATTTAATCTCGTCGCAATCGCACCAAACGTAAGCTTCGGATTTCCGTCGGCGGGCCAGGCTGGTTCGCGTCAGGGCGGCATTCGCTCGGATCAATCCATCTCCGTTGCCGGCCAACGTCCTCAGTACAATCGCTACACGCTGGACGGCGTAGAAAATACCGACCCGAACTTCAACACATTTGTCGTGCTTCCTAGCATCGACGCTCTCCAGGAATTCAAGGTCCAAACTGGTGTCTATCCGGCTGAGTTCGGCCGCGGCGCGACACAAATCAACATGTCCACCAAGCCGGGTTCGAACGACTACCACGGCACTTTGTTCTACTTCCTTCGCAACGACAAACTCGATGCGAAGAACTATGCCTTCACGGCCGCCCGGCCGCCGAAGGATCCCTTCAAGTGGAATCAGTTCGGCTTCACCCTCGGCGGACCGATCTCGATTCCGAAAATCCTGAACGGCAAGAACCGCCTGTTCTTCATGGCCAATTACGAGTGGTTCCGGCAACGCCGCCAAGTGCAATCGGTGAACACCGTTGCCACAGCCGCGATGCAGGGCGGAAACTTTAACGAGTTGCTTGGGCTCGCCACGACCAATGCCGGCCAGACCAACGGCATCTTCGATCCGCGCACCCGCACGGTTACGAACAACGTGGCTTCCGCCCTGCCGTTTGCCGGCAACGCGATTCCCACCTCGCGCCTCGATGCGACCTCGAGAAAACTCCTCGAGTTCTACCAGGTGCCAAACCTGAATACCGCCGACCTGCGCAACAACTTCGTCCAGGCCCAAGGCCGCCCGATTGACCGCGACCAGTTCATCGGCCGTTTCGACGTGGTCGAGAGCTCGAACTCGCAATGGTCGGGCCGCTATAGCTGGGGCGACGAAAACCAGGCCAACGAAGCCCTCAAGCTGAACGGCACCAAGATCGTCACCAACTTCAAGCAGTACATGGTGTCGAACACTCGCGTGCTTTCGTCGAGCATGGTGAACGAAGCCCGCTTCGGTTACACGAGTTTCTACAACACGAACGGCACCGAGCTTGCCTTTACGCGCGACGTTGTCAGCGAAATCGCAATTCCCGGACTCAGCGGCGGCCCACCCGTCCAGTGGGGCATTCCGAGCGTCGGCTTCTCCGGTGTGTGGGGCGGCTTTGGAAACGATTCCGAAGGGCCTTACGAGAACAAGAACTCCTACATTCAGTTCGTCGACAACTTCTCGATCATTCGCGGTAAGCACAGCTTCAAATTCGGAGGCGAAATCCGCCAGGATCGATACAATCAAGTCGGCAATCAGTTTGCCCGCGGCGCGTTCGCGTTCTCGCGCAACGCCACCAATAACCCCGCGGCGTCGGGCCGTACGGGCGACCCGTTCGCCGACTTCCTTCTCGGCGAGGTCTTCCAAGGCGAAGCGGCGGTGCAGATTGCGCAAGCCCAGTTCCGTTCCACTGGCTTCGCGCTCTACTTCGATGATGTATGGAAGGTCACAAGCAAGCTCACCGTAAACTTCGGGCTGCGCTACGAAATGACGCCACCATGGGAGGATCAGACGGGTTTGCTGTTTAACGGCATCGTGCCCAACGACATCTTCCCCGACCCGAGCAATCCCGTTGTCACCAACACTAGCCTCCACCCCTTCTTCCTCCGGCAAGGCGCTCCCCGCCAGAATTGCTTTGAGGGGATCGCGATCGGACGCTGGCTGCCCACCGACGGCTACACCCTGAATGTCAAATGCGATGGATCGCTCGGTAATCGCCTCGTCGGCGTCGACAAGAACGATTTCGCCCCGCGCTTCGGCATCTCCTACTCGCCCTCCGCGAAGTGGGTCATCCGCACTGGTGGCGGCTACTTTTATTCGCAGGACAGCGGCAATCCCCGCTTCGACATGGCCCGCAATCTCGCCGGCCGCGGCCGCAATAACTCCAACGGCACCATCCCGGACCTTGTTTGGCGGAACTCGCTGGGCGGCGGCAGCGGTCAAACCGCTTCGCTTCCGAACCAGCCCTACAGCTTCGCCAATCCCTACGACCGGCGGACGCCCTACGCCATCCAGTACATGCTCAATGTCCAGCGCGAATTGGGCGGTGGTTCCGTGCTCGAAGTGGGCTATCTCGGCAGCGTGAGCCGCCATTTGGAAATGCTTCGGGCCATCAACGAATCTCTTCCGGCTTGCGGCGCGCTCCCGGCCGCGAGTGATCCAAACTATGCCCGCTGCCTGGCCGACCCCCTCCGTGGCAGGTCGCTTTCGCAGCGCCGCCCGTTCCCCGAGTTTGGCCGCATCCAACTCGTCGACAACGGCGGCACCGGTAACTACAATTCCCTCGGCGCCAAGCTCACCAAGCGCTACTCCGCGGGCCTGACGGCGTTGGTAAGCTACACTTGGGCGAAGTCGCTCGACACCTCGACCTCGATCCGCACCCTGGGCGGGGACACGCTCTTCCCGCAGAACAGCTATTGCCGCGCTTGCGACTACGGCCGTTCCACTCACGACGTCCGTCACCGGGTCGTGACCTCGGTGATCTGGGACCTGCCCTTCGGCAAGGGCCGCCAATTCAATATCGAGAATCCCGTCGCCAATGCTGTCGCGGGAGGCTGGAAGACGACCTCGAACTTGACCCTGCAAACAGGCTATGCCATGACAATCACCAACGGTCTGGATACGTCCGGTACCGGTGGTTTGTTCGATCGGCCCAATGCAACCGGCCAGAAGCCCGAACTGTCTCGTGGCCAACAGGACCCTCAGCGGTTCTTTAACACCGCCGCGTTCGTCGTGAACAACATTGGCCAGTTCGGGAATGTAGGCCGCAACACCATGGACACTCCCGGTGTCATCGGCTGGGACTTCTCGCTGTTGAAGGATTTTAACCTCGGCGCCGAACAGCGCTACCTGCAGTTCCGTTTCGAGGCCTTCAACTTCCCGAATCACCCCAACTGGGGCAACCCGAACACGAACGTCAGTTCGGGCGGCTTCGGCCAAATTACGGGCACCCGCAACAACATGCGGCAACTCCAGTTCGGCCTCAAGCTGAACTTCTAGCTGCTAACACAAAAGCCCCGCTTCCGACGGGAGGCGGGGCTTTCCTTTTACGCCCTCACGCAAAATAGAGTCGTCCGCGACCGTAGATAGAGAGCTCCCCCCACCACGATCGGCGACGCGATGAAACTCTGCCCCGCCATCGTGTTCGTCTGCACCACTTCAAAGCTCGGCCCGGCCTTCAGCACGAATACGTCTTCTTCTTCGCTTGCCAGATACAATTTGTCGCCCGCCAGCAGCGGCGACGCCTTGAAGCTCACCGCTTTCGGCAGCCTTTGCTGCGTGTAGTGCGGCTTACCCGTCTTCGCGTCAAAACAACTCACCATGCCCGTATCGGTAATGAAGTAGTAGAGCCCTTCATGCAGCACCGGCGCTGCTGTGTAGCTATTCCCCCGCTGATTCTGCCAAAGAATCGCGTCGGTACCTGTCAGGTCGCCGGTCTTGCCCAACCGGATCGCCATCAG
>Ga0075431_100004305_pt1 | contig 13950 bp, 13 predicted proteins | sample RhiMetdeltSRZDD5_FD_75297 | JGI IMG/M metagenome (GOLD analysis project Ga0075431, IMG submission 75297) | Populus rhizosphere microbial communities from Tennessee, USA - Rhizosphere MetaG P. deltoides SRZDD5 | ecosystem: Host-associated > Plants > Roots > Rhizosphere > Soil | place: USA... | reverse complement strand
GGCCGGCGCGTAGCGACGGAGCCGCGACCAATGACTCTGTGCGGCCGGCGCGTAGCGACGGTGCTGCGACCAAAGACCCGGCCCGCGAGTCCGCCGAACTCATAGAGAAGACCATGACGGCGGTGGTGGTCGTGGCGTCGACGCGTGCGGCGACCGGCGTTTACTCCGACACCGGCGGGCCGCTGCTGGTCGAGGGCTTGGAACGCTTGGGCTGCAAGGTTTTGAACAAGGTCGTGGTGGTCGACGGCGAGCCCGTGCGGGAGGCGCTGCGCGAGGCGCTGGAGTCCAAACCGGACGTGATCGTCACCACCGGCGGTACCGGGGTCAACCCCAACGACCGCACCCCTGAGATGACCGAGAGCGTGCTCGACTACCAGGTCCCCGGCATCGCCGACGCCATCCGCACCCGCGGCAAGACTCCGCTCGCGGCGCTGTCGCGGGGCGTGACCGGGGTCAGCGGCCGGACCCTTATCGTGAACCTGCCCGGATCCACGGGCGGTGTGCGCGACGGCCTCGCCGTGCTCGGCGACGTCCTGGCGCACGCCGTGTCACAGCTCAAGGGTGGGGATCACTGATGCCGGTCGATTGGGTGCAGGCGCGAAAGACGGTGTTCCAGGCGGGTTCCCAGGCCCGGCTCGAGACGATCACCGTCACGCTGGCGGAGGCTGACGGCACGGTGCTTGCCGAGCCCTTGGTACCCCTGACTGACCTGCCCGCGTTTCCCACTTCCAGTGTTGACGGCTGGGCCGTCCGCGGTGCCGGACCATGGCGCATCGTCGGGCGGGTGCTCGCCGGCGGCGAGGCACCGCCGCTCGACGAGGACGGCACCGCCATGGAGATCGCGACGGGCGCCATGGTGCCGCGGGGCGCGAGCGCGATTGTTCGCGTCGAGGACTCCACTGTCGACGGTGAGACGGTACGGGGCGCACCGCGCCCGGCTGTGGAGTGGCGCGAGCCGGGGGAGGAGGCGCACGCGGGCGAGGAGCTCTTCCCCGCCGGGACGAGGGTCTCCCCGGGCATCATCGGCCTCGCCGCCTCCTGCGGCTACGACTCGCTCAAGGTGGTGCGCCCGCCCAGGGTCGCCGTGCTGATCTTCGGTGACGAGTTGCTGACCTCCGGCCCGCCCGGCGGGGGCCGCGTGCGCGACGCGCTCGGCCCGCCCCTGCCACCCTTCCTGAGGCGGCTCGGCGCCGAGGTGGTGCGCGTGATCGGGCCGATCGAAGACACCCTCGAGGCCCACCTCGACGCCCTGCGGCAAGCGCTCGACGCCGACGTCATCTGCACCACCGGCGGCACCATGCACGGGCCCGTCGACCACCTTCACCCCGCCCTGGCCAGCCTTGGCGCCGAATACGTTGTCAATACAGTGGCGGTGCGCCCCGGGTACCCGATGATGGTCGCCAAAATCCCGGACGGCCCCTTCATCGCCGGCCTGCCCGGCAACCCGCAGTCCGCCATGGTCGCCTTGATGTCCCTGGTCGGCCCGCTGCTCGCCGGCCTGACCGGGGCACCGCATCCGGAGCTGGCCTCCGGCATCCTTGACGGCCCGGTCTCGGGGCGAGGCGACTTCACCCACCTGGCGCTGGTGAAAAGGCATGGCGCACACTGGGTTCCGGTACCGCACGTCGGTTCGGCGATGCTTCGCGGCCTCGCCGGCTCGCAGGGTTTCGCCGTGATCCCGCCGCACGGGCATGGATTGCCCGGCCAGCGGGTCGAGCTGCTGGAGTTTCCATGATCAGAGTGACCACGGAACCGCTTGACGTCGCACAGCACGAGAAGGCCGTCACCGATCCGCGTGCCGGTGCGGTGGTCAGCTTCGCCGGAGTGGTGCGCGATCACGACCACGGACGGACCGTGACCGCCCTGACCTATGAGGCGCACCCGTCCGCCGAGGAGGTGCTGCGCGAGGTGGCGGCAGAGATCGCCAGCGACCCCGATGTCTACGCGGTCGCCGTCTCGCACCGCTACGGGCCGCTGGCGATCGGCGAGGTCGCGCTCGCCGCCGCGGTCTCAACGGCGCACCGGGCGGCCGCCTTCAACGCCTGCGCCCGCCTAGTGGACCTGGTGAAGCAGCGGATCCCGATCTGGAAGCATCAGCGCTTCGCCGACGGCACCGAGGAATGGGTCAACTGCCCGTAAGGCCGCACCTGCGGGACCTTGACCGTCGTCATCGGACCGAATGCCGGCTCCGCGCCCGGCCGGAACGGCAGCATCGTCACCATCAGGATCAGCGCGATCGCGAACGAGTTTTCCCAGAGCATGCCGGTCACGCCATCGGCCCAGTGCGACACCGCCGGCAGCTGATGCTCATAGGGCCAGATCGGCGACACGAGGAACAGCACGTAGAGCGCCACGGCGGCGGCCGCGTGCCGGGCGCCCGTCAGCGCCGGGAACCAGATCGGCTCCCGCAACCCGTTCATGCCGCCCCGGGCCGCGATCGCGCGGCCGGCGGTGCGGCGGCGTAGCGCCTGGTCGGAGAGCGCGATGATCGCCGGGATCACCCATAGCAAGTGGTGCGACCATGAGATCGGACTGATCACATTGGCGGTCAGCCCCACGATGGTGAACGCCGTCAGCTCGTCGGCCTCGCTGTGCGAGGTGCGCGCCCGCGACAGGCCGATCGCCAGCATGACCAGCATGAAGGAGATCCACAGCAGGCCGGGGGCGTGCGCTGTGTCCTGCAGGCGGGCCACTAGTCCGGCGAGCGACTGGTTGGGCGTCATGTCGGCGGCCCCGACACGCTCGGTGTGCCAGATGACGCTGCCCCAATAGGTGGCTGATTCTTCCGGTACCACCAAGTGGGCGCCGATGGTGACGGCCAGCGCCGTGGCCGCGGCGGTGATCGCCGGGCGCCACTGCCGGCTCACCAGGAAGTACACGATGAACAGGGCCGGCGTCAGCTTGATCGCGGTGGCGAGCCCGATGCCGACGCCCGCCCAGCGCCAGCCGCGCCGCAACGCCACCAGGTCGGCCATGATCAGCGCGAACAGCAGCACGTTGACCTGGCCGAAGCCGAGGCTCTCGCGCACCGGCTCGAGCGCGGCAAAGGCAGGGACCGCCAGCGCCACTGTCCACCAGCGGGACCAGCCCTGCCGGCGCGCGATGGGCGCCAGTAGAGCGGCGCAGATGAAGGTGAGCGCGATCAGTCCGAACACGACGTTGACCCAGCCGGCCTCCAGCGCCGTGAGCCCGGCCATCGGCAGCATGGTCAGCGCGGCGAAAGGAGGATAGGTGAATCCGAGGGTGATGTGCGGGTAGATGTAGTCGTACAGCTCACCGCCCTCCGTCCACCACACCATCGCCCCGTGATAGATCTTCATGTCGAAGAAGTCGTAGGGGCGGCCCCACGCCTTGATCGCGAGCCAAGAGGCGTAACAGACGGCGGCGACGATGCCGAGCTGGACAAGGATGCGTAGTGAGCCGGAAGCTTTGAGCCCTCGGAAAGGGCGGGAAGTTTCTTCAGGCGAAGCCGTGCTTTTGGGCGCGGGTGGGGTCGGCCGCGAAGCGGCCCGAGCCCACCGGCTGCCGGGACTTGCCGTTTGGTGCCCGCCGATCACCGGCATGCCAGCCGCGACCTCCATCTTTAGCTGCGAACCCCGCGCAGCCGGAACCGCGCGGGTGTCAGTGATACCTAAGCCTAAGAGGGGTCATGACACCGATAACTCCCGTGTTACCCAACCGTGGCGGATCCCACACTGATTTGCGACATTTCCAACCGGTTAACGAGTTAATCGCTGCCAGGGGTGATTTTCTTTTTGGCCTGCTTCACCGCCCGCTGGGCCTGCTTCATCGTTCGCTCAGCCGCCCGCTCGGCGTGCTTCACCGCATGCTCGGTGCGCCAGCGCAGGCTCGGGTTGCCGGCGGTGTCCGCGGCGGCCAGCAGCAGCCCGCCGAGCAGCCCCAGGTTCTTGGCGAACTGAACCTGCTCCGCTTGGCGGACCGCCCTGTTCTCAATCTTCCAAAATGGATGGCCGACGAAGGTGGTCGGGATGAGGGTGCCCGCGAGCAGGGTGGCCGCCGGCCTCGGGGCCATGCCGGTCGCGAGCAGCAGACCCGCGCCGACCTGGACGGCACCGTTGATCTGCACGAGGGTCTTCGCGTCGGTGGGTATGCGTTCGTCGATCTGCTTCAGCAGCGGTGCGACCTTGTGGGCGAATGGTTCCACCTGCGCCGCGTACCTGCCCGGCCGTAGCAGGGCCTGGCCTCCGCCCACGACGAACACTCCACCCAGGAGGGCACGGGCCAATCCACGTACTGGTCTCATACCAACCATTATCAAGACCGTTTGCGCATGCAGAGGACAAAATCGAACTTGTCCCCTAACTCACTGTTGTAGAAATAGTGGTATTTGTAGCCCTCGACCTTCTCGCACTCGCTTACCTCGGTGGTGCCCTCGATGCGGGCGATCACCTCGTAGGTGTCCGGCGCGCAGGTAACCAGCACCATGTCCGGCTTGGACGAGCTGCCGCGATTGATGACACAGTCGCCCTGGTCGGCAAATCGTGCCGACTTTGACGGCCGCGCCGGGACCGGACTGGCGGCGGGGCTCTCCGCCACCGGTTGCTCACCTACCGTCAGCGGGTTGGGCAGCGCCTTGACCGAGACGAGCACGAGAGCGAAGATCGCCAGCGCTCCGAGAAGGCCGGCGGCCGCGAACACCGCGGGGGCGCGCCCGCCGAAGCGGGGACGCGGGGGCGGTTCGGGGGTCGGCGGTGGGAGGGAGGCGGCCATGATGCCGGTTAGATTAGCCGCAACTGCAGATCGCGCGCGCGGCGTGGCGCCGACTCGCCCAGCGGCTCAAGCAGCCGCTCGTCGATCGCGCCGACAAATGGGCTCGGCCGGACGTCGCGTTCGCTGCCGAAGCGTGCCCGCCGGGCGGCGTGGCTGAGGTAAAGCCGTTTCCGCGCCCGCGTCAGGCCGACGAAGAACAGCCGCCGTTCCTCCGCCACCTCCTCATCGGTCGGCTGCCTGCCGGGCATGCGAAGGGGGAGCAGGCCGTCCTCGCACCCGGCGAGGAAGACGATGGGAAACTCCAGCCCCTTCGCCGCGTGCAGGGTCAGCAGCGTGACCGCCTCGGCCCGCGGGTCGAGCGAGTCGACCTCGGCGCCCGTCGCCACCTCGGCCACGAAGCGCTCGATGTCCTGGCCGCAGCGCTGTGCCAGTGGCAGCAGCAGGTCGACGGCGGCGAACCCCTCCTCGACCTTGGGCGCGAGCTGCTTGAGCCGCGCCGGAACCTCGCCGGTCAGGCCGTTGTCGAGGCGTAGCTCGGCCAGCAGGGCGCTGACCCCTGCCCGATCGCGAAGCCTGTTGTGCGAACGCTTCTGCACGGGGATGCCGGCGCGTGATAGCGCCTCCACGATCGGCGCGGCCTGAGCGTCGGTACGGTAAAGCACCGCGATGTCGCCGAAGGAGACCGTCGTACCGGTGACCCCGCGCACGTCGGCCTTGCTGCGGTGCGACACCCCGCCGACCAGCTCGTCGACCTTCCTGGCGATGAAGGCGGCCTCGTCGGCCGGGGTCTCGGCTTGGTAGCGCCCGATCAGGGGCGCCTCCAGGTCAACCTTGGCCGGATCGAGCCGCCGCCCCTTGACGAGCGAGCTGGGCGCGATCGCCTGCACCGCCGCGGCGATGATCGGCGCGGACGAGCGGTAGTTGCGGGTCAGCCGCACCACCCGGGCGTCCACGAAATCGTGGGGGAAGCGCAGGAAGAAGTGCACATCGGCGCCGCGGAAGGAGTAGATCGCCTGATCCGGGTCGCCGATCGCGCAGATGTTGCCCTCCTCGGGCACGAGCAGGCGCAGCAAATCGTATTGGTGTTCGTCAACGTCCTGGTACTCGTCGACGAACACCCACTGCCAGCGGGCGCGCAGCTTGTCCACAAGCGACGGTTGCGCCCTGAGCAGCCCAACGAGCTGGGGCACGAGGGTGTCGAGCGTGTCGTCGCTGACCTCCAGGCCCGGGTCCTGCTCGCGCAGCAGCGACAGCGCCAGCGCATGGAAGGTCGCGACGGTGACCTCCTTGGCGACCGGGCCTAGCAGGCTGCCAAGCCGGTGGCGCAGCTCGTCGGCGGCGCGGCGGGTGAACGTGATCGCCAGACACCGCTCCGGATAGACGTGCATCTCCGCACACAGATAGGCGAGGCGGTGTGTCAGCGTCCTGGTCTTGCCGGTCCCCGGCCCCGCCACGATGAGCAAGGGACCCCCCGGAGCCGAGGCGGCGACCCGCTGCATGGCATCGAGCCGGTCAAGCAGGCCCTTGCCGACCTCCTCCATGCCCGCGAGCATGGGTTCGAACGGCTCGTGCGGCGAGGCCAACGGGACGGGAGGGAGGGCGGAGGGAGGGCTGGGCAGCGGCGGCGCGCTCACCGGCTTGCGCGTCGTGGGCGGCGCCGGCTTGCGCTTCGTGACCGGTGCTCTATCGGCCGTGTCGAAGGTCGGGAGATCGAACAGCGCATCCCCATTGGAGCGCAGCTCCTCGGGCCGGAACAGCTTGATCACCCCGTATTCACCGTCGAAGCCAGGAACTCTATCCACCTCGCCGGCCCGCAACCGGCGCACCCCCTCGGCGAGCAGCTCGCCACCGGCGGCGGCGACGTCGCGCAGCGGAGCCTCGGTCAGGATGGTCAGCTCCGCGCCGAGAGCCGCGACAAGTGAGTGGATCTTACCTTCGACGGTCCTGCTTTTCGCTCCGACACCCTCGATCTCGCCGATGATTTCATGCAGCTGGATGAGGTGCGTGACGCGCTTGGCCCCGGGTCTGGCAAAGCCGGCGGGCCGGTCGGCCAGATCCTCCACCCGGGCGAGCACCCCGACGGTCAGCTGCCGCCCGCACACCGGGCAGACGCCCTTGGCCGCCCTCGTCTGCGCCGGCGACCAGTTCACGCCGCAGTCGCGGTGGCCGTCGGCGTGGTACTTGCCCTCCTCGGGGAAGAACTCGATCGTCCCGGCCATGCCCTCGCCTGTGGCCAGCGCCCGCTTGACGGCGAAATAGTCGAGCTCGCAGTCGAAGCGGGTCGCCTCGCGCGCCAGCGCCTGGGGTGAGTGAGCGTCCGAGTTGGACACCAGGCGGTAGGCGTCCAAGCTGGACACCCGGTGGTTCATCTCCGGATCGCTGGACAGGCCCGTCTCGACCGCGGTGATGTGCCTTGCCAGGTCGGCGTAGCAGTCGGCGATGGCGTCGAACCCCGACTTGGATCCCAGCGCGCTGAACCACGGGGTCCAGATGTGAGCGGGTACCAGATAGGCATCCTCATGCGACTCAAGCGTCATCTCGAGCAGGTCGCGGGAATCCAGCCCGATGATGGGGCGGCCGTCGCTGCCCAGGTTGCACCCGGCGCGCAGCAGGGAGGAGCGCAGCCGCGCCGCCGAGGCCAGATCGGGCAGGTAGATCAGGTGATGGACCTTGCGGGTGCGGTCGTCTCGCTTGTAGATGGTGGAGATCTCACCGCTGAGCATGAAGCGCGCCGGCTCGCCGCGCAGCGACGCGGGCAGGCGGTGCTCGATGCTCTCGCGCAGGCGGTAAAGGCCGGGCTCGGCCTCCTCGAGACTTTCCTCCAGATGCGACAGCCAAGCCGGGTGCGTGAGGTCGCCCGTGCCCAGCAGGCGGATGCCCTTGCGGCGTGCCCAATAGGCCAGGTTGGGCAACTCCAGATCCCTGCTGCATGCCCTGGAGTACTTGGAGTGGATGTGCAGATCGGCTATCCAACTGGCACGGGGCACGCCGGGGAGTTTACGCGGCGCGCAACTCGACGAGCGTGATATCCGGTGGCGCGCCGACCCGAACCGGTGGGCCCCAGAAACCGGCGCCGTTGGTGACGTACACCTTGGTGCCATCGACCTCGCCGAGGCCCGAGATTACCGGCTGCTGGAGGCGGGCGATGTAGTTGAAGGGCACCATCTGCCCGCCGTGCGTGTGGCCCGAGAGCTGAAGGTCCACTTTGTACCGTGCCGCGTCGCGGGCGACGACGGGCTGGTGCGCCAGCAGGATGACCGGGCGGGCCTGGTCCCGGCCGCCGAGCGCCTTGCCGAAATCCGGGCCGCCGAGGTCGAACTGGGCGCCGGTTATGTCGTCGACGCCGGAAAGGTCGAGGCCGCGGATCTCGACCCGGTCGTTGCGCAGCGGGCGCACGCCCAGCCGGCCCACCTCTGCCAGCCACTCCTCGGCGCCCGAGTAGTACTCGTGGTTTCCTGTCACGAAGAACGCGCCGTCGCGGCTGCGCAACTCGCGCAGGGCCGCGGCCTCGTCGCGCAGCTCCTCGACGCTGCCGTCGACAAGATCACCAACGATGGCGATCATGTCGGCACTCATGCCGTTGATGGCTCCCACGATGCGGCGAGTGTGCGCCAGCCCTGTCAGCGGGCCCATGTGGATATCGCTCACCAAGGCTATTCGGTACCCATCCATGCCCGCCGGAAGTTTGGAAAGCGGGATCGCGATCCGTTTCAGCGTGGGCGGCCCGAGCGCGACCCTGGTCCCATAGCCGACAAGCCCCGTCGCGGTCAGCCCGGCGAAGATGGCGGCCCCGCGCGAAAGCACCACTCTGCGCTCGACCCCCTTGGCCTCGGTCTCCGCGATGACCGGCGCGATCGTGCCCGCGGACTGGAGGACCTCTCCCTTGGGCGCCTTCATCCGAAGCACCAGCTGCCTCGGGATCTCCAACGCCAGCAGTATCAGCAGGAGGTAGAACAACACGGCCAGCCACATGTAGCCGACGAGCGAGACGATGAAGCCGGTCGTGGCGCCGAGCACCCGGGGGAGCACGAAGGCGGCGATCAGGCTCGTGGGCAATGCCAGAAACGTTATGGTCCCCACCCTGCGCCACCGACCCGGGCGGGTGGTGTCCTTGACCAGCCGGCGCCACAGGTACCAGTGGATAGGCCCCACCACCAGCAGGACGATTCCCAGGAAAATCAGGCCTTGCAGCAAAGTCATCCTCCGGCAAAGGGCGGCAGCACGTCGACGGTCGCGCCCGCCGGCAGCGGCGCGGCGCGATCGTGCCAGGCTAGCCCGTTGACCAGAAAGCTGGCTGAAAGAAGGACCTTGCGAAGGCGCTCGCCGCGGCCCTCGCCGATGTCGGCGATCGTGATGCCGGCGGGCAGGGACTCCTCGGCCACCCCGGCGGCGGCGCGGGCACCGGCGAAGTATCGAACAGTGATCATTTATCCACCGATCGCGGACATCGGGCGGGACGGCTGGAGGAACGCGGGATTGTCGATGCCGTGGCCGGGCAGCTTGCCCCACATGGCCTTGCGCCAGGTCTCGGCGATCTCGCCATCGCCGGCGCCGCCGCGGACAAGGCCGCGCAGGTCGGTCTCGCCGCGCGCGAACAGGCAGTTGCGCACCTGGCCGTCTGCGGTCAGGCGGGTGCGATCGCAGTCACCGCAGAACGGCCGGGTCACCGAACCGATCACGCCGACCCGGGCCGGGCCGCCGTCGACAAGCCACGTCTCGGCCGGGGCGCCGCCGCGGGCGGCCGGATCGGGCGACAGGTCAAAGTGCGCCTCCAGGGACCTCAGGATCTCCTCAGCGGTGATCATGTTTTCCCGGCTCCAGCCGTGCTGCGCGTCGAGCGGCATCTGCTCGATGAAACGCAGCTCATAACCGTGGTCCAGGGCGTACCGGAGTAGGGCTGGAGCCTCGTCATCGTTGATGCCGCGCAGCAGCACGGTGTTTATCTTGACCGGGTTGAGCCCGGCCTCGGCGGCGGCATGCAACCCGCGGATGGTGTCGTCGAAGCGGCGGCGGTGCGCCAGCGTCTCGAAGCGATCCGGCTGCAGCGTGTCGAGCGACACGTTCACCCGGTCAAGCCCCGCTTCCTTGAGCCCGCACGCGAGCCGCTCAAGACCGATCGCGTTGGTGGTCAGCGAGAGCTTGGGCCGGGGGAGCAGCTTGGCGCAGGCCGCCACGATCTCCACCAGCCCGGGGCGCAGCAGCGGTTCGCCGCCGGTGAAGCGCACCTCGGTCACGCCGAGATCCCGCACCGCCACGGTGATCAACCTGATGATCTCCGCGTCGGTCAGGATCTCCTCCTTGGGCAGCCAAGGCAGCCCCTCCGGCGGCATGCAGTAGTTGCAGCGCAGGTTGCAGCGGTCGGTGAGCGAGACCCTGAGATCGGTGGCGCGCCGACCGTACCTGTCGAGCAGTCCCCGGTCACCAGTCATGGCTCTGACGTTAACCGCTTTAGCGCGGACATGCCTCTGCCGTTTCACGCACGCCCGGGGCGAAGGCCGCGCCAAAGAGGGCGGTGTGGAGAAGATACATCGACAACTGATGAATCGGCAGCCGCTCCCGCCAGCCCTGTCGCAACGGCCAGACCTCCTCATACGCCTCCAAAATGGCGTCGAGGTGGGGTGCGCCACCCCACAGCCGCAGGTAGGCCAGATCGGTCTCGCGGTGGCCGCCGTGCGCCGCCGGGTCGACGAGCCAGCACCGGCCGTCGGCACCCCACAGCAGGTTTCCGCTCCACAGGTCGCCGTGGATGCGGGACGGCGGTTCGTCGCCCGCGCCGTCGAGCTTGCCGATCACCCGCTCGACGAGGGCCACGTCGCGCTCGGTCAGCGCCCCGCGATCGCGCGACATCCTCAGGTACTGCGTGAGGCGCCGCCGTGAATACCAAACGTGCCAAGGATCCTGGCTCGGCGTGTTGTCCATCGGCGCGGAACCGTGAAAGCCCGCCCACTCGGCGCCGAAACTCTCGGCCCCGGCACGGTGCATCGCCGCGAGCGACCGTCCAAAGTGCTCGGCCGCCGTCCGGGTCGGTGCGCCGTGCTCGACCCACGCCAGCCCGAGCAGATCGCCGGTCTCGACCAGCACCTCCGGCACCGCGATCGCCCCGGTAGCCGCCAGCCAGCGCAGGCCGCTCGCCTCGGCGTGGAAAAACCCTTGCGGCGCTTCGCCTTTGGGCCACTCCTTGACGAAGATGGACTCCCCGCTGTCGAAGGTCAGGCGGGAGGCCCGGCAGATCGACCCACCGTCGACCGGGGTCTCCCTGATCCGTTGGTGGGTAAGAAAAGTCCGCAGCAGATGCGGATGCTCGCGCAAGTAGGCCAGGTCCACGATGGATTATCCGAGCTCCTCCAGGTCATCGACGGTGAGATCGGGCGGTATCCGTATCCCCATCCCGTCAGATTACCGGGAGGGCGGCAGGGGCCATTGGTCGATGACGGTGGGCGGCTGGGCGGCGTCGAGCGCGCCGAGCAGGAGCCGGGCCAGCTCATAGGTGGGGTCAATGCGGTGGGCACGCTCGAGGGCGGCCAGCGCGAGCACGCCGTCGCCCTGGCGCCAGGCGCACCAGCCGAGCAGGCTGGCGAAGGGGGCGGCGAGGATCGGCTCGGCACGGCGGGTGAGGTCCAGCCAGAGGTCGAGCTGCCAGGGGAGGTTATCGGTGCGGGCCCAGGCGTGGTCGCGCACACCGGTGTCGGCGATCACGATGCTGAGCCAGGCGGCGTTGTCGTCGTCGAGGCGGTCGCCGGCCTCGGCGAGGGTGAGAGCGTGATCAACAGCGAGCGTGCCCTCACTGATCAGCTCGGCGCTGCCGCGGATGGAGGCGAGGCGCCGCTCGGCGCGGTCGACCGCCTGCGTCATGGCGATCGCGGCGAGGCCGCCGATCGGTTTGACGAGCTTTTCCACCGCCTCGCGGTCGGGGCGCGCGATGATGCCCGCATAGGTGGCGCTCGCGGCCACGGCGCTGGAGGAGATGTCGAAGGGCACGCCGGAGGCCGGGCACTCCTCGCAGCGGAGGCAGAAGTAACGGTCGCCGGTGACACGTAAGGCATCGACCACGCGGAACCCGCGCGCCTCAAGGTCATCCATGATGTTGATCGTGGGGGCCGCCACCCACTCCGGGCCGTAGCCGAAGACCACCACCCGGCCGATGCCCTGCGCCCGCTTGAGCGCCACGCAGAACCGGCGGACCGCCGCCCGTGGGGGCGCCTTGGCGTCGCAGCGGGCGACGAGCTTGAGCCGGCGCTTGCTCAAGCCGAGCAGGACGATGCTGTCGACGGGGTGGAAGCCGAGCTGGTAGGGCGTGATGGCGAGGAGGTCCTCGCGGCAGTGCAGGTTTACCGACGGGGTCATGCGTCGAGCTTCGTCACCCGGACCGAAGATCGGTGGGCATGATCGCTAACCTGTGGATGACGTCGACTTTATCCACAGGGAGTCCGGATGTACGCCGCGATTGTGCTAGCCGGGGGCGAGGGCAGCCGGATGGGCGGCGTGCTGAAACCCCTCCTGCACGTCAAGGGCGAGCCGATCCTCGGCCGCGTCATCGCGGCGGTGAGCGACGCCGAGCAGATCATCGTGGTGGGTCCGGAGGAGCTGCGGGAGTTCCTGCCGCAAGGAGCGGAGCTGACCAGGGAGTCGCCGCCGGGAGGCGGGCCGGTGGCGGGACTGGCCGCAGGCTGGGCTAGGTGCACGCGTGCCGACGAGATCGCCGTGGTCGCGGCGGATCTCCCCTTCCTCACCGCCGCCGCACTGGCGACATTGCGACAGCTCCCCGCCGGGGCCGCCGTGTATGTGGATGATGAAGGACGATGGCAGTCGATGGTTTCCCTGTGGCGAGCATCCGTCCTGTCGCGGGCGCTCCTCCCGGTACCCCCGAAGAGCATGAAAGATCTTCTGAGAGCAAGCGGAGACGTCTGCGAGGTGCGGTGGACCGGCGACGGACCCCCACCGTGGTTCGACTGTGACACGCCGGAAGACCTGGCACTAGCTGAGAGGCTGTTATGAGCAACAAGCTTGAGGAATTCATCGAGTCGGCCTGCGCCGAGCTCGGGCTGGCCCCCGACGACGTCGACACCGATCTCGTACTTGACCTCGCCCGTGAGGTCGCGCACAACACCGCCCGGCCCGCCGCCCCGATCAGTACCTTTCTGCTGGGATTGGCGGTAGGAAGGGGCGGAGATCCTCATGAGCTGGCCAACCGATTGACAGCGCTGGCGCGCGCCTGAAAGCGTCGCCTGGACATCTGCGAAAACCCAACGGAGGGGCAACCATGCCGTCAGACCTACCGGAGGCGGAGTTGCTGGACGAGCCGACAACGGCCGACCTCGGCGCCAAGGTGACTGAAGCCTGGCGCGACTTCGCGCGTGCGCTGCAGGCCGCCCTGCCCGAGCTGCCGGCCGGCGCGCACCTGGAGGTCACGCTTGACCCGACTGCCTCGGGCACCGGAGACGCGGTCTACGGGGTGAGCGTGCGCAAGGCTGAGGGGGGCACGACCGCGCTCGCCGTGGGAAACGCCGTCCTGCCCGAGGGTTTCCGGCTCGACCGTTCGCAGGTGGCGCAGATGGTCGCGCTGGGCTGGTCACCGCCCGGGGTGCTGGCGGGTTCGGGGGAGAGCTTCGGCCTGGCCGACGACGACAACCTCGCGATGATCGTCACGCGGACCCTGCGGGACGTTTACGGCGCGCCGCACCCGGCGTTCCTGGTCTATGCCACGCGCGACAGCGAGGACGAGCTGCTGAGCATCGCGCAGCTCGGCTCCGCCCGCCATCTGTCCACAATGGACAATGCCATCCCCACGATCGAGTCGGTCTCGCTGGCCGGGCTCGACCTAGCCGAGCGGGTGCGCATCGTGGTCGCCGCGCTGACCAAGACCGACCCCGACGAGCTGGCCGTCGACGGCGATGGCGACATCGGCATCCGCGCCGGATCCGCCATGGTCTTCGTGCGGGTGCGCGACAACCCCCCGCTCATCGACGTCTTCTCCCCGGTGCTCACCGAGATCGAGCCAAGCGAGAAGCTGTTCGTCAAGCTCTCCGAGCTGACCAACCGCATGCCCATCGGTCGGCTCTACTGCACCTCAGGCACAGTCTGGGCGTCGGTGCCGGTGTTCGGCCGCGACTTCCAGGCGACCCACCTGTCCCTGGCGATCCAGGTGATGACGGGCCTGGCCGACGAGCTCGACGACCGGCTGCACGGCGAGTTCGGCGGCAAGCGGTTCTTCGTCGAGGG
>Ga0075431_100004303_pt1 | contig 13952 bp, 14 predicted proteins | sample RhiMetdeltSRZDD5_FD_75297 | JGI IMG/M metagenome (GOLD analysis project Ga0075431, IMG submission 75297) | Populus rhizosphere microbial communities from Tennessee, USA - Rhizosphere MetaG P. deltoides SRZDD5 | ecosystem: Host-associated > Plants > Roots > Rhizosphere > Soil | place: USA... | reverse complement strand
AACGCTCGCCGAGTCATCCTGCCTCCGTTGAGGAAAGAGTGTAGTCGAAAGACCAAAGTCGCGTACCGGCTCGACCTGAGAGCCACCATTCTGGTACTCGAGCGACGGAATTTGTGTTGCAGCGTGTCGGCTGCTCGACCAGATCGCGTTGATTGTGTCCGAGTAAGTCGATGAATTGTTGAGACGTGCGCGACAAGGCGATGCTGCGCCAAAGCGGGAACGCTGCTTGCACCGGCCAACGCCAAGAAGGACGGTCAGAGGACCGGGGGGTGATCGTGAAACGTTTGTGCCTGCTCGTGATGTGTTTCGGAATGCCTATTCACGCGCAGGCTCAAGTCCCGCTCCCAATTGCCGATAACCAGGTTTCGTTCCACGACGGTCCCGCGACCGCGGCCGTCGGTGAGACATCTACGACGACATTTCGAACGGGAATCGATCTCGTTGCCCTCAACGTCGTCGTCACCGACTCGGCTGAGAGGTTCGTCACCGGTCTGGCTTCGAGCGACTTCGCCGTCTTCGAGGACGGCGTCCAGCAGGATTTGTCGTTCTTCGGCGCGTCCAGCGTTCCCCTCGACCTCGCGATTCTTCTCGACACCTCCGCGAGCATGAGCGACAAGCTCCAGATCGCTCAGCAGGCCGCAATTGGATTCGTTTCGACGCTTCGTCGTGCCGATCGTGTCAGCATCATCGACATTAAAGATGCCACCAGGGTCCTCTTCCCGATGGGCGACGACATGGCAGCCGCGAGAGACGCGATTCTCGCGACGACGGCGCGCGGTGGGACAGCGCTGTACAACGGGACCTATCTCGCACTCAAGGAGATGACGAGGCTGCGCCGGGCCAATGGCGACGTGCGACGCCAGGCGATCGTCGTGCTCTCGGATGGCGCCGACACCGCGAGTCTTCTCAGCTACGACGATGTGCTGGAGCTGGCGAAGGAGAGCGGTATTGCGATCTATACGATTTCGCTTCGATCGAAAAACGACATTGTTCGGGCATCGCAGATCGGACGTCACTATTTCTCGCAGTCTGATTTTGGAATGAAGGCGCTCGCGCAAGAGACCGGAGCGAAAGCGTATTTCCCGAACGACATCTCCGAGCTCGCCGGTGTGTACTCGTCGATTGCCGAGGAACTGGCGAGTCAGTACGCCCTCGGTTACAGTTCGAAGAATCCGAAGAAGGATGGCGGGTATCGGCGTGTCATCGTGCGTGTGACGGCGCAGCCGGGCGCGCGGACACGAACGCGTAACGGTTACCTCGCCGCTCGGAACCGCTAGAAAGAGCGCGCGACGTGATCCGTTTTTGACTGCCCTGGAGAGCGCTATCATCCACAGGTGCTCGCACTTCTGCCGGCGGTCGTGAGCGCCGGATGGGTTGCTCTCATCATTGCAGCGCCGATTGTGCCTGGATGGGCAGGCGCTTTCGTGTACGGACTCGGCTCGTTTATCTGCCATCAGATTCCGGAGCGCTCATTTCATCTCGCCGGCTTCCAGTTGCCGGTCTGTGCGAGATGCCTGGGCATCTACGTCGGGGTGGCCGGTGGCGTCGTTTTTGTTCGTATTCGACGTGGTAGCGGACGCGCGGTGGCGCAAATGCCACGACGCGAGCTCCAGTGGCTTGCAGCGTTGGCCGCGGCTCCGACGCTCGTGACGGTTGCGCTCGAGATGGTCGGAGCGTGGCACCCCTCGAACAGCACGCGCGCTCTCGCAGGTGCGCCGCTCGGCGTGCTGGTGGGCCTCGTGGTGATGAATGCGCTCGGCAGGCCAGGAGAGGCGGTGAGGCGAGGCCCAGCCTCGATGATGTGAGGCGCAGCCTCGCTACGCTACACTACGACGGATGCGTGCCACCCCGGCAGACCGTACCCAAACCACCTCAACGCCCTATCTGATTTGCGCTCTCGCCTGGTTTCTGCCGGGCGCGGGGCACTTCTGGCTGGGTCGTCGCCAGAAGGGGATCGTTTTCCTGGTGGCCCTCTCGCTGATGTTCGCGTTCGGACTGTGGCTGCAGGGTCGGCTGTTTCCGTTCGAGATCACGCAGCCGCTCGTGGCCCTGATGGCGGTGGCGGACGTGGGAGTGGGGCTTCCGTATTTCGTTGCCCGGACCGCGGGAATCGGCGCCGGCGACGTGGTGGCCATCACCTACGAATACGGCAACACCTTCATCATTGCCGCCGGCTTGCTGAACATGCTGGTCGTGCTCGATGCGTTCGACATCGCGAAAGGACGCAAGTGACCAGTCATCTCGGCCTGATGGTGATCTTTTCGTTGTTCGTGTCGGTGGTGTTTGCTGTGCTCACCCGGGACGATCCCAGGGAACAGATCAAGTTCGGTGCTCGTCTGTTCGGCGGGTTCATCGGTGCCGGCATCCTGATGGGCTGGCTGCTGTACCCACTTCCTCTCTAGTCCGCGTCGTGTCCTTCACGAGTCGAGCGCGTCGCCTCTGGCTCTGGTCGCCTGTCGTCGCGTACATGGCAGCCATCTTCTTCGTCTCGAATCTCCAGGTCGCGCCGTTGCCGGAAGAGGTGTCCGACAAGACGGCACACCTCTGGGCCTACGCTGGCCTGGCGATCCTCGCGGTGCGAGCCGTCGCTGGCGGGTTACCGCGTCGCGTGATGTTGCGCGTCGCCGTGCTCGCGTTCCTGATCGCGGCGGGCTACGGGATCTTCGACGAAGTTCACCAGGCGTTCGTGCCCGGCAGATCCGCCGACGTCCTTGACTGGTTTGCCGACGCCAGCGGCTCTGTCGTCGGCATTGGCGTGTGCTGGCTGTGGGGTATCATTGCGTCAAGACACCGGGTGTAATTTCCATCCGCATCTCTGGGAAATTACACCCGGTGTCTTTTCAGAGACGTGAAAGAGTTGCAGGGCTCGCCCACAGCCTCCGGTCGCCACTTCGCCGTGGTCGTGTCGACGTTCAACAAGGACATCACTGACGGGTTGCTTCGCGGCGCGCATGCGGCTTTGAGTGATGCTGGCGTCAGCAGCGCCGACGTCACCGTCGTTCGCGTGCCGGGCGCTTTCGAGATCCCGCTGGCCGCCCGCCGGCTCGCGCGCACTGGACGGTACGACGCCATCATCTGCCTCGGGTGCGTCATCAAGGGCGAGACGATGCACTTCGAGTACATCTCGTCGGCCGTTTCGCACGGGATCATGGCGGTGAGCGCGGACACCGGCATCCCGGTCGCGTTTGGCGTGCTCACGACATTGACCGAAGAGCAGGCGGCCGCACGTTCGGCTGAAGGGACGGACAACAAAGGACGCGAAGCCGCGCTGTCCGCCGTCGAGATGGTCACCCTGGTCGAAGCGATCGATGATGGGGTCAGGAATGATGGCTGAAGCCGAACGACCTCCGGTCGCCCAGTCCGGTGCCGATTCGCGGCATCGGGCGCGCGAGGCCGCGCTCCAGATGCTGTATCAATCGGAAGTCGGGCGCACGCCCATCGAGGAGGTATGCCGAACGTTCTGGACTGGTGGACCAGCGGGGACCCCGCCGGCCGAAAACGTTCGCGCGTTTGCGAAGTCGCTGGCGTCGGGGGTGTCAGCGCATTCGGCACAACTCGATCCGCTGATCGGCGAGGCGGCCGAAAATTGGCGCCTCGAGCGGATGAACGTGATGGATCGGCTCATCCTGCGCCTTGGCGTTTATGAGTTTCTTCACGAGCCCGACACACCTGCGATCGTTGTCATCAACGAGGCCCTGGAACTCGGGCGGACTTTCAGCGCAGACGAGTCAGTGCGCTTCATCAACGGCATACTCGACGCCATCCGGCGGACGCTCAATCGCGAATGAATCCAGAAGAATCCGATCAGGTTGTCCAGCGCCGGGCCAATCTCGAGGCGCTGAAACAGCTCGGGGTCGATCCGTACCCCAAGCGGTTCGAACGCACGACGCCCATCACGCATCTCGTCGCTGAACATGGCGCCAAGACAGCGCAGGAGCTGGAAACACCCCGCATTACCGCAAGGGTCGCCGGCCGCATCCTTGCCATTCGCACGTTTGGGAAAGCCGGGTTCTTGCAACTGTCCGATGGGCGATCTCGGGTTCAGGTCTACGTTCGGCAGGACTCGGTGCCGGACATGGATTTCCGGATCTTCAAGCTGCTGGACATCGGCGATTGGGTGGGGGTCGAGGGATATCTCTTTCGCACCAAGACGAACGAGTTCAGCGTCCACGTCGCGAGCGTGCAATTCCTGTCGAAGAGCCTGCTGCCGCTGCCTGAGAAGTGGCATGGGCTTCAGGACATCGAGACCCGGTATCGCCAGCGCTACCTCGATCTGATCGTCAACCCCGACTCACGGCGCGTCTTCGAAGTTCGCAGCCGCGTCGTGACCGCTATCCGGGAGTTTCTCATCGCCCGCGGATTCCTCGAGGTCGAGACCCCCATGATGCAGCCAATGGCCGGCGGCGCCATCGCGCGCCCCTTTGTCACGCATCACAACACCCTCGATATGGCGCTCTATATGCGCATCGCGCCTGAGCTGTATTTGAAGCGGCTCGTCGTCGGTGGCGTCGACAAGGTGTTCGAGATCAACCGCAACTTCAGGAACGAGGGGATCTCCACTCAGCACAACCCCGAGTTCACGATGCTCGAGTTCTACTGGACCTACGCCGACTACAGCGATCTAATCACGCTGACAGAGGAGATGCTGCAGCACGTTGCGCTCACGGCGACGGACAGCGACGAACTGACGTTCGGCGAGCACACGATCTCTCTCAAGCCACCCTTTCGTCGTCTCTCTCTTCGACAAGCCGTGCGTGACGCAGCTGCCCGCCGCCTTGGCGTCGCCATCGACGAGGCCGCCCTGCGATCGCGTGACGCCGCGGCGGCGCTGGCGGCGCGTCTCGGGATCGAAGTGATGCCGGGCAGCGGCGCGGGGAAGATCACGGCAGCGATCTTCGAAGCGCTGTGTGAAGAGGACCTCGTGCAACCGGTCTTCGTCTACGACTTTCCAACCGAAGTCTCGCCGTTATCGAAACAACGGAAGGACGATCCCGATACGGTCGAACGATTCGAGCTCTACATCGGTGGCTTCGAAGTCGCCAACGCCTTCAGCGAGCTCAACGACCCGGTCGAGCAACGGCTCCGTTTCGAGCAGCAGCTGCGAGAGCGCACGGGCGGCGACGAGGAAGCACACGGGATGGACGAAGACTACATCCGAGCGCTGGAGTACGGGCTGCCGCCAACTGGCGGCGAAGGGATCGGCATCGACAGGTTGGTCATGGTGCTGACCAACAGTCCATCGATTCGTGATGTGATCTTGTTCCCGCTCATGCGGCCCGACCGCCGCTAGCCCGCTTGGAGCGCGGGCAAATCAAACACTGCCACGAGCGATGCGAAAGCCACATCCTCGTTGTCTGAGGCGAACCTGGCTAGCCTTGGCGAACGTGGTCAGCGCTTGACCTGAATCGTCACGATCTGCTCTGAAGGGATCGGAGCGCCGTTGCGGGTCGCAGGTGTGTACCGCCAGCTTCGCGTGGCCTGGGAGACGAGCCTGTCGTAGACGGGATGCGCTGATTCCTTCACCGTCACGCTCGTGACTCTGCCGGTCTCATCGATCAGAACAACGAGTACGAGTTTCGCGTCGGCGCGCGATGCGAGGTCCGTAGGCATTGGTGGGACCTCCTGCGAGAGCGCGACGGGAGGAACCACTTTCGGCGGCGCCGTGGGCGTGGCAGGGGCGGGCGGTGGCGTCACCGGCTCGGGCGGCGCCGCGACGACCTTCACGGGTACCGCGGCGGCGGTCGCGAGATCAATGAATCCTTTGGCCAGCGTCTCGAGGTCCTGCTTGGTATTCGGATCGGGGAACGCCGGATCGTTCAGCAGCGTCAGGACGAGGGAGAAGCGCTTGACCGCCTCATCGTTCTTCTTGTCTGTATATCGATCGCGGCCTTCGGCGAACACACGGCGAGCGATCGTGGGAAGGAGCTTTTGACGAACCTTGGTCACGAGTTCCACGAACCGCGGTGGCGCGTCATCGGATGACGGGATGAAGGTCGGTGAGGAATTCACGAGCGCTTCGACCGCGGTGCTGGCATCGGCCTGGCGTCCAAGCGCGAGAAGGCAAAGCGCCTTGTACTGTTGCGCCTCGACGCTGTCGAGTGAAGTGACAACTTCGAGCGCCTTGTCGTATTCCGCGGCTGCGTAAAGCGACTTGTAATCGACTTCGGAAACTTGTGCGACTGATGAGCTTGGGAGACAAAGAGTCAGAATCAAGCAGCCGCAGGCGCTCGAAAGCCAGCGGACCTTCCTCATCATTTTGATCTCATGTCCACCGAGATACGAAGTGAGTCTCTGGAGATCACTCGCGTCATCTGTCGTTTCTCACCGAATTGGGGGTGACGGAATACGATCTCATGATCACCGATTGGCTGCTCCACGTTGGCAAGGGGAGTATCGCCGATCCGGGTGCCATCTATGAAGACCTCCGCCCAGGGCAGGGCGTTGATGTTCATGGCTACGCGAGGGATTGTAAGCGAGACGGGGGCTCCGCGTCCTGCTGTTATAGAGACACGCGAGCTCTGCCGGAAATCGAGCTGCTCCGAGACGAAATCGAGGTCATGGTTGCCTTGCGGGAGCATTATTCGGTCGATTTCGCTGGTTCCGACCACCCGGCCGGCCTCCAGGACCTGTACGGGGAAGGGGGTTGGCACAGTAATCCAGCCGAAGGAAGCGGATGGGGCCGGAGCACCGCCAACAACCAGCGAGGCCGTCGCACCGGCTTCGACCTGTACGGATCGCCGATAAGTATTATTCGCGGTTTGGACGATCACTTCGTGGCGTCCGGCCGAAAGTCCGATTGTGAGCGGGGTCTGACCGCGGGCTGAACCGTCCACGGTCACCGTGCTTCCGGTTGGGTCACTGAGCACGGAGAGACTGCCCGCCTGCGCTTTTACCGGCGTGACAGCTACGGGTTCGGTCCAGGCGATGTGATAGGCCTTGGCCGCACTGCGTGTAACCTCGACGTTCATCTGCTTGACGTTCGACCCTCGCTGTACCACTAACCGATGGGGGCCTTCAGGCAGTGTCACCGAAAGGGGAGTCGTACCACGCACAACGTCATCGATACGAACTTCGGCACCCGGTGGATCCGTCTCAACACTCAGCGACCCGGTCGGCGTGACCGGCGGTCGAAGAGTCAGCGCGGCGGTAACCGCTCCAGCTGCCGCGAGCACCCCGAGCGTCAAGCCGATCGCGATCATCGTTTGCTTGCGAAGCTTGATGACGACTGGAAGCCCCGGAGCACCCTCGGCCGGTGTGCTCTCGCTGGCGAACTCAAAGGTGGCGTCCTCGCGCGCGGGCGCGGCGCCCTTCTGTGCCGGCTTCGATCGGAACGACGCGACTGTCTTGACGTTACCTGAATCGGGGGTCACGGTGCTGCGCCTTAGCGCGATGCATGCCAATTGCGGGTGTCAGTATTGCACGAATCCCAATCCAATGGCTCCACTAGTCGGCCTATTGGAGGACTCTTTTCATGGTTCTTAATGGACTCTCGGAAGCGTGACGCGTTCATAATATAAATGGTTGCTAGCGTGCCATTCGAGTTGTTTATCGCCCTCCGGTATCTGCTGGCGCGTCGCCAGCACTCCTCCATTTCGCGCGTTTCGCTGTTTTCGACCATCGGAGTCGCCGTCGGGGTCGTGGCGTTGGTGGTGGCGCTCGCGCTCATGACGGGTCTCCAGGGCGAGCTGAGAAATCGGATCCTCGGCTCGACAGCTCATGTGTATGTGTGGAAGACCGGTCCGCTGGGGAACTACGAATCCGAGGTCGCGAACCTCCGCTCGGTCCCTGGCGTTGCCGGCGCCGGGCCGGCGATTATCGGGAAGGCCATTGTCTCTTCCGACCGGGCGGATGCTTTCATCACCCTCAAAGGGGTCGACCCTGTTCTCGAGGGACATGTCACCGACATCGAACGGACGCTGAAGCAGGGGAGTCTGGCCGGGTTGACGGAGCAGGGCGAGGACGACCGCCCGGGCATTCTGCTCGGGTACGACCTCGCGCAACAACTCGGAGCGAAGGTCGGCGACGAGATCACCCTCATTACACCAGGCGGCTCACTCTCGCCGATGGGCCTCATTCCGCGTAACCGGCGCGTCCGCGTCGTCGGCGTTTTCCAGCTCGGGCTGTACGAATATGACTCGGGCTACGGGTTTGTGAGCCTCGACTTTGCGAGCAAGTTGTTTTCGAAAGAGGCGCCCGATCTCATTCAACTGCGCGTCGACGACATCTGGGAGGCAGCAGCGGTCGCCAAATCGATCCCTGAGCGGCTCGGTCCCGAATACGTGAGCGAGGATTGGTCCGAGCTCAATCGGTCGCTCTTCTCGGCGTTGTGGCTCGAGAAGATGGCGATCTCGATCACGATCGGTTTGATCGTGATGGTGGGTGCGCTCAACATCATTTCCTCGCTCATTCTTCTGGTGCGGCAGAAGAGCCGCGATATCGCCATCCTCAAGACGATGGGGACGTCGAGCGTCCGGGTGATGGCCATCTTCATGATGCAGGGGCTGGTGATCGGCGTCATCGGCACGACGGTTGGCGGCCTGGCCGGCCTTGGCCTGTGCTGGGTGCTCGACACCTACGAGCTGATTCAGATCCCGATGGACGTCTACCAGGTATCGCACGTGCCGTTCGTCGTGCAGCCGCGCGACTTCCTCGTCGTCGTCATCGCAACGATTACGATCTGTTTTCTCGCGACGATCTATCCGTCCCGCCAGGCATCACGGCTCGATCCCGTCCAGGCACTCAGGTTCGAATAACGTGGCCTTCGTCGACGTCCAGGGCCTCAACAAGGCCTATCAGCTCGGTGCGCAGCGCATCCACGTGCTGCGCGACCTGGAGCTGCGCGTCGCCTTCGGCGAGATGGTTGCCATCGTCGGGGCATCGGGCGTTGGCAAAAGCACGTTGCTGCACCTGGTTGGTGGTCTCGATCGCGCGGACGCGGGACAAATCATCGTCGCTGACACCGATCTCCGGGCGCTCGACGATGGCGCGCTCGTGCAGTTTCGCAATCGAAACGTCGGCTTCGTTTTCCAGTTCCATCACCTGATGCCGGAATTCGATGCGGCGGAGAACGTTGCCATGCCGATGCGGATCGCGCGGCTGCCCGGCGGTGATTCGCGCAGCCGCGCTGCCGATCTCCTGTCACGAGTGGGCCTGGCGGAACGCATCAAGCACCGGCCGAGCGAGATGTCCGGTGGCGAGCAGCAACGTGTGGCGGTGGCGCGCGCGCTCGCGATGAAGCCCGCGCTGCTGTTGGCAGACGAGCCGACCGGCGATCTCGACGAGAACACGGCCGACTCGTTGCACAACCTGCTCAAGGACATGCACGCCGAGCAGGGACTGACGTCGATCATCGCCACGCACAACCCACGCCTGGCGGCCGCCTGCGATCGCGTGTTCAGGCTCGAACGCGGGCAGCTGAGACCAGAGTAGCTGGGTGACTAGGTTGGCTGGGTTGCTGGGGACGTCTATTGACCCAGCTACCTGCCTATGCAGCTACCCAGCCACCTAACTGCCCAGCCACCTAACTACCCAGCTATCTGACTACCCAGCCACCCAGCTACCTAATTCGTCTGCGCCGTCGCCGTCGCGTAAGCCCAGTGCCGCGTTGCGCGCTGGACCACGTCGTCGACGTCTTCTTGAAGCAGCAAGCGATCCTTCACTAGTGCCGCGGCCGACACGCGGATTCGTTGCAGGTAATCCTCACGATCGCGATAACGCTCTTCAACTGAGAGCCGTGGATCGTGGCGGGCCTCCCGCTCGGTCTTCGTGCGGGAGAAGGGCACGTACGATCCGAGCAATGCGTACAGCGTCGTCGGATTGCCAACGCGCTCGGACCTGAAGTTCCAGCCCGTGGTCGTTGCGAGAGGCACTGCGAGCTCTGGCACGCGGATGCCCGCGACCTCGTTGCCGTCAGCATCGACTTTCGGCACGAGGAAGGGAAGAGCGGCGAAGTGGCCTTCGTTGAGATGCCCCGGTCCTTCGATGGTGCGCGGATCACCGAGACCTGGTATCGCAGGAAAGCCGATGGCCTTCAGTTGCACCAACGTTTGATCGCGCAACGATGGGTGCCGGCTCTCTGGCGGACGCGTGCCCGACTCGACCCACTGGTGCGCCGCGCGAAGAAGCGCCCGCATGACGTTACCCTGCGGCATGGGGTTGCCGAGCGCTTGTCCATTGCCTGGGGTCGGTGGAAAAGCGGCTTCACCGTGCTGCGTGCCCGCGAGATGGTAAATGCGGACGTTGTCGGGTACGTCGGCGTCGCGGGCACCATCCAGTGACAGGTGCGTCAAAGCGGCAGAGCGGCCGAGGCCCCAGTACTCCACGGACGTATTGGTGTAGATCACCTTCGGCGCCTGGTTTGATCGATAGGCAGCGAGGATGCCGTCACGCTCACCCCGCGGTCCAGCCTGTGCGAGATCCGTGAAGGGAAATTGCGTGGCGGAGAACGTGTTGTAGCCCGGCGCCGCAAACCGTTCGTTGAACGATCCTTGTCCCGCCCCGGCGATGTGTGGCCACACCAGGTCGAACGCGCGACGATCTTCCTCGTCTACGTTGAAGCCGTCGTGCAGAAACTGACGCAGGAAACGGCCGCTCTGCGACGCGCCGAAGATGTACGCCGTTCGACCACGAATAGGCAGATCGGTGCGATAGCGGAAGGCTGACGCAGCATCGCGAATGGCCGCCATCCCCGCACCGACGACTTTGGCGCCGCCCGCCGGGTAATCGATTTCATAGAGCCGGCCTGGTTCGAACCCGTCGCCGAGCACGATGTGCACGCGCGAATTCTGCACGTCGAACCGCCACTTGTCGCGATTGATCCGCGTCGGCGCTCCCCAGAATCGATCGCGAACCGTCAGCGACGCCGTCCGATCGTTCAGGTCGAGCGGCGGATAGGCCGGCAAATCTGCCGGCGACGTGTCTGTCTGCTTCGCATCGACGATGAAGGAGTAGCGCACACGCCCTTGCACGTCTGCGGCCGGTGCCGCGATCCTGACGAGCGGTGACTGAACGTCGAATTGCCAGCCCACCCAGACAAGGGTGTATCCGTCTTTCATCAGGAAGCCATCGCCGAAGTCGGCAGCGGCCATCGGATCCTGGCTGACACTCGCAGCTCGATTGAAGCGTCCCAGGAGCCCCTTGCGTCCGCGGTTGGCGATCTCGAACAGGAGCGCGCCGTTGCCCTTCTGTGCCTCAACCGGTCGAAGGACGTACAAGTCGGCGGAGAAGTGGACTCGCCCGTCGGCCGCACGGGCGGCGTGCTCGAGATCGACCACTCGCGAGTTGTGCTTGTCCGCCGGATCGAGAGCGAACTCGATCGTGCCGGTCAGTTTTTCGTACGGTCCAACCTGACCGAACGCCTGGCCTCCGGCAACAACCGTACGATTCGCGATCGTCACCTTGGTGACTTCAGCGCGTGTGTCCGCTGCGATTGCAAGCGCGCACGTGAGGAATGCGAGGAGCCTACGTAAGTTCGTTCGCATCGTTCCTCCAGGTCCGGCTAAAGCCGGACACTACGATCTACTCAACCCCTGCCAGTTCGAACACCGTCTTTGCCATGACCGAGTTGTCGTCTTCGCCTCGCCCGGCTGCCATCGTGGCGTTGAGCAGTTGCTGAACGACGGCAGTAACCGGCGCCGCCGCATCGTGTTCAGCGAGCGTAGAGACGACGTTGCGCATGTCCTTCGCGAACAGATGCGTCTTGAACCCTGGCTTGTACGTTCCCTTCAGCGCACGCTCACCGTGCACCTCGAGCACGCGACTGGCCGCGAATCCACCAAGGAGCGCCTCACGAACTTTCCCGGCATCGACGCCGGCCTTGCGCGCCAACGCCAGCGCCTCGGCCACGACCACCAGCGTGCCGCCGATCACCATCTGGTTGCACAGTTTGCAGAGTTGACCTGCGCCCGACTCGCCAACGCGCACCACCTTCTCCGGATTCCCCATCGCATCGAGGAGCGGCCTCACGGCATCGAAGGCGTCGGCATCGCCGCCGACCATGATTGACAGCGTGCCGGCAATGGCGCCGATGTCGCCGCCGCTGACCGGTGCATCGAGCATCGTGGCGCCGAGCGATTTGGCGCGTAGCGCGAGGCGCCGCGCCGGCCCCGGGGCGATGCTGCTCATGTCGATGATGATGGTGCCAGGTTGAAGCGCGCTGAATACGCCGTTCGGTCCGTCGAGGACCAATTCCACATCCGGTGAATCGGGCACCATCGTAATGATGCGTGTGGCCAGGCGCGCAACATCTGCCGGCGACGAGGCCCGCGTGGCCCCGGCCGCAACGAGATCGTCGACAGGTCCCTGACTGCGACTGTGAACGACGAGCGGAAAACCCTTCTTGAGAACGTTCTTTGCCATGGGCCGGCCCATGAGACCGAGCCCGATGAATCCGACGGTTTCAGGCATGCTGGAAAGTATATTGGCTTTATGTACCTCGTCCTCGTCCAGGTCACTGTTCGCCCTGAGATGCTCCCGGAGTTCGAACGCCGGCTCCTGCACAACGCGCAGGAGTCGGTTGCGCGTGACCGTGGATGCCTCCGATTCGACGTGAGCCAGCATGTCGATGATCCGACTCGCTGGGTCCTTCACGAGGTCTACGACGCGCCGGAATCGCACGCGGCTCACCGGCAGTCTGCACACTTTCTCGACTACGACGCCTTCGCCCGCGACGCCGTGATCGAAAAAACCGTGGCGCGATGCGTGGTCAAACATGTCACCTGAACCGGGCGAGATGAGGCCTACCGTCGGCGAGTCTCGACGGAGCGGGCAAGAAAGCCGTCGCGCGAAGGCGGCGGAGTTTGAGTTTGCAAGTTGATGCGTTTTCAAAGGTAGGTGGGTGCACGCAACGTCCTGGTCCCGGTGATCACTACCTACCAGGCGCGCGACTCGCGCCGATAAGCAGAAATGTGAGCTTCGGGTGACCTGTATATAGCGATAGGCGTCTTAGATGTGAAGAAGGGATTAGATCGCGAGGTACAGGCATCTGACCAAAGCGAGCGCCGAAACCCTAGCAGGTGTACGACTTAGGCGGGCGAGGCCATTGGTGGTCCGCAAGCTTTGCCTTATAATGACGTTAACGAGGTCTTCGTCAATAGCCTCCTAACCCCAAGGCGGGCCGGATGTTCGAACGTTACACGGAAAGGGCGAGGCGAGTTCTCTTTTTTGCCCGCTATGAGGCCAGCCAGCTCGGCAGCGTATCGATCGAGACCGAGCATCTCCTTCTTGGGCTGATCCGAGAAGGCAAAGGGCTCACGAGCCGGATTTTTGCGCGCTCGCATCTGTCCCTGGAAAACATTCGCAAGGAAATCGAGGGTCGCACGGTCTTCCGCGAGAAGGTCTCGACCTCGGTCGAGATCCCGTTCAGCGCCGAGACCAAGCGTGTCCTGGGGTGTGCGGCCGAAGAAGCCGATCGGCTGCTGCACAACTACATCGGCACCGAGCATCTGCTTCTGGGGATCCTCCGGGAGGAGCGGAGCGTGGCTGCTTCCATCCTCATGGAAAAGGGGATGCGCCTCCACACGGTCCGCGAGGACATCGTCCAACTCCTCAACGAGAAGACGACGCTGACGCGTGTGAAGGAGACGCCGCTGCTGGCGGAGTTCAGCCGCGACCTGACCGAAGCGGCGATGAAGAATCAGCTCGACCCACTGGTCGGTCGCGACTACGAGCTCGAACGGGTTCAACAGGTGCTCTGCCGCCGCACTAAGAACAACGCGGTGCTGATTGGTGAGCCCGGTGTCGGAAAGACGGCCATTGTCGAGGGGCTCGCGCAGAAGGTCATCTATGGCGACGTCCCGCATTTCCTCGCCGACAAGCGCATCCTCGCGCTCGACATCTCGCTGATTGTCGCGGGAACGAAGTACCGCGGTCAGTTCGAAGAGCGCCTGAAGGCGATCATGAAGGAGCTCACCGAGAACCCGAACATCATCGTGTTCATCGACGAGCTGCACACG
>Ga0075431_100004301_pt1 | contig 13957 bp, 11 predicted proteins | sample RhiMetdeltSRZDD5_FD_75297 | JGI IMG/M metagenome (GOLD analysis project Ga0075431, IMG submission 75297) | Populus rhizosphere microbial communities from Tennessee, USA - Rhizosphere MetaG P. deltoides SRZDD5 | ecosystem: Host-associated > Plants > Roots > Rhizosphere > Soil | place: USA... | reverse complement strand
CCAACCCAAAAGTGAGCCGGATCAGGGTCGCGGGCCGCCGCTTCCCGGCCGGATGCACAGGCAGGACGAGTCCACGACCACGTCGGCGCGCGCCCAGGCCTTGGCCAGGCGCGCCTTGACGTCCGCGGCCTCGGGCCGCTTGCCCTGGGCCTCGAGGGCCTGGGCCAGGCCGCGCAGCGACCAGCCGTTCTCGGGGTAGCGCCTCAGGTCCTCGCGGTACACCGCCTCCGCCTCCGCGTAGCGCCGGGAGGCGATGAGCACGGCTCCGAGGGAATGGCGCGTGGGCACCGTCCAGGCCGGGGGCTCGTCGTACTTGAGCGCGTCCTCCCGGGCGACCGCTTCGCGCAGCTTGGCGATGGCGGCGGTCTTGTTCCCCTTGCGATAGGCGATCTCGCCCTCGACGTAGGGCAGGCCGACGGCCATGGCGCCGGCGGCGGTGTTCGATCCCCAGGCCGCGTCCTTCGAGATCGCGGCCACGGCCGTGCGGAAGGCCGCCGCCTCCTTCTCGGCCTCGCGCACCCGGCCCAGAGCGGACAAGGCGACGGCCCGCACCATGTGGCGGTGGGCGGTGGAGACGGGCAATCCCTCGACGACGGGCTTGTGGTCCAGGATGGCCTGCCATTCGCCGAAGCGCTTGAGCGCCTCCAGATGGGAGGTCATGAAGGCGTCCATGAACGCCGCGTTCTCCTTCACGAACTCGGGTGGGAACATCGTGACCACGCCCTGCATGTGGTCGAGGGCGGCTTCGCGCCGGCCTTCCATCATGGCCGTGTAGCCGAGGAAATGCCGGTTGTGCGCCATGTAAAGGCCCCAGAACCCGGGCTCGAGCTTGCGCGCGTTGTATCGCTCGTCCGCGGCCATGGCCCGCTCGTTGGCCACCGCCGCGTCCTGCCAGCGTCCCAGCCGCACGTCGATGTGCGACGGCATGTGCACGAGGTGGCCGGCGTCGGGCACCAGGTTGCGCAGCCGGTCCGCCGCCTCTCGCGCGCGCTCCGGCTGTGGCGAGGCCTCGAGGGCGTGGATCGTGAGGTGCAGGGCGCCCGGGTGGTCGGGGGCGAGGCCGCGCGCGGTCTCCAGGGCCTGGAGGACTTCGAGCGTGCCCGGCTGCGGCTGGCCTTCGCGCGTCCACTGGTTCCACGGCCGCACGTCCATGAGCGCTTCCGCGTAGAGCGTGGCCACGTCGGCATCCTTCGGGAACCGCTTGTAGACGTCCGCCATGGCCGCCGCGTAGCCCTCGTCCAGGGCATGGCGATCGGCGGGCGGGGGCCAGGCGTAGCGCGCGCCGAGCGCGTCGATGAGCGCCTTCTCGACCTCGCTCGCGCCGTCGCGGCGCCTCTTCGCCTCGGCCAGGGCGTCCCAGGCCACCTTCGCGTGCGCCTCGTCCAGGGTCGGGTTGTTGATGTGCGGTCCGTTGACGAGGGCGACTCCCCACCAGGCCACGGCCAGCGTGTCGTCCAGGCGTGCCGCCTCGCGGAACGCGCGCTCGGCGTCGCCATGATTGAAGGAGAAGGACCAGGCGAGGCCCTGGTCGAAGGCCTTCTGCGCGTCGGCGTTCGAGGTCGATACGGACCGGTGATGCGTGCCCAGATTGAAGACCTGGTACGCGGCGGGCGGGACGGGCTCGGCAGCCGTGGCCGGCGTCGCCGCGGCGACGGCGGAGATGCCCGCGGCCAGGGCGAGCGGCGCGAAGACGGTGAGCACGCGCATCGGCGGTCCTCCTGATCGGAGGCGCAGTATAACGCCGCGGCTCGGGGCGGCCGGGAAGGGGCCGCGGGTCAGCGCACGAGCGTGCGCTCGCCGTCCGGGATCTTGCCGAGCGACTTGTCCGCCAGCTCGACCTTGATCTTCCGCTTGCGGCCGCTGGCCGCCCCTTCCGGCTGGTAGCCGACCACGTTCTCCATCGAGATCTCGGTGGCGATGCTGCGCAGCACCTTGGCCAGGTCCTTCTGGTCGAGCGTCGCCGGCTCGTAGGGACGGCCCCCCGTCAGCTCGGCCAGGCGCCCGAAGTCGAGCTTCCGGTAGTCGTACATCGTGCGATTGGGCGCGCCTCCGAACGGCCGGGCCGTGCGCGCGGTGGCCTGGAAGGACTGGCTGAGGGCGATGGTGTACACACGCACGTCGGACGCGAGGGCGGCGTCGAGGGCCTGGCCCATCTTGCCGTCCTTGTTGTCGAGTCCGTCCGAGAACACGATGATGGCGCGCTGCGCCTTCTCGCCGTCCTTCGGCGGCTTGGCCAGGTCGGCCAGGGAGGCGTAGAGGCGCGTTCCCGCCCGCCGCTGCTCGCGGCTGAACTCGATGGCCTGCTGGAACCCGCCCAGGAGCGCGTCCGCGTCGCGCGTGGGCGGGGTCAGACAGCGCAGCTGGCCCCCGAACGCGCAGAGGCCGATGCGCGCCTTCTCGCCGAGCGTGGCGAAGAGGACTTCCTTCAGCAGGGACTCGTCGAGGAGCCGGTCGTCCATGACGCTGCTGCTGACGTCGAGGGCGAGCGTGACCTCGGGTGGAACGGTGCGCTCGCGCGTGGCCGGCGTCTCCAGGAGCACGATCTTCTGGGGCTGGCCGTCCTCCAGGACGCGGATCTGGTCGGGCCGGAGGGTGTCGAGGTAACCGCCCTTCTTCTCCACGTGGAACCGGACGTAGACGAGCTCGGTCGAGGTGCCGAAGGTCGGTACTTCGCGCGCGGGCGGGGATGGAGACTGGGCTCGCGTGACGCTCGCCGTGACCAGGAGGGGCGCCATGAGGATCAAGGTCGCGGCGCGGCGGAGCGGGGTCAGGTCCAAGGGTGTCCTCCCGGTCGAGACGTCTTTGGCCAACGGAGCAAGATCCGCGCCGGGGTCGCCCGCGGGTACGCCCCCGGGCGATGCCCTCGCCGTTGTGAACGATGCGGGCGACCGGCCTCCAGCCCTGGCTGAATTCCTGTCACCCGCCTCGGACACGTGGCGGGAATGTCGAGGACACCTTCGCGGCGCTTCACGGTGCCTTGACCGGCGCCACCGTCTTGGATTACCGTCACGTCGGACATCAATATCGAACATCGATACTGGAGGAGGAACGACGCCATGCCGCCGCGCCGCACCGAACTCCTGAAAGGCACCCTGGACCTCCTCATCCTCCGCACCCTCGCCCTCGAGCCGCGCCACGGGATGGCCATCGCCGATCGCATCGCCCAGATCACGGGGGGCACGTTCGACGTCCGGCCGGGATCGCTCTTCCCGGCCCTGCACCGCCTGGCCCAGGAGGGCTTCATCGCGGGGAGCTGGCAGCAATCGGCGGAAGGCCGGCGCACGAAGTCCTACGAGCTCACGGCGGCCGGGCGCCGGCAGCTCGAGGCCGAGAAGCGGCAATGGGCCCGGATCGTGGGGGCGGTCGGCCAGGTGCTGGAATCGGAGTAGCGAGGCCAGGATGCCGCTGGGACACCGGATGGCCAGCCTGTGGGAATCCCTCGTGCGGAAGTCCCGTCTCGATCGGGACCTCGACGAGGAGCTGCAGGCCTACCTCGAGGAGTCGATCGACCGGAAGCGGCGCGCGGGGCTGGACGCGGCCGAGGCCCGGCGCGCCGCCCTGGCCGAGCTGGGAGGGATCCAGAGCGTGAAGGACGAGGTGCGGGTCGGGCGTCTCGGCCACGTCGTCGAGTCCGCGCTGCGCGACCTCCGCCATGCCGGGCGGACGATCCTGCGGATGCCTGGTCTCTCGGCGGTGGTGATCCTGTCCGTGGGCGTCGGGATCGGCGTGAACACGGCGGTGTTCTCCTGGATCCAGGCCCTCGTCCTCAATCCGCTGCCGGGCGTGCCGCATGCGTCGCGTTTCCGCCTCGTGGAGACGCGCACGGAAACGGGTGCACACCCAGGCGTCTCCTGGCTCGAGTACCGCGACCTCCGGGAGAGGCTCCACTCCTTCGACGACCTCGTGGCCTCGCGGATGGCCCCCTTGAACCTGGGCGAGGCCGGCCGCACCGAGCGCGTGTACGCGCAGCTCGTGTCCGACAACTTCTTCCCGGCCCTCGGCCTGCGGCCGGCCGCCGGGCGTTTCCTGCGCGCGGAAGAAGTGGCGCGCGCGGGAGGCGATCCCGTGGTGGTGATCTCGCACGAGTTCTGGCAGGCCCGGTTCGGGGGCGCGCCCGGAGCGGTCGGGCAGACCCTGCGCCTCAACGATCAGAGCCTGACCGTGATCGGGGTCGCGCCGCGCGGATACCAGGGCACCGTGCTCGGCATCGTCCACGACATGTGGGTCCCGGCCACGCTGGCGCCGGTCCTCCTGGGCGGATCGCGGGAGCTGGAGGATCGCAGTCAGCGCGGCTACGGCCTGCTCGGATCGCTCTCCGCCCAGGCCACTCCCTCCCAGGCGCAGCGTGAGCTGGACGAGGCCATGCGCGCGATGGCCCGCCTCTACCCGGAGATGAGCGCCGGAGTGCAGGCCGAGGTCCTGTCGCTCTGGCACTCTCCCCGCGGGCCGCAGCGCATGTTCGTGCGCGCCCTGTGGATCCTGCAGGGCGTGATGCTGCTGCTCCTCCTTGCCGTCTGCGGCAACACGGCGAACCTGATGCTGGCTCGCGCGAGCACGCGCCGGCGCGAGGTCGGAGTGCGCCTGGCCCTGGGGGCCGGCCCCGGTCGGATCCTGGGATTGCTGCTCACCGAGAACGTCCTCCTGGCCGTGCTGGGCGCCGCTCTCGGCGCCGCCATCGCGGTCTGGGGTACGGAGGCGCTGCGCGCGGTGCCGGTCACGGGCGCCATGCCCGTCCGCTTCCTGACCCGAGTGGACGCGCTCACCCTGGCCTTCGCGACGCTGCTCGGCATCGGGTGCGGGCTGATCTTCGGGCTGGCCCCCGCGCTCCAGCTCGCGCGCGTGGACCCGCAGCAGGCGCTGCGCTCGGGCGCGCGTGGGGCGGGCCGCAGCCGGGTGCGCGGCGCGCTGATGGGGACGGAGGTCGCGCTCGCCCTCGTGGTGCTGATCGTGGCCGCGATGTTCTTCCGCAGCTTCCACGACACCCACGAGACGGATCCCGGCTTCCGGCGCGAGGGCGTCCTGCTCGCCGCCTACGACCTCTCCGGGCGCGGCCTGAGCGATCCGGACAGCCGCGCCTTCGCGCGCCGTGTCCTCGAGGGCCTCAGCGCCCTGCCCGAAGTGGAGGCGGTCTCCATCGCGCGCTCCGTTCCCCTCGACATCCACGGCATGCCCCTCCGGTCCTTCACCCTCGAAGGGCGGGCGCGGACCGACGGCGCGTCCGACCAGACCCTCAGCAACACGGTGACCCCCGGCTACTTCCGGACCATGGGCATCCCGCTCGTCGCAGGCGCGGACTTCGCGGACCTCTCCGACGCCACCACGCCGCCGCAAGCCGTCGTCAACGAGGAGTTCGTGCGGCGCTACGTCGCCGGGGCCCAGCCCCTGGGACGGCGCGTCCAGGTCCGCGGCGGCACCTACACCATCGCCGGCGTCGTCCGGAACTCGCTCTACGAGTCGTTCGGCGAGCCGCCCATGCCGATGCTGTACCTCTCCTATCGCGACCGCCCCTCGGTGGCGGGCGACATCCACCTGCGCCTGCGCGTGGGCACGGAGATGGCGGTGTTGCCGGCGGTGCGCCGCATCGTGCGCGGCATCGACCCCAGCCTGCCCGTGTTCGACGTGCGCACGCTGACCGAGCACGTCGAGAAGAACCTCTTCCTGCGGCGGATACCCGCGCGGATGTTCGTCGTGCTCGGGCCGCTCCTCCTCCTCCTCGCCGCCATCGGCATCTACGCCGTGGTGGCCCACGCCGCCGCCCACCGCACGGCGGAGATCGGCGTGCGCCTCGCCCTGGGCGCCCGCCCCGCGCGGGTGGTGGCCCAGATCGTCGGCGAGACCCTGCGCGTCATCGGCAAGGGCATGCTGGCCGGCTGGCTCGTGGTCTTCGTGGTCGGGATCCACGCCGCGCCGCGCGGCACCCTGGACGCGCCGCTCCTCCTGGGCGTGCCCGCCCTGCTGCTGGCCGTGGCCGCTCTGGCCTGCTGGGTCCCGGCCCGGCGGGCGACGCGGATCGATCCCATGGCCGCCCTGCGGCACGAGTGAGCTGAAGTAGACTCCCGCTCCGTGCCCACCTGCGCGGAAGTCCTGGCACGCACGCTGCGGGACGCGGGCGTCACCCGCATGTTCGGCCTGCCCGGCGGCGAGATGCTGGACTTCCTCGAGGCCGCGCGGCGGGCCGGCATCCGCTTCGTCCTCACCCGCCACGAGGCGACGGCCGCCTTCATGGCGGACGTGGCCGGCCAGATCCAGCGCCGGCCCGGAGTCTGCGTCGCCACCCTCGGGCCGGGCGCGGTCAACATGACGCTGGGCATCGCCAACGCCTACCTCGATCGCTCGCCCGTCGTCGCCATCACGGCCGCCCTCGCCCGGGCCAGCGCGCCCTACGCGACCCATCAGCAGCTCGACCTCAATGCCGTGTACCGGCCGTTCACGAAGCAGGCGATCACGCTCGACGGCGAGGATACGGAAGGCAAGGTGCGCGGCGCCCTCCGCACGACCCGCGCCTTGCGCATGGGACCCGTCCACCTCGCGCTGCCCAGCGACGTCGCGCGCGGGGAGGATCGGCCGTCCACGGGGATTCCCCTCGACCTCGACCCGCCGCCCATGGCCCCGGCAGCCGCGGAGGACGTCGAGCGCGTGGCCGCCGCCATCGGCGCCGCACGCCGTCCCATCGTGATCCTCGGCCTCGACCTCGATCCGTACGCCGACGTCGCGGCCGTGCGCGCCTTCGTGGACGGGCTGGCGGCGCCCACGTTCGTGACGCCCAAGGCGAAGGGCATGCTGCCGGAGGACCATCCGCTCTTCGGCGGGGTCTGCGCCGGCGTGGCCGGCGACCGCGTGGTGCTGGACCTGTTCGCGCGCGCCGACCTGCTCGTGGGCGTCGGGTTCGAGCCCGTCGAGTCCGACAAGCTGTGGCACCAGACGATGCCGCTGGTGTCGGTGGGGCCGGTTTCGATCGCCGCCGGCGCCTTCCGGCCGCGCGCGGAAGCGGTCGGCCACGTCCCCACTACCCTGGCCGAGCTGGGCCGCCGCCCTCGCCCTCCCCAGGAGTGGGAGCCGGGGACGCTCGCGCGCTTCCGCGAGGACCTGCAGCGCGTGCTACGGCCGGCCGCGCCGCCGCGCGGGCTCTCCGGTTACGAGCTGACGCGCGCCCTGCGCTCCCTCTTCCCGCGCGACACGATCCTGGCCACCGACGTCGGCTCCATCAAGTCGATCACCTCGCAGGCCTGGACCGCGTACGAGCCGCTGACCTTCTTCGAGTCGAACGGGCTGTCCGCCATGAGCTACAGCTTCCCCGCGGCCATGGCCGCGCGCCTGGAGTTTCCCGGGCGGCCGGTGCTGTGCACGATCGGCGATGGCGGCTTCGGCATGACCCACGCGGAGATCGAGACCTGCGTGCGCGAGCGGATCCACTTCGTCACCGTCGTCTACAACGACAGCGCGCTCAGCCTGATCGACGTGGCCCAGCAAAGCCGCGGCTATCCGACCTACGGCGTGCGCTACGGACCCGTGGACTTCGCGGCGGTGGCGGCGGGCCTGGGCGCGTGGTCGCGCCGCGTGGACACGCTCGACGGGCTCGAAGCCGCCGTGAAGGAAGGGCTGCGCCTCGACCGGCCCGTGGTCATCGAAGCCCTGGTCGACCCCGCGGAGTACGCCGCCCATCATCCGCGCGCCCGCTGACCGCGGGTCTACCAGAGCGTGTCGAAGAACGTCTCCATCAGGATGACCTGCACTCCGAGCAGGCCCGCCGTCCAGTAGAAGGCGGCGTCCCCGGCCCCGGCGCGCTGCCTCTCGTCGAGGTAGCGCCCGCCGGCCAGCGTCAGCATCAGGGCCATGAACATCCAGATGCGCTCCACCTCGAGCGTGTAGAGGGCGGAGAACGTGATGACGAGGAGAGAGATCGGAAAGGCCAGGACGAAGAGGTCGTTCTCCTGGCCCCCGCGCGCCCGCGCCATCGCCACCCTCACCTGCAGCAGCCAGACCGCGACCAGAGCGAATCCCATTCCAAAAAGGAAGGCGAACAGGTTCGAGAGGCTCACGTGGAGGTACTGCACGAAGGTGGCGTGCCCGGTCCCGACCAGCTCGTTGTTGGCCCAGACCGCGCGCTGCAGGGCGGCGATGGGGTCGTAGCCCACGGCCAGGTACAAGCCGCCATAGAAGAAGACGCAGGTCAGGGCCGCGACGGGGACCATGCGCGCGATGCGCCAGAAGCGCGGGCGGTCCAGGAAGAACGCGAGCACCGCGATCACTCCGAAGAAGAGGAGCAGGTATGACGCGGTGTAGGTCATGAAGCTGGCCAGGGAGAGGGCCAGCCCGCTCAGGATCGCACCCAGCCACCCGCGCGCGCCCTCCGCGGTCGCGCGCAGGAAGGCCCAGATGGCGGCGACCAGGAACACCATCATCGGCCCGTCCATCGACGTCGTGGTGAAAAGGATGACGCTGGGCACGAGCAGGAAGAGGCCCAGCGCGCGGCGGGCCACCGTCTCGCCGTAGAGGTCGCGCGCGAGGAAGAAGACGGGGATCGTGGCCAGGGACGCGAAGAGAACGGTGGCCAGCCAGGCCGGCACCAGCCCGGGGCCGAAGAGGCGGCTCACGACCCAGAGGAACAAGACGGGGCCCGGCGGGTGCGTCCGCGAATGGTTCGCCATCACGTCGTTGAGCTGCCGGCGCGGGAAGTTGCGCAGGAAGTTCGCGGGGCCCTTGGTCTCCACCTTCGGCACGTCGGCCACGGACGCGAAGGGCTGCGTGTACGGGTAGAGCACGGCCGGCTGCAGGCTCCGGTCGTAGGTGGGGATGTAGCCGTCGATCATGCACACGCTGGTCCCGATCGCAAAGAAAAGCGCGATGGAGACGGGGATGAGGACGGCGGCCCGTACGGTGGTCCGCAGGAAAAGGGCGCGCGCCGACGCCAGGAAGACCCCGAGCACCGCGATCGGGGCCAGCGACCACAGGCTGATCGCGCGGCCGGTGCGCGCGATCAAGGGGACGAAATGCCGCGTGCGCAGGGCGCCCAGGGCCTTGGGATGGAGGTCCAGCCACCACTCGGCCTCGAGGTGGAACGCGTAGAAGATCGCGGCGACGACGACGGCCACGATCAGGATCGACCAGGGCGGCGCGACCGGGCGAGCCTCGACGGGCGGGGCATCGGACATGAAGCCGCTGATTGTATGCTGGGTGTCGGTCCGTCGTGCCGATTCGATCGGCAAGGAGGTCCCTCATGATCGTGGTTCTCCTCGCGGCCGCGCTCGCGGCCTCCCCCGCCCCCACCGCCGCGCCGGCCAGCGTGGACGCGAAGGACATCCCGAACTACCACCTCGTCCGCCCCGGCCTCGCCACCGCGGGCCAGCCGTCCGACGAGGCGCTCGGCACGCTCAAGGCCCTCGGCTTCAAGACCGTGGTCAACCTGCGCATGCCCGGCGAGCATTCGGGCGGCGCGGAGGAGGCGGCGGTGCGCGCGCAGGGCCTCCGCTACGTGTCGGTGCCGGTCGATACCGCCACCTTCGGCGCGGCGGAGACGGCGGCGGTGCGGGCCGTGCTCGACGACGCGTCCAACGCCCCCGTCCTCCTCCACTGCACGACCGCGAACCGCGCGGCCGCCGTGTGGGGCGTGATCGAGGTCCAGCACGGCCGGTCCATCGACGAGGTCGAGGCGGAGGCAGTCAAGGCGGGAATGACCAAGGCCGCGGTGGTCAAGGCCTTCCACCGGGTGGTCGCGGAGACGGCGCCGTCGCCCAAGCCCTAGCGCACGGCCGTACGCGGACGGGAAGGCGCGAGGCCCAGGCTCTGCGCGCGCGCGCGAATGAGCTCGACGAGCTGAAGCGCCGCCGGCGAGAGGGGCACGGTGCGTCGAAGGCGCACGAGCGCGCTGTCGCGATGCACGGGCGCCAGCTTCCGGACGCGGATCTCCTTGAGCGCGCCGCGCGCGAGGTCGTCCGCGATGTAGGTGCGGGTGAAGAAGCCGGCCCCCACCCGGTCCAGCACCATCCGCCGCGCCGCTTCCATGGTCACGTCCACGGCCGCGCCCGAGGCCCGGGCCAGCCGCGCCAGCTCCGGATGATGGGTCGGCCACCAGCGCAGCCAGAGCAGCGGACGCGCCTTCCGCACGAGCTCGTCGCGGGACACGATCCCTCGCGCGGCGAGGGGATGGCGGGGATGCGCGACGAGCACCACCGGCTCCCGGAATACGAGGAGCGGAGCCAGGCTGGCCGCGCGTCCTTCGGGAGCGGGCCAGGTCAGGATGGCGATCTCGACGAGGCCGTCGAGGAGCATCTCGACCATGTCCTCGTGATTCCCCGACCGGACCCAGCACTCCACGTCCGGCCGCGCCGCGACGAATTCCGCGAGGGCCGCCCCGGCGAGGCCCCCGGCCAACGACCCGAGCACGCCCAGCCGGACGCGTCCCCGCTGTCCGGACTGCGCGAGGCGCGCCGTTTCCAGTCCCTCGTCGAGGACCTGGAGGGCGCGCCGGGCCGCGGGCAGGAAGCCCTCCCCCATCGGGGTGAGGGCGATGCGCCGTCCCCGCGTGAAAAGGGCGCCGCCGACCTCGGCCTCCAAGGCGTGGATGCGTGCGCTGATGGCGGGCTGCCCGATGCCGATGGCGAGCGCGGCCCGGCTGAAGCTGCCCTCGCGGGCGATCCGGTCGAAGGCGGTGAGCTGCGCGCGGTCCATCGGGCTTCGAGTCTAGCATCGATAACGTCGATGCGAATGATCATTCTGATCGCCTTGATCGATGCTGGCAGACGGAGCTACGCTCGGCTCCGAAGGAAGGCACGATGATCCGACTGGCCGGTCCCGGCGATGCCGCGCAGGTGGCGGCCATCTACGCCCCGCACGTCACCGCGGCCTCGACGTCCTTCGAGTACGTCCCGCCGGACGCGGCGGAGATGGCCTCCCGCATCGCTTCCACGCTCGCCTACGCTCCGTACCTCGTCCTCGAGACGGGCGCCGAGGTTCGCGGCTTCGCCTACGCCTCGAAGCACCGCGAGCGGGCAGCGTACCAGTGGTCCGTGGATGCCAGCGTCTACGTGCGTCAGGACGCCCAGCGGCGCGGTGTGGGCCGCGCCCTCTACGAGTCGCTGTTCGCCCTCCTGCGCCTGCAGGGGTTCTACGCCGCGCACGCCGGTATCACGCTGCCGAACCCGGCCAGCGTGGGGCTGCACGAGGCGCTCGGGTTCCGGCCGGTCGGCGTCTACCGGTCCGTGGGCTTCAAGCGGGGCGCCTGGCACGACGTCGGTTGGTGGCAGCTACCGCTGCGCGAGCGTACGGGCACCCCGGATCCGCCGCGCTCGCTCACGGACGCGCAGCGGGATCCGGAGTGGGCGTCGGCCTTGGCCACGGGCGAGGCGACGCTCAATCCGTCCCGGAACGGATAACCCGAGATCAGGCGCTCTTCGTCTGCTTCACTCATTGTGCGACGGCCCGCCTATTTGATGATGTTGCCCTGTTCGGCCAAGAGCACCCATTCGCCGCCGCGCTTGAGCCAAGCCGTCGTATACCGCTCGCGAAACTCAAGTTTTCCAGCCGCCCCGCGGAGCGTCCCGTTGAACCGGCCCGTGATGACCGCGAAGTCTCCGTACACTCGCACACGGACGTCGTCACTGCTGCCAGCGGCAAGTCCCAGTCGGCCCGCCCTGACAAAGGCGAGTTGCTCGGCCTTCGACCGCAGCACGCCATCCGGCGTGGTGTACGTGAAGTCTTCCGAATAGATCTGATCCAGGAAGACGGCGTCAGCCTTCACGAGGGCTCGGTCGTACTCGGCGTTGAGTGCCCGGAGGGAGTCTGCCTCATCTGCGGCAAGCACTTGGCTGCACAAAGACAACACACCCGCGACCGTCGCCGCCATCAAACGCTTCGCCATCATCGGATGTCCCCGCTCAACCATGGTCCGTCGAACACCGAGATCAGCAGCGCGGCCCGCCTTTCGACCTCGGCACGTCCTCGAGCCTCACACCTTGTCCCTGTTGTATCTCGGCGCGGCCACTTGCGATACGGCGAAGGAACTCCGGATTGCGCTCCAGCAGATACTCGAACGAGTCCTCGTCCGATTGGAGCTTCGCCGGCTTCATCATTGTTTCTTGCCGTACCTACCGCTGATTCGGCCGATGCTACCACCCGCCTTCCCTGCGGGCGTCACCCGACCCCAGCAGCTGAGCGGCGAGCCACGGTCTCAGCCGTGGCTCGCTCGGGATGACAAACTACCGGGACTGGCCGTCATGCTTCTGCCGCGCGATGCGCCGGCTCTCTCGGCTCAGGTCGCGCTGCAGGTCGGCGCGCTCGCGCGGACCGAGATGCCCGTCGTTGTGCCGATACCGGAACTCCTCGGCCCGGATACGCGCCGCCTGCGCTTCCAGCCGCGCGTACTCGCGACCGGTGAGCTCGCCCGAGCACAGGCCCTGGCGGAGGCGCGCCTGCTGCGCGCGCTCGCGCGCGTTGACCGTGGCCGCCTGTGACGCGGGCGCCGCACCCAGGACCGCCGCCGCCAGCACCGCGAAGATGAGGACTCGTCGTGTCATGACCCCTCCTGTATCGGGCTCCACGCCACCCGTCCATCTCCTTTGACCGGAGACGAAGGCAGAGGTTGGCGCCGATCAGGCGGTCGTGACCCGACTCACACCACGGCCAGCTCGTACAGGTAGTCCACGAACGAGCGCACCGCGCGATCCCAGCCCGCGACCTTCGGGTTCGAGGGCTCGATCACGAAGTACTCGTCGGGCGCATGCGCGCCACTGCCGTGGCCGAGGCCGAAGTGGGCGGCGGGCAGGCTCAGGGGCGCATTGGTGAAGACGTACCCCGGATACGATCCCGCGTTGCGCGGCTGGAGGACGGGGTCGAGCCCCGCGCGCTTGTAGACGTTCATCTCGGCCCGGATGACGGGAGCGTCCGCGGCGGTGCTGGTCGGGTCGTAGCCGCCGCTGGGGTTGACCTCGATGTCACCGAAGCCCCGCTTGGCCAGGTGCGCCTTGAGCGCCGCGACCGCGCCGTCGTAGGTCATGTCCGGGACCAGCCGCAGGTCGAGCTTGGCCACCGCGCGATGGGGCAGCACCGTCTTGCCGCCAGGCCCGGTGTAGCCGGCGACGAGTCCTTCGATGTTCACGGTCGGCGTGAAGAAGAACCTCTCGAGCGACGCACGCCAGGCCTCGTCGTGCGCCCAGCGCTTGGCGGAAAGCGAGCGCTTGGCCGTGGCCTCGGCGACGCGCGCCGCATAGGTGTCGAGCATGGCCTTCTGCGCCGCGTCCGGAGGCTTGGCCGCGGCCGCGAAGTTGTCGATGGCGGGATCGCCGTCGGCATTGACCAGCGTGGCCAGGGCCTGCACGAGATGGAACGAAGGGCTGTCCAGGCGCGCGCGGTTGCTGGAGTGCACGTCCTTGCTGGGACCCCGCCCCCACTTCTCGCCGCTGGACACGAGCTCCAGCTCGACCACGCCCTTCGCGCCCAGCGACACCGTGACCCCGCCGTCCGGGTCCTGCGAGGCGCTGGGCATGAAGATGCCGGAGCAGCGCTTCAGGGCCGCCGTCACTTCCGGACGCTGGATCACCTGGCGGAAGTGCGGCGAGCCGATCTCCTCCTCGCCTTCGGCCACGAGGACGAGGTTCACCGGCACCTTCTTGCCCGCCCCGCGGATCGCGTGCAGGGCGGCCAGGAAGACGGACTCCGGGCCCTTCTGGTTGACCGCCCCGCGCCCCATCACGACCTTGCCGAAGCCGGGCTTGTCCACGATGGCGGCGTCCCAGGGCGGCGACGACCACTCCGCGGGATCGACCTGCTTCACGTCGTACATGAAGTAGAGGCCGACCGTCCGCGGCGCCCCCGCGTCCAGGGTGGCGAAGACGCCGGGCTGGCCGTCCGTCGGCACCTTCGTCACGCTCTGGAAGCCCGCGTCGCGGGCGAGCTTCATCATCAGCTCGCAGCCCTCGCTCATGCCGCGGTTCTCCGCGGCGATGGAGGGCTGCCTCACCCA
>Ga0075431_100004300_pt1 | contig 13958 bp, 15 predicted proteins | sample RhiMetdeltSRZDD5_FD_75297 | JGI IMG/M metagenome (GOLD analysis project Ga0075431, IMG submission 75297) | Populus rhizosphere microbial communities from Tennessee, USA - Rhizosphere MetaG P. deltoides SRZDD5 | ecosystem: Host-associated > Plants > Roots > Rhizosphere > Soil | place: USA... | reverse complement strand
GCGACCGGAATCCCGCCATCGGTCCTCGATCTGGTCGGCCGCATCCGGGTGGCCCATGGCGTCGTCATCGCCACGCCCGAATATAATTTCTCGATTCCCGGCGGCCTGAAGAACGCCACCGACTGGGTGTCGCGCGTCAAGCAGCAGCCCTTCAAGCACAAGCGCGTCGGCGTGGTCGGCGCCTCCGGCAGCCCCATCGGCACTGCGCGCTCGCAATATCATCTGCGCCAGAATCTTCAGGCGCTCGAGGCCTATGTCATGCCGCGTCCCGAGGTCTTCATCAGCATTGCCGAGACGCGATTTGGCAAGGACGGAACCCTGACCGATGAGCCGGCCCGCAAGGTCGTCGAGACCTGGCTCAAGCATTTCAACGAGTGGGTTAGGCAGGGTTAGGCAGTAGGCGTTAGGCAGTAGGCAGTGAGCCGCGCGCTTCCCTACTGCCTACTGCCGACTGCCGACTGCCTTACCGGACGCTGTCCGGCAGCTCCCGCTCACGACGCGTGATGAAATCCGTGAGCGCTTCCGCCACGCCCGGATCGAGCGCCGGCGCCTCATAGCTGGCGAGCAACGCTTTCGCCTTCGCGCGGCCGCGCGCATCCATGTCGTTCTCGCCCTCCGCCGACCATTGCTCGAACGAGCTGAAATCCATGAGCTTGGGCGCGAAGAACGCCCGTTCGAAATGGTCGAGCGTGTGCTGGGTGCCGAGGAAATGACCGCCCGGCCCGACCTCGCGAACCGCCGCCATCGCCTCCTTGAAGTCCTCGAACGACACCCCGCCGGCATAGCGGTACCAGGCTTCGCACTGCTCGGCATCGGTGACGAATTTCGAATAGCCGCAGACGAGACCCGCTTCGAGCCAGCCGGCCGAATGCCAGATGTAATGGGCACCCGACAGGATCGCCGCATGCATCAGCATGTTCGCCTCGTAGCCGGCCTGCGCGTCGTTCACCTTGGAGCCGACATGGAACCCCGAGGTCCGCCATGGCAGGCGATATTTCCGCGCCAGCGCCCCCATGAGATACATCATCTGCGCCGCCTCGGGCGTGCCGCCCATCGGTGCCCCCGACTTCATGTCGACCGTCACCATGAACTGGCCATAGAGCTGCGGCGACCCCGGCCGCACCAGCTGGGTGAAGGCGAGCCCGGCCAGCGCCTCGGCATTGACCTGCGCCACCGCCCCGATCGACGACGCCGAGGTCGAGGCGCCGCACAAGGCGAAGGGTGCGAGGATCACCGGCTGATTGTGCCGGGCATAGACCTTGAGCGCATCGAGCATGGTCGCGTCCCACACCAGCGGCGAATTGCAGTTGGTGATCGACACCATGACGGGATTGTCGTCGACGAAGGCGTCCCCGAATACCAGCTTCGCCATCCTGATCGTGTCCTCGGCCCGCTCGCGCGCCGTGACGATGCCCATGAACGGCTTGTTGGAATGGCGGATGGCCGAGTTGACGATGTGGAGATGACGCCGCGGAACCGGGATCTCCATCGGCTCGCAGATGATCGAGCTCGACGAATGAAGCGCCGGCGACAGATAGGCAAGCTTGTGGAAGTTTTGGAGATCGTCGAGCGAGCCGTAGCGGCGTTGATTGTCGAGGTCGCGCACATAGGGCGCGCCATACATCGGCACGAACACGCTGTTCGACCCGCCGATGCGGACGCTGCGCGACGGGTTGCGGGCGTTGAGCGTAAACTCCGACGGGATGGTCGACACCAGCTGCAGGAGGAGCGCACCGTCGATCCTGACCCGATGGCCGCGCACATCCGCACCCGCCCGGCGCCACATGCCCGCCGCTTCATCGTCGCGGAAGTCGATGCCCACTTCCTCCAGGATCTTCACCGACTCCTGGTGAATGAGCTCGACGGCTTCCGCGGGCACCAGCTCATAGATCGGAATTTTGCGGGCCAGTCCCGGCAGGGCGGGGACGGGCGCCGAGCGCTGCACCAGCCGGGCCTGGCGACCGCCAGCCCGTCTGCCCGTCGCGCTCACCTGCTCCGACAACTCTTTGACATTGACCATGGACCCGAGCCTAGCACAGCCGGCCCATTGAGGAATTCTCAATCGATTCGCCACAGAATCGCTTCGGCGAACAGCCCGATCGGAAATTGAGCAACAAGATTGCTCACCATTGCCCCGAATCGGGCCAAGTCATCATGTTTTGTCGGATCATTGATTTGAGCGGGAGGACAGCATGCGGACTGTAATGCGTATGGTGGCGCTGGCCGTGGTGGGATTGGCCATGCTGGCGTCGGAGACGGCCAATGCGCAGGGTGTCAATGCTCGCTGCGACGCATATGCGCGGGATTTCGCAGCAAGCCAGAACAGCGGCGGCGCCGAGGTTGTCGGCGGCGCCATGGCGGGTGCCCTCGGGGGCGCGATCATCGGCAGCCTGGCCGGCGGCCGTCGCGGCGCCGGCACCGGGGCGCTGATCGGCACCGGCGTCGGGGCGATCGGCGGCGCGGCCAACAATTCGGCACGCCAGAACGATGCTTATTGGGCCGCCTATAACGACTGCATGGCGCGCGGGTCGGGACCAAGCCAGCCGGTCTATGACGCCGGCTATGATGCACCCGAGCCGTGGAGCGACGAGTGGTACGACTATTGCGCCGACAAATACCGCTCGTTCAACGCCCGGACGGGCATGTATCTGACGAGCACCGGCCAGCGTCGCCTCTGCCGCTGACGGCCGGCCATCGCGATCCCCGCCTCTGCAGGCGGGGACCGCCGCTCAATTGAGCGGAAACGGGAAGTACTTGTCGTTGATGGCCTTGTAGGTGCCATCGGCCACGACCGCGTCGATCGCCTTGTCGAACCGCGCCCTGAGCGCCGTGTCGCCCTTCCGGACAGCGATCGCCACGCCCTCGCCGAACCATTTGGGATCCTTGAGCGGCGGCCCGACGAATTCGCAGCAGCGTCCCTCCTGACTTTGCGACAGCCAGCGCCACAGCGCCGTGCTGTCGGCCAGCACCGCATCGAGCTTTCCTGCTGCCAGGGCGGCGTCGGCCTCCTCCTGGGTGCCATAAAGCTTGATGACCGAGTCCTTGTAGACGTCCTGCAGGTAGTTCCCATGGACGGTCCCCGACTGGGCGCCGAGCGTCTTGCCCTTGAGCGCCGCCGGTGCGACGTCGCCGCCCTCCGCCCCCGTCCCTTTGCGCATCGCGAAGCGCGCCGGCGCCAAGTAGTAGGGCTTGGTGAAGTCGACCCTCTGCTTGCGTTCGTCGGTGATCCAGAGCGAGGCAATGACGGCGTCGAATTTCCCCGCGACCAGCGCCGGGACGATGCCTTCAAAGTCCTGGGTGACCATTTCGCACTCCGCCCCCATCCGGGAGCACAGCGCCTGCGTCAGCTCGATGTCGAACCCGTGCAGCTTGCCGGCCGAATCGACGAAATTGAAAGGCGGGTAGCTGCCCTCCGTGCCGACGCGGATCGGGTCGGCCATGGCGACCCCCGTCTGGAGTGCCACGGTCAGGGCAAAGATGAAGATTATTCTCATGATCGTGACAATAGCGCACGAAAGGCATTAGGCATTAGGCAAATAGGCCGTGACTGGTGCTCTTGCCTGCTGCCTGCTGCCTCACGTGACATTCGCGCCGGCACTGCCTATGTGTCAGCCGATCGGCACTGATGCCGCGTCAAGTTTGAGAGGAGGAAGGGGAATGTTGAGGATTGCATCGCTTTTCGTCGCTTTGCTTTTCGCCCCACAGCTTGCCCTCGCCCAGGATGCGCCGGACACCGAGGGTGGTCGTTACGTCCTGGAGAAGGCTGGGCCGGGATTCATTCGCCTCGATCGCCAGACCGGCGCGGTTTCCCGCTGCCTCGAGAAGAGCGGCAGCTGGGCTTGCGAATCGATTGACGACAATCGCGGCGACGACCAGGCCGGGCTCAAGGCCGAGATCGACCGGCTGCAGCGCCAGAACGACGAGCTGAAGAAGCGAATCGCCGATCTCGAGAAGCGCCCCGGTGATTCGGCAGGCCGAACGCGCATCGAGCTGCCGACTCAGGAGGACATGGATCGCTTCATGGCGCTGGTCGAGACCTGGATGCGCAAATTCGTCGATTTTGCCCGCTCGCTCGGCCAGGAATCGCGCGATAAGCAGAACATTTGACGCCATTCTGCTCGAAAACAAAGCGGCCCGCCCGCTCGCTTGAGGCAAGCGGACGGGCCCTGGCACGCGCCAGCTCGGGACGGCGACAGGAGCCGCGCGGCCATCCGTTCGGCCGTCGAAGAATGGCCGAAACCAGATTCAGTTGTTCAGCGTGTTACGGAGACCCCTCTCCAAAGCGAACCGCTCCCATTCAGTCCGCCCCGCTCGATTGGTGCAGCGTGCCGGGGGACAGCGGCGCCAGCTTGACTGAACATTGGCCAAATTTGGCCAATGGTCAGGGAGCTGGGGATCATTGGAGCACGATCTAGCTGCGGAAGGCGTCGGTCGCGGTCACCAGCTCGTGGATCGTGCCGGGCTCGGTCATGGTGTGTCCGGCATCGTCGACGATGCGCAGTTCGACCTCGGGCCAGGCCCGTTTCAGGTCCCACGCATTGGCCACCGGCGTGCACACATCATAGCGTCCATGGACGATGATGCCGGGAATGCCCGAGAGGCGCCCGGCCTCCTCGAGCAGCTGACCATCGCGCTCGAGAAAGCCGCCATGAACGAAATAATGGCACTCGATGGAGGCGAAGGTGAGCGCGAACTGGTCGACGCCGAAGCGCGCCACCCGCGCCGGATCGGGCAGTAGCGAGATCGTCGCCCCTTCCCATTGGCTCCAGGCACGGGCGCAGCGCAGCCGCTCCACCTGATCATTGCCGGTCAGCCGCCGGTAATAGGCAGCGATCATGTCGCCCCGTTCCTCCGGCGGAATCGGGGCGATGTAGTTCTGCCAGGCATCGGGAAAGAGTCGGCTCGCCCCCTCCTGATAGAACCATTCGAGCTCCCATCGCCGCAGCGTGAAAATTCCCCTGAGAATGAGCTCGCTCACCTTCTGCGGGTGGCTCTCGGCATAGGCCAGCGCCAGCGTCGAGCCCCATGACCCGCCACATAGCTGCCAGCGCTCGATTTCGAGATGCGCGCGCAGCTTCTCCATATCGGCGATGAGGTGAGGGGTGGTGTTGGCCTCGAGCGAGGCCGCCGGTGTCGACTTCCCTGCCCCTCTCTGGTCGAACAGCACGATCCGGTAGTTGCTCGGGTCATGCAGTCGCCGCATGAATGTGTTCGATCCGCCGCCCGGTCCCCCATGGATCATGACCACGGGCTTCCCGTCCGGGTTGCCGCATTCCTCGAAATGCAGCACATGCCCATCGCCGACATCCAGCTTTCCGATGCGAAAAGGCTCGATCTCGGGATAGGCCACCCGACGCTCGCTCATCCTGATACTCCGGTCGATTTGCCGGCCGCCATCCCATGATGCTTCTTGGAGGTCAAGATCCGCCCGAGCAGACCAGGAATTCCGGCCACAGAACCGTCCCAACGAAGTCATTATGTCTTCCCGTTTTTTCGGGGGAATAGACCGGTTAGCGGGAGAGTTCATGCGTCGGATCGCCCAGATTGTCGTGGCTTGTGTTCTGCTTGCCATCCTGCCTGCCGCCCGTCCGGCCAAGGAGGCCGGCCAGCTGCCATCGGCCGAGCAGGTGATTCGCTGGATCAAGGCCTACCGGGTGAAGCCGGAGCCGGACAAGCTGCCAACCGTCGTCAAGGTGCTAAGCCAGCTTGGCGCCTTCCAGGAGCCGGACTCCGCCGGGCTTTATGTCGGGTTTGTCGCCGGCGTGCTCGGCACCAATCCCGAGAAGGCCGAAAAGCTCATCACCACGATTTTTCCGATGAAGGAGCAGGACAGCTGGGTGGTGGTGCGGGCCATTGCCTATTCCGGCCTGCCCAACTGGCAGGATCTGCTGCGCTACGCCCAGACCAAAATGCCGCGCCGTCAAGTCATGGTCGATGCCTATCTCAACCGCAAGCTGCCGATCCTCCAGGATCTGCGAATCGACAAGGAACAGTCGACCTGGCAGTGGATGGCCAAGGCCGTGACCTTCAGCAGCGAGCCCAAGAAGAAGGTGGTGCTGAAGCCGAGCCCGGTGGTGATGGACAATCTCTGGGGCTACTATTACGCGACCGGGGCGCTTGCGCCATTGCAGAACATCATCGCCATGCTTCCATGGTCGAAGAACTTCAATGACGCCGAGAAGCTGACCATCGGCTCGACCGCGAAATTCTCCCTCGCCAGCAACGCATCGCAGGATCCCGAGATGCTCGATGCCTTGAAGGAGGCCCGCTCCGGCGCCAGCGAGGAGGCGCGGCCGATCCTCGACGAGGTGATCTTCGCCGCCGAGACCGTCGAGGTCGGCAAGCTCAGAACCGATGCCCAGGCGGCGATCGCCGAGCTCAAGGCCAAGGGCCCGGCCTACAAGCGCCAGATCACCTGGTGGGGCACCATGGGCGAGGGAGCGATATCGCTGGGCTGCGTCGTCGCCGCCGTTGTCGGAACCGTCGCCTTGGGAATCCCTTGCGTGGTCGGCGGCGCCACGGCCTCGGCGGCGCTGCGCTATTTCTCCACGCCGGATTGATCGCGACTCATCTTTTTCATTTTTCACGTCCTGAGTTACCCTTGGGCAGGGGTCCAGGGAGCGAATCGGGATGCTGAAGGAATTCAAAGAATTTGCCATGAAGGGCAATGTGCTCGATCTCGCCATCGGCGTGATCATCGGCGCGGCCTTCGGCGCAATCGTCTCGTCCCTCGTCGACGACATCATCATGCCGATCATCGGCGGGATCACCGGCGGGCTCGATTTCTCCAACTACTTCGTGCCGCTGTCGAAGAACGTGAATGCCCCGGCGCTGGTCGAGGCGAAACGGCAGGGAGCGGTCTTCGCCTATGGCTCGTTCCTCACCAAGCTCGTCAATTTCACGATCATCGCCTGGGTGCTGTTCCTCGTCGTCAAGGCGGTCAACCGGTTCAAGCGCCAGCAGGAAGCAGCCCCGCCGCCCAAGCCGACGACCAGCGAAACGCTGCTCGCCGAGATTCGCGATCTCCTCCGGACACGTCAGAAGGAAGTTTAGGACGAACAGCCCCGCGTTGACCAACCATCGCGGAATGCCTATTTGAGCTTGCAGAGAAGAGAATCCCGAAATGGCTGTTCGCCCGCTCATCATCCTGCCCGATCCAATGCTGAAACGCGTCTCCGCCCCGGTGGACGCGGTGACCGACGAGATTCGCGGCCTCATGGATGACATGCTCGAGACCATGTATGCCGCACCGGGCATCGGTCTCGCCGCCATTCAGATCGGCGTGCCCAAACGGGTGGTGGTGATGGATCTCGTCAAGGACGAGGACAAGCCCCGGGATCCCCAGTTTTTCGTCAATCCCGAGATCATTTCGGCATCCGAGGAGACCGCCGAATATGAGGAGGGCTGCCTGTCGATCCCCGAGGTCTTCGAGAATGTCACCCGGCCGAAGACGGTGCGCATCCGCTATCTCGACCGCAACGGCCTCATCCAGGAGCGCGATTGCGAGGGCCTGATGGCCACCTGCATCCAGCATGAGATCGACCATCTGAACGGCATCCTGTTCATCGATCATATCTCGCGACTGAAGCGGGAACGCGTTGTCAAAAAGTTTGCCAAGGCGGCCAAGCTGTCACGGGAGCCCGTGTGAGCCTCAAGCTCATCTTCATGGGCACCCCGGATTTTTCGGTTCCGACGCTCGAACATCTGGTCGGCCAGGGGCACCAGCTCCTCTGCGTCTACAGCCAGCCGCCGCAGCCCGCCGGCCGCGGCCTTGCCCCCCGCCCGTCCTCGGTCCAGCAGGCCGCCAAGCGCCTGGGGATCGCGGTCCGCACCCCCGCCTCGCTGAAATCCGGGATCGAGCAGGACGCGCTGCGGGCGCTCGGCGCTGACGCGGCCGTCGTCGTCGCCTATGGGCTCATTCTGCCGCCGCCGGCGCTCCACGCGACGCGGCTCGGCGCCTACAATCTCCACGCCTCCCTTCTGCCGCGATGGCGCGGCGCCGCGCCCGTCCAGCGGGCCATCATGGCGGGCGATGCCGAGACCGGCGTCGTGGTGATGCGGATGGAGCAGGCTCTCGATGCCGGACCGGTGTGCCTCGAGGAACGGGCCGCCATCACCCCGGGGATGACCAGCGGCGAGCTTCACGACCTCCTGGCTCGCCGAGGTGCCCTGTTGATGGGGCAGGCACTGAACGCCCTCGAGCGCGGCGCCCTGGCCTGCCGGCCCCAGGGCGCTGACGGCATCACCTATGCCGCCAAGATCGACAAGGCGGAAGCCCGCATCACCTTCGATCGGCCGGCCACCGAGGTGGTGAACCTGATTCACGCGCTTTCGCCCTATCCCGGCGCCTGGTGCCTGCTCGCCGGCAAGCGGTTGCGGCTGCTCAAGGCCATTGTCGAGACGGGCAGCGGGCCACCCGGCACCTGCCTCGATGACCGGCTGGCCATTGCCTGCCGCGACGACGCCATCAGGCCGCTCCTCGTCCAGCTCGAAGGCAAGGCCGCCCTGCCGCTTCCGGATTTTCTTCGTGGTCACCCGGTTGCGCCAGGGACCCGACTGGCGTGAACTGGCGCCATGCCGCGCTACCGTTTCCTCGTCGAATATGACGGCACCCCCTTCCATGGCTGGCAGCGCCAGAGCCATGGTCAGCCCTCGGTTCAGGGCGCGATCGAGGACGCGCTCGAGCGCCTGACCGGCGAGCACCCGGTGGTCATCGGTGCCGGGCGAACCGACAGCGGGGTCCATGCTCTCGGGCAGGTTGCCCATGCCGACCTGGAAAAAAGCTGGACCGGCGGCCGGCTGCGGGATGCGCTCAACGCGCATTTGCGGCCGTTTCCGGTCACCATTCTCGCCGCAAGCGAAGCCGATTCGTCCTTTCATGCGCGCTTCTCGGCCACTGGGCGCCTCTACCTTTACCGCATCGTCAACCGCCGCCCGCCGCTTGCCTTGGAGCACGACCGCGCCTGGCAGGTGATGCGCCCGCTCGATGCCGAAGCCATGGCGAGCGCTGCCCAATGTCTCGTCGGCAACCATGATTTCACGACCTTCCGGTCGAGCGAATGTCAGGCCGCATCGGCAGTGAAGACCCTCGATTCCCTGGCCGTGACGCGGCACGGCGAGGTCATCGAGATCGCCGCCCGCGCCCGCTCTTTCCTTCACAACCAGGTGCGCTCGATGGTCGGCTCGCTCAAGCTGGTGGGTGAGGGAAAATGGAGCGAGAACGATCTTCTCGCCGCCCTGGCGGCCCAGGACCGCGCCGCCTGCGGTCCCGTCGCACCGCCCGGCGGACTCTATCTGGCGGCGGTGTTTTACGAATAAGCTCAGCCGATGACCGCGTCGGTGCCAAGGCTGAGCAGCAGCTCGCCGAGCACCAGCGCCGCCGCGACGAAACCCGACACCTGGAGCCCGGTCACCGCCACGATCCAGCGGATCCACAACGCCGCCGCCATCGATACGAGACCGAGGATCCCCATCGCATCGCGCCCGATCAGACCGGTGTCATACAGCATGAGCGGCGGCAGCATCACCCCGATGACATAGACCGAGGACCAGTTGAACGCGACCATGTAGCGGACGAAATTCGCTCCCCAGCCGAGCGGCTTGCCGATCGCCGCGATAAGGAGCGGCCAGGTCACCCATTGGATGAGCAGCGACAGCACGGTCAGGAGCGTCGACGGCGGCTCGCCGCTGCCGCTGGCCGTCTCGAGCCGCTGACCGACATCGATGGTGTAGAGATAGAGCGGCAGCGCCGGCAAGATGGCGGCAAAGGATCGCCAGAACCCATCCTCGCTCAGATTCATCAACCCGTAGGCGGTGCGATCGCCGCGGGCGAGGAGCCAGGCGGCGGCCAGCGAATGCCGGGCTTCGGCAACCAATGTGTTCATGTGCGGAACACCGTGAAATAGCGCTCCAGAATATTGCGATAGATATGGGATAGCGCCTGCAGCTCTTCGACCGAAATTCGCTCGTCGACCTGATGAATCGTGCGGCTCACCGGACCGAATTCCACCACCGGGCAGAGATCCTTGATGAACCGGGCATCGGAGGTGCCTCCGCCGGTGTTCAGCCATGGCACGATCCCGGTCTTCTCCGCGATGGCCGCGGTCACCAGATCGACCAGCGGTCCCGCCTCGGTGAGGAAGGCGTCGCTTCGCGCCTGGATCTCGAGATCATAGCGCCCGCCCAGCTCGGCCACCACCTGGTCGCAGCGCTGGCCGATCCAGCCTGCCAGACTTTCGGGCGTCTGGAGCGTGTTGAAGCGGATGTTGAACCGCGCCGTGGCGCAGGCCGGCACCACATTGCTCGCCGGATTGCCGGTGTCGGCCGTGACGCATTGCAGCGTCGAGGGGCCGAACCAGTCATTGCCCTGATCAAGCGGCTCGGAATGCAGCCGGTCGATCATCCGCGCCAGCAGATGAATCGGATTGATGACGCTCTCCGGATAGGCGACATGGCCCTGCCGTCCGATGGCGGTGAGATGGAAATGGGCGCTGCCGCGCCGGCCGATCTTGACGCCATCGCCCAGTCGCTCGCGCGACGTCGGCTCGCCCACCAGGCAGTGATCGGGAACCTCGCCATTGTCAGCCATCCAACCGAGCACCTTGGCGGTGCCGTTGATCGCCGCGTCCTCCTCGTCGCCGGTTATCAGGAAGCTCACCGAGCCATCGAGACGCCCCTCCTCCGCCAGCGCCAGCGCCGCCGCCGCGAAGGCAGCGATGCTGCCCTTCATGTCGACCGCCCCGCGCCCCCAGACCTGGCCATCCGCCAGCACGCCGGCGAAAGGCGGATGGGTCCAATCCGAATCGCGGCCGGGAGGAACGACATCGGTATGCCCGGCAAAGCAGAAATGCGGCCGGTCGCTGCCGTAGCGGGCATAGAGATTGTCGACATCGGCCGTGCCAGGCTCGGAAAACGGCAGCCGGACGGTGCGAAACCCGGAAGCCTTGAGCAGCCGCTCCAGATGGTCGAGCGCTCCCCCCTCGACCGGCGTCACCGACGGGCAGCGGATCAGGTCCTGGAGGATCGGAACGGGGTTCATCGCTCAATCGCGCAGCAAATCGTTGATCGAGGTCTTGGCCCTGGTTTTGGCATCCACCCGCTTGACGATCACCGCGCAGTAAAGCCCGGGCCCCGGGCTGCCATCGGGCAGCGGCTTGCCGGGAAGCGTTCCCGACACCACGACCGAGAACGGCGGCACCCGGCCGTAGAAGATTTCACCGGTCGCCCGCTCGATGATGCGCGTCGAGGCGCTGAGATAGACTCCCATGGCCAGCACCGAGCCTTCGCCCACCAGCACGCCCTCGGCGACCTCGGCCCGCGCGCCGATGAAGCAATTGTCCTCGATCACCACCGGGTCGGACTGCAGCGGCTCGAGCACGCCGCCAATGCCGACCCCGCCCGACAGGTGGCAGTTCTTGCCGATCTGGGCGCAGGAGCCGACCGTGGTCCAGCTATCGACCATCGTCCCGCTGTCGACATAAGCCCCGAGATTGACGAAGGATGGCATCAGGATCACCCCCGGCGCGATATAGGCCGAATGCCGGACCAGCGATCCCGGAACGGCGCGAAATCCCGCAGCCTGGAACTGATTATCGCCCCAGCCGGCAAATTTCGAAGGCACCTTGTCCCACCAATGCGCCCCGCCGGGTCCTCCCGGGATCGCGGTCATGCCATTGAGGCGGAAATAGAGAAGGACAGCCTTCTTCAACCATTGGTTGGTATGCCACTTCCCCTCACGCTTCTCGGCCACCCTGAGCGATCCTGTGTCGAGTCCGTCAAGCGCGTGATCGACCGCGTCGCGGACCTCGCCGCGGGTCGCGCTGCTGAAAGTGTCGCGTTCCTCCCAGGCCCGCTCGATCACCGCCTGAACTTCGGCCATGACAATCCTCGATTGTTCTGCCAACGACGGCGGTGAAGCTAGCGCGGCGCGATGGAGAAGCGAATAGCGAAGTGCGAATAGGCAGTAGGCATTAGGCAATAGGCAGTGACCGAGCCTACTGCCCAACGCCGACTGCCTTTTCCCGCAGGAACCCGGCGAGATCGTCGGTCACATGATCGACATGGTCGGCCGCGACGCCGCCCGACTCGGCATTGAGGAGATTGCCGTCGGTGTTGTCGGGGCAGGTGACGAGGACGGTCGTCATGCCGAGCCGGTGCGGAATCGCCAGGTTCCGCGCAATGTCCTCGAACATCGCCGCCCGCCGCGGCTCGATGGCATGGACCGTGACGAACTTCTCATAGGGCTCGAGCTGCGGCTTGGGGATGAAGTCCGAATGGACGATGTCGAAGATCCCGGTGAAATGCGATCCCACCCCGAGCCGCGCCAGCACCTTCTCGGCATGCGCCACCGTCCCGTTGGTGAAGATCAGCTTGCGCCCGGGCAGCGCTTCGAGCGCCCGCGCCAGCGGCTCGTCCGCCGGAATCGGCGAATGGTCGATGTCATGGACATAGTCGAGAAAGGCATCCGGCGGCACGTCATGCTCGAGCATGAGGCCCCTCAGCGTCGTGCCATAGCGATAGAAATAGTCCTTCTGGACGGCCTTTGCCGCGGCACGATCGACACCCAGCAGCTCCGCAATGAAGCTGCCCATGCGCAGGTCGATCTGGTCGAACAACCGGCAGCTCGCCGGATAGAGCGTGTTGTCGAGGTCGAAGATCCAGGTTTCGACCTCGGCAAAGCCGCGCCCCGCCATCAGCGCTTGCCGCTATCCGCATTCGGCGCCGAGCGGGCGATCCGGGTGCCGACGCCATGCGGCGTCAAGAGCTCCATGAGCACGCAATGCGGCACCCGGCCATCGACGATGACGACGCCTTCCACCCCGGCCTCGACCACCTCGACGCAGCTCCTGACCTTCGGGATCATGCCGCCGGTGATGACGCCGCGCTCGATCAGCCGCGGCACCTCGCCAATGCTAAGCTCCTCGATCAGCTGGTTGCCCGCATCGAGCACGCCGGCGACATCGGTGAGGAGCAGCAGCCGCTTGGCCTGCACCGCGGCTGCAATCGCGCCGGCCGCCATATCGGCATTGACATTGTAGGTCGCGCCATCCTCGCCCACCCCGATCGGCGCAATCACCGGAATGGCATCGGAGTGGATGATGGTGCTGAGGATCGATGGATTGACCCGGTCCGGATCGCCGACGAAGCCGAGATCATAGGCGATGTTCTGACCCGTTCTCGGGTCTTCCTTGATGAGCTCGAGCTTCTTGGCGATCAGCAGGTTGCCGTCCTTGCCCGAGATCCCCACCGCCTTGCCGCCGGCGCGATGGATCGACGCCACGATCGCCTTGTTGATCGATCCCGACAGCACCATTTCGACCACGCTCATCGTCTCCTGGTCGGTCACCCTGAGCCCATCGACGAAATCCGACTTGACCCCCATCCGGTCGAGCATCCGCCCGATCTGCGGCCCGCCGCCATGCACCACGATGGGGTTGATGCCGCACAGCTTGAGCTGGACGATGTCATTGGCGAAATGTCGCGACAGCTCCGGATCGACCATGGCGTGGCCGCCATATTTGATGACCACCGTCTGATCGTCATAGAACTGCATGAAGGGCAGCGCCTCGGAGAGGATCCGGGCGATGTCGGCGCGGTCGATGGCGGCTGCCGTCACAGGATTGTCCATGGCGTGGCTTATATAGTGAATGGCGCAGAGCGAACAGTCTCGTGAACGCCTGTCCGGTCAGCTGCGGCTGCCGGCCGGGATCAGCCTTGCGATCGTTGCCCGCAGTTCCGGGATCCCCGTCGATTTCACGCTGGATGTGGCGAGCACTTGCGGGTGAGCGGCCGGCCGCTTGCCGAGCCGCTCCGCGGTCTCGGCCATGACCCGCTCGAGCGCCTCCGGCTTCAGCTTGTCGATCTTGGTGAGCACCGGCTGATAATTGACGGCGGCCTCGTCCAGCAGATCGAAGATCGCCTCGTCCGCCGGCTTGATCCCATGGCGGGCATCGATCAGC
>Ga0075431_100004299_pt1 | contig 13965 bp, 11 predicted proteins | sample RhiMetdeltSRZDD5_FD_75297 | JGI IMG/M metagenome (GOLD analysis project Ga0075431, IMG submission 75297) | Populus rhizosphere microbial communities from Tennessee, USA - Rhizosphere MetaG P. deltoides SRZDD5 | ecosystem: Host-associated > Plants > Roots > Rhizosphere > Soil | place: USA... | reverse complement strand
TTTTTAAGGGGTTTCAAAATCCGTGCAATCAGTGTAATCCGTGGTTGCACTTAGAAAGATTAACCGGTGTCCCAAACCAATACCATCCTAGTCGAAAAATTAACCAAGACTTACCAAGTGCCTGAGCGTGAGGGCGGCTTCCGCGCGGCCGTGCGCAGCTTCTTCCATCGCCGTTACCGCGATGTCCAGGCCGTGCAGCAGGTCAGCTTTGAAATCAAGAGCGGCGAGGTCGTCGGGTTTCTGGGACCGAACGGCGCCGGTAAAACGACCACGCTCAAGATGCTTTCCGGCTTGCTTTATCCGACCCGTGGTCACGCCCAAGTGCTGGGCTTCACTCCCTGGGAGCGCAAAGCCGATTTTCTCCGCGCGATCACGCTCGTGATGGGACAGCGCAACCGTTTGTCTTGGGATGTCCCCGCCGCCGATTCCTTGTTACTCAACCAGGCCATCTACCGCCTCAGTGACGCCGACTATCAACAGACGCTCACGGAACTGAACGAACTGCTTGAACTGGAACCTATCCTGCGCAAGCCGGTGCGTAATCTTTCACTCGGTGAGCGGATGAAGTGCGAGTTGGCGGCTGGCCTGCTCCATCGTCCGCAGGTCTTGTTCCTCGACGAGCCGACGATCGGTCTGGACATCACCGCCCAGGCCCGCATCCGCTCTTTTCTCAAAGAGTACAACCGCCGCACGGGCGCGACCATCCTGCTCACCAGCCACTACATGGCCGATGTCACCGCGCTCTGTGAGCGGATCATCATCATTCACGAAGGGCAGCTTAAATACGACGGCGGTCTGGCCGACCTCTCGCACCGGATCGCGCCGGTTAAGCGCATCGGCCTGGTGCTGCGGGACGGGGTCACGGCCGACCTGAACCGTTACGGTCAGCTTATGCCGAACGAAAATGGAGACGGCAAACAACACTTGCAAGTGCCGGCGGCGGAAGTCGCCGCGATTACCGCCCGGTTGCTCTCGGACTTGCCGGTGCAGGACTTGACGATTGAAGAACCGCCGATTGAGGCCGTGATTGAGCGCGCTTTTCAAGAATGAAGTCGCTGGGTCAATGGATGGAACGAATGAAACAGATGGTGGATTTTCTTTTTTTAAATCTGTTCAATCCGCTCCATCCGTTGACCCCAAAAAGGGAATTTACTTAAATATGCTTCGCATCTACCAACGTCTCTGGCAAGTGAACTGGGCCGAGCAGTGGCAGTATCGGGCCAATCTGCTTATGTATTTAATGTATTGGCTGGTCTCGCCGATTGTCTACCTGGCCGTCTGGACCACCGTCGCGCGCACGCAAGGTAGCGTGAATGGCCTGACGGTTAACGACTTCATGACTTACTACCTGACGCTGCTAATTGTAGATAACCTGACCGCCGACATCACCATCCACCTCCTGGGCTACAAAATCCAGGACGGCACGCTGTCCGGTGAATTACTCAAACCCGTTCACCCCATCCTGACCCAAACGCTGGTAAACAACCTGGCCTTTAAAGCGTTGACCGTCATGGTGTTGATCCCTATCTGGTTGGGTTTGTGTCTGCTCCTCCGGCCGGATTTTGGCGCGGTCACGCTGTCCTCCTTGTTGCTCTCCATCCCGGCCGTGGTGTTGGGCTTTGGCATCAACTTTCTCATGGGCGCGACCCTCACCTGTGTGGCCTTTTGGACCACGCGCGTCTATTCGATTGGCGAGCTCTACTGGGCGATCATTATTCTCTTCTCCGGGCAGTTTGTGCCGCTTGACCTGATGCCGTCTTTCATCCAGCGTCTGGCGCAGTTTCTTCCATTCCAGTTATTTAAATATTTTCCAATTCAACTTATCCTCGGCCGACTTTCAACGCCGGTCATCGTCCACGGTTTTATCATGGATGTCGTCTGGTTCGGCTTAGCGCTGGCGCTCTTCCTAACAGTCTGGCGCGCGGGCCTCAAGCGTTTCTCGGCGGTAGGCGCCTAATGCACACCCTCAAACTCCTCGCTACACTCGTTAAGCTCAACGTCCAGCAGGAACTGGCCTATCGGACGGATGCCCTGATCCATATCCTCCTCAACCTAACGTGGCTCGGCTGGGAACTGCTCAGCCTGAGCATCCTCTTTAGCAACACGGCGACGCTCGGCGGCTGGGGGCCGGGTGAACTCATCGCGCTGCTCGGCGTGTTCCGGCTGATCAATATGCTCATGGCCGCGCTCATCTGGCCGAACACCGAAAGGTTCAACAGCGGCGTGCGGGATGGGACGCTGGATTACACGTTTCTCCAGCCGGTCAACAGCCTGTTCCTCATCAGCTTCTCACGGATCGTCATCTGGCGCGTCTGGGATTTCATTCTGGCGACAATCCTCATCATCGTCGGCCTGCGTTTGAGTGGGGACAGCGCGACGCCGCTGAACGTAGTCAGTTTTCTCTTCCTCGTCGCCTCGGGTGCGGCCATCATCTACAGTTTGTGGATCGTCATGATCGCCTTCACGTTTTGGTTCACCAAGTTCGATAACAACGTCACGATCTTGCAAGCGCTGTTGGAAGCCGGTCGCTACCCCGCCACGGTTTACCCGGTCTGGCTGCGGCTGATCGTCACCTTCGTCGTGCCCATCGCGGTTGCCACCACGGTGCCTTTGCAAGCGTTGCGCGGCGATCTGCAAGCGTGGCAGGTGCTCGGGTTCCTTGGCGTGGGCGCGGCGAGTGTCTTTGTCGCCTCGCGCGTGTGGAAAGCCGGCGTCCGGCGCTATAGCAGCGCGAGTAGTTAAAAATTAAAAGGACGCAGACCTTCGGCGCAGATTTTTTTGACTTTTCTTGATCTGCGTGTATCTGCGTTCATCTGCGTCCCATTAACCCATGCTTGCTAAAGTTTATTCCTGCGCCGTCATTGGACTGCAAGGCGCCATCGTCGAAGTAGAAGTGGACACAGCCAATGGGCTGCCCACCTTCGTCGTCGTCGGCTTGCCGGATGCGGCCGTGCAAGAAGCGCGCGAACGCGTGCAAGCCGCCATTCGCAACGCCGGATTTTATTTTCCTCAGAAGCGCCTCACGGTGAATCTCGCCCCGGCTGCGCTGCGCAAAGAAGGTCCGGCCTACGATCTGCCCATCGCGCTCGGCGTCCTGGTCGCGATGGGACAAGTCATGCCGGAAACGTTCGAGGGGACGTTGGTGATGGGCGAACTTTCGCTGGATGGGAGTGTGCGCCACGTCCGCGGCGTCCTGCCGATGACCGCGCTCGCGCGGGCCGAGGGCTACCGGAAAGTCTTCGTCCCCGTTGACGATGCCCGGGAGGCGGCCTTGATCCCGGACATGGAAGTGATCCCAATCACCAACCTGGCCCAACTCGTCAATCATCTCTCGGGCATTGAACCGATCCCGCCGGTCAGCGTCACACCCGAACTCAACGGCGAAGCGCTCTTCATCCCCACCGACTTCCGCGAGATCAAAGGGCAGGAGCACGTCAAACGCGCGCTCGAAGTTGCGGCGGCTGGGGGGCACAATGTAATTATGACGGGACCGCCAGGGGCCGGCAAAACGCTCCTCGCCCGCGCGCTGCCTTCCATCCTCCCGAACATGACCATTGATGAAGCGCTCGATGTGACGCGCGTGTACTCCGTCGCCGATCAACTCCCGCCCGGCACACCGCTCATTCAACAGCGTCCCTTCCGCAGTCCTCATCATACGATTTCACATGCCGGACTCGTTGGTGGCGGAAATTATCCGCGCCCCGGCGAGATCAGTATGGCGCATCGCGGCGTGCTGTTTCTGGATGAACTGCCCGAGTTCGATGCGCGCACGCTGGAAGTGATGCGCCAGCCGTTGGAAGACAAAGTGGTCACCATCGCGCGGGCGCGCGGCGCGCTGACCTTTCCGGCGAACTTTCAACTCATCGCCGCCATGAACCCGTGTTCGTGTGGCTGGTATGGCGATGCGACGCACGAATGCACGTGCTCCCATTCAAGCGTTACGCGGTATCAAAAGCGCATCAGTGGGCCGCTGCTTGACCGGATTGATATTCACGTGGACGTGCCGCGCCTGGAGTACGATAAGCTTACTGAGCAACGCCTAGGCGAGTCGTCTGAGACGGTGCGGGCCCGCGTGGAGGCGGCGCGCCAAAAGCAGCGCACGCGCTTTGCCGGAACGGATTTAGCGTGCAACGCGGATATGCGCCCCGCCGACGTTCGGACGTATTGCAAATTGGACGAGACGGGGACGTCGCTCCTGCGGACGGCGATGAACCAACTGCAACTCTCGGCGCGAGCGTTTCACCGGGTGCTCAAACTCGCGCGCACCATCGCCGACCTCGCCGATGCCGAATCCATTCAGCCGACCCACATTGCCGAGGCGATTCAGTACCGGCCGCGGCGACAGAATTAGAGTAACCACGGATTACACAGATTGACACAGATTTTTTTAAAACTTTAAAATCCGTGTAATTCGTGTAATCCGTGGTTGCTTTTTATCTGGAGGTTCAATGCCTGATTTCAATTTTCCCCATGTAATCCCCAGCCTGCGCGAATGGCGCGGCGGCCAGGGCGTTTTTAACCTCACGGCGGCGGCGCGGATTGTGATCGGCGACGAGGCACTCGTTGAGGTCGCTGAAGGATTCCAGCAAGACCTGGCGTCTGTCTGGGGCCACAACCTGAAGCTAGCTTCCGGGAAGCCCAACGCCGGAGATGTGTTTCTGACGCTGGCCGCGCCTGCTACGCGTGTTCAATTGGGTGAACAGGGCTATCAACTAGAAATCACGGACTGGGTGACGGTTAGCGCCGGCACGACCACGGGCGTCTTCTACGGCACGCAGACGCTTTTGCAAATGCTTAGGCAAACGGCCTGGCCGTGTGGTGTGGCCCGCGATTATCCGGCTTATCCGGAACGCGGCGTGATGCTGGACACCGGGCGGCGCTATTGGCAAATGGATTATTTGGAACAGACCCTGCGCCGGATGGCGCGACTCAAGCTCAACATTCTTCATTTGCATTTGAGCGACTGGAACGGTTTTCGGATGGTGAGCGACACGTATCCGGGGTTGGCCTCCAAGGAGGCTTACACCAAAGCGGATCTCCGTCGCCTGCAAGACCTCGCCCGGCGCTACCACGTCACGCTCGTGCCGGAGATTGATATGCCGGGTCACTCGAAAGCCATCACCGACTACGCGCCGCACTTGCGTTTCAAGTGTCCCTCGATGGATCGCGGCCGGTGGGCCGGCGGTGAGCAGGGTGGTTGGATGCTGGATATTACCCGCGCGGAAGTGCGGCAGTGGATCAATGGCTTGTTGAACGAATTTGTTCCGCTGTTCGATGGCCCTTATTTTCACCTGGGCGGCGACGAATACGAAATGGACCCGCACAAGTGGGACTGCCCCGAACTGGTGGACGCGATGCGCGCCGGCGGCTATTCCGAGCCGGGCGATGTGTTCATCGAGTGGATCAACGAAACGAACGCGCTGGTCAAATCACACGGCAAGCAGTTGCAAATTTGGAACTGGTGGGAACATGGTGACCAGAAATCCAGCATTGCGCCGGAGAAAGATATTATTATCAACGCCTGGGTCGGCGATGCGAAATGGTTTTTAGAGCGCGGCTATACCGTCATCGCCTCGCCGGAAAAACATTTTTATATTACGCCGGGGTTAACGAATATCTCGGAGGATATGAAAGATTATGGCGTGATGGATCCGGAATGGCTCTATCACCACTGGACGCCGGAGGTCCACCCCAACTTGCTCGGCTATAAAATCTGCGTCTGGGCTGATCGAGTGGAATCCTGGCCGGAGGCGGATTTTGAAGCCTTGCTCGAAAAACCGCGCGCTATTTTGGCAGAGCGGCTGTGGGGCGGTTCGCGAGTGGGAAAGCTGGAGGATTTTTATGCGAGGTGGGGGGAGGTGGCTGAGAGGAATGGCCGAACTGCTTCACCATGAAGATTTAATTGTGCCTCACTGCCATCTGCTACCAGCCATTCGCTATTTGCTATCTCTCAACGACTGCCCGTACGCCTCTCCCATGTGCAAAAGTTGCCGCCGAACCGACGTGGTTGCGCGGGATTGGAGCGCGGCGCTTGGCTCGTAGCCCTGCCAGGGCTTCATCCAGAAATGACCATAATTGAAGATGAGCACCCGGCGCGTTTGGTCAGTGTTGTTATTGAGCGCAGCGTGATAGGTGCGGCCATTGAACAGGTAGGCCGTGCCCGCCGGGTATTCCATCCGCACCGCGCCGGGCATCTGGGCCGGATCATCCACCTTCGGGAATTGAAAATCCATCGGGTAGCGGAACGAGCCGGGGAGCAGGGCGGTGCCACCACCGCGCGGCGGGACATCGCTGAGTAGAAAGAAGACCTTGACCATGAGCGTCGAGCGGGGATGGTAGACACCGGGCAAGCCCACATCCACGTGCCAGTGCGCGTGAGTCTGAACGCTCGGTGGGGTGATGAAATAGTCGTTGTCAATCATCACCACGTCCTCGCCGACGAGTTCGCGCACGACCGGGAAGACTTTGGGATGCTCCATCAAGTCCAGAAACAGGTCATCGTATTCGATGATCGCCTGGACTTGATTTAGTTTTGGCCCCCGGTTGCCCAGGCGAGAAGGATCAGCGCGCCAAAGTGACTCGGCTCGGTCGGCGGCGGCGCGGGCTTGGGCGAGTTCATTCGCGGTGAGCGCCTCGGGGAAGATGAGGTAGCCGTTCGTTTCATAGAATAGGTGTTGTTCGGGACTCATAGCAGGTAGGGATGAAGTTGGGTTGGGCATGGTGAGACCTCCGGAAAAATTATAGCGGGAGGAGAGCGGGTGGCAAGTGGCAGGTAGCAGGTGGAAGGTAACTTGCCACTTGCTACTTTGGTTACAAGAGTGGAGACTTTAAAAGATTGGCGGCGCATCCCTGATTGGGAGCGCCGCCAATTCTTCTTACTTAAACGTGGGGCTAGGTTCAGCGCACGGTTCCGCGCCGGAACAGGTTCACGATCCCCAGAAGGATGATCGCGCCGACCAGCGAGATCAGGAATGACGTAAGGCTGAAGTTGCCCTGATTGATGGTGCTGGCCCCAAACAACAAGCCGGCCAGCAACGCGCCCAGAGCGCCGACGATAATATCCGTCAGGGTGCCCTGTTGCGAGTCGGTATGCATGACAAGGCTGGCCAACCAACCCACGACTGCACCGACAATGAGCCACAGAAGGAAAGTTATCATCTTACACCACCTTTCTTGTGAGTTCAGTTATAGATGCTCGATTGAATGGTCGCTTAAGCAAACCCACAGAACCGGGTGTCAGGCGTGTACCATGGGCCGCGCCCGGTTCTCGGGAACAGGCTGCTTTAGCGAGTGGGAGAAGGCGTCTCCGTTTCGTACTCGCGCATAAAACGCTCAATCTCTTCTTCGGCTTGTTCACGCGAATAGCCATAGCGTTCCTGAAGCACGCCGACGAAGGTTTCAAACTTCCCGTTGATCCGGGTGACATCGTCGTCTGTCAGGTCGCCCCACCACTCGCGGACCTTGCCTTTGGCTTGCTTCCATTTGCCTGCCGCAATGTCTTTGTTCATTTTCTTTGCCTCCTAAAACGGATTCGGTAGTCAGGCTGCCAGATCTTCTGGAACTCAACGCGTCTACAGCATAAAGCCTCTGTAGACCTCGGCACTATCAGCCAAAGGCTAATTTGCATATCCGTTTTTATCCTACAGAGGACGACGGAAGACGGAGGACAAATGACGAAGGACGAAGGTGTGTCCCGTTTGGCGGAGTGACTCTAATATAAAAGCCCTCGGTAGCTCGTTTGGCTACCGAGGGCTTTTTTTTAATTAACTCAAGCGTTTAGGGCGGCTCCGTTCCGTAAACCCGCACGCTGTTTTGATAGACCGGCATCTTTTGCGTAACGCTGTATGCGCTCGTCAAGCCGGTGTATGAGTAATCGTTGGTTCCATCCCATACCGTTTGCCAAGCGGACAAGCGCAGACGCCAATGGACTTCGCAGACACTGTTCGGTGTGAAGGTATTGCCGTAGAGCAAGTCCACATAGTAAGTCTTCTGGGCGGCGTTCCAGACGGTGATGGCGGAGTAGTTCACCGCGCCGCATTGATCCCAAAATTCTTCGGCGACCACATCACTGAAAGTCAGCCCGGCGGTGTAGACCTCGGTCAGGTTCATAAACACCCGCACCTTGAGATTCGCCTGTGAACTGCCACTGTCATTGAACAGCTTCACTTTGTATTGCGTCTCCTGGTTCGTGATCGAACCGATGGCGGCTTCGACGTGGAAGTTCGCTGAACTCGTGGGCGTTGGACCACTCGGTGTGTTGGTGGGTGTATTCGTCGGCGGGAGGGGGGTGTTGGTGGGCGTGTTCGTAGCCGTCGGGCCGACGGGTGTGTTGGTACGTGTCGGCGTGTTGGTCGGCGGCAGCGGTGTGTTCGTCTGCGTCGGCGTATTGGTGGGTAGAGACGTATTGGTCGGTGTGTTGGTCGGGCCGACGGGCGTGTTCGTGCGCGTTGGCGTATTCGTCGGCGGGATGGGGGTATTCGTCACCGTCGGCGTATTCGTCGGCGGCACGGCGGTGTTGGTGGGTGTGTTCGTCGGACAGGAACCGCACGGGGTCGGCGTGGGGCCGCCGCTGTAGATGGCGAGGCCCATGATCATGGGCTGCGCTTGCACCATCAGCAAGTCAACGTTCAACACGCCATCGCTGACGGTGGCGCTGTAGGGGCCATACTTGGCCCAGTTGTTCATTGGCAAGAGCCCCAGCCCGGTAGCGACGACTGAACCCTCGACGCGCAGATTCCAGTTGCGGACATTCGTCGAGTAATTCTCCATCGTCCAGACATAGACCTGGTAGTTGCCGTTGGTGATGGTTTGCGAGAGCAGCAGGTTACCGCTCGAATAGAGCAAGCTGTTGAGCATGCTGGCCGTATCCGGGTCCGTGGCCGGGATGGGCGTTAAGGACTTGGTATCTTGAGCGCCGCCGCTTTGCGTGAGGCCACTCGCTAAAGCGCTGGAATATGACAGCCAGCTATTTCCCTCGATCGTCACCGCATTGCCATTGATGTTGATGCCCTTGACGAAGTTCGTGAAGGGGACAGGCGTTGACGTCTTTGAGGGAGTGGGCGAGATGGTGGAGGTCGGCGTGTTGGAGGGCAGCGGTGTGCTCGTGGGGCAGCCGGGACAAGGCGTGGAGGTCGGTGGAGGCGGCAGGTTCTTCGCCGCCTGGCTGTCCGAGTGCGCGCGGAAGACCGTGAGTTCAGGCGCGCCGTTCATGACGCCAAACTTACTGTCCACCGCATGATCCTGATACCACCAGAAGCCGGTGCCGTCGCCGTTGTAGGTGTTGATGACACTGAAGATTTCGCTCCACCACTGCGAACGGTCGCCGGTGTGGGTATTCCACTCGCCCATGTAGAAGGGCTTGCCGACGATGTTGTGGGATTCTTCGATCCATTGCTGCACGAGCGCTTTGGTCTGGGCAATGCTCAGGTTGGCCCACGACTCGGTGGGGTAGGGGTGGGCGGAGGTCATATCAATGTAAGGCGACTGGCTGATGTAGATGAAGGGATTGCCTTCGTCGCCGCCGAAGCCGAAGCGCGATTCGTGTGCCTCAATCCCGACGCCGACCATGTGATTGGGGTCAATGGATTTGACGTAGGAGGCCATCTCGTCCACCCAGGCGCGCAAGGTGGTGCCGGTCGTATTCTCGTTGGGCGTGGCATCCTGATAGCGTGGCTCGTTCATCAGGTCCCAGGCAAAGATCGTCGGCTCGTCTTTGTATTTGATGCCGCTGTAGTGGTTGACGCGGTTGAGCGCGTAGTTGATGTAGTTCTTGTACGAGGTGCGGCAGCCGGGGCAGATGGTCGCATTGAAGAATCGCCAGCGGCCCGGATGACCGCCGGAGACGCCCTCCCACGCCAGCCGCGTATCAATGCCGCCATACGCTTCCCAGTAATTCTCGAAGACCGGCATCAATTTGACGTTGTGCGCCTTCGCTGACTGAATGATGTAATCGAACTCACTGAATTGTTCGTTGGAGTAGACGCCTTTGGCCGGCTCAAAGCCGTGATAGCTCTCGTGGCTGAACATCCACAGCCGCAGGACCTTCACCTTATCCGCTTGGAGCTTGGCAAAATGGGCGTCAATGCGGGGTTTATCCATCCATTGAGTCTCGATATCGCCATAGCCTCCGCCATAGGTGAAGACATCGTAAGTATTGGCGCCGGCGAAGTAGAAGAGGTTGCCGTCCAGGCAGAAGTGGATGCCGCATCGGTAAGCAAAACCCGGCGGGACGGAAGCCGGGGCCGACGCGGGCGCCGCTTGCGCTCCAATCTGCGCCGAAAGTTGGGTCACTAGAATAGCGACCAACAGTAAGATCAGAATGTGGTGGATGATTTTAGATTGAAGTCTAGCTGGACTGAACATTGGATTTCTCCTTATTTCAATAATTAGTTTCTCCCCTCATCCCGGCCTTCTCCCCGCTGGGGAGAAGGAGTGGCTCCCCTCTCCCGGAGGGAGAGGGGACGGGGGTGAGGGTGAGCGTCGGCGATTAAAGTTTAGGGTGGCTCCGTTCCGTAAACCCGCACGCTGTTTTGATAGACGGGCATCTTTTGTGTGACGCTGTACGCGGCGCTCAAGCCTTGGGCTGAGTAATCGTTGGTGCCATCCCAGACCGTCTGCCAGGCAGATAGGCGCAGACGCCAATGCACTTCGCAGACACTGTTGGGTGTGAAAGTATTACCGTAGAGCAAGTCCACATAGTAAGTCTTCTGAGCCGCGTTCCAGACGGTGGTGGCAGAGTAATTCACTGCGCCACATTGATCCCAAAACTCTTCCGCGACCACATCGCTAAAGGTCAGCCCGGCCGCGTAGACCTCGGTCAGGTTCATAAACACCCGCACCTTTAGATTCGCTTGTGAACTGCCACTGTCATTGAACAGCTTCACTTTGTATTGCGTCTCCTGATTTGTGGTCGAACCGATAGCGGCTTCGACGTGGAAGTTCCCCGAGTTCGTCGGCGTGGGGCCGGCCGTGTTGGTCGGCGGCGGGATCGGGGTGTTGGTGCGCGTGGGTGTGTTCGTCGGTGGGACCGGTGTATTGGTCTTCGTCGGCGTGTTGGTCGGCGGCGCGGCGGTGTTCGTGCGTGTGGGCGTCGGGCTAGGGCCGGCGGTGTTCGTCGGCGGGACCGGCGTGTTGGTGCGGGTCGGTGTGTTGGTGCGGGTCGGTGTGTTGGTCGGTGGAACAGGTGTATTCGTCACCGTTGGTGTGTTGGTCGGCGGCACGGCGGTGTTCGTGGGCGTGTTCGTCGGGCAGGAACCGCAGGGAGTCGGTGTGGGGCCGCCTGCGCCGCCGTAGACCACCTGGCTGATCTGCGGGTTCCAGTTGTTCGCCGCCGTGTTCGGGAATTCGACCTTCACATAGTTCGTCCCGGCCGGTGGATTGAAAGTGTATTCAATGCGAATCCAATCGCCGCCGAGGTTATTGATGATGGGCGTGATCGGCGTGTACGTTGTGTTGTTTGGGGAGGTGTAGAAGACGAAGTTGGACACGGTCTCGAACGGCCAATGGTAGGTGACGGCTTTGAATTGATTCATGCCGGTCAGATTCCAGGTGACGGTCTCGACCGTTTTGGTCGTGCGCATTAGACGCGAGGTGTCGCCGCCGAAGACGGCTGTGTTCGTGTTGTCAAAGCCTAAGTTCGCCGTGTGCGCAAAGGTCTTGCTGAAATCGTTGAGGTTGTCTGTGACGCTCGTGGCCGCGGTCGGGGTGACGGTGGGCGTGTTCGTCTTGGTTGGCGTTGGGCCGGTGGCGGTGAAGGTCGGAGTCGGACAACCGCACGAGGTCGGGGTCGCGGTCGCCGTCGGGGGCCGAGTGATGGTCGGGGCCGGCGTGTTCGGCGGGATGCCGCTCTTGTTCGACATCGCCGAGGCATGGCTGGCGAGCGTAGTGCAGAAAGTGCTCGGGCAGTAGATGGTGTAGCTGTCGTAATCGGGATAGAGCGTGCCATCATCTTGATGCGCGGCTAACATCCAGAACAGGTCGCCATCGCCGCCATTGTTCAAGACCGCGTTCGTCCAAGTTTGATAAACAGTGTTGCGGGTTCCTTGATCGCGCTGGCCGTACTCGCCGAGCATCACCGGCTTGCCGACCGCGTGACCGTCGGCGATGTGGCGCGTGATCCAGGTCGTGCCCCAATCCGAGGTGTGACCCCAGGCGTCCGCATAAAGATGGAAGCCCATGAAGTCCACCGTGCTCACTTGGGTGAAGGCGATAGTGTCCACGCCCGCGCCGCAGTTATCCGTCCAGTCGGGAGCGCTGGGGATGCAGTAGAAGCCTTCATCGCCGACGGCAACCAGGTGATTGGTGTCAATCCCTTGGATGTAGGCCGTCATTTCAGAGACCCAGTTGGTGAGCATCGTCGTATTGCAATTGGAGGAGTAACCATACGTGCCGCTGCCCTGGCAACGCGGCTCGTTGCCGAGTTCCCAGGCCATGATCGCGGGGTCGTTCTTATACGCGACGCCGGTCAACGGATTGACTCGGTTCACCAGATGCGAGATGTAATTCTTGTACCATTGCTTGATCGTCGCGTTGGAATAGAAGTCGTCGTGAAAGCCGCCGCCATGCCAGCGGACGTACTGATCCATCCCACCGAAGTCGCGCCAGTTGTTGGTGAAGGGGATGATAAGGCGTAGATTTAATTGACCCGCCTTCCAAATCACATAATCCAGTTTTTGGATGCCGTTCGGCCCGTCGTTGTAGGCCGGTGCGCTTCCATTCCAATACTGGAAATAGACACCATCCTTGATCCCGGAGCCGTCCACGGAATTAGAGCCGTCCTGGTTGCCGATGTCGAGGAAGCCCCAGACGCGGAGGACTTTGAAGTTGTTGTTGGCGGCGTTGACGAGCAGGTCATCCACCATGTAGTTGGATTTGTAGATGAGGTAGTAGTTGTTCGTGCCGGCGAAGTAATAGGTCGAACCATTCAACATGAAGTTCGTCCCGGAGCGGGTGACGAAGCCGGTGGTGGCCTGAACCGGCGCGGCCGCCGGCCAGAAGCCGGCGAGCGCGGTTAAGAACACAGCGATTAACAGTGCGGTGAAAGTCAGACGAAGCGAACGCGATTGAGATTTCATAACAACTTTCTCCTTAGAAGAATTTTTGTACACGGATTGCACGGATGTCACTGATGGCACGGATTTTTTAAGTCTCCGTGGCATCCGGCTTTTTCAGTGCAATCCGTGTACAGGTTTTTGCTTACGGCTCCACGCCATAGACGCGCACGCTGTTCTGATACGCCGGTAGACGTTGCGTGGTGGCGAACGCTCCGGTCAAGCCTTGATACGAATAATCGTTGGTTCCATCCCAAACCGTTTGCCAGCCGGAGAGGCGCACCCGGAAGTGGACCTCGCAGAAGCTATTGGCCGGGAAGTTGAAGGTTCCCCAACTAACTTCGGCGTAATAAATCCGCTGCGCGTCATTCCAGATTTGCATCGGCGAGTAGGAGACGGCGCAGGTCGTGTGCCCGGAGGTCTCCGCCAGCGTGTTGGTGTAGGTGAAGCCGGCGGCGTAGACTTCGGTGAGATTGACGAACACCCGGACTTTGAGATTGGACTGAACCTGAGCGCTGTCGTTGTACATCCGCAACTGATATTGCGTCTCTTGATTCGAGTTCATGCCGATGGCCGCTTCCACGTGGAAGTTGGGCGAGTTGGTCGGCGCAGTGCCGGGCGTGTTGGTCGGCGGGGCGGGCGTGAAGGTGAACGTGGCCGTGGGCGGCAGAGGTGTATTCGTCCGAGTCGGCGTATTGGTCGGCGGCAATGGTGTATTCGTCCACGTTGGCGTGTTGGTCGGCGGTGCCGGGGTGTTGGTACGTGTGGGCGTGGGGCTAGGGCCGGGCGTGTTGGTCGGTGGCACTGGGGTGTTCGTGCGCGTCGGTGTATTCGTCGGCGGTAGCGGTGTATTTGTCACCGTGGGCGTGTTCGTCGGTGGCAGTGGTGTATTCGTCACGGTGGGCGTATTCGTGGG
>Ga0075431_100004295_pt1 | contig 13972 bp, 11 predicted proteins | sample RhiMetdeltSRZDD5_FD_75297 | JGI IMG/M metagenome (GOLD analysis project Ga0075431, IMG submission 75297) | Populus rhizosphere microbial communities from Tennessee, USA - Rhizosphere MetaG P. deltoides SRZDD5 | ecosystem: Host-associated > Plants > Roots > Rhizosphere > Soil | place: USA... | reverse complement strand
GCGTTCAAAAATGCTTCCTGTGCGGCTGGAAGAACTGAGGGAAGAAGATGGGAGGTCAAGCTATGCCTTCGGCTCGGGTTTCTCGATGTTCAGCAGATGAACACCCGGCAGCAGTTCTTTGGCGTTGGACCTCACGGAGAACTGAAGTTTGACGAGTAACTGCTCAGCTAGCTGGGCACAAAGGTCAATGCGCTTCATGCGTTCGGTCCAATCTGCATTGGGTTCCTCTTGCTGAGAGACACGTACTTCGTTGCGGATGGTTGCTAACGGAGCCGTTAATTCATGGCCAAGGGTGTGCATGATCGTGTGGAGCATCTCCTTCTGCTTCAGAGCAACAGCGGTTTCTTGTTCTCTGAGGCTGCTGAAGCAGCGGTCCACTTTGAGCAATAGTTCTCTCGGGTTAATCGTCTTGGCAACGTAGTCGTAGGCTCCGGTTTGAAACCCCTCGATTTTCATTTCCAATCCTGATGCCCCGGTGATGAGGATGACGGCAATTCCCCGTGTGGACGGGTCGCTCTTGATCTTGCGTAACACTTCCAATCCGGAGACGTCAGGGAGGCTGATGTCCAAGAGAACTAGGTTGGGACGGAACTCAGCAATCTGCTGCAGTGCCGCAGCCCCCGTTTCGCTCATTCGAGCCTCATATCCGGAATGAGACAGGAGGTCAACAAACATCTTGCATACTGAGGCATCGTCGTCCACAAATAGCACTCTTTTGGTACTTAGCATCTGACGCAACCTTGCCTGCCGGTGGCTTTCAGGAAACTTAACGATCTATGCCCACGGGTTCTTTACAATTTTCGGTTTTCTGGAGAATTTTCTGAAGACTAAGGGACCATGAGCAGTTTGCCGGTGGTCAATCGCCCCTCGATCTGTCTATGCGCCTCGGCAACTTCAGAAAGCGGAAACGTTCTTTCGATGCGCAACCTGACTTGGCCGCTGGAGACCCAGCTCAGGACATCTTTGGCGCGCGCGAGCAACTCGTCACGCGTGGCACTATAATGAGCCAGGGAAGGTCTCGTCAGAAACAGGGAGCCCTTTGATGCGAGAATCCCTGGATCAAACGGAGAAACGGGACCACTGGATTGACCGAAGAGGACCAGGGTCCCTCGAGGCGCGAGGCAATCCAAGCTCTTCTCGAACGTCGTCTTTCCAACTGAGTCGTAAACAGCTTGGACTCCCTTCCCGCCGGTCAGTTGCTTCACCCTAGCTTCGAAGTCGGTTTGGGTGTAAAGGATCACGTCATCGGCTCCGGCCTGGCGCGCGAGTTGGGATTTCTCTTCGGTTGACACTGTGCCAATGACCCGGGCTCCGAGCCGCTTGGCCACCTGAACGACTAGCAAACCCACGCCTCCGGCTGCTGCATGCAGGAGTATCGTATCGCCCGGCCTTATGACGTAGCTGCCGTGCGTGAGGTAGTGTGCGGTCATACCCTGGAGCATGACGGCGGCGGCTGACTGAAAATCGATCTCGTCTGGAAGCTTCACGAGCTGCCACGCTGGGACGACGGCATACTCCGCGTAAGAACCAAGCGCCATGGCATATGCGACCCGGTCGCCTGCTTGCACTTCAGTAACTTCTGGGCCCACCGCTTCGACAAGACCGGCGCCCTCCATGCCTGGGGTGAAAGGCAACGGTAACTTGTAAAGGCCGGTGCGGTGGTAGACATCAATAAAGTTGACTCCGACGGCGCGTAGCTTGACCAACGCCTTGCCTGCTCCAGGCTGAGGCAGTTGTATCTCTTCAAACCTAAGAACATCAGGGCCCCCATAAGCCTGAACTCGGATCGTTTTCATTGCGGTCACTTCCTAGGATGTTTTCTGATGAGCCTACCTGTTTGGCAGAACCAGGGTCAACTACGGAGTTTTGCCGCTCCCTTCGCCTTCGAAGATGTGAAAGAATGAGTCAGCGCTCCTCTGGCGGTCGCCACGCAACTGTTTCCCTAACCCCATGACTCGCGACGAATTCCAGCAGCAGCTGAATACTATCAAGGCCCTTCACGATCAGCGCGAAGGTGCCACTCTTATTCTTGGGCGGGTGACTGAGCTCCTTGAAAAAGTGATTCAAGAGTCCTTTGCCGGGGCGTCGCGCCCATTCTCTGCTGAGAGCAGTCAGGTTGCCGTTCTCGCGACAGGGGGATTTGGAAGGCGAGAGTTGCATCCGCACTCCGACGTTGACATTATTGTCGTTTTTGGCAGACCACTTCAGCAAGAAGATGAGGAATTCCTCAGAGCCTTCCTGCATCCGCTATGGGACCTGGGACTGAGCATTGGTCATCACGTATTGCAGCCGGGCCAGTACGATTTCGATTCACGTAACCTGGAGCTCGCCACAGCGCTGCTTGACAGCCGTCTCATTGCGGGAGAGCCACGCTTGTTTTTTCAGTTCAAAGAGGAACAGCTGCCACGAGTCATTTCGCGGCGCCGCAAGGATTTTCTGCGGGCTCTAGTCGCAAGCCACGCCGAGCGTCACAAACGCTTCAACGAGACCATTTACCAGCTAGAACCTGACATCAAAGAAGCTCCCGGCGGACTGCGCGACTTTCAGGTAGCGCGCTGGATTGGCAAGATCCTCTTTGATATCGAGGATTTCGAGGGATTCGTCACCGCGAAGTTAGTGAGTCCGCGAGAGGTTGATCAAATACTGGCGGCTCAGCAGTTCCTGCTTTCGCTGCGCAATGATCTGCATTGCTTGACTGGTCGTAACCGGAATGTGCTGTCTCACGAACTGCAAGCCGAAATTGCTTCCACCCGTGGTTATTGGGACGACGGAACCCGGGGCGTGGAATCACTCATGAAGGACTATTTTCTGCGTGCCAAGCTGATTTATGGGTTTTCTGAGTCGATGATCCGTCATGCTTTTCCGCCCAAGCGCCGGATTGGCCGGTCAATTGAGTCAGCCGTGTGGACGACAACTGTCGTTCGTCGCGGGGCCCTTGAATTTCCTGACGAGCGCCTCCTTAGCCAGCACCCAGCAAACATGCTGAAGTTGTTTTACCGCTCGGCCAAGTACCAGGTTCCAATCAGCCAGAGAGCGCTGGACCAGGTGAAGAAGCATTTGGGACTGATCAATGACGAAGTGCGTGCCTCGGCCGAAGTCAGGGACCTCTTCTTCAAACTACTCCGCCAGCAAAAGGGCATCTATCAAGTCCTGTTCTTGATGCATGAGATTGGCCTGCTAGGCCAGATTTTTCCGGAGTTCGACCGGATCCGATGTCATGTGATTCAGGACTTCTTTCACAAATACACGGTAGATGAGCATTCCCTTTTGACCATCAAGAATCTGGAAGATCTTTATCATGCGAAGAAGCCCCGTGAGCGGCGCTTCGGAGACATCCTCCGATCTCTGGCACGGCCCGAGCTCGTGCTGTTTTCCATGCTCTTCCACGACGTTGGGAAGTCTGACCCGGGCAACCACTGCCGTAACAGTATCCGCGCCGTGAATGCTATCGCCCAGCGCATGCGGTTGGCTGAAGAAGACAGCGAGAAGATTCGCTTCCTCATTCAGAACCATCTCGAGATGTCAATTGCGTTTCAGCGCCGCGATATCACCGACGAGACCGTTGTCAAGCGGTTCGCCGAGTTCATCGGTACTCAAGAAAACTTGAGAATGCTCTGCCTGGTGACCTATGCAGACATCAAAGCCGTGAGTCCGGAAGCCCTGACGCCCTGGAAGGAAGACGTGCTGTGGCAGCTCTACGTGGAGACTGAAGCACAGTTGACCCGGGCTTTTGCCGACGAGCGGTGGGACACGCATCAGGATGTGAGCCTGGCACACGAAGTGGCGCGAGAGCTGGGCAACCCAGAGGAATCGCTCGTCGGCCGCCTGCAAACCTTCCTTGACGGCTTTCCCCGGCGGTATTTGAAATTCACATCGAAGCAAAAGATCGCAGAACATTTCAAGCTCGCAGAAAAGGTGCGAACCCCCGAAGACCTGATGCTGAGACTCAGTCGGAATCGCTCGACCTACGAATTGAGTGTCGTGGCCCTCGATCGTCCTTATCTTTTCGCGAAGTTGACCGGTGTTCTCTCCTACTTTGGGATGAATATCGTGCGTGGGCAAGCCTTCGCTAACCGTCGGGGACTTATCCTCGACATCATTCAATTTGAGGACCGGCTTCAAACCTTCCGGTTGAACAAGAGCGAAATCGAGAACTTCCGCACTACGCTGCAGCGGGTGCTGACCGGCCAGGAGAGTTTGACAGAGTTGCTGCGGAAACGTGAAAGTAGTATTCTCTTCCAGCGGAAAAGCAAGGGTTCCATCGCGACGTTCATCAGTTTCGACGATCACTCCTCGGAAAAATACAGCATCATGGAGATCGTCACGCGCGACCGCTACGGCTTGCTTTCCACCATCGCCAAGGTGATTTCGCAGAGCGACTGTAATATCGATGTGGCCTTGATCTCCACGGAGGGCCATCGAGCCATCGATGTCTTTTACCTGACGCAGAAAGGCAAAAAGCTTTCGCTGGATGCACAAGAGAAATTGTCGTCGCTGATGAAGCAAACGCTGGACCAAGCTGCCGCCTGATTCCGGATGCGCCTCGAGGGCGATTTTCTACAGGCCCTCTTGCCACTGCGGCTCGTGGGAAATTGGATCGACGAGGCTCCTCGTTAGTGATGATGATCATTTCAACCGCTCGACGAAAAGGTGAACCCCATGAAACTGATGAAGTGCATTATCCGGCCTAACAAACTGGAAGAAGTCCGCGAAGCCTTGGAGAAGCTGAACGTGTCCGGCATGACTGTGTCGGAGGTTCGTGGTCACGGGCGGCAAAAGGGTCATAAGGCCATTTATCGTGGCCGAGAGTATAGCGTCACGCTACTACCCAAGATGATGATTGAAATGGTTCTTCCGGATGATCTGGTGGACGAAGTGCTCAAGGTGATCATCGAGACTGCACGAACCGGTGAAATCGGCGACGGGCGCATCTTTGTTCTTCCAGTCGAACAGGGCTACAACATCCGCACCGGCGAAAGAGACATTACCTAATCTCTGAACCGAGCCATCTGCTAATTTTCCCTTCCGATCCTCTCCACCGTATAGTCCGCTCGCTATGCCTGTGCTCCCCTTGAAATCGGGATTGGGAACATTCCTGTCTGTCGGACAAGGGAAACTTAAAGAAAACGATTTCCCTCACCGATACTCCAATTGTTCCTTTGTCAAGGAACGAGCGACAATCGAAGATGATCTTCGACTGTTCACGACAGACGATGAGCGCCTCATCGTTTCAGTGAGTTGAATGTCCACACTAATCTTAGGAGGCACTATGGGGCTTAACTTGCGAAAGCTCACAAACATTGCCCTGTTACTGATGGTAGGAGTCTTCTTCGCGCCGGCTCTCCGCGTGCGCGCAGAGGATCATTTGGTCAGCCCGACGGAGCTGCATGACACGCTCACCAAATCCACAGAGATCAGACACAAGAATCTGGAGAAGGTCCAACAATTCTTCTCCTCCGAACAGGTTCGGAAAACGTTATCTTCCACCAAGATTGACCTGAAGAAGGTCGAAAATACGGTTCACCAGTTGAATGATGAAGAGCTGGCACGCTTGGCCGCTCAAGCCGAAAAGGTACAGGCAGACGTCGCGGCCGGTGCCCTGGATAACCAAGAAATCACCTACATTATCATCGCTCTGGCGACAGCGGTCCTGATCCTGGTTATCGTGGTGGCCTAGCCTTTCGCAAACGGTCCTCTGGTCGAGCCGGGTTCCGAAAGGCATTCGACTCGGCAGAGGCCGACTTGAAGAATGGCGGAATCGCCGTCCACAGCTAGGTTTGGCGCGGTTCGGAGTTCAAGTCGAGAAGGGTTCAGACCGACGCTGCGACTGGCGATCTCACCAACCAGCGAATCACGCTCATAGCCCTAGCAACGGCGTGATAATCCTCATCACCGTGGCGGCCTAGCGCCGCAGAGCGAGCGACGGGCCTCAGATTGGCGGAAGTGGATGGAGTCTAGTATGCCATCTCCCAAGACTTCCGAAGAAACATGCCCATCAGGCGAACGTCTCTCCGATTGATTCTTGCCGCAGCACTCCTTGCAAGCACTGCCCGATGTCTCAAGGCTCAACCAATACCTTTCCTGGATGTTCCGTTCGTCAAACAGGGCAAGAATCTTTGCGGCCCTGCCTGCATCTCCATGATCCTGCAGTACTGGGGCCAGCATGCATCTGGGAAGGCTGCTGGTGTGCCTGAGGGAGCTAACATCCAGGAGATCGCCAAAGCGCTTGACGTTCGGGGCAGTTCGGGAACTCTGGGCAGCCAGATGCAGCGCTATTTTTCGATGCTGGATTACCAGGCATTCTCATTTCAGGGTGAATGGGATGATGTCGCCAATCACCTGGCGAAGGGTCGTCCGTTGATCATAGCTCTGGGTGGCCAGGGGGCCCTTGGCCATTATGTGGTTCTGGTCGGATGGGACCCACAGGAGCAAATCGTCCTGGTCAATGATCCCGCCCGTCGAAAGCTTCTCAAGCTTGACAAGGTCAGTTTCGAAAAGTCTTGGGAACGGACCTCTCGCTGGACGCTGCTGGCGCTACCAGGAAAAAACTTCATGAATGCCTCAAGTGCACCCAATGCCCGGTGACTTTTTCCGGGTCCTGGCTCTTTGCCTGGTGCTGGCTCCTCTCCCAGGTCTTTGCCAGAATCCTGCAGAAAACGGAAAACTGCTCGGATCTGTGAAGGCGTCTTACGCCGCCGCAGACTGGAACGCTGTCGTGCGCGCTATTCCCGAATCAGCCGACTGCTCATCGGAGTTGGACTTTTATCGAGGCATGTCGCTGGCGCGGTTGCAACGTTGGGAAGCTGCGCGAAGGTCCTTCGAACTGGGCAGGAAAAAGGCCCCTCAGGATGCTCGTTTTCTGACCGAACTAGCCGGGGTCTGCTTTAAGCTGCAGGAGTATCGCGATGCCAAGTCTGCGTTGAGGGAAGTATTGAAGCTCAATAAGAATGACGCTTATGCGAACGATTTGCTTGCGACTGTCTACTTGTTGGAAGGGAATCTGGAAGCGGCATTGAAATATTGGAATCTGGTAAACAAACCGGTGATCGAGCAGATCAAAATGGAGCCGCAACCTCAACTCAATCCAGTGACTCTCGACCAAGCTTTCGCGTTCGCTCCAGCCAGCAAGCTAGGGCTGGAGGAGCTTCGAACCACCCGTGCCCGGCTGGAGCAGCTGGAGATCTATCCGCAACATCGTTTCGAGCTGCTGCCACGAATCGATCGGAAGTTTGATATCCTTTTCAGCCCGGCGGAGAAGAATGGCTGGGCTGACACCAAGTGGGAAAAACTCTACGCTCTCTTGCGCGGAGTCCCATCGCTTTCGGTGCGATTCAATGTTTTTAACCTAGGCCGCTCAGCGACTAATTCGGAGTCTCAACTTCGTTTCGACAGTCAAAAACTTCGAGCCTTCAGCCAGTTTTCGGCCCCTTTGCGCGGAAATCCAGCGTGGCGTTACCGCTTGTACTTGGACGCAAGACAGGAAAACTGGGATCTGACGCACAGTTATCAAGGCGCCGGCCCTCTGCTTGGAGACACACGCATACGGAGGCTATTGGCTGGTGCGGAGATTGGCAACCAGATCAACTGGCGGTGGAACTGGAAAAGTCGGGTGGAGGCTTCCTATCGGGATTTTCGAAATCCGCCGGCGGTTTCACCCGACTCGCAAGAGTTGTTCCTGTCTGGAGTGTCGCTTAAGGTGGTGGCGAGCTTGGAGCGAAAGCTGTGGCTCATTCCAGAGAGACGATTCAGCAGTGAAGTTTTTACAAATTTTGAGGTCGGGAAACTGTTTCGGAGTGAAGGCGGCCGGTTTTCGAGATTGCAAGCCGGAATTAAGAGTGAGTGGTTCCCCCGTGCGAAAGGCGACGACTACGTTCTTTCGACGCAGTTCAGAGCTGGAACCCAAGACGGCAAGCTGCCTTTCGACGAGTTATACATTCTAGGACTGGAACGCGACAATGATCTCTGGATGAGAGGCCATATCGCTACCGAGAATCGCAAACGAGGCAGCGGCTTCCTGGGCAGAGAGTATCTGCTGCTCAATTCGGAGTTTGACAAGAGAATCTATCAGCATTCCTACTTCGATTTGCGGCTGGGACCTTCCCTCGATGTCGGGAAGATCTACGACAAGAATGGGGACTTTGGTTCCAATAAGTGGCTTTGGGATGCAGGTATCCTCTTGAAAGCTCGCCTGCGCAACGGCATCACCGTGATCTTTTCCTACGGGAAAGACCTTCGTACCGGACGTAACGAGACCTATCTCTCCTCACGATGACACGGGGCCTACCGCGGGTATTCCATCTCCCACCGGCCTCAACCCACGAAAATTGGCCCAGCGCGATAGACACCGGGCAAAACTTCATGCCGAACGCTTCTGAAGGACCCGGCCTTCTCTCCGGTCTACCTGATAGAGAACCAGTGAGAGGGCAAAAGCGAGCAGACCCAATGTCGCAAACATTAACATGCTGGCAGTGTAACTCTGGGTGTAGACGCGCAACTTGCCGTTGATCCACGGAAAGACCATCAGACCGACATTCTGAATCATGGTCAGCAGGCCAAACGCGGTTCCTACGCGCTCCTTAGCAACGATGAGCGGGATAGACGCCCAGAGCGAGGCAGGTACCATTACGAAGGCTGCGCCCAGAATAACCATTGGGATAGCAGGAGGCAACGTCGTAAAACCAAGCATTAGATGCGCTGGAATCATGAGCAGTGAGCCGAACAACATGAGGCTGACTCTCCTGCCGGCGCGGTCAACGAAGCTGCCTGCAATCGGGGCGAATATCAGCGAAGCAAAGATGATGATCGAAGAAGTGCCCGGCGCTGTCGAAAACATGTTGAGGAAGTTGAAAAAGACGGCGTGGAAGAAACCCAGCCCCTCGCCGGAGGCGCTGGGGAGTCCCCATTTCTGAGCAAAGAAGTCAGTGGACAGCGCTGTGAACGGGAAGATAGCCGAGTAGAAGGCAAGACAAAGAAACGTAACGTACCAGTACGAGACCGGAAAGCGCCGAATGTCGGCCAGCACAATACGTTCGCTGGTGCCGCCATTCCCGAGCCCAAGAACTGATTCACCTTTCCGGTCCAGAACCTTGTAGATCAGATTCGCCAGGACACTCAACGCACAAAAAAGAGCCGCTGCCCACAAGGCGATGGCTGGCCCGTAACGCTCTGCGACCAACGCCTCCGTGTTGAAACTGAAAAGTGTGCCTAGACGGCTGATCGTTATAGATACGCCGAACGCAAGCGCAAGTTCTTTGCCCCTGAACCAGCGAGCCCAGATCGCGTTCTGGGCGGTAATGAGCGATTCCGATCCCGCTCCAAACAGGAAGCGGCCCACATAAGCTACCTCAATGCCAGGCGCCAGCGCCACGAGGCAGGCACCGAGCGTCACGAGAGTCGAAAACGCCAGACTTGCTTTCCGTGTGCCGAAGCGGTCAATGATCATCCCTCCAAACAGGAGAGTCACAATGGCGGCAAGGCTGTAGACCGAGTAAAGTGCTCCAATGGCAGTTTGATCGACGTCCCACCTCTTCATGAGCTGATCAGGGATTGCGCCAACGCTGTCATAGGCGAAGTAGCTGCCGTAGGTGAGCAGGCTGGCGACGAAAAGGACAACGAAACGGAAAGACCGGCCCGTCGGGTCAAATGCTGCAGATTGCCGGCTTCGGGTGTCCGTTATTGCCATGGAGCGTAAGAGGGAATCCAGCGATCAGCAGCGCCCGGAGCTCTACCGCCCGCGGTTTTGGCTGTAGCTGGCCCGAGAGTCATGATTGGTCCAGACTGAGCCAGTGGTCCAGTACGCGACACACTTTGTAGACTGCCGGAATGATTAGCGTCTGTCAGCACGAAGCATCAGTCCTGCTCCTGCGGCTGCGCAAAAGAGGTCGTCCCGCACCAAGCTGCACGCTGGGGCGTGGACGCGCCCCGCCAAATCGGCTATGCTGAGCTGCCTTTGAAGCTCGTTTCGAGGCGCCTTGAGGAGCATGCACCCATTCCTTCCCTTCCGTCTGGCTTTCAATTTCATTGGCAAACTCGTCCGTCATCGCAGTCTGATCAAGAATCTAGTCATCCGTGATCTGAAGGGTCGCTATATCGGTTCTGCTATGGGACTCTTCTGGTCAGTCATTCATCCGCTGGTCTTGCTGGCGAGTTATACCTTTGTGTTCTCCGTCATCATGAGACAACGTCTCGGAAATGAACCCGGGGCAGCCAACTTCGTGATTCATCTCTTCTGCGGCATTCTGCCCTGGCTGGTGTTTCAGGAGACCTTGATTCGATCGAGTAATGTGCTCGTCGAAAACTCCAACTTGATCACTAAGACGCTGTTTCCATCAGAAATTCTGCCGGTGTCAGTTCTCGTGGCCAATCTGGTGAATCATTTCATCGGCCTCGGCATTTTCTTGCTGATTGTCATTCTCTACCTGCAAAAACTGAGCTGGCTGATACTGTTGTTGCCCGTCTATCTGTTTGGGCTATGCCTTTTCGCATTAGGGCTGAGCTGGTTTGTCTCAAGTGTACAAGTCTTTCTACGAGACACCGCCCAAATACTCACCGTCGTGCTCACCTTTTGGTTCTGGCTCACTCCCATTTTCTTTGAAGAGAGCCGTATGCCGCAGGGACTGCGCATCCTGGTGTACGTGAACCCGATGGCAGCAGTCGTTACCGGTTATCGCAGATGTCTATTGAGTTTTGAACTGCCATCTTTGGAAGCACTGCTGATCCTTTACGTGGTCGCTTGTTTTGCCTTTCTGGCTGGCGGTCTGTTTTTTCGTTATACGAAGAAATCGTTTGCAGACGTGCTCTGAAGAGTACCTGGGATGGCCCAGCGAGCCCCAACGAGCGCGCTCTAAGCTACACTGCGCCCCCGCATCTTTCAAGACGAAAGTCGGCCATTACCTTTCTGATGCAAGGCAGCCGCGAAGTGGCCGTGGGACCGTGCGTGTGGTCTGCGACGGCCCGCGATGCTCGACCAGCGTCGCTCTTGTCGCCTTGAAAAGAGTTGACACTGCCTTCAAACGCTTCATATACTCTCCTGGCTGAGGTGCTGTGTCCGCTGGCACCAGTGACGAGCGGGCCAGCGACTCACGTCAGGAGCCGTCTTCATCTGAGCCGCAGCGCCTTCGTTCTCGAACTCTAGCCCTTCATCAAGTTTTGAGAACTTAGAATTCCATCCGGCGACCGTCCTTGTCTCTCGCAGTGAGCAGTCTCATCACTCTGATCAAACTGTGGTGAACACTCGTTAATGGATGCCGTTACTGTTGAGAATGGTTCCAAGAACTATCGCATCTACGCAAAGCCTTCAGATCGTCTTAAGGAGCTGGTTTTCCGCCGGAGAACGTTTCATCAAGACTTCTGGGCTGTAAAGAACGTCAGTTTCCGGGTTGGAAAGGGCAGCACGTTCGGAGTCATCGGCGAGAACGGCTCGGGAAAGAGTACGTTGCTGCAAATGATAGCTGGGACGGTACAGCCGACAGAAGGCAAAATCAGCTTGAATGGCCGCGTGGCAGCTTTGCTGGAACTAGGGGCTGGATTCAACCCGGAGTTTACCGGTAGGGAGAACGTCTTTCTCAATGCGTCCATTCTAGGATTAAGTCAGGAGGAGACAGTTCGCAAGCTTCCAGAGATCGAGCGGTTCGCCGAAATCGGTCGTTTCATCGATCAACCGGTGAAGACGTACTCCAGCGGCATGTACGTCCGGCTGGCATTTGCAGTTTCAATTAACGCAGATCCCGAGATTCTGCTTGTGGATGAGGCGCTCTCGGTAGGAGATGTGTACTTTCAACAGCGCTGCATGCGTAAGATCCGCCAAATGAAACAGGAAGGGAAAACCATCATGTTCGTCTCGCACGACCTGGTCGCTGTTAAGAACCTCTGTGATACAGCTGTTTGGCTCGAGCGTGGAGCGTTAAAGGAAATTGGTGAGCCTGATGACGTCGTGGGCAAATATCTTGCTGCGATGACTCTGCGGCGTGACCCCTATGCGCAGGAATTACCTAAGAACGCAACGGGCGCCACAGCGGCGAACGCCTCTGCGGCGTTGCCAGTGGTGCGATCACTTCCGAATGTCGACCATCGCTGGGGAAACGGACATGCCGAGGTGATTGGCATGCAACTGCTCGATCGCGCCGGAGATCCTTGCAAAAAAGCGGAGCACGGCGACCAGATCACTGTGCGGATCTCCGTCGCATTTCATCAGGATGTCACGCGCCCGCATGTCGGCTTCATGGTACGGAACCGACTGGGTGAAGATATTTCTGGTTTCAATACGTCAGTGGAGGGTCTACAACTGCCACCGGCACGCGCCGGTCAACGTCTCACCGTTGACTTTCAGCTGAAATTGCCATTGCTGGCTCCGGGCAACTATCACTTCTCGCCGGCAGTCGCTGACGGGACCCACGAAGAATACGTCATGTGCGACTGGGTGGAAAACGCCATCAGTCTGGCTCTGACAAAAAAAACGGTCGTGTACGGCTATATGAAGTTCGATTGCCAGGTAGGGTTGAAATACCTCGGGTGAAACACTCCGTGTGTCATCTACCAAGTGTATTTTTGAAAGGGGCGCTTTCGCTTTAACCTGAGGACGATGCCGGCACAATTGAAGGTTGTGGTGCCTCAAGGAGTACGTGGATGGAGTTTACTGGAGAGCGCGTCGTGCCCGGCAAAGTCGAGCCGGATTTGTTCAACGAACATCTCTCCCGGTACCGTTTTGCTCAACCTCTGGTGAAAGGCAGATTGGCTCTGGATTTGGGGTGTGGTACGGGCTACGGAGCTGCGATTCTAGCCGAATCAGCTCGACAGGTTCTTGGTTTGGATATCTCAAAGGAATCAGTGGCCTTTGCCCGTGGGAAGTATGTCGCTCCCAACGTGGAGTTTTTCGTGTCCGATTGCAACCATCTGGCTGTGCGCTCGGGTTCGATCGACACAGTCGTTTGCATGGAAGTGATCGAACATCTACCAGATCAAGAAACGCTCATGGAGGAGGTTTGTCGGGTTCTTCGACCAGAGGGGATTTTGGTGATTTCGACTCCTAACCGCATCTACTACACGGAAGAGCGGAACGAAGTGAATCCGTTCCATGTCAGAGAGTTTGACTTCCCGGAATTCTCGGCCTTTCTGAAGAGTTACTTCGAGTGGGTTGAGATCGCTTTCCAGAATCACGTCTCGTCGATCTTCATTGGGAATACAGACAGTAACAGGGCCATCAGGTGTCAACTGGAGCACTCTGTGGTCGATTCTGAGCGAACTGCCAATTACTTTGTTGCCGTTTGCTCGAAAACCGTGGCTGTTCCCCCAACTTATGCCCCCTTTGTCTATCTGCCAGCTGCTGCCAATTTCCTTCGAGAGAAGGACACCCACATAAAATTGCTGCAAGCACGGGAGCGGGAATTAGTGGAAATGGTTCGGCAACAACAACGAGAGTACGATACTCAGAACCAGTGGTGCCTCGCGCTGAATCGGGAGCTACAGGACACCCAGAAGCATTATCGGGCGCTGGATGAGGAGTTTCGAGAGAGAACGCTTTGGGCCCAGCGCTTGTCAGCCGAGATTTCACAAAAGGATGAACGCATTGCGTCTTTGCAAGCTGAGCTGGAGGAACGGACCGCCCGGGCGTTGCGACTCGGTCTCGAGCACTGGGCCCTGGAACAGGAGCTGCGAGAGAGAATCGTGTGGGCCTCTGCTGAGAACTCGCAAAGAGACGAACGCATCGCGTCCTTAGAGGCTGAGCTGAACGAGCGGACTGCCTGGGCGCTGCGACTAAATGAAGAGCATCGGTCGCTGGGACAACGCATCGTGTCCTTGCAGGCTGAGTTCGACGAACGAACTGCCTGGGCGCTGCGCTTGAATGAAGAGCTGAAACTTAATGTTGAAAAACTCAACACTATTAGGAAGTCGAAGCTGTTCCAGTTAAGCAAGGGGCTGGGTTTGATGTCCAAGGACTAAGTGGGTCGCAGGGAGAGACTTCACAATCTTATTA
>Ga0075431_100004287_pt1 | contig 13979 bp, 6 predicted proteins | sample RhiMetdeltSRZDD5_FD_75297 | JGI IMG/M metagenome (GOLD analysis project Ga0075431, IMG submission 75297) | Populus rhizosphere microbial communities from Tennessee, USA - Rhizosphere MetaG P. deltoides SRZDD5 | ecosystem: Host-associated > Plants > Roots > Rhizosphere > Soil | place: USA... | reverse complement strand
GCGAAGCTTGTACTCCGCCTGGAAGGTGTCGACCGCGCTGTAGCGAGTCGCGCCGGAAATAATCTTGAAGACGACTGAGTTCATTTGCTCGCCGCTGGCTTCGACGAAGCTGCGAATCGCCGCCAGGCGTTCGGCAACCCAAGGACCCGAATAGAGCAAGTCAGCCGCATTGCGGAAGGGCGTGAAGTCGATCTCGATCTTTTCGCCGCCAAGATTTTGCAAGGCGAGGATGGCTCGCTGGTAGAGGCTCTGCGCTTCGTCGTCGCCGAAGAATTCGAGCTGATTTGGGGGCGGCGCGCCGAAGCGGAATTGCCCGCCTAGCCACGGGGCGGCGTCCTCGCTAGTGCGCGGCTCGCGTGAGAACGGGTCCGATGGATCAAAGCCTCGGGCAGCCGACCACACGGCATGAGCATCAAAGCAGTCATGCGCGAAGATCGATACGCAATCCAGCGTGCGGCACGCCGGCACGATTCCGGTCGTGCTCAGCAGTCCGCGCGTCGGCTTCATCCCGACCAGGTTGTTGAACGCGGCGGGTACGCGTCCCGAGCCTGCGGTATCGGTTCCCAGCGAGAACGCCACCAGGTTGCGAGCGACTGCGACGGCCGAGCCCGAGCTGGAACCACCGGAAATATAACGCTCGTCGAATACGCTGGAACAGGCCCCATATGGAGAGCGCGTGCCCACCAGGCCGGTCGCGAACTGGTCCATGTTGGTCTTTCCGATGAGGATGGCTCCGGCGTCGATCAGCCTCTGGACTACAGAAGCTGTTCGCTCCGCTGTATAGGCGAAGGCAGGACATCCTGCCGTGGTCGCCATGCCCTCGACGTCCATGTTGTCCTTTACGGCGAAGGGGACTCCATAGAGAGGTAGCCTGCGGTCGATTTCGCGAGCACCCGCCAGCGCTGACTCGCGTGGCGCCAACGATATCCACGTCGGATTTAGAGGTTGCGCCTCGATACGGTCATAGATCTGCGCCACGACATCACATGGCGTGCGGCCGTTCTCGTACTCTTTGCGCAGCGATGTCAGGTTCATACGCTCACCTCCGGCCGAAGCGATTCCACCGATGACGCCGCCCAGCGTTCCCGCTCGGCATCGAAGGCTGCTTGCTGGCGCTGCTTGAAGGCCGCCGATTCTCCGGCGATTGACGTGAGAAACGCCTCATAATCCGCGAGCCGGAACTCCTGCTGTTCGATCTTCAACGGATACCTGCCGAGGGGAAAGTCTTTTCGGATATCGAGAAGCTCTTCGGCGCTTACCGGATAGAAACGAATCTGATCGAAGAACCGCAGCAACCATGGACTACCCGGCTCGAACTCGGCAGTGGTCTTCCAGCTATTCCACATCTGAAGGGTGCGTCCGACGAACTGATATCCGCCGGGTCCTTCCATACCGTAAACACACAAGTAGGCGCCTCCGATGCCTACTGCGTTTTCGGGCGTCCACGTGCGCGCTGGATTGTACTTGGTGGTCACCAGCCGGTGGCGCGGGTCCAGGGGCGTTGCCACGGGGGCGCCCAGGTAGACGTCGCCGAGACCAAGCACCAGATAATTCGCGGCGAACACGATGCGGTGAACTTCGTCGATGGAGCTCAGGCCATTGATGCGGCGGATGAACTCGATGTTGCTGGGACACCAGGGGGCATCGGGGCGCACCGACTGCGCATATCGCTCGATGGCCAAACGTGTCGCCGGATCGTCCCACGAAAGCGGCAGGTGTACGATCCGTGACGGAACGGTCAAATCGTCGAGATTCGGAATTCGTTTTTCGCAATCATCCAGGGCGTCCAGTAGCGCATCTCGCGACAACCGTCGGCTGTCATAGTGAATGTGAAGCGATCGCACGCCTGGAGTGATATCGATTACTCCGCGCAGCCCGGCGGATCGCAGCTCGCGTTCGAGAGCCTGCACACGAAAACGCAGTTTGAGATCGAGAACATTGGGGCCGTACTCGACCAGGAGGTACTTGTCGCCATCGGCGCGAATCGCTACGCCGGGTTTTGAGCGAAGCACCGGGTCCACGCGATTTGGCTTGGGAAGGCTCGGTAGCTCGCCGCGCAGGCTCGCTATCGCCTGGTCCTGATCTCGCTCCATCTGCTCCGCGTCGGACTGGGAGATCGGAACAAAGCGCACGAAGTCGCCGGGTCTGAGCTGTCCCATCTTCCATCGTTCCGCGTGTACGATCGTGGCTGGGCAGACAAATCCTCCGAGACTGGGACCATCCGGCCCGAGAATCACGGGCATATCGCCGGTGAAATCGACAGTGCCGACGGCGTAGGCGTTGTCATGGATGTTCGATGGATGCAATCCCGCCTCGCCGCCGTCTTTGCGGGCCCACACGGGCTTGGGCCCGATCAGGCGAATCCCGGTGCGATCCGAATTGTAGTGAACCTTCCAGTCTGTGGCGAAGAACGTATCAATATCGTTTGGCGTAAAGAAATCCGGCGCGCCGTGCGGTCCGTAGAGTACGCCTATCTCCCAACGATGGTCGTAGCGAGGAATGAGCGTTTCCGGCAGGGGCTTTGGCTCAGTGTCTGGCGCACTTCGGACATGGAGGACGTCGCCCGCACGCAGGGCGCGTCCGGCGTGACCGCCGAATTTGCCGAGGATGAAAGTGCTGCGGCTTCCGAGGAACTCGGGCACATCGAGGCCGCCTGCGATGGCGAGATAGCCGCGGCTGCCTGTATCGTGCGCGCGTCCGAACTCGAGTAGCGAGCCGGCTGGAACGCGAAAGGCCGTCCACGGCGCAATGGGCTTGCCATCCAGGCGCGCATTGAAATCCGCGCCGGTGATCGCGGCAACCGTGTCGCAAGCGAAGCGGAGGCTCGGCCCTGTGATAATCATTTCGAAGCCGGCAGCATCCTCTGGGTTGTCCACCAGCCGGTTGGCAATGCGAAATGCCAGCGCGTCCATGGGACCTGAAGGCGGCACGCCTGTGTGCCAATAGCCGAGCCGGCCGGGGTAGTCCTGGACCGCGGTCTGCGTTCCGGGAGTGACAACGTCAACGGCCCGCCGTTCATAGCGAAAGCCGGAAAGGAACGACGTAGTGACGCCGCCTTTCGCGAATGACGGATCCGCAGTCACTTGACGCAGATACGCCAGGTTCGTCTCAATGCCGGATATGCGACAAGTATCCAAAGCGCCTTGCAGCTTGGCGAGCGCGACTTCCCGATCCGGCCCGTGCACGATAATTTTCGCCAGCATGGGGTCGTAGTACGGCGTTACTTCAGATCCTGATGCAACCCAGGTCTCGACGCGGGCGGTGGGCCAGAGAACTTCCGTCAGCATTCCAGAACCTTCGGCGTACACGCGCGCTTGGATGGACACGCCGCGCGGCGCGATTGTGTCGCCCGAATGGAATGGGACGTCTCCAGCCGCCAGCCGCACCATCCACTCGACCAGATCGATGCCTGTTACTTCCTCCGTGACGCCATGCTCCACCTGGAGCCGGGTCTTCACTCCGAGAAGGTAGAATCTTCCGGTGGTGTCGTCGCAGATGAACTCGACCGTCCCCGCCGATCGATATTTCACCGCTTGGGCGAGGCGCACAGTAGAGGCAAGTAGTTGCTGACGCACTGAATCCTTCAGTACCGGCGCGGGTGCTTCTTCAACCACCTTCTGGTTGCGACGCTGCACGGAACAATCCCGCTCACCAAGAGCGATTACTCCTCCACGGCCGTCGCCGAAGATCTGCGCCTCGATGTGGCGCGCCCGCGTCAATGCCTTTTCGAGGAACACGGGTCCCAGCCGTGTAAGGGCCTCGAACGACTCGGTGAGTTCGTCGTTCGAATAGCAGAGGCGCATTCCGATCCCGCCTCCGCCGGCGGCGCTCTTTAGCATTACTGGATATTTGATGAGTTGCGCGAGGCGGACCGCTTGTTTGACGCCATCGAGCAAGCTCGTACCAGGAAGCAGCGGCACACCGGTCTGAGCCGCAATGTCTCGCGACATATGCTTGAGACCAAATAGCCGCAACTGTTCCGGAGTTGGGCCGATGAAGCTGATCCCGAGCCCCTCACAGCCTGCAGCGAAGTCGGGGTTTTCGCTCAGGAAACCGTAGCCTGGGTGGATCGCCTCAGCGCCGGTCTTTTGCGCGGCGGCAAGGATGGTGGGAATAGAAAGATAACTTTCGGCCACAACGGCTTCGTCGGCCTGCTCGACGTGCAGCGAACCGCGGTCCGCCTCCGAATATAAGGCTACTGATCGGACGCCCATGCGACGCAGAGTACGGATGATCCGGCAGGCGATCGCTCCCCGGTTAGCGATCAGAATCTTACGAAACATTCCGATCCCAAATGAGCACCTGCACCGGTGTAGGGTTGTACGCGTTACACGGATTGTTGAGTTGCGGGCAATTGCTGATTAGCGCGAGCACGTCCATCTCCGCGCGCAGCTCGACATATTTGCCGGGTTCGGAAATTCCATCCTCGAACGTCAACTTGCCCTCCGGTGTCACGGGAACATTCATGAAGAAGTTGATGTTGCTGGCAATGTCCCGCTTGTCCATCCCGCCGTTCCACGAGAGAACCGCTTTGAGAAAGCTGCTGCGACAGGCGTGCATATGGCGCTTGGCGATGTCGTAGCGAACCATGTTGCTTTCGTTGGCGCAGGCTCCACCCAATGTGTCGTGACGCCCGCAGGTGTCGGCGACGATAGTTAGCAAAACCGACCCTTCCGACGACATCAGACGCGTGCCCGTCGTGAGATAGAGATTCCCCTGGGCCCGGATCGTGTCCTGCGCGCTGTATCGATCCGCGTAGTCGTGAGCGTTGTAGAACAACGTATCGACTGCCTGGTTCCCGTGCAGATCGACAATGCGCAAGATCTCGCCTTTCTGCAGTTCGTGAATCCAAGGCTCGCCGGCCGGGATCTCGGCGCTGTACTTCGCGCGCGATGGCTCAAGCTGACTCGAAATCAGGCTCATAGGAAATATCGCTCCGTCAGAGTGAAGCCTCGCTCGTTCTCGGGACGCGATAAGCGGCAAGGATCGTCAAGGCCAGGCGCTGGAACGCGCCGTATGGCCAACCGCACCGCTTTTGGAGCATACGCGCCGGCAGGATCGAGCGGATGCTGACACGTATTCAGAATCGTCAACACATTCATCTCGGCGCGCAACTCCACATAGGAACCGGCGCTCGAGTTGCCCTCGTGGAAAGACATGGCGCCGTCGTCTCGCACATCCACGCGACTGAAAAAATTCACGTTCGCGGTAAGATCACGCGCCGTCAGGCCCCATTTCCCGAGCTCGACCAGGAAGCTGTCGTGAGCGTTTTTGTGGGAGCCGTTGCGATGCTCCTGGTAGCGCGCTTCGCCGTACTTGGCCTGGATCAGCTCGGAATTCGACGCGCCGCCAATGGGATCGTGCCATCCGACCGAATCGTCAATGATAGAGAAGAGAATCCGTCCCATATCGGAGTACAGAACGTTGCCCTTGGTCAAACGCGCGATATGCTGCGCCTTGAGCGTGTCCGGCATGTTGTACCGCTCCGCGGGACACTCGAAGTTGTAGAAAATGGCGCCGACATTGGCGCCGCCGTCCAGATCAATGATGCGAAGCGCCGTGCCACGCTTGAGCACGTGCGACCAGGTCGCGCCGGGCTGGATCTTCTCCTCCCATAAAGCGGTAGTCTCCGCCATGAACAACACTCCTAACTTGTTATTGAAATTTAATCGAGCGAAGGGATTAGCGGATGGAAGGAGGACCGCAGCAGACGTCCATCGCGGTCAGGCGGAGGAACACGTGCAGTGCGATTCGCGCATGAGTATTCTCCACACCGCACCGAGAGATCATACCGTCAGTATGTTCCCAAACCCGGCCGGGCTCAAGACAAAAGATTCGATGACGCCCATAAGAGAATCTTGCTCGGGCTAATCAGGCGGCCGCTCTCTTTAGAACTTCTTCGAGGCGCCGGGCCACGATATTCTCCTCATCGGGCTGCAGCATCCACACGCCGACGACAATGGTGTTCTCGTCGGTAGGCAGGCCGGCGCCGGGCTTGCTGCCGGTTCCAGGATGCAGCTCGATGCTGGGATTCCCGCGCCGCAGTTCCGCGGCGACCTCGCGCGGCGTCACCTTGACTCGGCTCCGGTCATAGCGAATCAGCAGGTGGGGGATGGCATTGGCGGCGACGCTCGGAATCACAATTTTAGATTCCAGGGTCGGAATGTTCTTCAAGCGAGCGGCAATCCGATCGGCACGGCGCCGGAATTCCGATTCCAAACCCGCGTCAGACTGCGAGAGAAACCAATCCACGGCCGCTACCATTCCGACGATCTGTTCTTTGGCGACCTTCATGCCGCGTCCAATCGTATCACCGGCGGGATTGTTGTTCCGGGTCGCCGCGCTGATCAGATCCTTCTTACCAAGCAGCAGGCCGGCATTCTGAGGGCCTCGCATACCCTTACCGCCGGAGAATGCTACCAGATCGAATCCCATCTGCGTGTAGTTCCATAGATTGGAAATCGGCGGGACATCGGCGGCGGCGTCGTTCAGGCACGGGACTCCATGCGCATGGGCTATGCGCAGCCAGTCTTCTCTGCCGATTTGACCGCCCTCGGCGGCATTGAAGAAATGCGCCATGACTGTTCGCTCGTTGAAGGCTGCCTCATACTCCTGCATCGTTTCAACCTGAACGAAGCGGGTACCGCAGTTGCGGATCGCATGGTCGTAACCGGAACGGTGCGCCTTCTGGATGATGACTTCGTTCTTCAGGCTGCCGATGTCTGTAGGGATATCACGGATGGAATCCCTGTTCCCCTTTGTCATGCATGCGGCGGTTGCAAGGGTCAGAGCGGAAGCGGCTCCGGCGGTCACCATCGCCGCCTCGCAACGAAGCTTGCCCGCGAGGTAGACTCCGGCCGCTGTTTGCAATTCTTCCAGACGCACCGGATTTTTTGCGGCGCGCGCCACAGCCTCCTGGACGGAGGGCGGCATGATCGAGGCGGTCAAGGCGGTATAGGTTCCCGCGGCGTTGATGATCTTGGTGACGCCGAGTTTCGCGTAGTAGTCTTGACCATCGGATGTGGGAGCGGCCTTCAGCGGCCGACTTCCGAGGCTGGCTGCGGCGAGAACGCCATTGGCCCAACCGAAGAATTTTCTTCGGGTGTCTAGAATGTCCATGGCGACTACTTTATCGCAAGATCGAGGGCTCTGGCGAAGTCAATGAATGCCAAAAACGACAGGCCTCCCGGCCACAGCTGTCATTCGCGTGTTGCGGCCATTTTTAGCAGCCTGCTAACCTAACGTTCGCCGAGCCGCTGAAGCGCTCCCGCTGCTAGGCGGGCTACCTCCGCATCGCTGCTTTTGGCCGCTTCCCGCAACTGTTGCACCGCCCCCTGTCTGTCTCCCTGCGCCGCCAGAACGGAGGCGAGATCGAGCCGCACTCGCGCGAAATTCGGGCGCAGCCGGACCGCTTCGCTGTACGCCGTCGCCGCTTCGGACAGGCGCTGCTTTCCCGCGAAAAGACGGCCTAACAGCACATGCGCCTCGGCCAGGTTGGGGTCGGCTCGCAGGGCTGCTTCCGCGGATTCCTGTGCGCGCTCGAACTGGTTGGCGCTGGCCAAAGTCAACGCGTAGTCGTAGAGATACGGCGCGAAGTTGGGCCGGTGGCGAATTGCTTTTTCAAAATTGTAGAGGGCCTCGGGATACTGCTGCTTCTCGGCCAGGACGCGACCGGCCAGATCCCAGGCGGCCGCATCGTACGGGTCGATGCGCAGAGCTTCGCGCAACGCGGCTTCGGCGCGATCCGGCTGCCAGGCGCCGGCTAGAATTCCGGCCAGCGTTGTGTAGACTCCCGGCAGGTCAGGATCCAGCGCGATCGCCTTCTGGATTTTTTCCGGATCGGACGATAGGACGCCGGATTGATACCAGGATCGGGCGTCAGAAGGGGCAATTTGAATCGCCTTTTGGAGCACGTCGGCGCTTCGGGCAATCTGCCCAGAGGCTCTCAAGGCTTTCGCCAGCGACTGCAAGGCCGGGCCCGATTGCGGTCGCAGCCGGACTGCCTGCTCGAAGGCGGCGATGGCCTTGGCCGGATCTCCCGCGGAAAGCCAGGCGTCACCGAGCTGCATGTGCCAGGCGGGCTCGCGTGGTTGTTGCAGGGCTACCAGCTGCGCAAATTCGGCGACGCCCGTGCCTAGGTTGTTCCTCATCGCCACTTGAGCTAGTGCGCCGTACAAAGCGTCGGTTCGTGGAAGTGTCGACGGGTAATACGGAACCACCTCGCCTCGGTACTCCTCGGCCTCGGTCGGATGGCGTTCGGTAAGCTCGGCCAGCAGGTCGCGCGACGGTGGCCGCCGCTGAATCAGGTGGTCCGTCATGACGACGTGGACCACGTCGTCGGTGCGGCGCTTTGGCATGTGACAGGCGACGCAGTCGGTCGCGCTAGTATGTGCGCTCTTGGACACCATCGTGGTGAAAGCAGCGCCGTGACACTGGCGGCAAGCCTTCGCGTAATCCTCTCCGCGCGGATTCCGATGGGCAGAGTGGCAAGTATCGCAAGTTAGAGCGCCCTTGCTCTCGAGAAAACAACGCGATTGCCGAAGCCTATATGCGCCGCCGCCGACGATCTCGAACTTGTCGTCGTGTGGTCCTCCGCGCGCATGATCGAAAGCCAGTAAGAAAGCCTCAAGCGGCTCGCCGGGCGTGAACGAGAACGGCCCGCGATTGAACCGTCGCACCAGGGCAGGAATCGCAGTGCTGGCCGGCTCCAGGTGGCATTGCATACAGAGATCCATCCGCAGCTTCGGACTCAGCCGGGCGGGATTCACAATGCTGGCGCGAATGTTTTCTCGATTGACGCCCGCTGTTTGCGCCGTGCGAATGTGAGTGGCGCCAGGGCCATGACAGCGCTGGCAGTCGATGCCCTCAGGGAGGTCGCCGCTAAAGACGGGCTCGCTGCCCGGAGCATCGTGCCCGGCTGGAATCCGTGGATATCCGTTATGGCAGAAGATGCATTCGTAGGAGACCAGCCGGCGAGTCGCGGGATGCCTGGAATCGAACCCGGGGCTCATGCCCCAAAAGCCGCCCTTTTCCGAATACCAGCCGAGGGGCAGCTCGATGAGTGTTCCGCGAGGCGTGCGACTGAAATAGGAGCGGGCATGGTTGCCCGATCCAATCACGTAGTCGATCTTCGACTCCTCGACGTTGGTTTCTTTCCCGTTGAAACCGATCCGCCAGCGGCGCTGGTAGTAGGCGCCGTCACGAACGGTCATCGAATAATGTGTATCCGATAAGGCGTGGTAAAAGTTATTGTTTCTTGTGTAGTCTTCGACGGTGTTAGCGGGCGCCGGACGGAAGAAAGATCGGCCCATTCCGGTTTGAAGATGGTCCTTAGCAATCTGGCTATGGCAACCGGCGCAGGTGTTGGATTGAGCAGTGATCAGGACCGGTAACAGCAGGCACAGCGAAATCACGAGGGGAACGGCCACGAGGGAAGTATACCGAGGTTGGGTAGTGACGGGCCGACAGACTGTGTCTGCCGGCCCGGTGGGTGCAAACGTCTAGAAGTTGAGTCGCAACGCGAACCGGAAGAATCTCTGGTCAATCGTTCGGCCCAGCGGATTCGCCTGTGTGATCGTACCGAATTCGTTCGCATTCGATGCGTCGTTCCCCGCGGTGCCAACCCCTGGGTTTGCGAAGTGGGGGGTGTTGCTAAGGTTGAGAGCCTCAGCCCGGATCTGAAGCTTCCACTTCTCGGTAATGGCGAGAGTGCGATCGATACTCATATCGACGTTATCGCTCCCCGGTCCGCGAAGTTGATTGAAGCCCGAGGTTCCGAAGCGAGCGCCGGTTACCGGCCTATACGCCGTGATATCGAAGTAAGGATCGCCCGGCCTGCCTCTGCCGGTGATCGCGACCTCCGGCTTTACCTGGTCCGCGATTTGTGTATTGCCGGGGCAATTGCACGAATTTCCATTGGCGACCACGTTGAACGGAGACCCGGACCAATGGTTGAAAATCCCGGCTACGGTCCATCCACTGAGGATCGCGGACGCCACGGCTTGTTGCGCGAACCGCTTGCCCTTACCGAATGGCAGCTGATACGAGCTGCTGATGATGATATGGTGCGTGCGGTCGCTGTTCGTCTTGACCCGGTTCAAAGATCGATACTCGGGGATCAGAATCGAGGTGAGCAGCCCAATGTCCTTTGAATACGTGTAGGCGCTTTGGAACGCGAGCCCGTTCGAGAGGCGCTTGTTGAGTGTGGTCTGGAGCGAATGGTAGATTCCCGAGCCAAAGGGCTCGAGCACCGAAGCGGTACCAGTGATCCCGAACCTGGACAAGGTCTGGCTCGCGCTGCCGCCGCCAAGCAGGCCGTAGTTAATATTCAAGGAAGTCTGAAGCTTAACAGAATGGCTCCCGACGTAGCCCGCTTGCCCGACCAGTCCCCAGGGGAGCTCTTTTTGAAGGGTGAAGTTGTAAGTCTGGACGTAGCCTCGGTTATAATCCTTCCGAGCATTCAGGGCCGACAGATTGCCCGTTCCCCGCGGAATGAAGTAGGAGCCGTTATTTCCCACTGGATCGGGAACGAGGGGAATGCCCGTGCTCAGACTCCCAATCGGTGTGAACGCGTTAGGTCCTGCCACATCGAGTTGCGCCTCACCCGGGAAGGCTTGCATCTGGCCTCGGCCCATATTGACCGGGTCGTAAGACAACGAGTAACCGGCGCGGATCACGAACGTCGGCTTCACGCGATAGGCAATACCGATGTTCGGAGCAAACAACTTATTCGAAACCTGGATGCCGCAGCTGGAGGAATTCGCGCCCTCGCCGCACACCTGGACGATGTTGTTGAGAGGCTCATAGAAGTAGATGCCGGAATCTTTTCTGGTAGGAACAGGGTACTTTTCCCAGCGCACGCCGTAGTTCAGAGTAAGCTTTCGGCTCACCTGCCACTGATCGCGCGCGTAGATGGCGAACTGCCAGGAGTTCATGGTCAGATACGGCTGCAAAAGCTGTTTCCAGTTGTAATGCCGCTGCTGGAGCCCCAACAGGAAGTCGCCCACCCGATTGTAGGCGTTCGCTCCAGGACCTCCATTCAGCGAGGTGGCGCCTCCGTTAAATATGAATCGGTTCTCTCTGAGCTCGATGTGTTTCGGAACCGTGCGGCTCAGATCGAAACCGAACCGGATGCTGTGCGCCCCCTTAGTTTTACTGGCGTTAGCCGTGTACTCATACTGCGGCTGGATGTATTCCAGCGCCGGATACGACATCCCCATCGTGACGAAACCACCGCCGAGCTCGAAATTCGGCACGCCACCGGACCACGGGAGAGGCCCCTGGTTTGTGCCGGGAATTCCAAGCACTTCGAGTCCATACCGCTCATCGGCCTTATTCGGGAAGAGCAACTGGTGGGCGCTTGTCTTGCCCCAGGTGGCGTCGATTACGAGGGTCGGGCTCGCCACGTAGGTTCCCTGGCCGGAGATAGATAAGCCGGCCCCGTGCTGCAGGTAATTGGCAGCGCCGGTATTCGGAAATCCGCCATTGCTGCCCAGGACTTCACCGTAAATCGGTGTCTGGAAGTTGTAATACGGCTGATAGCCGTAGCGGGCCGACAGCCTCAGCTTGGAGGTGGCATTGTAATCGACTTTGGAGTCGATCTTGTGCAGACGATACACTTTCTTGCGGTTCAAGTAGTAGTTGCTGGTTACTCCCGCAATGTTCGTGGCGGGGATGTGCGGAATAATCCTTTTGACAACCGGGTCGATCCGGCTTTGGGGAATAAGGTTGTTCGCAAACGGAGTCCTGTTTCGGCCATCGGTGGGGTCCCCGGTGCGGGGGTCATAAATAGGGCTGGGAGACCCGCTCAGATCGCCCGAGAGCTCTCGCGCGGCGGGAATGGAGAGTACTCCGGAATCCGCGTCGTGCAAAAAATCTCCTTCGTAACTGCCGAAGTAAAACAGCTTGTTTTTGATCACGGGGCCGCCCAAAGAGCCGCCTAGATTGTTCCATACCAGTGGCGGAGCCTTGGACACGCCGCTGGCGTTCCCAAAGAAATTGTTGGCCTCGGTCGCCGCGTTGGCGTGGTACCAAAAGAGCCGGCCATGCATTTCGTTGGTCCCGCCCCTAAGCTGGAGGTTGACAGAGGCGCCGCCAGCGAGACCCTGCTCGGCGTCACTGGCGTTGGTCGCGACGTTCACGGTTTCAATCGCTTCAATTGACGGCACGTAGGACTGGGCGCTGGTGCTCCAGAAATTCATCGCGTTGACGCCCTCGATCCGGACGGCGACGGTACTAGTTCCCGTGCCATTGAAATTGAAGGTCATCGACTTGAACGGATTGTTGGTGCCGCCGGTGAGCTGCCCGGCTGGCGGCGTTGTGCCGGGAACCAGAGCTAGCAACCCTGACCAGGTCCTGTTCGGCTGTGGAAGTTCTAACAATTCCCGCGTCGTCACCTCGGCGTGGATGTCCGCGCGATCGGTCTGAAGCGCGGCGGCTGTGGCGGCGACCTCAATCCTTTCCGTCACGGCTCCGACCTGGAGCTGCGCGTCGACGCGAACCACGTTATTCGGATTCACCAGGATGTTCGGCGCGGCAAAGGCGCGAAAGCCCTCTTTGGTGATTTCAACCGTGTAGGTGCCGGGTGTCACCGTGGCGATCGTGTAGCCGCCAGCCTCGTTCGACTCGATGCTTCGAGAGTCGTTGGTCAAAATGTGAGTGATCTTGATCGTCGCGGCCGGTATTGCCGAGCCGCTTGCGTCGGTGACGTTGCCAACCACAGAGCCAAACGCGATCTGCGCGTTGGCCGATTGACTGGACAGCATGAGAAGACAAATGAGGGTCAACAGCCCAAAAAACGAGAAGCGCCCGTTGAAGTTCGACATAGAATCTCCTTCACCAAATCTTGCGAGACTGCGAGCCGTTCCGGGAGAACGGCGTCCAATGGGATCCGTATTGGGTTCCCCGACCGTCAAGCATTATACATTGAAAACCTTCTTTGGGAGCCCCTTTTTAACGTTAAATTTCCGTTCCGCCGGGGGCCTGCAAAACTCGAGGAACTACGGCAGAGCGAACGTCATTATGTTGCTACCGGCGGCAACCGCAACATACTGCTTGCCGCGGAACTTATAGCTCACGGCGCCCGCTGAAATCGGTGAGCCGGTCTGGAATTTCCAGAGGACTTTGCCGGTCTTCGCATCGAAAGCGATGAAGTAGCCGTCCCGGTCGCCAATAAACAGGAGACCGCCGCCTGTACTGAGGAATCCACCGGAAGGCGGCCGGGCGGTTTCGACGCGCCACTTCGTCTCTCCCGTTGCGGGATCCACCGCATTGATCGATCCGGTGGCGGGCTCCTCTGGGACACCACGGGGGTTGCTCAACTGATACCACTGGCCTTCCTTATACTCGGCGTCGTGCCGATAGAAGATCTGGCAGCCGTCTTCGGAGCTGAAGTAGTAAAGTCCCGTCTGCGGACTGAACGTCGTCGGCCACCAGTTGTGGCCGCCGGGCAGACCGGGACAGGCTAGATTCCCCTCCTTCTTCGGCTCCTTGTTTGGAACCATAATCGGACGGCCGTTCGCATCCATCCCGGTCATCCAGTCCACCTTCGTGTAAGGCTTGGCGACGAGCAGCTTTCCATTCGTCCGGTCTAGCGCATAGAACAGGCCATTGCGATTCGCCTGGATGACGGCCTTCACCGTCTTCCCACCGATCTTGACATCGACCAGCGGCAGGTCCTCGGTCGCATCGTAGTCATGCACATCGTGCGGCGTGAATTGATAGTGCCACTTCAGCTTGCCCGTATTCGGATCGAGCGCGACCAGGCTGCAGGTATAGAGATTATCGCCCTCACGCACATCGCCGACCATATCGGGACCCGGATTTCCGGTGCCCCAGAAGATCGTGTCGGTCTCCGGATCGTAGGAGCCGGTGACCCAGGCCGATCCGCCGCCGCGCTTCCAGGAGTCGCCGCTCCAGGTTGCCATTCCCTTCGGATCTTCCGGACCAGCGGTCGTATGGAAGCGCCAGAGCCGCTCACC
>Ga0075431_100004282_pt1 | contig 13984 bp, 12 predicted proteins | sample RhiMetdeltSRZDD5_FD_75297 | JGI IMG/M metagenome (GOLD analysis project Ga0075431, IMG submission 75297) | Populus rhizosphere microbial communities from Tennessee, USA - Rhizosphere MetaG P. deltoides SRZDD5 | ecosystem: Host-associated > Plants > Roots > Rhizosphere > Soil | place: USA... | reverse complement strand
GCCAAGTGCGAAACTTTGAACTCCGTCGTGCCGAACTGAACGTATTCCATGATTCCTCCGTACGCGCCACAGTTATCCCAGTTGGAATGAGCGTGTCAAACCAGACAGACGGGCCTTCTTGACGGACCGTAAACAAATTGTTTACGATTGCTCAGTGATTGGTTCTTTTCGTTGCGCTGATACGGCACGGATATTTAGGCGTGAGTTTGTTCGAAAATTTCCCCGCGAAATTCAGCAACGAGCGTTCACGAAACTCCTCGCCATCGACGCAGCGGTTAAGTTGAGCGATTTGCGTTTGCCGCCGTCTAATCGGCTGGAGGCTTTGAAGGGATATCGCAAAGGTCAACATAGTATCCGCATCAATGATCAATGGCGGATCTGCTTCATCTGGCGGGATAATAACGCCGAACAAGTAGAAATTGTGGATTATCACTAAGGAGTGGGTATGGCTAAGAGACGACTTAAACCCGTTCATCCGGGAGAATATCTGAAAGAATTGTTGGACGAATTAGAACTGTCTCAGTACCGGTTCGCGCGCGAGATTGGCGTACCCGCTATGCGTATTAGCCATCTCGTCAACGGCGCACGTCCGATTACAGCAGAACTAGCGCTTCGTTTTGGTCGCTATTTTGGTCAAGATCCCAGATATTGGGTAAATCTGCAGAGTCGCTACGACATGGATGTGGCTGAGGAACGGCTTGGCAAACGTGTGGCTCGCGAAGTTCGACCGTTTAAGGCCGTCGCATAAAGAGATACCGGAGTCTACGCATTGTTTTGCTGGATAACCGATAGGTCTTGACGCCAAGCCAAGTAGGTCGGTGGGGTCAGATTCAGGCAAGATCTGTATCCGATTTTTTCTCGATTGCATACCGCACGTTGACTTTGTCAAAATTCTCGCGCTGTCGGCATCACTTCCTCGGCAAACAACCGCATCGACTGCAAAACCTTCCCTTGTGGCAGACTGCCGGACGCGATGTTGAGCATGAGTTGTTCGGGATGAATCGCGTTCACGTAGAACTTGATCTTCTCGATGCAATCCTCCGGCGTGCCCCAGACGGCCATGATGTTCGGCCCTTCAGTCTCGACGGCGCGGCGCGCTTTGTCCGGCGTGCAGAGTTTTTCAAAGGCTTCCCGCGAAGTGCTCTTGGTCGCGTAGGTTTCCACCTGCCCGCTCAGCGTTGGCCGGCTTTGTCTGCCGCGCAGAAAGACCTCGGCCTGGCTGGACAGCGCGAGAGCGCCGTTCACGATCGCTTCCTCGCGGCAACGCGCGACATGGAGATGAATGCCGAGCACGACGTCGCTCCCACGCCCCGCGGGCAAATGCTTCCGGTAAGTCTCGGTCAAGCCGCGCACCAGTTCGAAGGGAATGCCAAGGTATCCCGGTTGAACTAGACCTTGGCCGATATTGCCGGCGAAGCTGGCGCTGTCCGGCGTCGTTGCCGCCGCCGTGTAAATCGGCGGATGGGGTTGCTGCACCGGCGGCGGGCTGAGTGTGAAGTCGCGTATCTGCCAGAACTTGCCGTCGAGCTTTTCAATGTAATCGCCTTTGAAAATCTCGACGAGCATGCGAATGCCTTCTTCAAAGCGCGCCGTGCTCTCAGCCGGACTCACGTTCATCCGGTTGATCACCCAAGGATGGCCGCGGCCGATGCCGACCATGATCCTGCCATGGGTAAGCAAATCCGCGGCGGCGATTTGGCTCGCCAGCATCGCCGGATGGTGGATGGGCATGCTGATGATGCCGGTGAGAAAGTGAATCCGCCGCGCCTGCTGCGCCGCGGCAACATAAAGTCCCAAAGGAAACGGCGAACAGGAAAACAAATCCTTGCCGTAACTCTCGGTGATTGAGAAAAAATCGTAGCCCAGCTCATCGGCGACGGCGATCTGCTCCAGCACATCGGCGTAGGTCTGATGCTCCGACTTACCGGGATAAGAAAATTCGGTGAATAATCCAACCTTCATCTGATTTGACGTCACGTTGAACCTTGAACCGTTGAACTTTTGAACACGTTCTTACGTCCCAATGACCATCGTCGTGCCAACGCTGTTGGGAACGAACGCGGTCGGAAATTGCTGCGCGATCAGATGCGTCGCTTTCCAGCCGGTGCAGTGCTGCGGCACAATCACACTTGGATTGAATTCCTTGAGCGCTTGAATCGTCGGCGTAATGATCGGCTCGAAAGTCGGACCGGTGAGATGGAAGCCGCCGATGACCGCGTGAACCTGATCCACGCCGGTGAGGTCGCGGGCGCATTTCAACGTATTCACCACCCCGGCGTGGCCGCAGCCGGTTAGCACGACAAGCCCCTTGTTCTTGACGTTGAGAACGATCGCCTGATCGTCGTGAATCCACGGGTCGGGCTGCCACTTGCCGTCGATCCAGGCAACCTGCGCCGGGCTGCCTTTTTCGAACGGCGTCGTGCGCGGGATTTGCCCGGTCACCAGCGCGCGACCGCCGATGACCATAGTCGGCCCGCGCTCTTCGATGATTTCGACGTCTTCCGCTTCGAGGTCGCGCTTGCTGGGCGGAATATGCTCGGACTCATGGCCGTCGGGCTGAACGTTTTTGCGCATGAGATAGGCGTCGGGATGGAGAACGATCGGAACTCTCGGCCGGCCGAAGCGTTTGATGAAGCCGATCAAGCCGCGCGTGTGGTCCGTGTGGCCGTGACTCAAAACCACGGCGCGCAGGTCGTTGCCCTTGATTTCGAGAACGTCCATGTTGTGCAGCACGCCGTCGATGGTCACCCCGGTGTCGAAAAGGAATGAATCCTTGCTGCCGCCCTCGTAAGTGCTCACCAGCATCGACACGCCGTGCTCGGCGCGGAGTTGCGGCTTGGAGAGCGCATCCCGTTCGCGCTTGAGCCGCTTTGCCACCAAAGTGGTGCCCATCAGCACGTCGATGGAATTATCCATGACACTGAGAATCTCGACGCGGTCAACAGCTTTTAGCGCGATCAATGTGCACTCCCTATTTCACTTCGTGACTGATTGATTTCTTCAGCATCCAGTTGACAATTTGCTCGACGGTCTCCGATTCCTTGCCCAAAAATCCGTGCTGGCTAAACGCGTCGCATGGCCCGGACTGCGGCGAAGCGCCGCCGAAAACCGTGATCAAAGTATATTTGTCCGACAGCCGCGCAGCCTCACCGTAAGGCGTTGACTCGCACTGATCGCTCACGTGGTGCACGAACAGCAGCGGCGCCTTGACCGTCGCGAAATCAAATTTGCTCAGACCCTGGCCGGGCTCCTTTGAATTCTTGGGAGTTTGGCGAAACATGGTCGAGGTCAATACGACGCCCGCGAGGCGTTGATCGAGCTTTGCGCCTAGCGCTGCAGCGGATATTGTGCCACGGCTCGTGCCCACCAAAAACAACGGTATGCCTGGAAAACGTTTTTCGAGACCGTCGATCACGGCCGTAATGTCCGTGGAGTGCTTTTCTCCAAGGCGAAACTCATCGCTCATGCCCCAGCCGCCCTGTTGGTCGGATGGCGCGTCCAAAATTACGGCAACCGCCCCGCGCTTGATAAATTCAGCTCGGCTGCGCACGAGAAAATTACCCTGATTGAATCTGGGCTTGCCATTTTCGGTGCGCAGATCTATCAAGCCGCCGGAGCCGGGAAATAGCAGCGCCACCGCTTGCAGATTTTTCGGGATGCTTGTCAAAAAGTACGATTGCGTCACACCGGGACGCGTTGCGAGCGTGACGATCTCCTGCTGCGCACATGCCAGAGCCGCAAATCCTGTCACCCATAGCGACAAGAGCGACGCGCAATAGTTTGCTCGCGACTTATACATTCGGTCTTTCGGTTCGAACGAAAGCATGAATCCGCGATTTATTTCTTCACTGACTTGTAAGCCGCGTCAATGTTGACTCCCAGACGGTCTTGGCCCTGCCAGCTGGTGTATTCCGGCATCTTCAGCTCTTTTTTGATCTCTTCGAGAGATTTTCCCTGCGCCGCCATTTCACCCATCCGCTTCAGCAAAAGATTATAGAAGCCCTCATATTCGTCGAAGATAACCGTCGTCGTCGGTTGGCCATGGCCGGCGATCACCACTTCCGGATTGAGCGACTTCATCAACTTGTAGCTCGCGATGACATCGGGCAGCACCACCGCCGGGCGCAGATTCAGAATAGTGCGGACATTGGCGGCCGATGACGCGAACAGCACCCGCTCTTTCGGCATCCATACCGCCGTGTCCGCGAAGCTGTGGACATTTTTCAGGTAAATCAACTCGAAAGTTCGCTCACCGAGATTGATCGTCATGCGCTCTTTATACTCGATATGCGGCGGAATCATTTTTTCGCCCTTCAGCGCTTCGCGCATTTCAGGAGACTGCGCCGCAAGAGTCTCTGCACGTTTGGGGTTGTACTCCTTTTTCATCCCTGCCCCGGCGCCTTCAGCATTGATTACGGTCGCCGGAGGAGAAAAGATAAAATGGTTCGCAGTATGATCAGAGTGAGTTTCGGTATCGATCAAGAACATGATCGGTTTGTCGGTTACTTTTTTTATCGCCGCCGCCATCCGACGCGAGTGCAGCGGGCTGTTGCAGCTATCGATCATCACGACGCCCGTCTCCGTGACCACGAAGCTGCACGTGGTCGTACCCTGGTCCGGCGCGAAAGTGTAGATACCGTCCTTGATCTTGTGAAACCCCGGGCCGAGATCCTGCGCCTGCGCGGCAAATCCGCCGCCCAACAGGGCGATTAAAACAAAATAAACAAAACCGAGCCTGGTCTTCATGATTGCCTCCTATGCACGGTCAAAAATTCAACCGGGAGCAGGCTAATTGAATTCCTAGTGTACCGTCAAGGGATCGAAGGAATCGTAACGCCGGTACGATTGACCCACCGTGCTCCTTTGTAATAAGAGGGCGATACGCGGGAGACTCTGATCCTGCGCATCATCGATAAATAATCGGTAGTTCGAAAACCCGGGAGGCACCATGAAGACGCTGTTATTAGCGGTTTCTATTTTTCTCCTACAAAGTGACGTCTTACAAGCGCAAGCGCCCTATTTCCAGGGCAAAACCATTCGCATCGTGACCGGCTACCCCGCCGGCGACGTGAACGATCTGTGGCCGCGGCTCATCGCGCAGCACATGACGAAGTATATCCCCGGCAATCCGAGTTTTATTATCCAGAACATGCCGGGAGCGAGCGCGATGATCGCGGCCAATTATGTATTCAGCGTCGCTAAGCCGGATGCGCTTACGCTTGGCTGGATCGCGCCGACGCTTTATTTCGATCAGATCGTCGGGCGCAAAGAAGTCCAATACGATTGGAGCAAGTACAGTTTCATCGGCTCACCGTCGGAGAGCGAACACCAGCTTTATATGCGCACCGATAGTCCGTACAAGACCATCGAAGATGTTCGCAAAGCCAGCGAGCCGCCCAAATGCGGTTCCGGCGGCGCCACCGGCACCGGTTTCTATTTTCCCAAGCTGCTGGAAGAAACGGTCGGCGCCAAGTTTACCATCGTGCTCGGCTATCAAGGCGGCGGGCCGATCGATCTCGCGGTGGAAAAAGGCGAGATCCACTGCCGCGCCATGACCATCGAATCCTTCTTCGCGCGCGAGCCGTTTCATACCTGGCGCAAGAACAACTTCGTCAGAAGCATCGCGCAGTCGGCGCGCAAACGCGACGCGCGTCTGCCCGACACGCCGACGATCTACGAGCTGATGGACCAGTACAAGACAGCGGATCAATCTCGCCGCGTCGCCACCGTCATTCTCGCCGGCGGCGTCTTTGGCCGGCCGATGGTGGGACCCGCGGGCATCGCGCCCGACCGGCTGAAAATTCTCCGCAGCGCCTTCGCCAGCGCGCTCAAGGATCCCGAGCTCAAGGCGGAAGCCGAAAAAAGAAATTACGAGGTAGGACCGGTTGCCGGCGAGGAAATGGAAAAACTCGCCAAGGAAGTCATGGCTCAACCGCCCGCAGTCATCGACAGAATGAAGAAAGTATTAGGCAACTAAATAAATATTTGGCGTGCTCGGTATTACCGGAGCCATGCCAAACTCAACGTCGGGCGTGCCAATACTCTCAAGCATTTGTTCCGACGCTTCCGTCCGTCATTCCGGCCGGCGAGCCGGAATCCAGATTCCAGCGGAGAGGAGTTCCAAAACGCCGGTCCGGACGCTGCTCGGGCCGGCCGCCGGAAGTTTGCGGACGCGTCGGCATCGGACTATGAGCGCCGGAGCTTAATGCTTCGCATGCTCGGCGAACGTCGCCGAGTCTTCGTTGGTCACCTGCAAGCGAAACCCGCTCGGCTCCCTGAAATAAGTCGCCAGCTGCTCCGACCGCCGCCCCTCGCGTTCGCCGTGGTCGTCGCGCTCTTCGATGCCCGCCTGGCGCAGCTTGTCGACGAACGCATGGAAGTTATCGTTCGTTATCGCGAAGGCGAAGTGACGGCCCCGATAGGTGGTTTTCGTCACTTCACTTAGCTCGTCGACCTGGTTGAGAATGACACACTGGCCTGACGGCACCGCGACGGCTGCCATGCTTTCTTTCTGCTGTTCCACAGTACAGTTGAGAAAGCGTTTATAGAAATCCACGCTGGCTTGCAGATCCGTGGTGTCGAAGTGGAGATGATGCAGCCGAGTTTTGGGAATACCGCCGGCTTTAGTAATCTCGAAAAAATTTCCCTCCGAGTCTTGAAACACGATCCCCTCACTCCAGGCACAGCTCAAGCCGCGCTCGGTCTTGATGTCTCTGACAAAAGCGCTGGCGCGCCGGATCTTTTCCACCATCGAGTCGTATTCGCTCTCCGGGACCTGGAAGGAATGGCGCGGGAACGAATCGACGCTTTCGCGCTTGGGCAGCACCGCCTTGCCTTGCGAAAACAGTCCAACGTGATTTTCGCCGAGCTTCATGAACACCCGGGTCATGTTGGGCGAATTTTCGTACTTCAGCGTTCTCGCGCCGAGCACGTCCGTGTAGAATTTCTCCGCGCGCGCCGCGTCCATCACTGCGACGACGAAGTGATCCAGGTGCCGCACATCGCCGTTAGCTTTCGTTTCCGTGTCCATGATTGGTCCCCTTTCTTTGTTTCGTCGTTCGTCATTCCCGCATGCTTTTAGCGGGAATCCATGCGACAACACTCAACGACCAGTTCTGTGCTGCCAAGCCGCGAATGTATTCGCGGCACGCGCAAATTTTTCCTGCCGAAGAACCCGGATTCCGCCGTGTTACTACTAGGCTATGGACCGACCGGTCCGCGCAGCGCACCCTAACGAAGCCTTCGTGTTCTTCGTGCCTTCGTGGTGAAATTTCTGTTTCTCCATTACCGCTTCGCCGCGTTAGGCAACTGCGTTTTCAATTCACAAGCGATTTTGCTGCTCGGGCATCTCCGGAAACACCACGAGCCGTTCCTTCGGCAAATGAACCCAGACTCTTTTCGCCAACGCGCCGTCATCGGGCGGCGCCTTTACAACCAAAGTCTTGTCCTTGATTCTCACCTCGGCGATGCGCTGATCGCCAAGAAACGTCGAGCTCAATACCTCTCCCTCTAGCCGATTTTCGTCTCCAGGGAAAGCGCCGTCCAGCTTAACATCCTCCGGACGCACGCCGACCACCACTCCACCGTTATAGCGCCGCGCGCCGTCGGTGGTCAGATTGCCGATCTCCGTCTCCACGCGGGTATCGTCGAGCATCCTGCCGCGCAGCCAATTGATCGAGCCGAAGAATTCAGCGACCAGCGAACTGGCCGGCCGGCGATAAAGCTCGAATGGGTTGCCGATCTGAAGGATCTCGCCGTGAGCCATCACGGCGATGCGATCGGCGACGACCATCGCTTCCACTTGATCGTGCGTCACGTACATGACCGTAATGCCCAACCGAACCGCCAGCTTTTTAATATTCGCGCGCACTTCTTCCCTCAAGCGCGCATCGAGATTGCTGAGCGGCTCATCCATCAATAAAAGTGCCGGATTCACCGCCAACGCGCGAGCCAGCGCCACGCGCTGTTGCTGGCCGCCGCTCAGAAGCCGCGCCGGACGGTTTTCGAAGTCGTCGAGCTGTACCAGCGCCAGGCTCTGGCGAATTCTTTGAGCGGCTTCTTGTTTGGGTAGACGGAAGCGTCCGTGAGTTAAAACCAAGCCGATATTCTCCGCCACCGTCAGATGCGGCCAGATCGCGTAGGATTGAAACACCATGCCGATCTGGCGTTCCTCCGGCGGCGCGAATACCCGCGGGCTGCTGGAATAAACGGTTTTGCCGTTAAGGATAATTTTCCCGGCCTCGGGTTTTTCCAAGCCGGCTACGCTGCGCAGCAACGTGGTTTTTCCCGAACCGCTGGGTCCCAAGAGCACGAAGAATTCACCCTTGGGGACTTCGAGATCGATGCCGCGGAGCGCCGCTATGGTTTGATCGCCGGACTGAAATTTTTTGCGCAGCCCCGAAATCGCGATCACAGCGCCTCCGAAAAGCGGCTGCGCCGGCCGAAGATCAGGTAAAGCACGACGGCCGGCAACATGAACGCGAGGACGACGAGATTGGCGGCAGCGGCCTGATTGAGACTACCGCCCAGCCAAAGACCCCAGACAATCATCGGCAGCGTCACGTTGTCCTGGCTGGTCACCAGCACCGAAGCCATGGTCAACTCGCGATAGCAAAGCAGCGCCATCCACAGCCACGCATAAACCATCGCCGGCTCCAAAAGCGGCAAAAGAATTTTGCGCATCACCTGCCAGAGCGGCAATCCGCCGACGAACGCCGCTTCTTCCAGTTCCGGATGAATCTGCGCCAGAGAGTTATTGAGAATGCGCGTGGCGAAACTGATCCGGCTGATCGTGTAAACCACAATCACGATCGTGAGACTGCCATAAAGCGAAAACACATTGCGCAGCAGGAACAGCGCCGTGAAAACGGCGGCGATCGCCAGAATCAGATGGGGCACGGCGTGCGGCAAGAACGCTACGGCGTCAAAGGTCAACCGCCATTTGAGCCCCGAACGCAGCACGGTCCAGGAAATCGCCAGACATAGCAACAGCGCCAGCGTCGGAACGACAACCATGAGGATCAAAGTATTGCGCGCGCCGTGGAACATCAGATTCCATGGCAAGCCGTAATAGTTAATGAGCGACACTTGTTCGAAAGCGGCCAGCGACGGCGGCTGAAAAAATCGCAGCAGCGACGCCCAGATCAGCAGAAGAAAAGGCAGCAGTTTGGCGATGAAGAAGAAGCTGCCAAGAAAAATCCACGCAAGCAGGCGGCCCTGTTTGCCAAGATCGACGAGCCGCGGGCGATAACCTTTGCCCGTCACCACGGCGTAGCGATGAGAAAACCGCAGCACCCGGAAATATCCCCAGCTCAACAGCAGCGCCAGCGCCACCAACAGGCTGCTCACCGCTCCCGCCATGCCGTAGCTCGGCAGCTCTTCGAGCGGCTGGATCTTATAAAAGATATAAGTCGAGAAGGTAAAAATCTTGTTCGACATGCCGATGATCGCCGGCACTTCGAAGGCGGAAAGCCCGATGGTAAAAACATAAATGGACGCGGCGACGATGCCGGGAAAAGTAAGCGGCAAGGTGACGTAGCGCAAGGTGCGAAAAATGCCCAGACCGTGCACCCGGGCCGCTTCTTCGAGCGCCGGATCCATGCTGCGATAGGTCGCCACAATCATGATGAACGCGATGGAAGAAAGCCCCAGCCCCTCGACCCAACCCATGCCGATGAGCGACGCGATGTTGAAAGGCCCCTGAGCCAGGCCGAACCCATCGACGAAAAATTTATTGACGATGCCGATGCGCGGGTGCAGTAAAAACACCCATCCCATCGCCGTGAAAAACGTCGGCACCAAGGCGCCGATCGTCATGAAAGCGAAGATAAGGTTTTTCCCCGGTATATCGGTGCGCTCGACCAGCCAGGCCGTCGGCACCGCGAAGAAAAGTGAAAATAACACCGTCGCGGAAGCGAAACCGAGCGTGTTCACGAGCGTGCGATAAGTCGCGCCGTCCGTAAAAAGAGTCTCGTAGTGCTTGAACGTGTAGCTGACGGGATCGCCAGGATTACCCTGCCAAAATCCCATCCAGACGATGATCAACAGAAAGCCGATAACCGGCAGCAATCCGGCCGAGGCGATCGCGACAAAAAGCCAACGGCCTCTCAAGATGGGACTCCGAATGAACCGCAGCGGATTGGTTCAAAACGTTCAAGCCGTTCAAGCGCTGCGCTCCGCTCAAGCCCCCTCCTTCTTCCTCCCCCGCGACGCGGTGGAGGAACAGAGGTGGGGGTTTGGACGATTTGAACTATTTGAATGGCTTGAACTCCAATTTATTTCTCGTTAGTTCCCTGCCAAAATTTTCTGAAACTTCTGCCGGATGCGGCTATGCTCCTCGGCATTCTTCATGACTTCCGAGACGGTATAGGAGACAAACTTCACGCCGCGCTTCTCCTGCTCGGCGACGAACTTGTTCATCTGCGTGCCCTTTACCAGGTGCGAGCTGCTGCGCTCGGTCTTGTAGAGAATATCCTGTCCTTCTTTATTCAACAAAAACGCCGCCAGCAGCGTCGCAGCATTGGGGTTGCGCGCGTTGGTCGGCACGGTGACATACCAATAAGACAATATCCCGGCGTCTCTGAAAACCTGCCCATCCACCGGCCCGCCTTTTTCCTTCGCTTCCTGCGGCGCGGCCAAGTCGCAATTAAAAACCAGCATGGCGAACTCGCCGGACGCGATACGCTCGTCTTCGCCGCAACGAATAAGCCCCGCGACTTGTTTCACGAACTTTTGCAGAAACGCGGTGGTTTTTTCCTCGCCCCAGATCATCGACAGACGATCGAACGAGGCGGCATAGGGAGTCGAGGCGATCTTCCCTTTCCATTTGGGATTGAGGGCATCTTCAACGCGTTGAGGGATGTCGTTTCCGACGACCATTTTGCTGTTGTAGGTGAACCCGGGCGTGCGCGTCGTAACAATCAGCACTTTGTTATCGAAGTCGGTCATCGCCGCAGTGATATGCGGGAAAATCTTCGGCCACTCCACGCTCTTGAGCGACATGCGCGCCACGTGATTCTCGGAACCGACAAAGAGATCGGTCGATGACGGTTGTCCCGCCTTCGCCTCTTGAATGATCCGGCTCGCAAACTGCGGCATCGCGGGTCCGGGGGTGAATTTAAATTGCAGGTTCAGCCCGTAGGTTTTGTTGAAAGCCTTCTCCATCGTCGCCGCGCCTTCGATGCCGCCCATCGTCCCCGTGCCCCAGCTGAGAATGAGCTGACCTTCCTTCTTCGCGCCTTCGACGAGCTGCGCCAGGCTCTGCGGAAACCCGCGCGTGGGCAAAATGAGACACCCGACAGTCAACGCCACCAGTAAGCTACTTCTGTTCAGCATGAGCGTGCTCCTCCCTCGAACGTTACCCCCACCTCTTTCCTCCCCTGCGACGCGGGCGAGGACGAAGGAGGGGGTTTGAACGGCTTGAACGTTTTGAACGACTTGAACTGGTTTAGAGTTCCATTTTCGTTCCCAACCCGCGCCGTTTCGCTTCTTCATAAAGCCAAGCCGCAAAGGCCACGTCGCCGTAGCCACCTTGGGATTCTCGGAAAATATTGATCTCGTCGCGGTTTGCCCGGCCCGGCGCTTGGCCGGTGACCAACTCCCCAAGCTCCGCGATGCGGCTCCAGGAAAGTTTTCCTTCAGCCGTCAACTCGACGAGCGGCAAAGCCGCCGAGCGATCGCCATAGTTTCGCTCTTGCTCCTGGCTGCCGACCACGATGCGATTCGCTTTCAGATGCAATTCCCTGCTCAATTCCGTCGGCTTGCCCATGCTGCTCACGTGCGTCCCCGCCTCGACCCACTCGGCCGGAAAAATCGGCGTTAACGAATTAGTCGCCGTGAGCACCACGTCCATGCCGCGCACCGCCTGCTCGGGATCATCCACCCCGCGCATGCCGATGCCGAGCAATTGCTCCCCTTCCTCACAAAACTTCTTGCGCCGTTGCGGATCGCGGCTGGAAACGACAATTTCTTTGATCGGACGAACCGTCAACAAGCCTTTGAGAATCCCGAATGCGTTGCGTCCTACGCCGAATAAACCCAATCGGCTCGAGTCTTCTCGCGCCATATGCTTCGCGGCGATAGCAACGACCGCCGCGGTGCGCAACGTTCCGAACGGAAAACCCATAAACGCGAGCAACTCGCCGCTCTCCGTATCGAAAAGCAGCGCATACATTTTATCGCCGCCGCCCAATCCGCTATTCGGTCCCAATCGCACACCGACGCGCCGCGATCCTAAAACAGCTCCGGAAACGACACGCAAGCCGCTGCGTCCACCAATCGGAATATGATACGGCGCATGCGGCACGACTTTGCCATTCGCTTGTTCTCTATGTACGTCCTCGATGAGTTCGATCGCTTTCCTAAGATTCAGCAACGGTTTCAATTCATCTCGGCTGAGAAGTAATGGCATCAGTTTCTCCAACTCCCTACGGCTGGAACATGTTCAAGTCGTTCAAACCGCTCAATCGCCGCGCTCCGTTCAAATCGTTTCGGAGGTTTCCTCCGTCCGAACCTCCGAGTCCCTCCTCCCCGCGTCCGCGGGGAGGATTAAGGAAGGGATTGAACGGCTGGAACGATTTGAACGTTTTGAACGCCGTGTCAGCTGCCTGACACGGCGAGCTCATGCGCCCGCTTGCCGAGCCGCCGGCCGCCCTTCTGCGTGACCACCACTGTATCGCCCCACTGGCAGATGTACTCGCCGTTCGCCGAGATCGCCGCCGGTTTGCAGATAAATACCATATTCGCGCGCATCGCCACGGCCAATTGCCGCGGGCTTTTAGCGTGCGGCGTGATGATCGGACCGTCATCGCCCTGACCGCGTCCGTGCATATTGAGCTCGCCGCGCGCGCCGGCGGCCGGACCGGACTTGGGCGCCGCGCTTTCCGCCGTCTTTTTTGTAAGCTCGGCTAATTCACCAACCGTGACGCCAGGCTTCAAACTTTCTACGACTCGATTGAAAATCTCCCTCTGCACTTTGATAAGCTCGGCCTGAACTGAATCGATCACTTCGACGAAGACCGGCTGCACCGCTTGCGCGCGATAACCGATCCACGATGCCTCCAGCTCGTTGATGATGACATCGCCGCGCTCGAGCAGGCGCATGCTCGGCCGCGTGAGCGTGCGCTTGGGATTCTTTCCTGAAACCCAGAAACAATGTATCGGCAGCTCCGAGCCATTGCGCGTCATCGCATAATGCGCGGCAGCCCAGACTTCCCAGTCTTTGACGCCGACTTTTGCCGTCTCGATTTCGGCTCGAATCGCTAATTCATTGATCTCCATCGACCTGGCAAGCACGTCGATCTCTTCCTGGCTTTTCACATAGCGAACTTCATCGAGGATCGCCGTGGCGTCGATCAGTTCTGCGTTCGGAAACGCCCCGCGGATCTGCTTCCATGTGCCGTAAAGAATCGTGCCTTCCGGCGTTCTCGTGCCTTCGATTTCGCCCAGGCCGGTGATGCCGATGCGGCCGCGCTCGACCTTCAATTCTTTCAGGCGCTCGACGATGGCTCGGCCGTAATTGCGCCGCGCTTCGCGCACATCTTTTGTCCAATCTTGCACCGTCGGCCAGCGCGGCGCCGCCGAGGTGGCGATCGCCGTGACCTCGCCTTCGAGTGGAAACACCGCGGCGAGATCCGGCTCACCGCCGCCGCAATGCGTCAGATAACGAGTATTGGCTTGATAGTCCGCCGAATGGCCGCTGTTCTGCGGCGTCACGATAACGTCGAGATTTTGCCGGCGCATCGCCTCGCGCACGGCCTTCCAGCGCCGGTCGCGTTCGGCGAGCGAAAAACGCGGATAGGGATAAAGCTCTGGCATACCTCAACCGCGCAAGTTACTATCACCAAAAAGATTCAGAAGCTAGGCGAAAAACAGGTCAGACATGATTACTCGCTCGTAGGAAGACTGCAACGCTAACGGGCGACAACAAAACGCCTCTCCCATTGGGAGAGGCCGCCGCGAAGCGGCGGGTGAGGGCTCACGGCGC
>Ga0075431_100004278_pt1 | contig 13986 bp, 11 predicted proteins | sample RhiMetdeltSRZDD5_FD_75297 | JGI IMG/M metagenome (GOLD analysis project Ga0075431, IMG submission 75297) | Populus rhizosphere microbial communities from Tennessee, USA - Rhizosphere MetaG P. deltoides SRZDD5 | ecosystem: Host-associated > Plants > Roots > Rhizosphere > Soil | place: USA... | reverse complement strand
GCCGCCTTGATGCGCCTGGCCTCGGCGGCGGCTTTCTTGAGGTCGGCCTGCACCTCCGCCGACTGCGGGCTGGGATAGAGGTCGCGCAGGTCCCAGACCGGCATCGTCCCGAGATCGAGGCCCTGCTTGCTCGTTGCGCTCATGCGATCCTCCAAATTGACGATCCTTCAGACTGTGGCATCCGGCGTTTTCGCAGGCTGAAACACATGGACTGATCCATATCGCCTGTCCGGCATCACTTGTCAGTCACGGCTGCGCGAGCCCTCTTTACGGGGCGCCGGGTGCCCCCATCTCTTTTCCGCGGGCGCCGAGCAGCCGACGATTTTCTGCGCCGGTTTTCTCGGAGCCGCGGCCAGATGAGTTCGGCCTGGATGGCAGCCGGCAGCTGTCTTCCAGGCTCGACGCGGCGCCGTCCAGGGGGCTCCTCTCCGTTGGCCTCCGGCGTGCCGCGAGCCGGACCCAGGGCGCGAGCCCACCTCCCCCCGGACGGCCCTGGGTCCCGGCCCTCTCTCTCGGGGTCGGTCCGCAGGGCTCGATCCCGCCAGACGCCGCAGAACGGCCAGTCCCCCTCAGAACGGGTAGTGCCGGTGGCCGGACTGGATGGTGATCCATCTCAGCTCGGTGAACTCGTTAATGGCGGCTTTGCCGCCGAAGCGGCCGTAGCCGGAATCCTTCACACCGCCGAACGGCATTTGCGCCTCATCGTGCACAGTGGGGCCGTTAATGTGGCATATGCCCGTCTCCAGCCGCCGTGCCACGGCGAACGCACGGGTGACGTCGCGACCGAACACGGCGGACGACAGGCCGTATGGGGTATCGTTGGCAATGCGTACGGCATCGTCCACGCCGTTGGCGCGCACCACCGTGGTGACCGGTCCGAATGATTCCTCCCCGTAGATGCGCATGGCCGGCGTCACGTGATCGAGCACGTGCGCGCCGATCAGCGTGCCGCTGATGCTGCCGCCTGCCACCAGCCTGGCGCCCTTCGCCACTGCATCGAGCACCAGCTGGGTGACACGCTCTGCCGCGGCATGATCCACCACCGAGCCGAGGATTGCCTTGCCCTCGCGCGGGTCGCCCACGGAGAGCGACTTGGCCTTGGTGGCGAAGCGGGCCACGAAGTCGTCGGCCACCTTCTCGTCCACCACGATGCGCTCAGTGGACATGCAGATCTGGCCCTGGTTGGCGAAGGCGCCGAAGGCGGCGGCGCTCACCGCCTCATCGAGGTCGGCGTCGTCGAGCACCACCAGCGGCGACTTGCCGCCCAGCTCCAGCAGCACCGGCTTCAGGTGCTCGGCGCACTTCTTCGCGATGATCTTGCCGACACGCGAGGAGCCCGTGAAGTTCACCCGCCGCACCGCCGGATGGGCGATCAGCGCCTCCACCACCGCGCCCGCATCCTTGGGCGCGTTGGTGACCACGTTGACCACGCCCGGCGGGAAGCCCGCCTCGCGGAACAGGGTGCCGATCAGCCGGTGGGTGCCGGGACACATCTCGGAGGCCTTCAGCACCACGGTGTTGCCGCAGGCGAGCGGCATGGCGATGGCGCGCACGCCCAGGATCACGGGCGCGTTCCAGGGGGCGATGCCCGCCACCACGCCCACGGGCTGGCGGTAGCCCATGGCCAGGCTGCCCGGCACGTTGGAGGGGATGATCTCGCCCGCAATCTGGGTGGTCATGGCGGCGGCCTCGCGCACCATGCCGGCGGCCAGCATGCAGTTGAAGCCGGCCCACATGGCGGTGGAGCCGGTCTCGGCGCCCATCACCGGGGCGAATTTGGCCCCCGCGGCCTCGATCAGGTCCGCGGCCTTGTTGAGCAGTGCCCGGCGCCCGGCCGGCGCCATCTCCGACCAGGCCGGGAACGCCGCGGCGGCCGCATCCGCCGCGCGGATGGCATCGTCGGCGCTGGAGGCGGCGGCGCGAGCGGCCACCTCGCCGGTCATGGGGTTGAGCCGCTCGAAGGTGGCATTGCCCGACGCCTTGACGTCGGCATTGTCGATCATGAGGTCCACGGCAATCATCGTCTCGCTCCCGGGGAATGCTTCTTTGGATGTGCTGGATGCTTCTCTGGTCGAAGGCCGGACACGGGCAGGGCCGACGCGACCGTTCTCCGCCAGGCGTGCGAGGCCGGGGACCACGGGGGGGATCGCGGCCGGTATCGCGCTTGCCGCCGTGGCGTGGCCGTTCGTGTGGTGTCCGTTGGTCAGGCGCCGGGCGCTGCCGGCTCCGCCGTTGCCGCCCTCTCGCGCGCCGCCCAGGTAGGCGCGCCGCACGGCCGGGTCGTCCCTGAGGTCCGCCGCCGCCCCCTCGCCCACGATCCGGCCGTTCTCCAGCAGATAGCCGCGCCCGGCGATGGCCAACGCAGCCCGTGCGTTCTGCTCCACCAGCAGCACACCCACGCCCAGCTCCCTGATGCGGCCCAGAGCCTGGAACAGCTCGCTGCAGACCAGGGGCGAGAGGCCCAGCGACGGCTCGTCCAGCAGCAGGACGGCCGGGTCCGACATCAGCGCGCGCCCGATCGCCACCATCTGCCGCTCGCCGCCGCTCATGGTGTTGGCGAGCTGGCCCATGCGCTCCGCGAGGCGGGGGAAGAGGGTCACGACGCGCTTCAAGTTCGCGCCGGCTTGCGCGCGGGCGCGCGGGGTGAAGGCGCCCAATTGCAGGTTGTCGCGCACCGACAGGTCCGGGAAGATGCCCCGGTCCTCCGGCACCAGCGCCAGCCCCGCCTCCACCAGCCGGTGCGGGGCCAGCCGGGTCAGGTCTGCCTCGCCGAGCGCGATACGCGCCCCCGGCAGGTGCGGCACGAGCCCGCCCAGGGCCTTGAGGCACGACGACTTGCCGGCGCCGTTGGCACCCAGCATGACCACGATCTCCCCGCGGCCGACGCTCAGGGAGACCTGGTCGATGGCGAGGTGCTTGCCGTAGCTGACAGACAATTGCGAGACTTCAAGCATTCCCTTCCCCGGAGAACGCCCCGCCTGTGGAGGTGGCAGCCGCCAATGCGCGTCCCCCCAGGCGGTTATCCCGACGGGTGCAGGCTTCACGTTCCCGAGACTACCAATCACAGCGGTTCACGTCCCGGTCAATCCCCGCCGGGTTGCACAATGAAGTAGCAGACGGTTGCGGTGTCGCGTGCCCATGTTTTGCGCAATCGCATAAAAACAGATCATATGCGCACGCCAGCCCCGGGTCCGCCCGTTTCTCGCTGCTGCGAAAACCCCCTTGCCTCTCCGTCTCCTCAGGGCCGCGCCGTCGGCGTGGCACGGCGATTGCTGTTGAACGCCGGGGCACTGGTGCACCCGCATTTTCTACCCATCAAAAGGTGGTGTCACTGTCATGACTCGCAATTTCCTAAGAACTGCGGCGGCGGCGTTGCTGCTAGCCGTGGTCCCATTCGCCGGGCGGCCAGCCCTGGCGCAGGAGACGATCAAGGTCGGCATTCTGCATTCACTCTCCGGCACGATGGCCATCAGCGAGACCACGCTGAAGGACGTGATGCTGATGCTGATCGACGATCAGAACAAGAGGGGCGGCCTCCTCGGCAAGAAGCTGGAGCCCGTCGTGGTCGATCCGGCCTCCAACTGGCCGCTGTTCGCCGAGAAGGCGCGCGAGCTGATCGCCAAGCAGAAGGTCTCGGCGGTTTTCGGCTGCTGGACCTCGGTGTCGCGCAAGTCAGTGCTGCCCGTGTTCAAGGAGCTGAACTCGGTGCTGTTCTACCCTGTCCAGTACGAGGGCGAGGAGAGCGAGCGCAACGTGTTCTACACCGGCGCCGCCCCCAACCAGCAGGCGATCCCGGCCGTCGACTACCTCGCCAAGGAGGAGAAGGTCGTGCGCTGGGTGCTGGCGGGCACCGACTACGTCTACCCGCGCACCACCAACAAGATCCTCGAGGCCTACCTGAAGGCGAAGGGCGTGAAGGCCGAGGACATCATGATCAACTACACGCCGTTCGGTCACTCCGATTGGCAGACCATCGTGGCTGACATCAAGCGTTTCGGCTCACAGGGCAAGCGCACGGCCGTGGTCTCCACCATCAACGGTGACGCCAACGTGCCCTTCTACAAGGAGCTCGCCAACCAGGGTCTCAGCGCCAAGGACATCCCGGTCGTGGCCTTCTCGGTGGGCGAGGAGGAGTTGGCGGGCATCGACACCAAGCCGCTGGTGGGCCACCTCGCAGCCTGGAACTACTTCCAGTCGGTCGATGTTCCGATCAACAAGGAGTTCATCGCCAGCTGGAAGGCTTTCACCAAGAACGACAAGCGCGTCAGCAACGATCCCATGGAAGCGCACGTGATCGGCTTCGCCATGTGGGTCGAGGCCGTGAAGAAAGCCGGCACAACCGATCCCGACAAGGTGATCGACGCGGTCGTGGGGGTCAAGGTGCCCAATCTGACCGGCGGCATCTCCGAAATGCTCCCTAACCACCACATCACCAAGCCGGTGCTGATCGGCGAGGTGCGCGCCGACGGCCAGTTCGACGTGGTGTGGAAGACACCGGGCCTGGTGCCGGGCGACGCCTGGTCCAAGGAGCTCGACGGCTCGAAGGACCTGGTTGCCGACTGGGTCAAGCTCAAGTGCGGCAACTACAATACCAAGACCCAAAAGTGCGGCGGCTAGTCGCCGCGCCGTTCCTCTAGTGTCGTGGAGCGGCTAAGGTCGCGGGGCGGCGGCAAACCTGTCGCCGCCCCGCTGTGCGGATACGACCGTGGAAGGTATCATTCCACCCGTCATCCCGGACGGAGTGATGCGAGCTGAACGTGAGCAGCGCTCCGATTCGGGATCTCGTGAGGCAGAGGTTCCGCCTCGTCGAACGAGTTCCCGGATAGCCTCGCCTGCGGATCGGCTGCCGGGATGACGGGTGAAAGAGAAAGTTGGGGGCGGAGATGGCGAAACTCGCGGCGCGCTTGGCGATCCTGTTGCTGGCCCTCGGCCAGCTCATGGTTCTCGCCACGCCGGCCGCCGCCCAAGCCCAGAGCTACGACGAGGCGCTCGCCCGCTTCACCGCGGATTCGTTCGGCGATACCGAAGCCGCCATTGCCAGTGTAGCCGCCAGTGGCCATCCGCTGGCTGCCAGGATCATCGAGGCACTGCAGGGCGGCCGCCTCCTGTTCAACCCCGACGACAAGAAGGTTTACGTCCGCGAGGCCTCCGGCAGGTACATCGATGCCGCCACTGGCCAGGCGGTCGCTGGTGCGGCGCCGGCTGGTCTCAAGACGGCGCGCATCAACAACCGCCTGCGCCGCGCCATCGACGCCGCGCTGGGGGGCCTGACCCTGCGGGCGCCCGATCCGCAGCAGCGCTTCGAGGCGGCCCAGGCCGTGTTCAAGACGCGTAACGCCACGGTGCTCTCCCCCCTGGAGAGTGCCATCGCCAGCGAGACGGACCCGCGGGTGAAACGGGCCATGTCGGAGGCGCGCGCAGCCATCGTCCTGCTGGAGCCCAAGTCGGGCGAGACCGACAAGCTCGCCGCCATCGTCGTCATCCGCGAGCGCAGCGATCAGGATGCGCGCGCGCTTCTCGGCGGCTTGCCTTCGGGCATTGAGCCCAACGTGCAGAAGGCCGCCGCCTCCGCTATCGCTGCCATCGATGCGTACCTCGCCCGCTGGCGCATGGTACAGGACCTCTGGTACGGCATCTCGCTGGGGTCGGTGCTGCTGCTTGCCGCCATCGGGCTTGCCATCACCTTCGGGGTGATGGGCGTCATCAACATGGCGCACGGCGAGATGGTCATGCTGGGCGCCTACACCACGTTCGTCGTGCAGGAGACGATCCGCACCTCCGCCCCCTGGCTGTTCGACCATTCGCTCGCCATTGCGGTGCCGCTGGCCTTCCTGGTGGCTGGCCTGGTGGGCATCGTCATCGAGCGCGGCGTGATCCAGTTCCTCTACGGCCGGCCGCTGGAGACCCTGCTGGCCACCTGGGGCATCAGCCTGATCCTGCAGCAGGCGGTGCGCACGGCTTTCGGCCCCAGCAACCGCGAGGTCGGCACGCCGAGCTTCATGTCGGGCGTGGTCGACCTGGGCGGCCTCGCCATCACCTGGAACCGGCTCTGGATCATCGTGTTTGCCGGCTGTGTGTTCGCGGCCCTGCTGGCGGTATTGCGCTACACCACGCTGGGCCTGCAGATGCGCGCGGTGACGCAGAACCGGCAGATGGCCAGCTCGATGGCGATCAACACGGGTCGCATCGACGCGCTCACCTTCGGCCTCGGCTCCGGCATCGCCGGCCTCGCTGGCGTGGCGCTGTCGCAGATCGACAACGTCTCCCCCAACCTCGGCCAGAGCTACATCATCGACAGCTTCCTCGTGGTCGTGTTCGGCGGCGTCGGCAACCTGTGGGGTACCCTGGTGGGCGCGCTGACGCTGGGCGTCGCCAACAAGTTCCTGGAGCCTTTCGCCGGCGCCGTGCTGGGCAAGATCGCCCTGCTCGTGCTCGTCATCCTGTTCATTCAGAAGCGGCCGCGCGGACTGTTTGCGCTCAAGGGTCGGGCGGTCGAAGCATGATTACGCGCAGGCTCCTCGAAGCGCCCGACGGCCGCGGCTGGATCTTCCTGGGCCTTCTGGCGGCGGCAGCCATCGTTGTGCCGTGCCTCAACATCCTCGTGCCGCCGGACTCGCCGTTCCACGTCACCACCACTACCGTCGCGCTCTGGGGCAAGTACCTCTGCTTCGCACTCCTCGCCCTCTCGCTCGACCTGGTCTGGGGCTACTGCGGCATCCTCTCGCTGGGCCACGGCGCCTTCTTCGCCCTCGGCGGCTACGCCATGGGCATGTACCTCATGCGCCAGATCGGTACCCGCGGCAGCTATGCCCACCCGGTCCTGCCCGACTTCATGATGTTCCTGAACTGGAAGGAGCTGCCCTGGTACTGGTACGGCTTCGACCATTTCCCGTATGCGGCCCTGATGATCGTGCTGGTGCCGGGCGCGCTGGCCTTCGTGTTCGGCTGGTTCGCGTTCCGCAGCCGCGTCACCGGCGTCTACCTGTCCATCATCACCCAGGCGCTCACCTTCGCGCTGATGCTCGGCTTCTTCCGCAACGACTTCGGCTTTGGCGGCAACAACGGCCTCACCGACTTCTACGACCTCCTGGGCTTCAGCGTGCGCGCCCCCGAGACCCGCGCCGTGCTGTTCTCGCTCTCGGCCATCGCCTTGGGGCTCGGCTATCTCATCGCCCAGGCGGTGGTGCGCTCGAAGGCCGGCAAGGTGCTGATCGCCATCCGCGACGCCGAAAGCCGCACGCGGTTCCTCGGCTACCGCGTGGAGAACTACAAGACCTACGTCTTCACCCTCTCGGCCTGCATGGCGGGCGTCGCCGGCGCTCTCTACGTGCCCCAGGTCGGCATCATCAATCCGAGCGAGTTCGCGCCGGCCAACTCCATCGAGATGGTGATCTGGGTCGCGGTCGGCGGACGCGGCACGCTGATCGGCGCCGCGCTCGGCGCCGTCATCGTCAACTACCTCAAGACCATCTTCACCATCGGCATGCTGGCGCCCTACTGGCTGTTCGTGCTGGGCGCCATCTTCGTGCTGGTCACCATCTTCCTGCCCCGCGGCGTCCTTGGTTTGCTGAAATGGGGTCAGACCCCTCGCCACCAGCGTGGCGGAGAAGGCAATAGCGCAGAGGCGAGGGGTCTGACCCCATCCGGTGGCGTCACCCCATCCCCGCAAGGGGAGGCAAGGCGCCTCGCGCAACCGGCGGAGTGAGCCATGGCCGCCAACCCCGTCGTCGACAAGCCCCGCGACATCACGCAAAGCCTCCTCTATCTGGACGGCGTCACCGTGAGCTTCGACGGCTTCCGCGCGCTCAACAACCTCGCCCTCGACATCTCGCATGGCGAGATGCGCGCCATCATCGGCCCCAACGGCGCCGGCAAGACCACCATGATGGATGTGATCACCGGCAAGACCAGGCCGGACGCCGGCGAGGTGCTGTTCGACAACGGCAACGTCGACCTCACCGCCCAGGACGAGGCGGCCATCGCCCAGCTCGGCATCGGCCGCAAGTTCCAGAAGCCCACGGTGTTCGAGAACCACACGGTGGAGGACAACGTGCTGCTGGCGCTCGAAGGGGATCGCACCGTACGTCGCAACCTGCTCTGGCGCCCCAACGGCGACGCCCACCGCATTGGGGCCATCCTGGAAACCATCGGCCTTGAGGCCCACCGCGACCGCCAGGCCGGCGCCCTGTCGCACGGCCAGAAGCAGTGGCTGGAGATCGGCATGCTGATTGCTCAGAACCCCAAGCTGCTGCTGGTGGACGAGCCGGTGGCCGGCATGACCGATTCCGAGACCAGGACCACGGCCGAGCTGCTCAAGGACATCGCCAAGAGCCACACCGTCATCGTGGTGGAGCACGACATGGAGTTCGTGCGCATGCTGGGCGTGAAGGTGACGGTGCTGCACGAAGGCTCGGTGCTGGCCGAGGGTTCCATCGACGAGGTCAGCGCCAACGAGCGTGTTGTCGAGGTGTATCTGGGAAGGTGAGTTGGATGCGCTGCAGTCTGCGCCAAAGGTTTGTCATTGATGCGCCAGCCCCGCCGCGCGCGCCCCTCTCCCCTCGGGGGAGAGGCCGTGAGGCCATGACTTACGGCCGCGTGCGCTACGCTGCCTACGGGCACAGGCCTGGAGGCGCGGCCGTAGGTCATCTGGCCGAATTGGTGAGGGGCTACTTCCTGCCTCGACGCCTGCCGAAGGCCCCCTCATCCGGTCCTTCGGGCCACCTTCTCCCCAAGGGGAGAAGGGTCGCTGCGGCGCCGTTTGAAGCTCCACTGTCACGCTGCCGCGGCGCTGCTATCGCGTGCGCTCTGCTTGGGGAGAGCCCGACGTGCTGAAGGTCGAATCGATTGATCTCTACTACGGCGCCGCGCAGGCCCTGCGCCATGTCTCGCTCGGCGCCGAGCCGGGCAGGATTACCTGCGTGCTCGGCCGCAACGGCGTGGGCAAGAGCTCGCTGCTGCGCGCCATAGTCGGCCACCAGCCGACCAGCGCCGGCCGCGTGCTGCTCGACGGCGAGGACATCACCCGCCTCAAGGCCTACGAGCGGGCGCGCCGCGGCATAGCCTACGTCCCCCAGGGCCGGGAGATCTTCCCCCTCCTCACCGTGCGCGAGAACCTGGAGACCGGCTTCGCCCGCCTGCCCTCCGCCGAGCGCAGGATCTCCGACGAGCTGTTCGAGCTGTTCCCGATCCTCAAGACCATGCTCGGCCGTCGCGGCGGCGACCTTTCCGGCGGCCAGCAGCAGCAGCTCGCCATCGCCCGCGCCCTGGTCACCAGGCCGCGCCTTTTGGTGCTCGACGAGCCCACCGAGGGCATCCAGCCCTCCATCATCAAGGACATCGGCCGCGCCATCTCCTACCTTCGCCAACAGGGCAAGATGGCGATCCTGCTGGTCGAGCAGTATTTCGATTTCGCCCGTGAGCTGGCCGACACCTACGCCGTCATGGAGCGCGGCGAGGTGGTCCTCGCCGGCACCGGTGCCGACATGGTGGAGAGCGAGGTGCGGCGGCATCTGACAGTGTAAATCGTAGGCTGGGTCGAGGCGAAGCCGAAGACCCAACATCTGTAGTGCTCGACGGCGTTGGGTCTGCGCTTCGCTTGACCCAACCTACGAAATCGGAGCCATTGAACAATGGAGGCGAGGGGTCCGATCCCTGCTCAGCTGCTACGAACAGAGGGCTCGGTCCGCGTCGGCTTCGTGCGCGGCGCCCACGGCCACACCGCGCTCGCTGACCTGCACCAATCCGGTGCTGGGCGCGTCCGCTTCCCCAAGCCGGCCGGCGGCGACGCTCCGGAAGCCGTGCTCCTCAACACTGCCGGCGGCCTCACCGGCGGTGACCGCATGAACGTCGAGGTGGCCGTCGGCCCCGGGTGCAGCACAACCGTCACCTCCGCCGCCGCCGAGAAAGTGTACCGCGCGCTCGACGGCGAGGCCGTTGTCCGGGTGCGCCTCGACGTGGGCGCGGCCGCACACCTCGCCTGGCTGCCGCAGCCAACGATCCTGTTCGACCGGGCCAGGCTCGACCGCCGCACCGAGGTTGCCATGTCGGGCCGCGCCGCCTTCCTCGCCGTCGAGACCCTGATCTTCGGCCGCTCCGCCATGGGCGAGGACGTGCACCGCGGCACCTGCCGCGACGCCTGGCGCGTCCGCCGCGACGGCCGGCTCACCTTTGCTGATACCTTCCTGACCGATGGCGAGGTCGCGAGCATCCTGGATCGTGCTGCCATGCTCGACGGCGCGCGCGCCACGGCGATGCTGCTGTGGGCCGCCCCGGACGCGCCGGCGCGCCTCGACGAGGTGCGCGCGCTCCTTCTGGATACATCATGCGCGGCGGGCGCAAGTGCCTGGAACGGCCTCCTGGTCGTGCGTGCCACGGACCGCGACGGCTCTGCCTTGCAGGCCCTGCTGGGGCCTGTGATAACCCGCCTAACCGGTCGGCCGCTGCCGCGCGTGTGGCAATGCTAGGGGTCAGACCTGCGGGTCTGACCCCAGGGCGAAACGAATGTTGGTAGACGCAGGCGTCGGCTCCGACGCCGAGCTGAGACGGTAGTGCTATCGGGGAACGCCATGAATCTGACCGCCCGCGAGAAGGACAAGCTGCTCATCTCCATGGCCGCCATGGTCGCGCGCCGACGGCTGGAGCGCGGCATCAAACTCAACCACCCCGAGGCGATCGCCCTGATCACGGACTTCGTGGTGGAGGGCGCCCGCGACGGCCGGACCGTCGCCGACCTGATGGAGGCCGGCGCCCGCGTCGTCACCCGCGCGCAGGTGATGCCAGGCATCGCCGAGATGATCCACGACGTGCAGGTGGAGGCGACGTTCCCTGACGGGACGAAGCTCGTCACCGTGCACAAGCCGATAAGATAAGCGGGCTTCGGCATTCGGCACTCGCACGGAAGAAAAGCAAAGCAGTGGAAGCATGAGCCATTCTACGACTGCCGACGCCCGGCTGCAGACTGCCGAACCCGAGAGGGAGTACATCCCATGATCCCAGGCGAGATCATCACCCAGGCCGGCGACATCGAGCTCAACGCCGGCCGCGCCGCCGTCACCCTCACCGTCGCCAATTCCGGCGACCGGCCGATCCAGGTCGGCTCGCACTACCACTTCGCCGAGACCAACCCGGCGCTCCAATTCGACCGCGCCAAGGCCCGCGGCCATCGCCTCGACATACCCGCCGGCACTGCCGTCCGCTTCGAGCCCGGCCAGACCCGCGACGTGCAGCTGGTGCCGTTCGCCGGCAAGCGGGAGATCTACGGCTTCAGGCAGGAGGTGATGGGCAAGCTATGACCGCGCCCGACGAGACCCTGCGCAATAGCCTCGCCCTCGTCAGTCGCGCCGCCGACTACGCGGCGCGCCGGCACGTCAAGCAGCGGCGCAAGGGCGCGAGCCAGGAGCCGTATGTCAACCATCTGGCCGACGTGGTGAACCTGCTGGCGCAGTCGCTGGAGGAGCCCAACCCGCGGCTGCTGGCGGCTGCGTGGCTGCACGATGTGCTGGAGGACACCTGCCCCACCCCCGAGGAGTACGCGAGGACCAAGGCCGAGATCGAGAAGCAGTTCGGCTCCGCCGTCCTTGCGATCGTGCTGGAGGTGACCGACGACAAGTCGCTGCCCAAGGACGTGCGCAAGCGCATTCAGATCGAGACCACCGCCGGCAAGAGCCGGGAGGCCCGCCTCCTCAAGATCGCCGACAAGACGAGCAACGTCTACGCCGTCGCCGTCAGCCGGCCGGTCGGCTGGGACGGGCCGCGCGTTGTCGACTACGTCCAATGGGCCCAGGCCGTTGTCGCGTCATGCCGCGGCTTGAACGCCGAGCTCGAGAAGGCCTTCGACATGGCCGTCTCGGCGGCCCACGCAGCCCTGCTGGCCACTGATCCGATGTTCGATCACCTGTTCTCCAATCCCCGCTCCGATTCCCAGTAAGGGACCGCCGCCCAATGCCCACCCGCATCTCCCGCGCCGCCTACGCCGACATGTTCGGCCCCACCACGGGCGACAAGGTGCGCCTCGCCGATACGGACCTCGTCGTTGAGGTGGAGAAGGACCTCACCACCTACGGCGAGGAGGTGAAGTTCGGCGGCGGCAAGGTGATCCGCGACGGCATGGGGCAATCCCAGGTCTCCCGCGCCGACGGCGCCGTCGACACCGTCATCACCAACGCCCTCATCATCGACCACACCGGCATCTACAAGGCCGACGTGGGCCTTAGAGACGGCCGCATCGCCGGCATCGGCAAGGCCGGCAACCCCGACGTGCAGCCCGGCGTCACCATCGTCGTCGGCCCCGGCACCGAGGCCATCGCCGGCGAGGGCAAGATCCTCACCGCCGGCGGCTTCGACGCCCACATCCATTTCATCTGCCCGCAGCAGATCGACGAGGCGCTCTACTCGGGCATCACCATGATGCTCGGCGGCGGCACCGGCCCCGCCAGCGGCACCACGGCCACCACGTGCACGCCCGGCCCCTGGCATCTCGCCCGCATGATCGAGGCGGCCGACGCCTTCCCCATGAACCTCGCCTTCTCCGGCAAGGGCAACGCCGCCCAGCCCAAGGCGCTGATCGAGCAGATCCAGGGTGGCGCCTGCTCCCTCAAGCTGCACGAGGACTGGGGCACCACGCCCGCGGCAATCGACTGCGCGCTGTCGGTGGGCGACGACTACGACGTGCAGATCATGATCCACACCGACACCCTCAACGAGTCGGGCTTCGTGGAGGACACCATCGCCGCCTTCAAGGGCCGCACCATCCACGCCTTTCACACCGAGGGCGCCGGCGGCGGGCATGCGCCGGACATCATCAAGGTGGCGGGCCTCAGGAATGTGCTCCCCTCCTCCACCAACCCCACGCGCCCGTTCACGGTGAACACGCTGGAGGAGCACCTCGACATGCTCATGGTGTGCCACCACCTGGACGCCAACATCCCCGAGGACATCGCCTTCGCCGAGAGCCGCATCCGGCGCGAGACCATCGCCGCGGAGGATATCCTGCACGACCTTGGCGCGCTCTCCATGATCTCCTCCGACAGCCAGGCCATGGGCCGCGTCGGCGAGGTCATCATCCGCACCTGGCAGACGGCGCACAAGATGAAGGTGCAGCGCGGCTCCCTCAAGGAGGACGCCCCCGGTAACGACAACTTCCGCGTCCGCCGCTACATCGCCAAGTACACCATCAACCCCGCCATCGCGCACGGCGTGGCGCACGAGCTGGGCTCGCTGGAGGTGGGCAAGCGCGCCGACCTGGTGCTGTGGAACCCCGCCTTCTTCGGCGTGAAGCCGGACCTGGTGCTGCTGGGCGGCAGCATCGCCGCCGCCCCCATGGGCGATCCCAATGCGTCCATCCCGACTCCGCAGCCCGTGCACTACCGCCCGATGTTCGGCGCCTACGGCAAGACCGTCGCCGCCTCGTCCGTGACCTTCGTCAGCCAGGCCGCAATCGACGGCTACCTGGCGCAGCGCCTGGGCGTGGCCAAGAAGCTGCTCGCCGTCCGCAACACCCGCGGCGGCATCTCCAAGAAGTCCATGGTGCTCAACGACGCGACCCCCAACATCGAGGTCGACCCCGAGACCTACGAGGTCCGCGCCGATGGCGAGCTTTTGACGTGCGAGCCCGCCAAGGTCCTGCCGATGGCGCAGCGATATTTCTTGTTTTGAGGTAGGTTGGGTTACGCCGCTTCGCGGCTAACCCAACCTACGAGAATCCGCGATGCTGAGAGCCACCGAGATCCTCCGCGCCGGCCTTTGGAACGGTAACCCGGCGGATGTCGTGCGCCTCGACTACGACCACCGCACCCGCCGCCGCATCGCCCTGACCGGAGCGGGCGGCCTCACGTTCCTGCTCGACCTCGCCAAAGCCCCCGTCCTCGCCGCCGGCGACGGCCTCCGCCTGGAGGACGGCCGCATCGTCGCTGTCGAGGCGGCGCCCGAGCGGCTATTGGAGATTGTGTGCAAGGACGAGCGCGCGCTCGCCCGCATCGCGTGGCACCT
>Ga0075431_100004277_pt1 | contig 13986 bp, 14 predicted proteins | sample RhiMetdeltSRZDD5_FD_75297 | JGI IMG/M metagenome (GOLD analysis project Ga0075431, IMG submission 75297) | Populus rhizosphere microbial communities from Tennessee, USA - Rhizosphere MetaG P. deltoides SRZDD5 | ecosystem: Host-associated > Plants > Roots > Rhizosphere > Soil | place: USA... | reverse complement strand
GTGGGCAGCCGCGGCGCTGCCTCCGGCAATCCAGAACAGCTTACGACCGGTGCGGGCGATGATGTCTCCCCGACTATAGCGCCGGATGGCAGCCGGCTGGTGTTTGCCGTCCGGGGAGTAAACTCCGATCTCTGGCGCTTACCGGTGAACCCAGCCACCGGCGCCACAGCTGGCGCCGCTCAGCCGGTAGTGATGACCACACGGGTCGAGAGTCGGGGCGCCTGGTCGCCCGATGGCCGTTCGGTCGCATTCAATTCGGACCGGCTGGGCGAAATGAACATCTGGCTCCGCGGTCGCGACGGCACCGAGCGCCAGCTGACCCGCGGACCCGGCGGTGATTACCAGCCGGCTTGGTCCCCCGATGGCAGCCGGGTTGTGTTCTTCTCCGCCCGAAGCGGCAACGCCGACATCTGGTCCGCGAGCCTGGCTGATGGCAGGCTCACCCGGTTGACGGAAGACCCTGCTACCGACATCAATCCCTTCTACTCGCCGGACGGGCGACAGATCGCGTTCATGTCCGACCGGGGAGGCCGCTCGGAAGTGTGGGTCATGCAATCCGATGGCTCGGCGCCGCGCCGGGTGACCACGATCGGTGCCGGTGGCCACTTCCTCCGCTGGACCGCTGACGGCCGCTCCATCGTCTTCCGGGCGGAGGTCGGCGCCCGGGTTCAGATCTACCAGGTCGCGGTCGACGACGGCACGCTGACCCGTCTGCCCGATGTGGCCAGTGGCGCGCACATGTCATTCTCACCGTCACGGGCCCTGGTTCTCGACGTGAGGGGACACAAGTCGCTCTGGGTCTATCCGCTCGACGGGCAGCCCGGCCGGCAGATCTTTTCCTTCAGTAACCCGGAAATCCGCATCGATTATCCCATTTGGTCGCCCGACGGCCGATCGATACTGTTCGATCGCGCGGCGCCGCGGGGCGGTGATCTCTGGCTGCTCGAGGCGGCGCGATAGGCTGATGAAGCTGGCCCAGTTGGTCGAGACCTCGCAGCGGGTGGGACAGGTAAGCGGGAGGCTGGAGAAAATCGGCCTGCTGGCGTCGCTGCTCGCGAGTGCCCCGCCCGAAGAGATCGAGATTGCGGTCGCCTTCCTCTCTGGATCATACCGGCAGCAGAAGCTCAACGTCGGATATGCCGCGCTTGAGGCAGCCTCTGCCGGCAATTCCACCGATTTGCCGACTCTGGAGCTGGTCGAGGTCGATGCAGCCTTCGAGCGAATCGCTGGGGTGCCTGCCGGAAAGGGCTCCACGGCGGAGCGCCAGCGCCTGCTCGGAGCACTGTTTGCCCGCGCGACCCGGGAGGAACAGCACTTTCTGTTCCGGCTGGTGGTCGGTGAGTTACGGCAGGGCGCGGTCGAGGGAGTGATGCTGGAGGCTGTTGCGCGGGCTGCCAAGGTGCCGGCCGCACAGGTGCGCCGGGCCCGGATGATGGCCGGAGATCTCCCCACTGTGGCCAGAGCCGCCATCACTGGCGACCCGGCTGCCCTCGCCGGGTTCGCAGTCCAACTGTTCCGGCCGATCCATCCGATGCTGGCGGGCTCGGCTGACACTGCGGATGTAGCGATGGGAGAGCTAGGCGAAGCGGCTCTGGAATACAAGCTCGATGGTGCCCGGATTCAGGTCCACAAGGCGGGAGACCAGGTGGCGGTGTTCTCCCGCCGGCTCAACGATGTGACCGCCGCCGTGCCCGAGCTGGTGGAGAGCGTTCGGTCGCTGCCCGCACGAGACCTGGTCCTTGACGGTGAGGTCATCGCCCTGCGGGAGGATGGGACCCCTCATCCGTTCCAGGTCACCATGAGTCGCTTCGGCCGGCGGCTCGACATCGTCCGGATGCGCCGGGAGATTCCGCTCACCCCTTTCTTCTTCGACCTTCTGTATCTCGACGGCGGTGCGCTCATGGATGAGCCGGCACGCCAGCGCCTGGCTGCGCTGGGCAGGCTGGCCCCTGCCCCGATGCTGGTGCCTCGACTGGTGACCAGCTCGGCGGAGGATGCCACCCGGTTTCTTCGAGGCGCAGTCGAGCGGGGGCACGAGGGCATCATGGCCAAGGCGCTTGAAGCTCCTTACGAGGCTGGTCACCGCGGGCGCCGCTGGCTCAAGATCAAGCCGGCGAACACGCTGGACCTCGTGGTCCTGGCGGCGGAGTGGGGCCACGGCCGCCGCCATGGCTGGCTCAGCAACCTCCACCTGGGCGCGCGGAACCCGGTGGACGGTGGCTTCGTAATGCTGGGGAAGACCTTCAAGGGCATGACCGACGAGATGCTGCAGTGGCAAACCGACCGGCTTCTGCAATTGGAACTAGCCCGGGACGGGATTACGGTGTACGTCAGGCCGGAGCTGGTGGTCGAGGTCGCATTCAATGAAGTGCAGGCCAGCACCCAGTACCCGGGCGGGGTTGCGCTTCGGTTCGCCCGAATCAAGCGCTACCGGACCGACAAGACGGCCCAGCAGGCAGATACCATCGATGCGGTGCAGCAGATCTATCATCGATCCCTCGCTTCGCTCGGGATGACCTAACCCAGAGGAATCAGCATGCGATCACATCTCTCCGCAGTCCTCACCCTCTCAGCGCTGGGCGTCGGATATGCCGATTCTCTCACCGCTCAGGTCCCCATCAAGGAGTGGCCCGTTCCCTATGCTGGCTCGCGCCCGCGGGATCCCTACGTCGACAGCAAGAACCGGGTCTGGTTCGTAGGCCAGGTCGGCAACTACATAGCCTACCTCGATCCCAAGACCGGGGAGTTCCGGCGGTACGAGATCGAGGACGGCGCCCTGCCCCACAACTTGATCGTGGACAAGAAGGACATGGTCTGGTACGCTGGGAACGGCAACGGACACATTGGCAAGCTGGACCCGGCCACAGGCAAGATCACCCGATATCCCATGCCTGATCCCGAGGCTCGGGATCCGCACACGCTTGTCTTCGACCACAAGGGCGACATCTGGTTCACGGTGCAGAATGGAAACTTTGTGGGACGTCTGGCCACCGGGACCGGCAAGGTGGACCTGATCGAAGTCCCCACTGCCAACGCGCGTCCCTACGGCATAAAGATCGACTCAAAGGGCCGGCCCTGGTTCAACGAGTTCGGGAGCGACAAGCTCGCTACCGTAGATCCCGCCACCCTCAAGCTCCGGGAGTACAAGATGCCGAACGACCGGAGCCGGGGCCGCCGGATCGCGATCACCTCCGACGATCGCATCTGGTATGTGGACTACACCCGGGGATTTCTCGGCCGGCTGGATCCGGCCACCGGGCAGTTCAAGGAGTGGGCGCTGCCGGGCGGACCGACCGCACTACCCTACGCCATGACATCGGACAACAAGGACCGGCTCTGGATGGTCGAGACCGGGTCCCAACCCAACCGCCTGGTCGGCTTCGATCCCAAGACTGAGAAATTTCTGGGGATCACCCCGATCCCGAGCGGCGGCGGCACTGTGCGGCACATGATGTTCGATGAGCGCAGCGGACAGATCTGGTTCGGGACCGACAACAACACCATCGGCCGGGCGCAGGTGAACGAGGGCAAAGACCTGTCGTCCTGATAGCTGTCATCCTGAACGAAGCGAAGGAGCTATCGCAAACCGGCGACTGAGGAACTAGCTTTTCGGCTCAGCATCCACATCCCGACACCGGAGGTCCCATGGTCAGCCTGGGTTCGCTTTGGGGTCCGATCCTCCTCTCCGCCGTACTGGTCTTCTTCACCAGCTCGATCATCCACATGGTCCTCAAGTACCATAAGAAGGACTATACACGGCTGCCCAATGAGGACGCGGTGCGGGCGGCCTTCCGTGGCGCGAGTCCGGCGCCGGCGCAGTACATCATCCCTTACTGCGCCGAGATGAACCAGATGAAGACCCCGGAGATGCAGCAGAAGTACAGCGAGGGTCCGGTGGCGGTGCTCAACATCATGCGACCGGGCGTCCCGAACATGGGGAAGTCGCTGACCCAGTGGTTCGTCTTCTCCCTGCTGGTATCGCTCTTCATCGCCTATGTCGCCGCCCACGCCATTCCGGCGGGAGCGCCCTACCTCCAGGTATTCCGGATCGTGGGTGCGGTCGGATTTCTGGCCTACGGGGCGAGCCAGGTACAGCAGTCGATCTGGTGGGGCAAACCCTGGGGGAACACCTGGAAGGACGTATTCGACGGGTTGGTGTATGGCTTAGTGACTGCAGGTACCTTCGGCTGGCTCTGGCCGCGGTAGGAGGGATCACCCATGGAATCATCAATCGCAACCGGCTCCTCGGTTGTCTTCGAACCACCACCGACTACGCAGCCACAGCTCGACCAGGTCGTCGGCCGGCTCAAGGACGGCGCCCGCAAGTTCGTCGGTCTCTCCCTCGACCAGCGGATGCAGCTCGCCCGCGCCATGCAGCAGGGCTATCTCCGGGTGGGCCGATCCAGCGTCGAAGCTGCCTGCGCAGCTAAGGGCATCGTGGCCGGCAGTCCGCTGGAGGGCGAGGAGTGGACGCTGGGCCCGTGGTTCGTGATTCGCCACCTGCGCCTCATCCGAGAGTCTCTGGCCGCACTGAAGGAGACCGGCAACACTCGAGTAGGGAAGCTGGGCCGGACCGCCGACCAGCGCCTCACGGTGCAGGTCTTTCCGGCCGGTCCCATCGACGGGCTGCTGTTTCAGGGCGTGCGGGTAGACGTGCACCTTCAGCCCGGCGTCACCGAGGAGGAGATGGAGAACTCCCGGGCTCGCTTTTACAAGCGACCAGATCACGACGGGCGGGTGGTCCTGGTGCTGGGCGCCGGAAACGTGAACGGTATTCCGTCCATGGATGTGCTTACCAAGCTGTTCAACGAGGGCAAGACCTGCATCCTCAAGATGCATCCGGTAAATGCCTACCTGGGTCCCTTCCTGGAGGAGGCATTTACCGACGCGATCCGGCAGAACTTTCTCGCGGTGGTGTACGGCGGGTCGGAGGAGGGTGCGTACCTGGCCCAGCATCCCGACGTGGACGAGGTCCATCTCACCGGCTCGGATCTCACCTTCGACACCATTGTCTGGGGGAATCCGGGGCCCGAGCGCGAGGCCCGAAAGGGGCTGAACCGGCCGGTACTGCAGAAGCCGATCACCGCCGAGCTGGGGAATGTGTCGCCGGTCATCGTGCTGCCGGGGCCGTACAGCGACAAGCAGCTACGCTATCAGGCGGAAGATGTCGCGGCTGGGCTGACGTTCAACGCGGCGTTCGACTGCAATGCCAACAAGGTCCTCATTCTGCCCAAAGGCTGGGCCCAGCGGGATGCGTTTCTCGAGGGTATCGAGCACGCGCTCACCAGGGCGCAGCCCCGGAAGGCGTACTACCCCGGGGCGCACGACCGGTGGCGGCTCTATTCACGAGACCGCGCGTCCATCCTCCGGTTCGGCGACGAGACCGCGGAGGTCTTGCCCTGGACCTTGGTACGCGATCTCGATGCTGCGGATGCCAGCGAGCGTGGCTTCGCCTCGGAATCGTTCTGTCCCATTGTGTTCGAGACTCAGGTGGGGAACGCTGACCCGGTGGAGTTTCTCGACCAAGCCGTCACCTTTGCCAACAACCGGCTCTGGGGAACCCTCTCGGCGGGATTGGTGGTCCACCCCAAGGTGATGAAGGACCCGGTGCTGGCGGGATCGGTCGAGCGCGCCATCGCCACTCTGCGATATGGGTCAGTGTGCGTGAATGCGTGGTCCGGCTACCTCTTTGCCTTTGTGACGCCGCCGTGGGGGCCCCATCCCAGCTCCACTCTGGAGAACATTCAGAGCGGCACCGGCTGGGTCCACAACACACCGATGCTGGAGCGGGTAGAGAAGGCGGTGCTCCGGCATCCCATCACGGCGATGCCGAAGCCGACCTACTTCCCATCGCACCGGAACGCACACAAGCTGATGCCCCGAATGACGGCTCTGGAAGAGAACGCCAGCTGGAGAAAAGTGCCGGGAGTGCTCGCCGCCGCAATGAGGGCATGAGGAACTAGGCCGACTCGCGCCGGTTGGCGATCAGTCGCTCGGTAAAGTCCAGCCGCTCCTCCAGCTCGCTGAGCCGGCTCTCCAACGACTCGATATACTCCTGTTGAGCATCAGGCCGGGTGCGTGGCGCCTGGTCGTAGCGATCCCTGCCGTACCATCCCGGCGCATATCCCCTCGGCCCCACGGCCACACAGCGCTCCGACCGGCGGAACCACCGGTACGCCAACCAGAGCACCGCGATCCAGAACAGCATTCCGAAGAAGCCCATGTCGATCTCCTATGAAGCCTGGTCTGCTTCGCTGCCCCGCTGCCCCGCTGCCCCGCCTCCGCCCCATGCTTCCTCGATCTCGTCCGCGGCTTTACGCAGGATTTCGGCGACCCGTTTCAATGCCGGATCCTCCGGTCCCCGCCGCCAGGCCCGCTTGAAGGTCACACCGGCGAGGTGGACGAAGGCGCCCTGCAGCTCGCCGATGCCGCCGCCGGTGAAGTCGCGCACGGTTTCCCGCACCCGGTCAAGGATCTCCTCCAGGAAGTCCCGGTGCTCCTCCAGGTAGCGCTCGCCTTCGGGAGTGACGTGGTAGACTTTCTTGCCATCGGTGTCGATCGCGCGGATGTAACCCTCGTCCTCCAGCAGCTGGAGTGTGGGGTACACCGTGCCGGCCGAGGGCGTGTAATAGCCACCCAGCTTCTCCTCCAGCGCCTTGATCACCTCATACCCATGTCGAGGCTTTTCCTTGAGCAGGCGGAGGATCACGAACTTGACCTCTCCCGACTCGAACATCTGGCTCCGGCGGCGCGGGCCCCGTCCCCTGGCCTGCCAGGCGCCGGTCCACCAGCGGCCGCCGAAAGGGAATCCGGGTCCGAAGCCCCAGTCATCACGCGGGTTACACATAGGCCACTCCTCCTTGGTTCCAGCTATTTCGTACGAACTGACGTACGACCTGACGTACGATATATCGTAAGAAATAACGTGGCAGTCGTCAAGCCTTCCCCTTCTACCGAGGAGCGGTCCTGCCCCGTCTGGCCGGCTTTTTCCCCCCCGGGCGGAGTCCATCCAGTAGCCGGCTCAGCACCTCCAGATTCGACCGGAGCATGGACTCGCTCCGGGCGCTCTTCGCCAGCCCGAACGACCCTTCGATTGCTCCAACCAGAAACGTGGCGACCTGCCGCGGATTGAGATCCCGCCGGACCGAGCCTTCGGTCTGTCCCTTCTTCAACACTTTGCTGAAGCCCTCGATCCAGCGGTCGTAGGTGACAGACACCCTCCGGCGGAATGGCTCGTCCAGCGGAGACATCTCCTGGGCCAGGTTGTTGAGCGGGCAGCCGAGCTCGACTTCATGGTCGGTCAACCGAATGGTTCGTTCCTTCAGCATGCCCTGAATCGCCGTCAGCGGATCCCCAGGCTGCCGGTCCAATACTCCCAGCCACCGTTCCAGCAACAGGTCGTGCACCATGTCATCGACGACCGCAAAGCCTAGCGCACGCTTGTCGGGGAAGTGATGGTACAGTGCGCCCTTGGTGACCCCGGCCTTGGCGAGGATGGTATCCAGGCTCGCCGCCTGAAACCCTCGCCGGTAGATCTCGTCAAAGGCAGCAGCGAGCAGCTTTTCCCGGGTGATGCCGGGTTCCCGTTTGCGGGGCTTTGCGGGGCTCTTTGCCATGGCAACAAATTGGGCGTCGGGATTCAGGATAACGTACCACCTGGTATGTAACGATTTTGCCGCGGCCCTGTCAATGCGTCTTGACGAGCACGGGACCGGACAGTACATACTGCTTGGTATGTAGTTGGTCGCTAGTCGCTAGTCGCTAGTCGCTGGTTGCTGGTTGCTGGTTGCTGGTTGCTGGTTGCTTGTTTTGGTTCGGTAGCCGGCCAACGGAGAGCTTGATCAGTGACTAGTGACTAACGACTAGTGACTAGCGACCACTGATCGTGACACACATTCTCGGGAGGATGCGCATCATGGATCACACAATCGTGCATTTCGAGATTCCGGCCGATGATCCGGAGCGGGCCGCAGAGTTCTACCGCGAACTGTTCGGCTGGGACATCAAGAAATTCGAGGGCTCGGTGGCAGGGGGCATGGAGTACTGGGTGGTGCAAACCGTGCCGACCGGGCCTGATGGACGCCCGGCTCGCCCGGGTGTGAATGGGGGTCTCATGCGCCGAATGTACCCCAACCAGCCGCCGGTCAACTACATCAACGTCGAGAACGTGAACGAGGCGGTCGGCCGAGCGGAGCAGCTCGGGGCCAAGATCCTGATGGGGAAGACGCCGGTGCCGGGGATGGGCTGGTTCGCCCAGCTGAACGACCTCGAAGGGAACCTCATCGCGGTGTGGGAAAACGACACGAGCGCGGCCATGAGCGGCGCGGCAGCCGGTCAGGAGGCGGGCAATGCTGGGAGGTAAGGAGACCATGGCCACGGTGGCGGTGAAAGACCTCAACGCCGCCAAACGGTTCTATGAGGGAACCCTCGGCCTCAAGCAAGTCGACGCTCAGGAGCAGGAAGCGCTGACCTATCAGGCGGGCAGCGCCAAGATCCTGGTGTATCGCTCTCAGTATGCTGGCAGCAACAAGGCCACTGCTGCTACCTGGGTCATCGGTAAGGAGATGGAAAAGGTGGTGCAGGGCCTGAGAGGCAAGGGAGTCGCCTTCGAGCATTACAAGCTGCCGGGACTTACTCTCAAGGGCGATATCCACGAAGGCGGAGGCATGAAGGCCGCCTGGTTCAAGGATCCGGACGGCAATATCCATGCGCTGGTAAGCGGGTGAGGCGCCATGCTGACGATCAGTGACATCCTACAGGAGCTGGAGCAGGAGGCCCCAGGCACCCGCCGGGTGCTCGAGCGGATCCCGGAGGACCAGCTGGAATGGCGGCCCCATTCCAAGTCGATGACGATGGGTCAGCTGGCCATGCACGTCGCCAACCTGCCCGGAGCCATCATCGAGGTGTCGCGCCGGCCCTTCGACGTGAACACCCCGATCCCCAGGCCCGGCGCCACCAGCCGGGCGCAGATCCTCGCGGTCTTTGAAGACAGCATGGAACGGGCCCGACGGCTCCTCGGCGAAATGGAGGACACCGACCTGGCTGCACCCTGGAGCATGATAAAGGGCGACCAGGAGCTATGGAGCATTCCCCGGGGGGTATTTCTTCGCTCGGTGCTGCTCAATCACTGGTATCACCATCGGGGGCAATTGGTCGTCTATCTCCGGCAGACCGGCGCCCTGGTGCCGGCCGTCTTCGGCGACAGCGCCGACGAGAAGGTGATGGCCGCGGTTTGACCGTGGCAGAGTACTCGACATGACGACGGCCGCCGTGTCGAGACATCCAATCGGTCCAGCGGGGCTGGTCCTGGCGGGCGGACTGGTGGCGGGCACCCTGGACATCGTGTATGCCTGCCTTTTCTGGGCTCTCAAGGCAGGTGTGCCGGCCCGGCGCATCTTGCAATCGGTCGCCGCCGGACTGCTGGGGAGTGCCAGCTTCGACGGCGGCTCCCGCACTGCCGCCCTGGGCCTGTTCCTCCACTTCTTCATCGCCATAACGATGGCGGTGGTGTATTACCTGGCCGCGCGGCGGTGGCCGCTGCTCTGGCGGCGGCCCTGGCTGTCCGGCGCCTTCTATGGTGTGCTGCTTTACTTGGTTATGAACTTTGTGGTCGTGCCGCTCAGCGCCGCCGGCCCTGGTTCCCCGGACCCCTTGTGGGTCTCCCTCACCATCGTGGTGCACGTGCTCTTCGTTGGAATCCCCTGCGCCCTCTTCGCCCGCCAGGCGCTTCTCAGCCGGCCATGACCTCGACTGACATGTCTCGTTCAGCTCCCGCCGCGGTGCCGAAGCCCGAGGTCACCGGAGCAGCTCGGGCACCCGTCTACGATCGCTCCCTCGTCGAGGGACCGCTCGGCCCGGCGGTCTGGAAGCTGGCCTGGCCCACCATGCTCACCAACATCATCGGTGGGTTGCAGGGAATTGTCGATCACGTGCTGGTTGGTCATCTGGTCGGGTTCCGCGCCAACGCGGCGATCGGCGTCAGCTGGCAGATCCTGCTGGTGGTCATCATCTTCATCTCCTCGCTCTTCACCGGCATGAGCGTCCTGGTGGCGCGCTTTGCCGGCGCAGGGGACAAGGAGAAGGTCGACCGCACCGTCTACCAGGCGTTTCTCACCGCAGTGGTCATGTCGCTCGGCATCATGGCCCCGCTCGGCTACTTCACCGCGCCGTACCTGCTCGATCTGGTAAACGCGACGCCGGCCGTCAAGGCCGAAGCGCTGCCATTTCTCCGCGTCATGTTCGTCTTCAGCACCGGTATGCTGATCTTCTACATGCTGAGTGGCGCGCTTCGCTCCGCGGGTGACGCCCGTACTCCGATGGTCCTCGGCATCGCGCTGACGGTGCTGAACCTGGTTCTCAATGTGATTCTCATCAGTGGGTTGGGACCGATCCCCGCATTTGGAACCGTGGGCTCGGCCATGGGGACGGCAATCGCGTCTGGAATCCTGGGCATCTACGCTCTGGTGAAGCTCTGGACCGGAGGGTGGGTAATCGCATTTCCCCGCGGCCGCGGCTTCGGTCCGGACTGGGCGATCATAAAGTCGCTCTTTCGCTTCGGTCTCCCTGCCGGGGTGCAGGGGATCGCGATGAACATCGGCGGAGTCGTCCTGCTCGGCTTCATCGGATCGCTGGCGCAGAGCGCGGCGGCGCAGGCGGCGTTCGCCGTCTCCTACACCCAGTTGTTCTCGCTGATCACCTGGACTTCGATCGGGCTCATGGGTGCAGCGGCTGCCATTGCCGGCCAGAACCTTGGTGCCGGCCGCCCGGATCGGGCGGAAAAGGCGGTCCACATCGCCGCGCGATACGCCCTGGCAGGAGCAGCTTTCATGGGCTTCTTCTTTTTCTTCTTTCCGGGACAGCTGCTCGCCATCTTCGGTATGCACGAGCCAGCCGTGGTCGAGATCGGGGTACAGCTGCTCCGGGTCCTGAGCCTCTCCGGCTTCTTCGTCGCGGTGGCACTCACCTACACCGGCGGGTTGCAGGGAACGGGAGACACCCGAAGCCCGCTCTATATCTCCATCATCTCTCAGATCATCGTGCCGCTGGGGATCTGCTTCGTGGTCCAGCAGACCGGCACCCTGGACCCCATCGATATCTGGGTCGCCATTCTGATCGGGCACGCCACTCGCTGCCTGCTCAGCGTGGTGCGGTTCAACCAGGGTCGGTGGCGCACAATTGCAGTCCACATTGACCATTGAGGAAGCTGCTATGTCCGAAGCAAGCATCGCGACGAGGTGGCGCTCCTGGAGTCCGTATCTGCTGAGCCTGCTCCGGATCGTGGCGGCATTTCTGTTCATCCAGTTCGGAACCGCCAAGCTGTTCGGCCTGCCGGCCCCGATCATGCCGGGTGGCGGCACTGCTCCCGCCGGGTCGCTGGTCTGGTTCGCCAGTGTCCTCGAGACGTTCGGTGGGCTGTTGCTGCTTTTCGGATGGTTTACTCGGCCGGTCGCGTTTCTAGTCTCCGGTGAGATGGCATTCGCCTATTTCATCGGCCACGCTCCCCAAGGGTTCTGGCCGGTGCTCAATCAAGGGCCCCCCGCCATACTGTTCTGCTTCCTGTTCCTGTATCTCTCGGCGGCGGGTCCGGGTCCCTGGAGTCTGGACGCGGTGAGAGAGCGGCAACGTATGGGCCGGGCCAGATACTAATCTCGGTGTAGCATGCCCAAGTCCGCTGCGGAGATCATCCGCGTCGCTGGGAGCGAGGTCTCGATCTCGAACCCGGACAAGGTGCTCTTTCCCAAGCCGCGATACACCAAGCGCGATCTGGTGCACTACTACCTCGCAGTCGCGGACGGCGCGCTCCGCGGCGCCGGCGGCCGTCCCAACATGCTGGTGCGCTATCCCAACGGCGTGGCAGAGGAGCATTTCTACCAGAAACGGGCGCCCACCTCCAGACCTACCTGGATCGAGGTCGTGTCCCTCCGGTTTCCATCGGGCCGGAGCGCGGACGAGGTAGTTCCCCGCGATGCGGCGGCGCTCGCCTGGCTGGCCAATCTCGGCTGCCTGGAGCTGCATCCCCATCCAGTTCGAGCCGACGACCTGGATCATCCTGACGAGTTGCGGGTCGACCTCGACCCGGTGCCCGGAGTGCAGTGGGGCCAGGTACGGGAGGTGGCCCACGTAGTCGATGCGACGCTCCGGGATTTCGGACTCACCGGCTGGCCCAAGACCTCGGGCTCCCGTGGCATGCATGTGAACGTACGGATCGAGCGACGCTGGAGCTTCGACGAAGTGCGCCGAGCGGCTCTGGCATTGGCAAGAGAGGTGGAGCGGCGCGCCCCATCCATCGCGACCAGCAAGTGGTGGAAGGAAGAGCGGCATGGCGTGTTCGTGGACTACAACCAGAACGCCAAGGACCGGACCGTGGCTTCCGCCTACTCGGTCCGCGCGCGGGAGCACGCTCCGGTCTCGGCGCCGCTCACCTGGGACGAGGTGGACAGCTGCGAGCCCAGTGAGATCACCCTGGCGACGATGCCGGCTCGCTATGCCAAGCTGGGGGACCGGCACGAGGGGATCGATCGCAGCGCGGGATCGCTGGAGCAGCTGCTCGAGCTATCCGCCAAACACGAGAAGGAAGGCCTGGGCGACGCCCCCTGGCCGCCCCACTACGAGAAGAAGCAGGGCGAGCCGCCGCGGGTGCAGCCCTCCAAGCGCCGAGTCTCCAAGCATCCGCTGATCGAGATCGGAAGAGCCCAGAAGAAGGAAGCCGCGCTGGCTGGACTCGAGCGCTGGAAGGCGCGCCATCCGGAAGCTGCTTCCCACCTGGAGCCGGCCGACGTGCTGGTGGATTCGATGCGGGGACGGTTCACGACCTGGACCCGGATCCGGCTCAACCTGCAGCATGTCCCAACCGAGCTGCGGCCAGCTCAGGAGCCGCTCGATCCCGACGAAAAGACTTTGTCCAGCTCGTAGCGTGGGGTCACATCGAGCTGGTCGTACCGACACTCGCTCGGCGGCTTGTCCGGACGCCAGCGCAGGAAGGTGGTGGCATGACGAAACCGGTCGCCCTGCAGGTGGTCGTACTTGACCTCGCAGACCCGTTCGATCCGGAGCGGCTCCCAGGAGAGATCCTTGCCTGCGCTCCAGCGGCTCTGCCCTCCCGGCATTCGGTCCATTCCACTCCCCTCCGCCTGGGCCCACGCCCGCCAGGGATGACTTTCCATCGCGTTCTCCCGGAGCGGGGCCAGCTCGGCGGCGAGCTCCTTCCGCCTGGCCATGGTGAAGGACGAAGTGACGCCGACGTGCTGCAGGGTGCCCCGATCGTCGTAGAGGCCCAGCAGCAGCGATCCGACCAGACCCTTCCCGCTCTTGTGCCAGCGGAACCCGGCCACAACGCAGTCAGCCGTGCGGACGTGCTTCACCTTGATCATCGCCCGCTTGCCCGGTTGGTAGGGACTCTCCTCCGGCTTGGCGATGACTCCGTCGAGCCCGGCGCCCTCGAACTGGTCCAGCCACTCGAGCGCGAGCGCCCGATCGCGGGTGACCGGAGTGAGATAGACCGGTGGACCGACACCCGCCAGCAGTCGCTCCAGCCGGGTTCGCCGCTCCCTTTGTGGCTTCGGCATCAGATTCTCGCCCCCTACCGACAGCAGGTCGAAGGCGACAAAGGAAGCCGGCGTCTCCTTGGCCAGTTTGGCCACCCGGGAGGCCGCCGGATGCAGCCGCAACTGGAGGGTGTCGAAGTCGAGACCATGAGGCGCCATGATCACGATCTCGCCGTCGAGCACGCAGTTCGGCGGCAGCCGCTGAAGCAGGGCTTCGTGCAGCTCGGGGAAATAGCGGTCGAACGGCCGGGTGTCGCGGCTCTGGATGTAGACGTCGTCGGCGCCGCGAAAGACAATGGCCCGGAACCCGTCCCACTTGGGCTCGTACAGGAACGGCCCCGGCGAGGGCAGCTCCTCCGCCAGCTTGGCCAGCATTGGCTCGATCGGTGGGGCGATGGGAAGCGTCTCCGATGTGGTGCGCGCGCTCATAGTCTCATGCTCT
>Ga0075431_100004275_pt1 | contig 13986 bp, 7 predicted proteins | sample RhiMetdeltSRZDD5_FD_75297 | JGI IMG/M metagenome (GOLD analysis project Ga0075431, IMG submission 75297) | Populus rhizosphere microbial communities from Tennessee, USA - Rhizosphere MetaG P. deltoides SRZDD5 | ecosystem: Host-associated > Plants > Roots > Rhizosphere > Soil | place: USA... | reverse complement strand
CCGCTGTGGACTCTGCTCCTCGCGGCGGGCGCGCTCCTGCTCGGTCCGTCGCTCGCGCTCGCGAAGGTTCTCGGCGTCGCGGCGACCGTCGCGGCGGGTGTGCTCACGCGCCGCGCCGCCGCCGCGTGGGGCGCGGCGCCGACCGTCGCGCTCGCGGCCGGCATCGCGCTGGTGTGGACGGGCCCGCTCACGTGGGGCGCGCTGTCGGGGATGGAGGTTTCGCTGGCGGCCGCGCTGGTCGCGGGCGCCATGCTGGCCCACGCCCGCGGTCATACGATCCTCACCGCGACGCTCGCCGCGCTTGCCACGCTCTCGCGTCCCGAGGCGATCCTGCTGGTGCCTGCACTCCTCTTCGCGAAGCCGGTCGGCCTGCGGCGGCTCATCGTCTTCATCGCGATCCCGCTCGTGGCGCTCGCCCCCTTCGTCGCCTTCTGTGTCGCGACCGTCGGCAGCCCGCTGCCCGCGACCGCGGCCGCGAAGGTCGAAGGGGGGCTGCTGGGCTGGCTCGCCGGAGTTTCGGAGCCGGCGCGGCTGATGCTCGTGCAACGCCCCCGCGCATTTCTCGTCGAGTGGGTGCGGTGGCTCGCGGCGACCCACTGGCTGCTTCCCGTCCTCCTCGGGCCCGCCGTCGTGGCGGTGTGGTGGCGGTACCGCCGCTCGCTCGGGGTCCCTGCGCTGGTCCTGCTCGCGCATCCGCTCGCGATGGCGCTGCTCGCGCCGTACCGCGGTCCCGCCTTCCAGGAGGGCCGCTACTCCATGCACCTGCTGCCGATCGCGATGGTGGTGCTGGCGGCCGCCGTGCCTGCGGTGCGCCCGCGCGCCACGCTCGCCGCCATGGCCCTGTATCTGGCGCTTGCCGTGCCGGCTCTCGTCCCGGCCGCCGCGCGCTATGGGTGGGCTGTCCAGAACATCAATGCGATGCAAGTCCACCTCGGGCACTGGGTCGATCGCCACCTGCCGCGCGACGCCCGGCTGGCCGTGAACGACATCGGGGCGATCGCCTACTTTTCCCGGCGCGAGATCGTGGATCTGATGGGGCTCGTCACCCCCGCCATCATTCCGTATCGCCGGGACGGTGAGGCCGGCATCGCCCGCTACCTCGCGGAGACCTGTCCGGACCACCTGATCATCTTCCCGGCCTGGTTTCCGCGTCTCGCGGCGCGTCACGACCTCCTCGAGCCCCGGTACCGCGTGAAGCTCGACCGCAACGAGGTCGCCGGGGCCGATGAGATGGTCGTGTACCGTCTGAAGCGCTGTGCGGTATGATTTTGAGGATGAGTCGGGCGCTTCTCCTTGGCCTCGTCATCATCCTGAGCATCACGCTCGGGCCTTCCACCGTGCTTGCGCAGTTCTATCGCTGGGTGGACGAGCAGGGCACCGCGCACTTCGGCGAAGGCATCGACAACGTCCCCCAGCGCTACCGATCGGTGGCCGTGCCCCTCAACATGCGTAACCGGCCCGCTGCGGCTCCGGAGACCACGTCCGCCGCGACGCGCGCGACGGGCTCTCCGGCCGAGATCCGCTTCGTCCCCGGCCGCCACATCATCGTGGATGCGCGCATCAACGCCGGCCCAACCGTGAAGCTCATCCTGGACACGGGCGCGGGCGGCACGTTGATCAGCCCGCGGGCGCTCGCCGCTTCGGGCGTCTCGCTCACGCGCGGCACGCGCGTCGGGCGCTCCCGAGGAATTGCCAAGGACGTCGAGGTCGAGGTGACGCAGGTCGTGATCGATTCTCTCGAGGTAGGGGGAGCCCGCGTCGGCCGCATGGTCGTCGCGTCCTACGACATGGACATGGCCGAGGTCGAAGGGCTGCTCGGGCAGGATTTCCTCGGACAGTTCAACGTGACCATCGATTCGAACGAGGGCGTCGTCAAGCTGGTCAAGAAGTAGCGCCGCCCGCCCGTGATACCATGACGCTTCCAGTCATGGACTACAAAGCCACGCTGCACCTACCCAAAACCGCCTTCCCGATGAAGGCGAACCTCCCCCAGGCCGAGCCCAAGATGCTGGCGTGGTGGCAGCAGATCGGGATCTACAAGCGCCTGCGCGAAGCGACCGCCGATCGCCCGCTGTGGATCCTGCACGACGGGCCGCCGTACGCCAACGGCAGCATCCACATGGGCCACGTGCTCAACAAGGTGCTGAAGGACGTCGTGGTGAAGTCCCGCTCGATGCTCGGCTTCAATGCCGTGTACGTGCCGGGCTTCGACTGCCACGGGCTGCCCATCGAGCATCAGGTCGACAAGGAGCTCGGCCTCGACAAGCCGGGTGTCGACGTGCGCGCGGCCATGGATCCCATCGAGAAGATCCGGCGCTGTCGCGCGTACGCGCAGAAGTACGTCGACATCCAGAGCGAGGAGTTCCAGCGGCTCGGTGTGTTCGGCGACTGGGACAACCCGTACATGACGATGGCGCCCGCGTACGAGGGCGTGATCGCGCGCGAGTTCGGACGACTGGTGGGGCGTGGCCTCGTCTACAAAGGCCTGAAGCCGGTGCACTGGTGCATGCACTGCAAGACCGCCCTCGCGCAGGCCGAGGTCGAGTACGAGGATCAGCGCACGCCGTCCGTCTACGTGAAGCTCCCGGTCGTCGGCACGCTCCCCGGAGTCGCGACGAGCGGCCCCGCCTCGCTCGTGGTGTGGACGACGACGCCGTGGACGCTGCCCGCGAACCTCGGCGTGGCGATTCACGGAGACGAAGACTACGTGGCGCTCGAGGTGCCCGCGGCTTCGGGAACGACCGAGACGCTGGTCGTCGCCGCGAAGCTCGCGGAGGCCTTCACGCGCGTCGCGAAGCTGGCGCCCGTTCGCGAGCTCGCGCGGATCCCCGGCCGCTCGCTCGCCGGCGTCGAGTACCGCCACCCGTGGATCGATCGGACCGGCAAGGTCGGGGTCGGCGACTTCGTCACCATGGATTCGGGCACCGGGCTCGTCCATGTCGCGCCCGGGCACGGCGAAGAGGACTACGAGTTCGGCCGCAAGCAGGGGCTCAAGATCTACAACCCCGTCGACGACGACGGGCGCTTCGTGGCGGACATCGAGCACTTCGCCGGGCAGACGGTCTGGGACGCGAACCCCAGGATCATCGCGCTCCTGCGCGAGCGGGGTGCGCTGGCGGCCGAGGTCACGCTCGACCACACCTATCCGCATTGCTGGCGCTGCAAGAATCCGACGCTGTTCCGCGCGACCGAGCAGTGGTTCGTCGCGCTCGACAAGGACGGGCTGCGCACCCGCACGCTCGACGCCATCCGTCGCGACGTGCAGTGGATCCCGCGCTGGGGCGAGGAGCGCATCTTCAACATGGTCGCCCATCGCCCGGACTGGACGCTGTCGCGTCAGCGCGTGTGGGGCGTGCCGATCATCGCGTTCTACTGCACGGGCTGCGAAGGCCTCCTGCTCGAGCAGTCGGTCGTCGACCACGTGGCCCGCATCTTCGGCGACGGCCGCGGTATCGACGAGTGGTACGTGCGCCGTGAAGCGGATCTCGTTCCGCCCGGCACGCGGTGCCCCCACTGCGGTGGCGGCGAATTCCGCAAAGGCACCGACACGCTCGACGTGTGGTTCGACTCCGGGTGCAGCCACGCGGCGGTCGTCGAGACGCGCCCCGAGCTCCGCTGGCCGGCCGAGCTCTATCTCGAAGGCTCGGACCAGCATCGCGGCTGGTTTCACAGCTCGCTCCTGGAGGCGATGGCGACGCGCGGCACGCCGCCCTACAAGGCCGTGCTCACGTGCGGCTTCGTGGTGGACGGCGAAGGCAAGAAGATGTCGAAGTCCGGCGGCAACGCCGTCAAGCCCGACGAGTCGATCGCCAAGTACGGCGCCGAAGTGCTGCGCCTGTGGGTGGCGGCCGAGGACTACACCGAGGACATCCGGCTCTCCACCGAGATCATCGATCGTCTGGCGGATGCGTACCGGCGGATCCGGAACACATATCGGTTTCTGCTCGGCAACCTCGCGGACTTCGATCCGGCGCGCCATCGGCAGTCATACGCCTCCCTCGACGAGGTCGACCGGTGGGTGCTCGACCGGCTCGCGCGGCTCATCGACCGGGTGGTACGCGGGTACGAGGAATACCAGTTCCACACGGTGTTCCACACCGTGCACAACTTCTGCGCCGTGGACCTGTCGGCGCAGTACCTCGACATCATCAAGGATCGGCTCTACACGTCGGCGGCCGACGACCCGCGCCGCCGCGCCGCGCAGACCGCGTGCTTCGACATTCTCGGCGCGCTGCTCCGCGTGATGGCCCCGATCCTCACCTTCACGACCGAGGAGGCCTGGCGGCACGCGCCCGGCGCCCGCGGGGAGTCGGTGCACCTCGAACGGTTCCCCGAGGTGCCGCTCGAGTGGCTCGACGACCGGCTCAAGGCCGAGTGGGACCGCCTGCTCGAGGTCCGGCGCGAGGTCTCGAAGGCGCTCGAGACGGCGCGCGCGCAGAAGCTGATCGGCAGCGGCCTCGAGGCGTCGGTCCGGATCGTGGGCGCGCCCGAAGACATCCCCGCGCTGCTCGCGTCGAAGCGCGACTTGCTGAAGACGCTGTTCATCGTCTCGCGCGTGGAGCACGGCGGCCCCGCCACCGGCGCCGTCGTGTACGAGAGCCAGGAGATTCCCGGCCTGGTGATCGCCGTGGATCGCGCCCCCGGCCGAAAGTGCGAGCGCTGCTGGATGTGGAGCGAGCGGGTCGGCGAAGACGCGGGCCATCCCGCGCTCTGTGAACGGTGCGTACCCGTCGTTGCCGCACACTAGATCGCCGGCGGGCGGACTTCACGTCCGCCCGTAGGCGTGAGGGGATTGGGCGGCGCTCGGAGCCCCCCGTTTTCTAATGATCCAAGTCCTCGCCCTCGGGGGCGGCGTGATCGTTCTGGATCAGATCACCAAGGCGGTCGTGCTCTCGCATCTCGCGCCGGGGACGCACGTCGACGTGGTGGATGGCTTCGTCACGCTCACCCTCGTCATGAATCCAGGTCTGGCCTTCGGGCTCCTGGGTGGTGTGCCGGCCGGCTGGCGCTGGGTCGTCGCCGTCCTGTCCGTGGCCGCGCTCATCGTCCTCGCGCGCGTCGCGCTCCGCGTCCTGCCCGAAGGCGGCGGCCTCGATCGGGTCGCGATCGGGCTGATCTTCGGCGGCGCGATCGGCAACCTGATCGATCGCCTCCGCTTCGGGGCCGTGGTGGACTTCGTGGACCTCCACGTGCGCGGCTACCACTGGCCCGCGTTCAATGTGGCGGATTCCGCGATCACCGTGGGTGTGATCCTGCTCGCGCTCCGGCTGATCCTTCGCCCCACGGCGCCTTCCGCCCCGGCGTCGTAACCTCCGTCGTGGCGGTCACGCACCTCACCGTCGATCGAAGCGCGGCGGGTGAGCGTCTCGATCGCTGGCTTGCGGCGCACGTGATGGACGTTTCCCGCGCGCGGCTGCAGGAGCTCATCGATGGGGGCGTCGTGCGCGTGGACGGGGCGGCACGCAAGCGTGCGTACCGTCTGCAGGGCGGCGAGCAGATCGAGCTCGACGTGCCCCCCCGCACGCAGGACGAGCTACGTCCGGAGCCCATCGCGCTCGCGATCGTCTACGAGGACGACGACCTGCTGGTGGTCGACAAGCCTGCCGGGATGGTGGTGCATCCGGGCGCGGGCCACGCAAACGCGACCCTGGCCGCGGCGGCGCTCGCCCATGCGCCCGCCATCGCCGCCGTGGGCGGCCCCCGCCGGCCCGGCATCGTGCACCGGCTCGACAAGGACACCTCGGGGCTCCTCGTCCTGGCCAAGACCCCCAGCGCCTACGATTCGCTCAGTCGTCAGCTCGCGGCGCGCACCGTGAAGCGAACGTACGTCGCGGTCGTGCACAAAAGGATGCGCACCGCGCAAGGAGTGGTGGACGCGCCGATCGGACGAGATCCCCATCACCGGCAGCGCATGGCGGTGGTGGCGGCCGGGAAGGGCAAGCGTGCGGTCACACACTGGCGGGTGGTGGAACGGTTCCAGGACTTCACTCATCTCGACGTGAGCCTCGAGACCGGGCGGACACACCAGATCCGTGTTCATATGGCGTCGCTGGGGCATCCTGTCGTGGGCGATCAGACCTACGGTGCCAAATTGCGTCCGCCCGTGGGCCTGGAAGGGATGGCGCTCCATGCCGCGAGGCTCTCGTTCGTGCATCCGCGTACCCAGGCCCTGCACGAGTTCACCGCTTCCATCCCCGCGCGCATCGAGGGGCTTCTGTCTCACCTCCGCAACACCCCGGCCGCGGGGTCGCGGTGAATCCGCGACACCGAGACCAGCGGACTTCTCGCAAGGCCGCTATTCACCGAAAAAGGTAAATCTGGCACGGACTTTGCCGGTCCTATTTTGCTAGAATGAACAACGTCGTGAACCGCCTCACCGTCGTGATCCTTGCCGCAGGCGAGGGCAAGCGGATGCGGTCCCGCCAGCCCAAAGTCCTGCATCCGCTCTGCGGTCGCCCCCTCATCGCGTACCCCGTGCGGGCCGCCCAGATGCTCGCCGATCGCTTCGTGGTGGTCGCCCCCCCGGACACGCCGCTCCTGCGCGAGGCCCTCGACGCCGAGGTGCGCATGGTCGAGCAGCGCGAGCGCCTCGGGACCGGCCACGCCGTCCTCCAGGCCAAGGACGAGTGCGGAGACGGGACGATCCTCGTGCTGCCCGGGGACATGCCGCTGATCTCCGCCGAGACCCTCGAACGGCTGGTCGCGCATCATCGCCAGACCGGCGCCGCCGCGACCATCCTCACCGCGATCGTCGACCACCCGCAGGGCTACGGCCGGGTGCTCCGGCAGGGCGGGCGGGTGAAGCGGATCGTCGAGGATCGCGACGCGACCGACGACGAGAAGAAGGTCGCGGAGATCAACACCTCGGTCTACTGCTTCGAAGCCGACCGCCTGTGGGCGACGCTCGCCGAGGTGAAGCCCGACAACGATCAGGGCGAGTACTACCTGACCGACGTCGTCGCCATCCTCAACCGCCGTGGCGCGCGGGTGGAAGGGATGCCCGTGGGCGACCCGCGCGAGGCGCTCGGGGTCAACGACCGCAAGCAGCTTGCGGTCGCGGCCGCGGTCCAGCGCGGTCGCATCCTCGACCGGCTGATGGAGAGCGGCGTCACCGTGCTGGATCCGGGGACCACCTACATCGAGGACACCGTCGCGATCGGCACCGACACCATCGTCTACCCGCACGTCGTCATCGAGGGCGCCACCGTCATCGGCAACGACTGCGTGGTGGGGGCGGGCTGTCACATCACGCGCGCCACGCTCGGTGACCGGGTGACGCTCAGGCCCTACTGCATCATCGCGGAGAGCGTGGTGGACGAGGAGGCGATCCTCGGGCCGTTCTGCCATCTGCGCCCGCAAGCGCACGTCGGCGCCGGCGCGCACATCGGCAACTTCGTCGAGCTCAAGAAGACGCGCCTTGGCAAAGGGTCGAAGGCCAATCACCTCGCGTATCTCGGCGACGCCACCATCGGCGACGGCGTCAACGTGGGCGCGGGCGTGATCACCTGCAACTACGACGGCCTCGACAAGCACGCGACGACCATTCGGGACGAGGCCTTCATCGGGACGAACGCCAGCCTGGTGGCGCCGATCACCATTGGAGCCCAGGCATACATCGGCGCCGGTTCGACCGTCACCAAGGACGTGCCCGACGGCGCGCTCGTGGTCGAGCGGTCGGCGGCCGTCGTCAAAGACGGGTGGGGCGCGCGCCGTTCGGCGCAGCGCGCCGCCAGAAAAAAGAAGAAGGGCTAGCGCATGTGTGGAATCGTCGGCTACGTCGGTGAGAAGAGCGCTGTCGACATCATCGTCGACGGATTGAAGAAGCTCGAGTACCGCGGCTACGACTCCGCGGGCGTCGCCATCCTCCAGGACGGGGCGCTCCAGGTCCGCCGCGCGGCCGGGCGCATGAAGAACCTCGAAGGGGTCCTCAAGGACAAGCCGGTCGCCGGCAGCCTCGGCATCGGCCACACGCGCTGGGCGACCCACGGCCGGCCGTCCGAGGAGAACGCGCATCCTCACACGGACTGCTCGGGCTCGCTGGTCGTCGTTCACAACGGCATCCTCGAGAACTACCTCCAGCTGAAGGAGCGCCTCCAGTCCGAGGGCCACGTCTTCAAGTCCGAGACGGACACCGAAGTCCTCGCGCACCTCGTGGAGCATCACCTCGCGATCACCGGCAACGTCGAGAGCGCCGTCCGCCGCGCGCTCGCCGAGATCCGCGGCGCGTACGCGGTCGGCGTCGTCTCGGCCGCCGCGCCCGACCGTCTCATCGCGGGAAAGCACGGCGCCGGCAGCGTGGTCGTCGGGCTCGGCGACGGCGAGATGATCATCGCCTCCGACATCCCCGCCATCCTGGCCCACACGCGCGACGTGGTCATTCTCGAGGACGGCGAGATGGCCGTGGTGACCGCGCATCGCGTGACGGTCACGACGCTCGCGGGCGATGCGGTGGAGCGGGAGCCGGTGCGGATCCTGTGGGATCCCGTCATGGCAGAGAAGGGCGGCTACCGCCACTTCATGCTCAAGGAGATCTACGAGCAGCCCCGCGCGGTCACCGACACGTTCCGCGGCCGCATCTCGCCGGACACCGACAGCATCGTGCTCCACGAGATGAAGCTCGACCCCGCGACCATCCGCGGTATCCAGCGCGTGATGCTCGTGGCGTGCGGCACCGCCTATCACGCGGGGATGCTGACACGCGCGATGATCGAGCGGCTCGCCGGGATTCCCGCCGAGGTCGATCTCGGCTCCGAGCTTCGGTATCGTGACACGCCGATCGGCCCCGAGACGCTCGTGGTCGCGATCTCGCAGTCCGGCGAGACCGCGGACACCATCGGCTCGATCAAGATGGCCAAGCAGCGCGGCTGTCCGACGCTCAGCATCACGAACGTGGTCGGCTCCGCGCTCGCGCGGGAGACGACGGGCGTGCTCTACATGCACGCCGGGCCGGAGATCGGCGTCGCGTCCACGAAGGCCTTCACCGCGATGCTCACGGCGGGGTATCTCCTCGCCGTCTGGCTCGGCCAGCAGCGGGACGCGATCACCAGGGAGGACGTGAAGAAGCGCATCGCCGACCTCGTGGAGCTGCCCGGGCTGATCGAGCGGACGCTCGAGCTCGACGCCCCGATCGCGCAGCTCGCGAAGGAGCTGGCCTACGCGCGCGACTTCCTCTACCTCGGCCGTGGCCTGCAGTTCCCGATCGCCCTCGAGGGCGCCTTGAAGCTGAAGGAGATCTCGTACATCCATGCCGAGGGCTACGCGGGTGGCGAGATGAAGCACGGCCCCATCGCGCTCATCGCGGAGCAGCTGCCGGTGGTGGCGCTCGCGCCCGGCGACAGCCACTTCGATCGGATGCTCTCCAACATGGAGCAGGTGCGCGCGCGCGACGGCATGGTGATCGCGGTGACGGACTCGAACGACACGGTGCTGTCCAGCAAGGCCGACCACGTCATCGTGGTGCCGGCCACGTCGGATCTCCTGTCACCGATCCTGACCGTGATCCCGATGCAGTTCCTCGCCTATCACATCGCGGTCCGCCGCGGCTGCGACGTCGACCAGCCGCGCAACCTGGCGAAGTCGGTCACGGTCGAGTAACCGTTCGCTCGCGTCTTCCAAGACCGCGCGCAGCCGCCTGCACGCGGTCTTTTGTTATGGTCGGCAGTCATGGACATCTCCTGCGCGTTTCCGCCCGTCCCCGAGACCGCCGACCAGATCGCGCTCGCCGAGCAGCTCGGCTACCGCCGCGCCTGGGTCTACGACACGCCCGCGCTTCAGCTCGACGTGTGGGCGACGCTCGCGCGCGCCGCCGAGCGCACGACGCGCATCGAGCTCGGCTCGGGCGTCCTCATTCCGAGCCTGCGGCACGTGCTCGTCACGGCCGCCGCGGTTGCCACGCTCGTGCAGCTGGCGCCGGGCCGCGTCAACGTGGGGATCGGCTCGGGATTCACGGGCCGGCTCGCCATGGGTCAGCGGCCGAATTCCTGGACCTTCGTGGCGCAGTACATCCGCCAGCTCAAGGCGCTCCTCGCCGGCGAGATCGTGGACGTGGACGGCGCGCCCGTGCAGATGCTCCATGGCCCCGGCCAGGCGCCGACGCGGCCGATCCACGTGCCGATCGTCGTCGGCACCGGCGGGCCCAAGGGCGAAGCCGTCGCGCGAGAGCTCGGTGACGGCATCTTCACCGTCGTTCCGGTTCCGGGCTTTCCGTGGGCGGCGCTGCTGACGTTCGGGACCGTGCTCGACCCGGGCGAGTCCGCCGACTCCGAGCGCGTGCTGCTGGCCGCGGGCGCCGGGGCCGGGGTCGTCTACCACCGCGCCTTCGACCTTCCGGGCGCGCCGGGCCGGCCGGGCATGGCCGAGCTGCCTGGCGGCGACGTCTGGCGGGCGGCGATCGAGGCCATTCCGCCGCGCGAGCGCCACCTGCGGACGCACCGCGGCCACCTGACGTTTCCGAACGAGATCGATCGGAAGGTCCTCACGGGCGACTTCATCCGGCGATACACGTTCACGGGGGAGGCTTCGGTCTTGCGCGCGCGCCTGGACGACCTTGCCGCGCGGGGCGTGACCGAGATCGCCTTTCAGCCCGCGGGGCCCGATATCCCGCGCGAGCTGGGCGCGTTCGCGAAGATGGCGGGATTCTAGCCGTTCACAGGGTCAGGCCGAGCTCCTTCGCGGACGTCTCGATGCGCTCCTCCCAGCGTGGGAGCTTCAAAGCGGCGAACGTCCGCTTCGCCTGGCGGAGCTGCTCGGCGGCGCCTTCGCTGTCGCCGCGGGCGTGGAGGCCCGCCGCCATCACCACGCGCGTCCGCTCGGCTTGAAGGCGCGACTCGATTGACTCGAAGGCGGCCAACGCCCGCGCCAGATGGTCGTCCGCTTCGTCGGGCTTGCCGCGGACACGCGCGATGGCGCCGAGCGTCCGCTCCGCGTAGCCGCGCGCGACCCCGTAGCTGCCCGCGGTCGCCGCCGCGAGCGCCCGGTTTGCGAACGCCTCCGCCCGGTCGACGTCCCCTGTCGCCAGATGCGCGGCGCCTAGCACGGACAGCAGCAGGGCATCGAGCTGGCGCACGCGGTAGCCGCCCGCGCCCTGGAGCCCGGCGAACTGGCTGAGCGCGGCGTCGAGCAGGGGAATCGCCTCCGCGGGGTTGCCGAGCTCCTCGTGCGCCTTGCCCAGATGGCCGGAGGCCGCCGCGCGCGCCACGGGATCCGAGGCGAGATCCATGGCGCGCTGACACGCGGACAGCGCGAGGTCGCGCTCGAGGATCAGCGTGTAGATGTTCCCGGCCATCAGCGTCGCGAGCGCGTGGATCCGAGAATCACCGAGCGCTTCGCCGATCGCGCGCCCGCGCTCGGCGGCCTCCAGCGCCGGCCAGCAGTCCCCGAGGTGCAGCAGGTTGAGGGAGAGCGCGTGATACCCCTGCGCGAGCCACCATCGATCGTCGCTCCGCTCGAGCAAGGCGATGGCTTGGCGCGCGTGCGCGATGCCTTCGCGCGGGCGGCCGAGCACGTACGTCTCACGGGCGAGGACGCCGTTCGCCCGGCCCATCGTGATCTCATCGCCCGTCCGCGCCGCATCTTCCAGCGCGCGTCGCGCGCTTGCCATGGCGGCCGTGGGCTCGCCGAGGATGCTGAGCGCGTGCGCGGTCCAGAAGTAGTACGGGGCACTGAGCGCGGGATCACCCAGCCGGTCGATCAGGGCGCGTTGCTCGGCGAGGAGATCGCGCGCCTCCGCGGACCGCGCGAGCAGACACAGGACGTGAGCGAGCCGGTAGACGACGTCGAGCCGACGGTAGTCGCGCTCGGGGGCCGCCAGCCGATCCGTATACGGCAGGGCATCGCGGAGAACCGCCACCGCCTCCGCGAGCGCGTACCGCCGCGCGACCTTGTCGGCGAGATGAACCAGATAGGTGAGGGCGCGCGCGGGCTCGTCCGCGCGCGAGAAGTGGTACGCGAGGATGTCGTACACCTCGTCGAGCCGGTCGGCGAACACGCTCTCCAGCGCCTCGCCCACCGCGAGGTGCGACGTCTGCCGCCGGGGGGCCAGCAACGCGTCGTACACCGCTTGGCGCAGCCGCACGTGCGTGAAATCGAATCGCTCTCCGACGGCGTCGAAGATCCGGCGCCGCACCAGCTCCTCGACGGCCTCCGCGGTCTCGCGCCTCCCGAGCCCGGCGGCGCGCTGCAGGACCGGGAACTGGAACTCGCGCGTGAACACCGACGCTACCCGCGCGAGCTCCTGGGCGCCCGGGCTGAGGCCGGCGAGACGCGCCGCGATCATCTCGCGTACGCGCCGCGGAAGCTCGACACCCGCCACGTCGGGGAACCGTCCCTCGCGAAGCGCACGCACCGTCTCGACGATCACGAAGGGGCTCCCTTCGCTCAAGCTCCAGACCTTCGCCACCACCTCGACGAGCGCGCCCTCGTGGCTGCCCACCCGCGCCAGCGCGCGAACGAGCGCGGCCGTCGAGGGCTGGGAGAGGCCGGCGACGGCGAGCGTTGCCACGTGGGGAAGCGACGCCAGCTCGGTCGTGACGCGCTGCAAGCTCGCCGATTCCTCGCCTTCGCGGAAGGTGCCCACGACGAGCACGGAGCGATCGGCGAGATGGCGCGTGACGAACGAGAGCAACCGCAGCGACAGGTCGTCGGCCCACTGGAGGTCCTCCAGGACCAGCAGTAGCGGCGCCTGGCGCGCGAGCTCCGCGATGAGGGCGTCGATGGTCTCGAAAAGCCGCAGGTGGCTTTCCGCCGTGATGGCCGGCGGCGCCGCGCCGCCCGCGAGCTCTGGGAAGAGCCGTGCGAGCTCGCCGCGCGTCACGCGTGACCCCACGCCGCCTTCGGCGATCTGCGCCACCACGCGTCCGGTCCGGAGCGCGTCGACCCAGGGGCGGAACGGCAGGATCTGCCCGCTCTCGTAGGCGTGCCCCACGACGACACGCGTGCCATCCGCCATCGCGCCTGCGGTCAGCTCGTCGACGAGGCGGCTCTTGCCGATGCCGGGCTCGCCGCGCACGAGCACGACGTGCCCGCGCCCGCGCCACGCCTCGCGCAGGCGCTGACGCAGCTGCGTGAGCTCGGGGTCACGTCCGATCAACGGCGTGTCCGCGGCCGCGCGCGCAGGCCGCGACGGGGTCATCGCGCCCGGCCGCGGCGTGCGGCCGCTCTTCCCCGCCGGACGCTGGAGGATCTCGAGATAGAGCCGCTTGGTTTCCGGCTCCGGCTCGACGCCGAGCTCCTTCTGGAGAAACCCGACGCACGCCTGGTACTGGCGCAGCGCCGCCGCCCGCCGTCCCTGGCGCGCGTGCAGCCGCATCAGGGTGCGGTGCACGTCCTCTTGCAGGGGATCGAGGGCCAGGAGGCGCGTGGCGGCGTGGATCGCCTCCTCGAGCCGACCCGACTTGTCGTGGCGCGCGACCACGCGGCGCAACGCATCGATGGCGAGCTCGTGCAGGCGCGCGCGCTCCGACTGAAGCCACTCGTCGAAGGGCGCTTCGTCCACACGGAATCCGTCGAGGAGCGGACCGTGATAGAGCGCCACCGCGGCCTCGAGCGCGTCGGGCGTGCCCCGTCGCACGAGTTTCTCGAATTGCAAGACGTCGACGTCGAGCGCGGCCGGGTTCAGCGTGACGGTGTCGCCCTGCGTGAGGAGCGCGGCACGGTGCGCGCCGGCGAGCGTGCGGCGCAGGCGGACCATGATCTGGCGCAAGCTCTGCCGCGCCTGCTTGCCCGCGGCGTCGCTCCACAAGAGATCGGTGAGCGCGTCGCGGGGATGCGCGCGGCCCGCGCGGAGGGCCAGGTACGCCAGCACCGCCTGCGCCTTGCGGACGGGCAGTGGACGCGGGCGCGCTTCCGCGTGCAGGAGGAACCCGCCCAGGAGCCGGAGGCTGAGCTGCGCTGCCATGACCGTCCTTGAGGGGTAGCACTCCGCCGCGGCGAGCGTCAAGGCGTTGCCGCGCGCGTTCACACCGCGATCACACTGCATTGACGAGCGCG
>Ga0075431_100004274_pt1 | contig 13987 bp, 13 predicted proteins | sample RhiMetdeltSRZDD5_FD_75297 | JGI IMG/M metagenome (GOLD analysis project Ga0075431, IMG submission 75297) | Populus rhizosphere microbial communities from Tennessee, USA - Rhizosphere MetaG P. deltoides SRZDD5 | ecosystem: Host-associated > Plants > Roots > Rhizosphere > Soil | place: USA... | reverse complement strand
AACAGCCCATGGGCCTTGGCAAGAAGGCCGTCGGCAAACAGGCGCTTGGCAAAGTTGACGCGAATGTCGCGCCGCTCAGGGAAGCATTCGATCAGACGATCAAATATCTCGCCTGCGCGGCCCGGCTCGCGCGCATTGTAAAGCAGTTCGGCCTTGGTCAGCAGGCCCAGCTCGTACAAGTCCTCGCCGAAGTCGTGGGCATCGATCATCTCGACAGCGAGGCCGAATGCCTTGTTCTTGATGCAGCGATTGACCCGGGCGATCCACAGCGCCTCGCTTCGCGGATAGATTTGATTGAACGTCCGCCATTGCAGTTCGAATTCGTCATCGGATTCGATGGCGGCGAGGAGCTCTATGGCGGCGTCAACACCGCCAGCTCTCTGGTTCGGCGGGCTGTCGCCTTCCTGTGCAGCCCAAGAGCCGCTCGTTCCGCTATACATTGATGCTGATCCCCTGTTTACGCGCTAACGGGCCACCGCCAGTTTCCCTGCGGATGACGATTTGTCCTGCCGCGCTGCCAGGATGCGGCAGCGCTCCAGATTTCGGGTGGTGCTTTCAGTGCCTGGCGCGATCCGGTCGAGCCGCGTCCACAATTCGGCGGCGTCGCGGAAACGCAGCTGGCGCATCATCTCCAATGCAGCGCGGCGGAGGACCGGCGCGTCGTCGGGATCCATGGTCAGCAGCAAGCTGAGAACCCGCTCGCGTTCGTCTTCCTCGGTGTCGCCCTTTTCGATCTCGCGCAGCTGAATTCGCAGCATGCGATTGACGCGGTGGAGCTCATTTTCAAGACGCTGGCGGTCACCGATGTCGTCGCGCAGCAAGTCGCCCAGCTCCAGGGCAAGTTCGAACTCGCCGGCGTTGATCGCCTCACGCAGCTGCTTGAGGGCGCGGCGGTCGGCGGTTGCGAAAAACTTCTCAATCTCCGCGGCGTATGCCGCAGCTGCCGGATCCACCGACCGCATGAGCGCGGCATAGCTTGGCAACGCAATCTCATATCGGCCAATTGCCGAAGCGATCCGCCCGACCCAACGGAGGACGGGGACGTCGGTTGGCGCCATGTCCCTTGCGCGCAGCAGCAATGCGAGGGCCTCGACACTTCGATCGAGCTTGTGAAGCGACAGCGCAACGACCAGCGCCGTGTCCGCGGCCTGGCTGACGATGGCGCGGGCGTCTCTCCAGGTGTCGATGGCCGCCTGATAGTTGTTGGCGCGATAAGCTTCGCGAATTGTCTTGCGGAAATGGCTTTCGGCCGCCCGCTTGGTCCTTTCGGACAGGCGGTCGACCTTCACCTTGAGGACGGCATCGGCCAATTTATATGCAGACCTTGCCTCACCCTTGCTGAGGAGTTCGGCGGCAAGCTTGCTGACCCGTGAGATCAGCTGTTCGCGCTGGCGGGCATGCTGGGAATCCTCGGATCCTGCCAGGACAACAAGACAGGTCGCGGCGGCTTTAAACATTCCGGCCGCGACGATGCTGTTGAACAGGTCCTCGGCCCGGTTGAAGTCGATTTCGACAATTGCGCCGAACACCTTCGACATTAGCTCTTCGTCGCGGTTGTCGAGTGCCCAGCGCCCAATTTCGAACGCTCCATTGGCACTGAGGCCGCCATGCTCGAGCACTTCCTCGCGCCACGCCCCCAATTGGTCGGCCAGGTTCATCTGCGACAATAGGGACAAGCCCTTGAGCGCAGCGTTTAGGTCCGAACGATCGTGCCGAAAGGCTTGCTTCCAGTGATTGAGTGCTACCTCGGTCCGTCCCAGTTGCTCGCTGGCGGTTGCGGCGCATTGGTAGATGGCCCGGCTCTCATATTCGTCGCCGAGCAGCCCTTCAGCGAGCTCGAGCGCCGGGTCCCAATTTTTGATTCCGGTATGGGCTTCAAGCAGGGCGACCCGTGCCTCTGGTGACAGGCTGGATGTGCGGTCCAGGTCGGCCAGGTCGCGGACCGCGCCTTCATAGTCGCCGAGATCAGCAAGGACTCGTCCGCGCAGCTGAATCAGTGGAGCGGCATTCGGCTCATTACGGAGCGCAGCGAACAGGCGCCGGGCGCCCGCCTGGAAGTCGTCGAACCGCATTAGGGCGTCGATATTGTCGGCGAGCATTTGCTGGCGGACGGAAACGTCCTGTTCGCCGGAAACTTCTGGCCTCAGCTCCATCAGCCGGCCGACATGCTCGCGGTGGAGCTCGGCATATATTCGATCGGAGAAGGCCGGAGTGAAATGGGTCAGGTCGAGACCGCCCTGTTCCATTGCCCGTTCCTGACCAAAATCGAGCATTGCCTGGCTCGGGTCGAAACAGGGGACCCCAAGTTGCTCGGCAGCAAGTTTCACCCAGCGAATGACGCGCTCGCGGGTCGGAATCGTCGATCCATCGGGCGTCAGGGCGTTGACATGGGTGACGAACAACAGCGTGTCGCGACCGAGCCGTTCGACGATCTCAGCCATGTCCGCCTTGATTGCAGCGAAGTCCTGCTGCTCCATCCTGAGGCTGGTCAGCAACAAGCGATCATCGGCGCTCATCATGCAATAAGTAGGCTCAGCACGCAGAAACTCGGCCAGCTCGGCGCGGGCGCCTCGCTTGACTAGTGACCAGAATTTGACGGTGCGCGCCGAGTTCGAGAAGAAGTCCGCGAAGTAACGATAGAGATAGTTGATCTGGACTGAGTCCGGGCCCGAGCTCACTTTTTTCGCGGAGCTGATTTCAACGATATGGAGGTCGGACGGCTGCCAGGTCTCGTTGCCGATCGTGCGACCGGCCTCGGGCCGGAAAACGATCGGCTTGACCTCCTCACGGAACTGCTTGTCGCCTTGTAGGAAGCGAAGCTGCTGAAGCGCTTCGTCGCTGGTATGAGTGAAGCCGTAGTTACGTTTGAGATTGATCTCGATTGGAAAGCGCGACTGGGCCCGCTTCAAGGGGCTGTTGATGCGGCAGGTGCCGATCGGGGTCACGCTCAGCTTCTTCACGTTAGTCTCGCGATTTTCTTTCCGTTAAGTCTCTCTAATGAAGACAAAGTATTCGATATTTGGCATGTATGGGCTATAGACGCGCAATTAACCATCGCATGCAAGATGAAATGATTGAATGTCCATCGATTTTTACGATGTTAATCTATCGTTATTAGAGACTCCAATAACGAATATCTGACCGCAACGAACTTGGTGGGACGCATGACTTGACGTCTACGAATATGCCGTTCGGTCTCACCATATTATTGAAACCAGAATGGTTAAGATTTTCATAATCAGCATGCGGAACTGCGAGAATTACCGCATCTAGCCCGTTGAATTCATCAATAGGCGACAATTCTACTTGATATTCATCAAAGACTTCCGCTGCGTGGGCGAGTGGATCATGGACAAGCGGCTCAACACCGTAAGATTGCAGCTCGCGATAAATGTCGACCACCTTCGAGTTACGGATATCCGGGACATTTTCCTTGAAGGTGAAGCCGAGAATCCCAACGCGCAGCTTTTTCAAGGGCACGTCCCCGTTGGCCAGCAGTTTGATCAGCTGCTGACCGACATAGCCGCCCATGCTGTCGTTGACGCGTCGCCCCGAAAGAATGACCTCGGGGTGGTAACCGAGCTCCTCGGCCTTGGCCGTCAGATAGTAGGGATCGACGCCGATACAGTGGCCGCCGACCAGCCCGGGATGGAATTTCAGGAAATTCCATTTGGTGCCGGCCGCTGCGAGCACATCCGCCGAACGAATCCCGACTAGGTCGCAGATCTTTGAAATTTCGTTCATCAGCGCGATGTTGACGTCGCGCTGGGTGTTCTCGATCACCTTGGCGGCCTCAGCCACCTTGATCGACGGCGCCTGATGGATGCCCGCTTCAATGATGGCGCCATAGACGGCGGCCAGCCGCGCAAGGGTCTCGCTGTCCTGCCCGGCGACCACCTTGATGATCTTTTCGAGAGGGTGCTCCTTGTCACCAGGATTGATCCGCTCCGGGCTGTAGCCAAGCGTGAAATCGACGCCGCACTTGAGGCCCGAGGACCTCTCCAGCGCCGGCCCGCAAATTTCCTCGGTGACCCCCGGATAGACGGTGCTTTCGAAGACGACGACCGCCCCTGGCGATAGTGCCGGTCCAACCAAAGCGCAGGCGCTCAGGATTGCCTTGAAGTCCGGCCGGTTGGCATCGTCGATCGGGGTTGGGACGGTAACAATGAAGATCGTGCGGCCGGCCAGCGCGCCGGCGTCTGCGGTAAGGTACAGCGAGCTGGCGTGCAGCGCCTCGGCAGTGACCTCATGGGTGCTGTCGTGACCTTGCCGAAGCTCTTCGACCCGGCCGGTGCTGATGTCGAAACCGACAGTGTCGAAATTCTTAGCGAGCGCAACCGACAGCGGGAGACCAACGTAACCCAAGCCGATGACTGCAATTTTTTCCATTATCGTTCTTTTGCTTTCCAACCTGATACGCGCCCCATCGGAAACCCAGGTGAAAATATGGTTAACGACCGCTTACCGAAGGAATTCGAACAACGGCCTACCGCCCGAGGATCGGACAAGTTGAATGGGCATCCAAGTTGGAGGCGAGGCCCCCTTAACCGTTTTCATGACGATGACAACCGAGCCGCACAGCATTTTCGATGAAACGTAGCTGCCGGCCAAAACTTGCGGTGCAATTCGGCGCGGGCAATTACAATACATGTACGGCTCGTTGTAACCATGCCGGCCGCTCGATCTTATGGGAGACGCAGCATGGACCAATTCACCGGTGGCTGCATGTGCGGCAACGTCCGAATTGTGGCGTCGGGGCGTCCATACCGGGTCGGACTTTGCCATTGTCTCGACTGCCGCAAGCATCATGGCGCCCTGTTTTACGCCGGGGCGATGTTTCCTCAGGATGCGGTGACGATCGAGGGCGAAGCCCGTGACTACGGCGGGCGGTTTTTCTGTCCCCGCTGCGGATCCTCGGTGTTTGCACGCTCCGGTGACGAAATCGAAGTGCACCTAGGATCCCTGGATGCTCCTGACCAATTGATTCCAACCTACGAGAGCTGGATCGTCCGTCGCGAATCCTGGTTGCCGCCCTTTCCGCTCAAGAGACGATACGAACGCGATCGTGAGGCTACGGGTCGCTTTGAGGAATAAGTGAACTGGCGCGCCCGGCAGGAGTCGAACCTGCGACCTCATGCTTAGAAGGCACGTGCTCTATCCAACTGAGCTACGGGCGCGCGATTGTGGCGGGTTATGCGGTCAGGCGACTGCTTCGAGCAAGCCTTCGAACAAGCGTCTGCCGTCGGTCCCGCCATGGGCGGGCTCCAGTGCCCGCTCCGGGTGCGGCATCATGCCGAGCACGTTGCCCTGGGGGTTGAGAATGCCGGCAATGTTGCGTGCCGAGCCGTTCACCTCTCGAGCATAACGAAAGGCAACGCGGCCTTCACCTTCCAGGCGATCAAGTGTCTCGGCGTTTGCCTGGTAATTGCCGTCGTGATGGGCAACCGGGATGCTGATTTCTTCGCCCGCCGAATAGCGATTGGTGAAAATCGACTGGCTGTTTTCGACCTTCAGCCCGACCGGGCGGCAGACGAAGTGGAGGCCGGCATTGCGCATCAGCGCACCAGGAAGCAGCCCTGCCTCGGTCAGCACCTGGAAGCCGTTGCAAATGCCGATGGTCGGGACGCCGCGGCCGGCGGCTTCGGCGACCGCGCGCATGATCGGCGAGCGCGCCGCCATGGCGCCGGAGCGAAGATAGTCGCCGTAGGAGAAGCCGCCGGGGATGGCGATCAGCTCGACACCGTCCGGAAGTTCGCTGTCGCGGTGCCAGACCATCGCAGGATCGCGGCCGGTAACCTCGCGGATTGCGACGGCCAGATCGCGGTCGCAGTTGGAACCGGGGAAGACGAGGACCGCGCTCTTCATGCGTTCTCCAGCTTCTCGATCTTGAAATTCTCGATCACCGTGTTGGCCAGTAGCTTACGGCACATGTCGGCGATTTCGTCGTCGCTGGTGCCATCGGCCAGTTCAAGCTCGATCAGTTTGCCGGCACGGACTTCCTGCACGCCGGCGAAGCCGAGGCCTTCCAGCGCATGGTGGATCGCCTTGCCCTGCGGGTCGAGGACGCCGGGTTTCAGGGTGACGAACACGCGCGCTTTCATGGGTTTGGCCTTCCTCGGCTGAAGTTGGCGGCCCTATGCCTTGAGGTCTGCAAATGGGCAAGCTTTACCGGTTGTTTACCTCTTTTTGGCCTAATCTCGCAGGCCGGAGTCCGCCATCCGGCGATGTGAGGGGTGAGGGAATGATTGTCGGCATCGCTGCCACGATGTTCATATGGCTGTTCGGCTGGGGCCAGGACTATTTCCACTGGTCCGATCCCAGCGGCGACGTCCAACTCGCCTTGTTCGCATCCTTCGTCCTGGGAATCGTCTGCGGGTATAAAACCAAGCAGTGACCGCGCCGCGGCGCTACGCTACGGCGTCGTCGTGAATGTGCTCCCACCTTATGCCAAGCTCTTGAACCTCCGCACCGAGGAGCGGGAAGGCGCGCTTCGGTTGATCATGCCGTTCCATGACGACGTGGTTGGGCGTCCAGGATTTTTGCATGGCGGAGCGATTGCAGGGCTCCTCGAATTCGCGGCCTTTACCGCACTCCGGCGAGCATTGGACGATGCCACGATCAAGATGAAGCCAATTACCGTGACGGTCGACTATCTGCGCGGCGGAACGCCGCGAGACACTTTCGCCGAAGCGGTGATCGAACGGCTTGGCAAACGCATGGCCAATGTGGAGGCCTTTGCCTGGCAGGGCGAACCCGGCCGGCCGATTGCCTCGGCCCGGATCAACTTCCTGCTCGAACGTCAGTAGCCGCTGAGCTCTGCAACACGATTGGCGTGGAAGCGCGGGCTGCCGAACAGCTCGGACAGGACCGCTTCGCGCTTCATGAATAGGCCGATGTCATGCTCGTCTGTCATGCCGATGCCGCCGTGCATCTGCACGCCTTCCTGCACCGCCAGCGCCGACACGCGCGCAGCCTTGGCTTTGGCGACCGAGACGAACAGCTCTGCCTTGTCGTCGCCCGCATCGAGCATTTGCGCGGCCTTGAGCGCAGCAGCGCGAGCGATCTCGATCTCGCCGTAGAGGTGCGCGGCGCGATGCTGCAGCGCCTGGAATTCGCCGATGAGCTTCCCGAACTGTTTGCGCTGTTTCAGATATTCGAACGTCATTTCACTGGCGCCGGCGGCAACCCCCACCAGCTCGGCAGCGGCGCCGACTCGGCCGGCGTTCAGGGCCCGCGACAATGGGGCCCATCCGCCGTCGACATCGCCGACGACGGCATCGGCATCGACCGTGACATTGTCGAGCATGAGACGCGCGGCCTTGCTGCTATCGGCCAAGGTGGTGGTGTCGATCCCAAGGCCCTTGGAGCCCTTTTCGATCGCGAACAGGGTCAGGCCGCCGGTCTCTCCCGGTAAACCGCCTGTCCGGGCCGCGACCAGGATCACATCGGCGCTGTTGCCGTGGACGACGAATTGCTTGGCCCCATTAAGGACGAAGCCATTGCCCTGCCGCTTCGCCTGCAGCGCTACATCGGCCGGGCCGTGATGCTTGCCTTCGTCGATCGCCAGCGCCGCGACCGTCTCGCCGGCGAGGATGCCGGGAAACCAGCGCTCCGCCTGCGCCGATCCTTCCAGCGCGCGTACTGCGGCAACTGCCGAGGTGAGGAAAGGCGAGGGCGTGAGGTTACGGCCGATCTCCTCCAGCACCAATCCCGCCTCGACCGCGCCAAGTCCGGCGCCGCCCTGGCTCTCCGGGATGAGGATGCCTGTCAGGCCCAGTTCGCCGAACTGTTTCCAAAGCGCTGTGCCATAGCCGTCGGTGCAGCCGGTGTCGCGCCAATGGCGCAGCTGTTTCTTGATTGCTCCTTCGCCCGCCATGAACGGTCGGACGGTGTCCTGGAGAAGCCGCTGGTCATCGGTCAGGGTCATCATGCTCCGGGCAACCTCAAGATATGCTTGGCGACGATGCCAAGCTGGATTTCGCTGGTCCCGCCTTCGATCGAATTGGCCTTGGAGCGGAGCCAGTCGCGTGCGGACTTGCCGCCGCGCGACCGATCGCTGTCCCATTCCAGCGCGTCACTGCCGCCAGCGGCCATGATCAGTTCATTGCGGCGCTTGTTGAGCTCCGTCCCGGCATATTTCATTATGCTAGGCAGAGCAGGGTGCGCCTCGCCGGCTTTCAACTGATCGATGAACCGCTCGCTCATCGCCGCGAAGGCGAGGGCGTCGACATCGAACGCAGCGATTTCGGCGCGCAGCAGGGGGTCGTCAGGCTTAACGACCGGGCCCAGCATCACGCCCGACGCGCCCGTGCCGATGCCTGATCCCAGACCCATCCCGCTAATCATCTCCCGCTCATGACCGAGCAGATATTTGGCGACGTCCCAGCCCTTGCTGACCTCGCCGACCAGCTGGTCCTTGGGCACTTTCACATCATCGAAAAAAGTTTCGCAGAAGGGCGAATTGCCGCTGGTCAGCAGGATAGGCTTGGTCGAGACGCCCGGGCTTGCCATGTCGAACAGCAGGAAGCTGATCCCGCCATGTTTGGACTCGGTCGATGTGCGGACCAGGCAGAAGATCCAGTCGGCCTGGTCGGCATAGCTCGTCCAGACCTTCTGGCCGTTGACCAGATAATGATCGCCATTGTCTTCGGCTTTCGTTTGGAGGCCAGCCAGGTCCGATCCGGCGCCCGGTTCGGAATAGCCCTGGCACCAGCGGATCTCGCCCCCGGCTATCTCGGTCAGGAACCGCTTCTTCTGGTCCTCATTGCCATATTTGAGCAGGGCGGGGCCGAGCATGGAGATGCCGAAGCTGGTCAGTGGCGGTCGGCAGCCGAGTGCGCGCATTTCCTCCTTAAGGGCCTTGGCTTCTGCCGGGCTTAGTCCGCCGCCGCCATATTCCTTGGGCCAGTCGGGCACGGTCCAGCCGCGCAATGCCATGACCTCCAGCCACCGCTTCTGTGCGTCGCTCTGGAACTCGAAGTGGCGCCCGCCCCAGCACAAGTCCTTTTCCCCGCGCATCGGTTCACGCATTTCGGCCGGGCAATTCGCCTCCAGCCAGGCGTGGGTTTCGGCGCGGAACGAGTCGAGATCAGTCATCGGTCACCTCGCGGCCAGCCAAGCACGCAAATGGAATCCGGGGAAGGGGTTTCCCACGCTTGCGCTTGCTGCATCGCTGTATTATTACGATAATACAGCGGAGGATTCATATGACACGAGAACGCCTTTGGCCGCTGGCCCTGTTCCTTGTGCTTGTCTTGCCATTGTCCTGGTATGGGTTCCTGATCCGTGGGAGTACGGAGGCCGACAGCGGGCTGAACCCGCTCGGGCCCCTGGCCGCGGCGCTGATAACCTGCGCCGTCTCAGGCCGGTTTCGCGAATATATCAAACAGATCTTTCGGATCCGGGCTGCGCCATCGACCTATGCCGTGGCGCTGGGCCTGCCGATCCTGTTGTGCCTGGCCGCCATCGCTGCTGGCGCAGTGGCAACCGGTACGTCGGTTCCGTTTGGACAAGCCGCATCGCGCAGCGTTGAGTTTGTCGATGGATTCCTGGTCGCGCTGCTTTTCGTTGCACTAGGGGAGGAGCCCGGCTGGCGCGGATATCTCTTTCCGGCACTGTCGAAGTGGAAAGGGCCGGTCATTGCAGCGCTGGCGATTTGCCCGATCTGGGCAATTTGGCACTTCCCCCTAATGGGCGCCGAAATGCCGCTCGACCGATTGCCGGCCTTTCTCACCAGTCTGACCGGCGCAAGCTTTGTGCTCGCGTGGCTGACGCTGCGCGCGAAGGGCGGCGTTCTGCCGGCTATGCTTTGCCACGCGATGACCAATGGGATCGGCGCCAACTATCTCTACCGTCTGTTCGATGGCGATGCCCTGACGGTCATTTGGTGGACCAATGCCCTGCTGTGGCTCGGCGCAGGCGCGATCTGTGCTGTCGCGATGCAACGTTCAACCATCCCGATCGAATGGCAAAGCGCCACGAATCCGCAGAGAATCCTACCCTCGGCAACCTGATTCATTTGCCGCCGGACTTGTCTCTCCCTGCGTCGCGTCCTAGCCCGTTTCGAGGCCCCAGAACGCAATTGTCGCAAGGGAGAGGCAGCGGTGGATTTTGACCTTACGGAACGTCAGGCTTTCTTCCGCGACCGGGTCCGCCAGTTCATCGACAGCCAAGTCCGCCCGCGAGTCGCGGACTACAAGAAAGAGATCGATGCCGGCGATCGCTGGCAGCCGCTTCAACTCATCGAAGACCTTAAACCCAAGGCTCGTGCCGCCGGCTTGTGGAACCTGTTCATGCCGCCGGGTGGCGCGCTGCAGCATGTCGACGAGACGTTTGAGTTCGAAGGGGAGCAGCTCAGCAACCTCGAATATGCGCTGTGCGCTGAGGAAATGGGCCGTATTCTCTGGTCGGCCGAGGTGTTCAACTGCTCCGCGCCCGACACCGGAAACATGGAGGTATTGCACCGCTATGGAACGCGCGAGCAGAAAGAGGAGTGGCTGACGCCACTGATGCGCGGCGAGATGCGCTCGGCCTTCCTGATGACCGAGCCGGGGGTCGCGTCGTCCGACGCGACCAACATCGAATGTCGCATCACCAAGGACGGCGACGATTATGTCATCAACGGCCGCAAATGGTGGTCGTCGGGCGCCGGCGATCCGCGTTGCAAGGTCGCAATCCTGATGGGCAAAACCGACACTGAGGCGCGCAAACACCAGCAGCAGTCGATGGTCCTTGTGCCGATGGATGCGCCGGGCATCACCATCGAGCGCTTCCTCTCCGTCTACGGCTATGACGATGCGCCGCACGGCCATATGGAGATCGAGCTTAAGGACGTGCGTGTTCCCACTTCGAATCTGCTGCTCGGAGAGGGCAGGGGGTTCGAGATCGCGCAGGGGCGGCTTGGCCCAGGGCGCATCCATCATTGCATGCGGACCATCGGCGCGGCCGAGGAAGCACTCGACCTGATGGCGCGGCGGCTGCAGTCGCGCACCGCGTTCGGCAAGCGCCTTTCCGAGCATAGCGTCTGGGAGCAGCGCGTCGCGGACGCGCGGATCGAGATCGATTGCACGCGCCTGCTCTGCCTCAAGGCGGCGGACATGATGGACAAGGTCGGCAACAAGGCGGCCAAGGCCGAAATCGCCATGATCAAGGTCAAGGCGCCGCGCATGGCGTTGAAGGTCATCGATGACGCCATCCAGGCGCATGGCGGCGCGGGAGTCAGCCAGGATACGCAGCTGGCAGGTAGCTGGGCCGGCATCCGCACCTTGCGCCTCGCTGATGGTCCGGACGAGGTCCACAACCGTTCGATTGCGCTCAACGAATATGCCAAACATGCGGAGGCGTTGGCATGACCTGTCCGCGCCTTTTCGACCTGACTGGCAAGGTTGCGATCGTCACCGGATCGTCGCGCGGGATCGGCCTCGCCATCGCCGCGGCAATGGCCGAGCATGGCGCGAAGGTTGTCATTTCCAGCCGCAAGCAGGATGCGTGCGACGAGGTCGCCCATGCGATCAACGCCCAACATGGGGACAGCCGGGCAATCGCGGTCGCGGCCAATATTTCCGAAAAAGATGCGCTGCAGAATTTGGTCGACGAAACTCGCAAGGCGTTCGGGCGGATCGATGTGCTGGTCTGCAATGCCGCCTCCAACCCTTATTATGGTCCGATGGCGGGCATTAGCGATGAGCAGTTCCGCAAGATCCTCGACAACAATGTCATCGCCAACCACTGGCTGATTTCGATGGTCGCGCCGGAAATGCTTGAGCGGGGCGAGGGGTCGATCATCATCGTCAGCTCGATCGGCGGCCTCACCAGTTCGACCATGATCGGCGCCTACAACATCTCCAAGGCGGCGGACTTCCAGCTGGCCCGGAATCTGGCAGCCGAATTCGGCCCAAAAGGCGTGCGGGTTAACTGCATCGCGCCGGGGCTGGTTAAGACCGATTTCGCACGTGCGCTGTGGGAGGATCCCGATACGTTGAAAGCGGTCACGCGCTCGACGCCGCTTAGGCGGATCGGCGAGCCGCATGAGATCGCCGGCGCGGCGGTCTATCTCGCCTCGCCCGCGTCGACCTTCATGACCGGGCAGGCGATGATCGTCGACGGGGGCTCGACTATCGGGGTCGGCCTATGACCCAGCGCCTCGCCGGCAAGGTCGCGATCGTCACCGGCGCCGGTTCCGGTATCGGCAAGGCAACGGTAGAGCTGTTCCGCCATGAGGGCGCGACGGTAATCGGCGCGGACCTTCACGGCACCGACTTCGAATGTGACGCGGGCGATGAGGAGCAGGTGGAAGCACTGGTCGCTCACACGGTCCGCGACCATGGCGGGCTCGATATCTTCTTCGCCAATGCCGGCATTTCCGGCGGATTCGACGGCATTTTCGACCAGGACGCAGCCGACTGGGCAGAGATATTGCGGGTCAACCTGATCGGGCCGTTCCTGGCAGTCAAATATGCCGCGCCGGCAATGAAGGAGCGTGGCCAGGGGTCGATCATCGCCACCGCATCGGTCGCGGGACTTCGCTCGGGCGCAGGCGGGGCTGCCTATTCGGCAAGCAAGGCCGGTGTCATCAACCTGGTCAAGGTCGCTGCGACACAACTGGTCGGTGCGAACATCCGCGTCAACGCCATCTGCCCTGGCCTGATCGAGACCGGCATGACAGAATTCATCTTCGAGCGGGCGAGGGCCAAGGGCCAACAAGAGCAGATCGGCCATCTGAACCCGCTGAAGCGCGGCGGTGCGCCGATCGAGATCGCCAATGCGGCCCTGTTTCTCGCCTCGGACGAGTCGAGCTATGTCAACGGGCAGGCGATCGTCGTAGACGGCGGCCTGTCGTCATCCCACCCTTTCAATCACCAGAGCTACGGACGGACCACGACATGACCGATGTCATCGACAAGCCCACCACCAGCCCGATTTCAACCACCCGCCATGGCGACGTGCTGATCGTCACGTCGAACAATCCACCGGTCAACGCCCTTGGGGCTGCAGTCCGGCAGGGGCTGGTCGCGGCCATCGAGGAGGCGGAGGGCGACGAGGCGATCAAGGCGGTCGTCATCCGCTGCGAAGGGCAGACATTTTTTGCCGGGGCCGACATTTCCGAGTTCGGCAAGCCGATGGTCATGCCGATGCTGCCGCAGGTGGTCGACATTATCGAAAATTGTTCGAAGCCGGTGGTGGCCGCGATTCATGGCACGGCCCTGGGCGGCGGGCTCGAAGTGGCGCTGGCCTCCCATTATCGCATTGCCGTGCCCGACGCGAAATTCGGCGTGCCCGAGGTCAAGCTCGGCCTGCTGCCGGGCGCGGGCGGGACGCAGCGGCTCCCGCGCGTCGCCGGCGTGCAGAAGGCGCTGGAGATGGTCACGTCCGGCGCGATGATCTCGGCCAGGGACGCCCATGCCGTCGGCCTGCTTGACCGGATCGTTGAGGGCGAACTGGTCCAGCATGCGGTCGCCCTGGCCGAAGAGGTGCGCGACATCCGCCCCCTGCCCAAGTCGAGCGAGCGCGACGAGAAGCTCAAGGAAGCGCGCGACAACCCCGCCATTTTCGATGAGTTCCGCAAGGCCAATGCCAAGAAGTTCCGCGGCTTCGAGGCGCCCGAGGCCAACATCAAGGCGATCGAGGCGGCGGTCTCCAAGCCCTATGCCGAAGGCGTCATCGACGAACGCAACCTTTTCATGGGCCTGATATCCGGGACCCAGTCGCGGGCGCAGCAATATTTCTTCTTCGCCGAGCGCAAGGCGGCCAAGATCGAGAATATTCCCGAGGACACGCAGCCGCGCACCGAGAAGAAGGTGGGCGTGATCGGCGCTGGCACCATGGGCGGCGGCATCTCGATGAACTTCCTGGCCGCTGGGATCCCAGTAACCATCGTTGAGATGGGCCAAGAAGCGCTCGATCGCGGCACCGGTATCATGCGTAAGAATTACGAGGCGACTGCGTCCAAGGGCCGAATGACAGGTGAGCAGGTCGAACAGGCCATGGG
>Ga0075431_100004272_pt1 | contig 13992 bp, 9 predicted proteins | sample RhiMetdeltSRZDD5_FD_75297 | JGI IMG/M metagenome (GOLD analysis project Ga0075431, IMG submission 75297) | Populus rhizosphere microbial communities from Tennessee, USA - Rhizosphere MetaG P. deltoides SRZDD5 | ecosystem: Host-associated > Plants > Roots > Rhizosphere > Soil | place: USA... | reverse complement strand
CTGGTTCCAGACGCACGACCACCTCACGCGATCGGGCTACGCGTGGGTTGGCGTCACGCCGCAGCGAGTGGGCGTCGAAGCGCTCAAAGTGTGGAGCCCGAAGCGATACGGAACGCTGACAGTGTCACGGAGCGGCGCAGCGTCTGGTGACGATCCGGATGCCTTGTCGTACGACGTCATGGCACAGGCAGGGCAGGCGATCCGCAGCCCGGGAAAGATCGATGTGTTGGGCGGGCTCAAGGTGGCGCGGATCTTTGCGACAGGTCATTCACAGTCGGCGGGCCGTCTCGGCACCTACGTCAACTCCGTGCATCCGCTCCATCACGTGTTCGATGCAGTGATTCTGCACGGCGGCGGCGCGAAAGTCAGGACGGATCTCGACATTCCCGTCTGGAAACTGCTGGCGGAGACCGACGTGCAGAACCAGGCGGTCAATCGCCAGCCCGACACGAACAGGTTCCGGACGTGGGAAGTGGCGGGCGACTCGCACGTCGATCTGCAATTCGTCACCTATTCGCGGAAGCTCTCGCAGCGCGATGGGAGTCCGCTGGCGCCTGGCTTCACGCCCGGCGGCGCCGGGCGCGCAACGAATCGTGATTCAGCGGCCGCTCAGCCGGCGCCAGCGCCGGCGCGAAGCGGCAACCCGGGCGGATGCGACAAGCCTCCGTACAGCCACGTCCCGTTCTATCAAGTGTTCGACGCAGCCATCGATCACCTCGTGCTCTGGGTGAAAGACGGCAAGCTGCCGCCGAGCGCGCCGCCGATCGATCTGTCGTCGGTGGGCCCGCCGGCTGTGATGGCGCGCGATGCCGCCGGCAATGCGCTCGGTGGCATCCGGCTCGCCGAGATCGCGGTCCCCACTGCCGTGAACACCGGAGTGAATTCCGGCCCCGGCTTCTGCCGGCTCAACGGATCGTACGTGCCGCTCGACGCGGCGACGATCGCGAAGCTCTATCCGACGCACGAGAGCTACGTCGCAAAAGTGAAGAGCGTGACGGCGGCGAACCTGAAGGCGGGTTACATCCTGAAACCGGAAGCGGACGCGACGATCGCTGAGGCAGAGAAATCTAACATTGGTCGTTAGTCGTTGGTCTTTGGTCGTTAGTCTTGGTCGTTGGTCGTTGGTCATCTCGTCGTTGGTCGTCGGTCATCTCGTCGTTGGTCGTCGGTCATCTCGTCGTTAGTCATCGGTCTTCTTACTTAATCTTGGTTTTGAGTCGCCGCGTTCTCTTACTCATTCTCTGTTTCGCTGCCCTCCGAGAGCCGGCTTTGGCCGGATTCGTCAGCGATGGCGCGCAACAATCCACCACGAACGGCGATGGCGATCCGCTGCCGCCCGTTCCTCCGGATGTCATTGCGCGCGCGAACGGGCGGACCGTGGTCCGCGCGGTTCACGTCGATCAACCGATGCGGATCGACGGGAACCTCGATGAAGAGATTTACCAGCTCGTTCCCGCCATCAGCAGCTTCATCCAGACGATGCCGCGAAACGACGTGCCGCCGACGGAGCGGACAGACGCCTGGATCCTGTTCGACGACTCGCATCTTTACGTGATCGGGCGCTGCTGGGACTCGGCGCCGCCCGAGCAATGGACGGCGAACGAGATGCGGCGCGACACGAGCCAGCTGCGGCAGAACGACACCTTCGGCGTCGTGCTCGACACCTTCCACGATCGCCGCAACGGCTACGTGTTCTATACGAACCCGCTCGGCGCGCGCGCCGATCAAGTGCTCACCGACGAAGGCAATCCGAATCTCGACTGGAATCCGGTCTGGGAGGTGCGCACGGGACGCTTCGATGGCGGCTGGACGGTCGAGATGGCGATCCCGTTCAAGTCGCTTCGCTACCAGTCGGGAACGGCCCAGACGTGGGGAATTCAACTGCGGCGGGCGATCCGCCGGAAAAACGAATTCGAGCATCTCACGCTGCTGCCGCTGGCGATTGGCGGCACGCAAGGAATCTTCCGCATATCGGCGGCCGCGACGCTCGTCGGCCTGGACCTTCCATCAGCGAGCCGCAACCTCGAGGTCAAGCCTTTCGCCATCTCCAGCGTCACGACCGATCGGCCTGCCGGCATCACCAACCGTCGCGATGGCGATGCCGGCGGCGACGCCAAGTACGGCATCACTGCCAACCTGACCGCGGACGCCACGGTGCGCACCGACTTCGCGCAGGTGGAGGTCGACGAGCAGCAGGTGAACCTGACCCGCTTCGTCCTGTCGTACCCGGAAAAACGCGACTTCTTTCTCGAGGGTCGCGGCCTCTTCGATTTCGGGCGCGGCGGAACGATCGCGGGAGGCGGTGGCGGTGGCGGAAACAGCAGCGTCACGCCGACGCTGTTCTACAGCCGCCGCATCGGTCTGAACCGCGGCCGCGTGATACCCATTGCCGCCGGCGGCCGCCTGACGGGCAAGGTCGGCAAGGTCGGTCTCGGTCTGATGAACATGCAGACGGGCGAGGACGAGGACGAGCCCTCGGCAACGCCCGCCACCAACTTCACGGTGCTGCGCGTCAAACGCGACATCCTGCGGCGCAGCAGCGTTGGCGCGATCTTCACGAATCGTTCCAAGTCGGTGACCGCCGCGGGCAGCAACCAGGCGGTCGGCATCGATGCGGCGTTCTCGTTCTTCGAGAACGTGGCAGCGGGCGCGTATTACGCGCGCACCGAAACGCCGGCGCTGAAGGGTGACGACGCCAGCTATCAGGCGCGCTTCAGCTACGATCCGGATCGCTACGGCGCGCGTGTCGAGTATCTGAAGGTCGGCGACCACTTCAACCCCGAGGTCGGACTCGTCCGGCGCGACAACTTCAAGCGGACGTTCGCGCTGGGCCGGTTCAGCCCGAGGCCGGCATCGAGCAAGACGGTGCGAAAGTACACCTGGGAAGGGAGCCTGGAGAATTTCGAGAACGGCGCCGGGCAGACCGAGACGCGGATCTGGAACGGACGCTTCAACATCGAGTTCCAGAACAGCGACCAGTTCTCCATCGAGTCGTCGAAGAACCGCGAGCTGCTGGTCCGTCCGTTCCCGATCGTCGTGCCGACGGTGACGATTCCGTCCGGCGTGTACGACTTCAGCGACGCGCAGGTGCAATACAACTTCGGGCAGCAGCGCCGCGCCTCCGGACAGATATCGCTGCAGCACGGGCACTTTTACGACGGCTCGATCACGGTGCTCGGGTTCTCGGGCGCTCGCGTCGCGCTCACCAAACAGTTCTCGGTCGAGCCGAGCCTGTCGCTCAACCGCGTCAAGCTGCCGCACGGCGACTTCACGACGCGCCTCGTCCGCGCGCGCAGCGATTACGCCTTCTCGCCGCGTATGTTTGCCAGCGCCCTCGTGCAGTACAGCTCCGCCGACAACACCTTCAGCAGCAACCTCCGCTTCCGCTGGGAGTACTGGCCGGGCAGCGAGCTGTTCGTCGTCTACACCGACGAGCGCGATACGAGCGTCCTCGGCTATCCGGATTTGAAGAACCGCGCATTCGTGGTGAAGATCAATCGGCTCTGGCAATTCTGAATCGGGTAATCGGCTAATTTAGAGGAGGTTGCGAAATGACGCTCATGTAGGGCGGGTCTTGCTTTTAAGACCCGCCTGGAGCCGGGTCCGAAGGACCCGGCCTACACACGACGTCATTTCGGAACCTGCTCTTAGTAATCTGGTAATTGGATTGATGGATTGATGGAATTGGATTGATGGAATTGCCCGGCATGCGAACGCGGCTTGCAGCGATCTCGGCTGTCGGCGCAATGCTGTTCGTCGCCGCGGGCAACCGTATCGGGTTGGCGCAAGCGCCCGCTCGCGGCGTTGCGCCGGTGCCTGCCTCGCAGTTACCGTTCGAGCCGTCCAAGGAACGTGGCGCCAGCGTCACCGGGGCGTTCGAAGGCTGGTACAAAAACCCCGACGGCACCTTCACCTTGTTGATGGGATATCAGAATCGGAATCTCGAGGAGACCGTCGAGATCCCCATCGGACCGAACAACCGCATCGAGCCGGGCGGCCCCGATCAGGGGCAGCCGACGGTCTTCGAGCCGCGCCGCGGCTGGGGCGTCTTTACCGTCACCGTTCCAAAAGACTTCGGCAACCGAAGATTCACCTGGACGCTCGTCGCCAACGGCGCGCTGACAGAGATCCCGCTCAGCCTCAGGCCGTCGTACGAGATTTCTCCATTCAAGGATCCACAAATGGGGAACACGCCGCCGGCGCTGAAATTTTCAATCGATGGCCCGACGGTGACCGGTCCGCCGCGTGGTATCGCGGCGAGCTATGCGACGACGGTCGATCAGCCGGCGACGATCGAGCTCTGGGCGGCCGACAAGGGCAACACCGAAGGCGTGAGCGCCCGCGGCCTGTTTACCGGCATCGGTGTGACGATCACGATGCACAAGTTCCGCGGTCCCGGAGAGGTGACGTTCGGCAACGTCCGGCCGCCAGTCGGTCGTGACGACGGCAAGGTGTCGACAACTGCCTCCTTCAGCCGGCGGGGCGACTACATCATTCGGGTGCAGGCGAACGACTCGTCAGGCGAGGGCGGCGGTGGGTTCCAGTGCTGCTGGACCAATGCGCACGTCAAGGTCAGCGTGAAATAAATGCGACCACGAAGACACGAAGCACACGAAGCCTACTTTTTGAAAACAATTCTTCGTGACCTTCGTGACTTCGTGGTGGCATTTTACGCCAGCGTTTCGCGGATCTTCACGGCCAGCGCTTCGGCTGAAAACGGCTTCTGAATGAACGGCATCTCGTAGGCCTGCACGCCGGCACGCAACACCGCATCATCCGAATAGCCCGACATGAACAGCACGCGCGTGTCGGCGCGTTCGGTCTGCAGAAGCTCCGCCAGCCGGCGTCCGCTCATCTGCGGCATGACGACGTCGGTCAGCAGCAGGTGGATGGGGCCTTTAGTCGAGCGCGAGACTTCGAGCGCGGCGAGTGCCCCCGGGGCTTCGAGCACCGTGTAGCCGTACCTGCGGAGCGTCATGCCCAGCAGCTCCCGCACGACTTCGTCGTCTTCGACGAGGAGCAGGATCTCGGATCCGTGCGGCGATTCGTCAGCCGCAGCGCCCCGCGTGGTCTGCTCGTCCTCCTCACACTGCGGCAACAGGATCCGGAACCGCGTGCCCTGACCGAGCTTGCTGTCGACGTCGATTGAGCCGCCGCTCTGGCGAACGAGGCCGTAAACCAGCGCGAGCCCGAGCCCGGTCCCTTTCCCTTCGCCCTTCGTCGTGAAGAACGGCTCGAAGATCTTCGACATCGTTTCGGCGTTCATCCCGATGCCGTTGTCGGCGACGTCGAGCTGCACGTACCGGCCGGCAGTGAGTCCTTCGTACGCTGCGGCCGCCGCTTCGTCGAGCTCCACGTTGGACAGGCTGATCGTGAGTCTCCCGCCATTGGGCATGGCATCGCGAGCGTTGATCGCGAGATTCAGGATTGCCTGCTCCATCTGCCCGGGATCGGCTTTGACGCGGGCGAGCGCCGGCTCGCTCGTGCAGGTCAGCACAACGTCTTCGCCGATCAGCCGCCGCAGCATCTTCTCGGTCGTCTCGAGCACCTTATCGAGCGCGATGACGCGCGGCGCGAGGACCTGGCGGCGGCTGAATGCCAGCAGCTGTCGCGTCAGCTGCGCAGCGCGATCGGTCGCCTTCATGATCTCGTCGGTGTACTCGAGTTGATCGCCGTTGGTCTTGGTCGTCAGGCGCAGCAGCTCGGCAAAGCCCTGGATGGCGGTGAGCAGGTTGTTGAAATCGTGCGCCACGCCGCCGGCCAGGCGGCCGATCGCTTCCATTTTCTGCGCCTGCCGCAGCTCCTCTTCGCGCTCGCGCAACACGGCCTCGGCGTGACGGCGATCGGTGATGTCGCGGACGATGGCGGTGAGCCTCGTCGACGCGTCACCGGACGGCGACAGCAGCAGCTCAATCGGAAACCGCGTACCGTCTTTGCGGACGCCGATGAGCTCGATGGTCGGCGCGGCGTCGGTCATCCCGGACGCGATCGCTTCGAGATATTTCGCTTTGTCGACCTCGTCGATGAATCGGGCGAACGGCATGCCGATCGCCTCCTGCTCACCGCATCCGAAGATTGCCGCGGCGCTCCGATTCCAGAAACGGACGGCGCCCTGCGCATCGATGGCGACGATACCGTCCCGCGCCGAATCGGTGACCGCTTTGAACCGGTCGTACGAGGCCTGCAGCCGTTCCGATCGGTCTTTGGCCTCTTCGTACCAGTGCCGCACGGTCGCAGTCATCTCGTTGAACGCGCTGGCCATCGTGACCGCTTCGGCACGGCCGCGGACCGGCACCTGGCGGTTCCAGTTGCCGCCCGCGATGTCTTTCGCGGCGTCGGAAATATCGCGCAGCGGCCGGCTCATGCCGCGGCTGAACACGATGCCGCCAGCCAGCGCGACGCCGAAAACCAGGAAGCCGACCAGGATGAACTCGAAGCGCAGCTCGTCGAGAAACTGCTGCGTCGGCTGCCAGTCCTGAAGCAGCACCAGCGCACCCAGATCGGTTGACGCCCGATCCGGAAAGAGCGACGACGTGCCGGCGACGAACGTGCCGTCGCCGAGATTCCGGATGGTGGCAGACCCGCCTGGTGCATCGGACAACGGCTGCCCCGACTGGAGCGCTGCTTCGAGCGCCGAGCGGACCGCGGGCCGTACGCTGGAGCCCGAGATCCGCCGTCCGGTTGCGAACGTGATGTCGGCGTTGGTGGCCGCAGCGAGCTCGGCCGCGAATCGATCGTCGAGCGGATAGCCGACCGTGAACGTGCCCAGCGTCTCCTCCGCGAAGCGCGCGGGCTCGGCGACTACCAGAAACAAATGGTCGTCAATCGATACCAGATCGTTGCCCGCGCGTCCTTCGAGCGCCGACGCCACGATCGTTGTGACCCGCGGCGGCGTCTCACGCGCGGTCCAGCCGGATGCCGCAATCCAGGCGCCGGACCGGTCGGTGACGATGCAGAAGGAAGCGGTCAGCTGCTGCCGGTACTCGTCGGCCATGGCCTGCATGGTCGCGGGGTCGGCGGCAAGCCGTGGCTCGTTGATGTGGGCGCGGAACAGCGGCAGCGCGGTCACCAGCCGCGCCTGCGAGGCGGCCTCGGCGGAGCGCGTCGCGATCAGGTGGTAGAACGCACCGCGCGCTTTCTCGAGATCGGTGGCGGCGCGTGCAAGCGAGCTCGTCGTGATGAGTCGTGTCGTGGCGACCAGCATCGCCCCGATCGAGATGGCGACGAGCAGGCTCGAGCCCGCCACCACGACCGCCTCGCTGCGGCGATGCCACGGAATGCGCGCGCTGGCGGGCAGCACTGGCGGCATGTCGTCAGCGGAGTCTCACCGAGTAGGTGAGGGCGGCATCGAACGCCGACCCGTACTCGTCCTCTTCGAAGCCGGTGTGATGGAGGTAGCCGACCTGTGCGGTCAGGCCGCGCGGCAGCCGCACGCGCGCGCCAATCGTCTGCCGCTTCGCGTGCAGCACGAGCACCGAGCCGTTGTCGCAGTCGAGCTGCTCGAACCGCACGACCGCCGTCACGGGACCCATGAACGGCCGATGCACGCTCGAACCGATGTGCCAGCCGGTCGTCGACGCGCCTTCAAACGGCTGCCCGTCGATCCACTCTCCCGATAGTTGAACGCCGCCCAGCATGAACCGGAAGTCAAGGCCGGTGAAGACCGTCCGGCCGTGCACGAAGTCCTCGGTCTGATAAGGATTGGAGCGCAGATGGCTCACGCCGACGAGCAGCGGACCGTAGTACCCCTGCGCGCGCGTCACGCTGTCGAATCCCGATCGCCGCTGGGCTTCACCGGCATCACCCGGAGCGCTCAGGCTCGTCTCGACCGTGAAGCGCGGGATGCCCGCGATCAGGTCCACGCCGTGCTCGAGAAATGTGTTTTCGAGCGCGAAGTAATCGTCGTAGCGAATGAGTGGTGCGCGAATCAGGCCCGAGTACGCGTAGTCGCCGCGACTGTAGATGCCGAACGGCGTGCGATACCGGCCGGCGCGAATTCCGAATAGCGCGCCGCGCGGATGGAACATCCGCTCGGCGTACGCCTCCATCACCGTCGGATGCCCTTCGTACGGATATGCGGAGCTGAACGCGTCCGACTCGTCTTCATTCCGCCCGGCCCACGATCCTTCCACGAAGAATTGCACGCTCGACTTCAGCTCGCCGAACAGTCGCAGTTGTGTGGCCAGCGCTGAGATCGATTCATCCGGGTACTGCGCGATGCCACCAGTGATATCGGCCTCGACATTGACCGTCTGCCCTTCGGCCGTGCTCGCGCACGCCGTGAGCGCGATCATCGCTGCGGCCAGCCAGCGCGCTGGATTCATGGCCATGCGATGTCGAGCGTCCTGGACGTGTCGGCCGCGAAGGATCCGGTCAGGATGACACTGCCAGGCTTCCACGCCTGATAGCGGTACGTGCCGGAAGGGACGTCGTGGATCGTGAACGCGCCGCTTTGATCGCTCGTGGCGAAATAGGGAGAATCAACCACCATGACGTACGCGGCCATCTGCGGATGAATGTTGCAGAAGATCCGACTCAGTCCGGGGCGATCGAACGCGACTTTTCTTACCGCCCCCACCGGATACATGCCGAGATCGAACCGCTTGCCGTCGCGAAACGAGAACACGTTGTGAAACACCCGATCGTTGTTCGGGAAGTCGACCACGGTGCCGACCTGCACCGCAAGCACGTGCGGCGAAAACATCAGGTTGCGCTGGTCGAGGACCACGCGCCCCGACTGCGGCTCCTGCGGCGCGTTCGGGACCTCGAGCCAGACAACGGCGTTGACGGCTGGCACGCGCCCCGCCCGCGCTGACCCATGCAGGTCGGCATCGGCAGCGGTGCCGAGGGCGCCTGCGGAGCCCAGGCTGGCCGCCAGGCAGATGACTATTGCGCGCATCAGGTGAATTTCAAGGGACATTATGGAACAACAGGAGTGTCACCGCGTGCACTCGTTGCGTGTCATCTGCGCGCTCGGAGTCTCTTACGGTTGCCGCCCGGGGCTTACAAGTATGGTAGGAGTCGCGGGCTCCGCGCTGGCTCCCGCACACCAAAGATGAGCGAAATACGCAATCGCCGACGTGGTCAGCGCGTCTGGCGTCTCAGAAAGCTGCACCAGTGGGTGGACGCCGAGCTCCACGTCGACGGCGCCACCGCGGACCTCCGGCTGTTTCTGAACGGCGAGGTGATGTACGAGCGCCGGTGGACAACCCGGGACGAAGCGCTAGCCGATGCGGCCGGTAAGCGCGCGGAGCTCGAACGCGAAGGTTGGACGGCTCATTGGTGATACGTGAAATTAAGAATTAGGAATTAAGAATTAAAAAAAGTGGGGCATCTCCCGTCGGCTCAGAGTCGCAAGGTGATGCCCGATCACTATGGTTGTTTTCGCAAATCGACGCACACGAGCGTGTCGTCAGCATTGCGTGCGTAGAGGAAGCCGTCGGCGAGTGCGGGATACGCGCGGACCACGCCGGTCAGGATTTGCGCCCGCGCCAATGGCTTGAATCCTTCCGGTGTGGCCGGTGCGAGAACCAGCTCGCCGGACTCGCGGAGAATCACGAGCCGGTTGCCCGCAAGCAGCACTGTCCCAGCCTTGAACTGATCGATGCTCCAGTCGACTTTGCCGGTCCGGAAATCAATCGCGCGCAGCGCTTGACCGAATTCCTGCCGGCCGTGAAATCCGTAGAGATGGCCGTCGTAGTAGATGCTCGTCGCGTAATGGTTCGAGAGCGCCTCATCGGACGACCACAGATCGACCAGTCGGCCGCTGTCCACGCGCATCACGGCGGCGCCGGTTTCGTAAGTGGCCGATACGAAAATCAAATCCCCGACGACGACAGGAGACGCCGCGTTCACAGATGCCTGCGACCGGGAACGCCACGTGCGCTGGAATTGCACCGCGCCGGTTGCCGGATCGAGGCCGACGAGTCCCTGACGGGTGAAGAAGAGCGCCAGCTTCTTTCCGCCCAGCGTCGCGCTGATCGGTGAGGCGTAGCTGGCCTCGTGGCTCGTGGCCTCCCAGAGCACGGCGCCGGTATCGGCATTGAACGCGACAATTCCAGCGGGCTTGGCGCCGTCCGAGCCGCCGACGTTCGCAATGACGCGGCCGTCCTCGACGAGCGGCGATCCCGCCTGGCCGAAAAAACCTTTGGCAACGGCAAAGCGTCGCTTGGTGTCGACGCTCCACACTTTCTTCCCGGTCGTGAGCTCGGTCGCGCTCAACATGCCTTCGGCGCCGAACGTGTAAATCCGTCCGTTGACGACAACCGGGACGGCGCGCGGCCCTTCATCGAAGCCGAAATCGTCGCGATACGTTGTGGGATACCCGTAGCGCCACTGCGACGTGCCGGAGCGCGTGTCGAGCGACTCGACGACCTCTTCGCCGGCAACGCGGTGAAACAGAATCAGCCGTGTCCCGACGATCGCCGGTCCCGCAAATCCCGCGCCGACCGGCTTGCGCCAGACGATGCGCGGACCGGTCGCGGGCCAGGTGTCGGCAAGCGCCGGTCCGCTGTAGATGCCGTTGCGCGAGGGTCCGAGAAACTGCGGCCAGTCTTCGGCGGCGAGACACGCGGCGCCGAAAACGACACAGAGTGTGATCCGAAAAGCCGTCCGCATTGGTCGAGGACACGATAGCACGCGCCCAGGTGGAGTTCGTCCTACAGCGCGCGCGCTATAATTTCTCCCGACTGCATGACATCCGGTCCGGCGATCAGGAGCGCCGTGTGCGTTCTGATCGCCATCTCCGCTTCACAGGCCGCAGCCAACCCGCAAGGCGATCCAGCGGCGGCCGCTGCACCCGTCGTCGTGGCGGGAGTCACGATCAACGGGCCTGCGCCTCCGGTTCTGCCGGCCACGATCGCGCGCGACGCTGAAGGTCACGCGACGCTGCGAGCGGTGCGCGTCGACGAACGGATGCGGATCGACGGGCAGCTCGACGAAAACGTGTACCAGACCGTTTCGCCGATCGGCGGCTTCGTGCAGACGGATCCCAATCCCGGCCAGCCGGCCAGTGAAGCGACCGAGGTCTGGATTCTCTACGACTCCGACACGCTGTATGTGGCTGCGCGCTGCTGGGATTCGGCGCCGGAGGAGCGGTGGGTCGCCAACGAAATGCGCCGCGACAGCCAGAACGTCGTGCGGAATGAGAACATCGCGATCTTCTTCGACACGTTCTACGACCGCCGGAACGCGTTTCTCTTCGAGATTTCACCGATCGGCGGCATCTACGACGCCGCGGTCACCAACGAGCGCGCACCGGGCAACATCGACTACAACCCGGTGTGGCAGCGAAAAGCGGGCCGTTTCGACCACGGATGGACCGCGGAGATGGCCATTCCGTTTCGATCGCTGCGCTACAGGGCCGGCGAGGCGCAGGTCTGGGGTGTGAACATCCGGCGGACCGTGCGGTGGAAAAACGAGGAGTCGTTCGTCGTCCGCGTGCCTCCGAACCAGGGCAGCGTCATCTTTCAGATTTCACTGGGCGCCACGCTGGTTGGCCTCGAGGTGCCGTCGGGCAGCCGGAATGCCGAGCTGAAGCCTTACGGAATTGCCGGCCTCAAGACCGATCGGCGCGCGACGCCCGCCATCTCGAACGACGTCGATCGCGACGCCGGCTTCGATTTCAAGTACGGCGTCACGCAGAATCTCACTGCCGATTTCACGTACAACACCGATTTCGCGCAGGTCGAGGTCGACGAACAGCAGGTCAACCTCACAAGGTTCAACCTGTTTTATCCCGAGAAACGGGAGTTCTTCCTCGAAGGGCAGGGCATCTTCGATTTCGGCGGCATCGTTTCAAGCACCGGCGGCGGCCTCACGCCGCTGTTGTTCTTCAGCAGGCGCATCGGCCTCAATGGCAGCCGCGAGGTGCCGATCGACGCCGGCGGACGACTGACGGGCAAGGTCGGCAAAGTGTCGCTCGGGCTGCTCGACGTTCGCACGGGCGAGAGCTCGACGACGGTCGATCCGGCGACGAATTTTTCCGTGATCCGCGTGAAGAGCGACATCTTCAGACGCAGCAGCGTGGGCGCTCTGTTCACCGGGCGATCGAGCACGACTGGCGGCGACGGGTCGAGCGAAACATACGGCGTCGACGCCGTGCTGGGGTTTTTCGACAACCTCACCATCAATACCTTCGCCGGAAAGACCAGCACGCCCGGCGTCTCCGGTGACGACCTCAGCTATCGCGCGCAGCTCACCTACAGTGGGGATCGATACGGCTTCGGGGCGGAGCATCTGTTTGTGGGCGACCGTTTCAACCCGGAAGTCGGCTTCGTGCCCCGATCCGATTTTCATTCGAGCTCGAGCTCGTTCCGCTTCAGCCCGCGCCCGAAGAACCACTTCAAGTCGGTGCGCCGGTTCAGTTACCAAACGGCGTTCGATTACCTCACCGACAGCGCGGGACACGTCGAGACCCGCGACCTCATCCTTCAGCTCACCACGGAGTATCAGTCGAGCGATCGATTCGTCGTCGGGTATCTGGGCACCCGCGATGTGCCGCGGCAGCCTTTTTCCATTGCAACGGGCGCTGTGATTCCGGCAGGAGACTACAACTTCGGCGAAGCGCGCACTGCCTTCACGTTCGGGAATCAGCGGAAGTGGTCGGGATCAGTGTCGGCCGCGCGCGGCACGTTCTACAACGGCGATCGTACGACAGCCGGCGTCAGCGGCGGCCGCGTCGAGCTGTCGGCGCGCATGTCGATCGAGCCGTCGCTGTCGATCAACTGGATCGAGCTGCCTCAGGGAAACTTCACCACGAAGCTCGTGGCATCACGCGCGACGTTCACCGTCACGCCGCTGATGTTTTTCAGCGGGCTGATGCAGTACAACTCGAGCAACAACACCCTCAACTCGAATTTCCGTCTGCGGTGGGAGTACCAGCCTGGCAGCGAGCTGTTCGTTGTCTACACCGACGAACGCGATACAAGACTCAGACAGGCGTACCCCGATCTCAGGAATCGTGCGTTCGTCGTCAAGATAAACCGCCTGATGCGGTTTTGACCAGCGCACTTTCAGGAAACCGCACTTCCAGCGGAGCACTCCGCACTTCCAGAAATGCACTCCGCACTTCAAGCGTAAGGAAGCCGCACTTCGGGCGTAAGTTAAACTAAAAGCCGATGCGGGATGAACTGCGGAGCGCTTACGCAGCGCTCGGGCTCAAGCCGGGCGCTTCGCTCAGCACCGTCAAGCGACAGTTCAAGACCCTCGTCCGGAAGTGGCATCCGGACCGCTTCGTCGGCGATCCGAAGAGCATGATCGAAGCCAACCACCAGCTTCGCGTCATCAATCAGGCGTACAACACGATCATCGCGGCCGATTTTCGCCCCGTGGTTCCGGTGGTCAGGCGCGATCCGGTGCCGCCATCGCCTCCGCGTTCGAATGGGTCATCGCCGCAGGCCGACACATCTCCTCCCCCTCGCCCGGTGCGCGAGCGTCTCACGCCTGAGGAGATCGACGCGATTGTCAACGCGCTGAAGGCCCACGAACGGAGGCCGTCTCTCAGAGAACAGATTCGGACCGAGCCGTGGAATCGCGGGCTGTCGCTGGCCGTTGCGATCGCGTTCATCGTCGAGGGCGTGTGGACGACGTGGCGCAATCCGTGGCCGACGCTGTCGGCCTGGCACCTCAGGCCCACGATGCCGGCCACAGGTCCCTTGATGGCCTCGATGGTGATGTCGGCGCTTCTGATGTGGCCGCTCCTGTACGCGATCTGGTACAGCGACAAGAGGACGCGGGTCGTCGGCTGGATTTTCCTCGTGCTGTTTGCGCTCGTCTTGCCAGCGTTCACCGCGATGGCCCGGTCGTAGATTATTAGCGTTTTTCGAATCTGTGCAGGCGGCAGTCCTTGGTGCCTGGTCCTTCGGTCCCTGGCGGTCCTTCGTCCCGGGTCCTTCGTCCCTGCAGTGACCAGGACACAAGTACCAAGGACCGCCAAGAACAAAGAACCAAGGACCAAGGACAATCGGCGACACCAAACTGAAAACTGCTCTA
>Ga0075431_100004269_pt1 | contig 13994 bp, 9 predicted proteins | sample RhiMetdeltSRZDD5_FD_75297 | JGI IMG/M metagenome (GOLD analysis project Ga0075431, IMG submission 75297) | Populus rhizosphere microbial communities from Tennessee, USA - Rhizosphere MetaG P. deltoides SRZDD5 | ecosystem: Host-associated > Plants > Roots > Rhizosphere > Soil | place: USA... | reverse complement strand
GGGCACGCGCGCTGTGGCCACCTCGAGCGTCCACAGCCCGGTCGCGGACCGCGTGGCGCGCGCCACCACCACCTGGGGCGTGGCGCAGCCGCGCGCGGCCAGGTCCTCGGCCGCCTGCGCCTCGCGCAGCGGCCGGAGCGAGTCGAAATAGAGGTCGCGCAGCAGGGCCCCGATGACGCCACCGCGCAGCAGGCGCTTGGCAACGATCTCGCCGCGCGGCGTGGCCAGCACGTGCACCGCTCCGCGCCCGCGCAGCGCGTGCGGCACCGGTCGGCCCCAGGCCGGAAGCGGCGCGCCGCCGAGCATCGCGCGCACGGGCAGCGCCGCCTCCCAGTCCCGCCGCAGGAGCAGCCGCACGCGGCCGGCCACCTCCAGCCGGTGGCTGCCCTGCAGGCTCGGCGGCAGGTCCGGTTCGGCCATGCGTCGCCGCACCTTACCCGCGGCTGCGCGCGCGATCCACGCAGCCGCCTGCTACCCTCGGCACGCGTGGAACCGTCGCCGCAGAACGCCACGCTGGGCTCGGTCCTCGTCCTGCGCCTGTCCTCGCTGGGCGACGTGCTCTTCGCGCTGCCGGCCGTGCAGGCGCTGCTCGACAGCGGCCGGGCCACGCGCGTGAGCTGGCTGGTGGAGGACCGGGCCGCCGCGCTGCCGCGGCTGCTCCCGGGATTGCACGAGGTGCTGGTCTTCCCGCGCCGCCGGCGCAGCGCATGGCTTCTGCACTTTGCGCGACTGCTTGCCCGCCGCGACGACCTGGTGCTCGACCTGCAGGGCAACCTCAAGACCCGCGCGCAGCTCCTGTTCCTGCGGCCGCGCCGCACCGTGGGCTTCGACGCCTCCGTGGCGCGCGACGGCGTCGACCGTGCCTACGACACCGCCGTCTCCACCCCGGGCGCGCGCCACCGTGTCACCCAGGCGCTGCAGCTCGTGGCCGCGCTGGGCGTGCCGGTGCCGAGAACGCCGCCACGGCCGCGGCTCCTCCTGGAGGACCCCGCGCGCGACCGCGCCAAGATGACCGTCGCGGCCCTGCCCGGCGGCGGGCCCGTGGTCGTGCTGCATCCGGGCACCTCGGCCTTCGGCCAGCTCAAGCGCTGGCCGCCCGCGCGCTTCGCGGAACTGGGCCGGCTGCTCGTCGACCACCTCGGCGCGCGGCTCGTGGTGACCGGCGGCCCGGGCGAGCGGGAGCTGGTGGGCGACGTCCTGCGCGCGCTGTCCGTGCCGGCCGCCGCGCCCGAGCCGAGCGGCCTGCCCGACCTCGCCGCGCTGCTGGGCGCCGCGCAGCTCGTCGTGGCCGCCGACAGCCTGCCGCTGCACCTGGCCAATGCGCTGGGCACCCCGGTCGTCGGCCTCTACGGCCCGAAGGATCCGGCCGTCACCGGCCCGTGCTTCGATCGGGCGCGCGTCGTGCGCGCCGGCGTGGCCTGCAGTCCGTGCACGCTGCGCCGCTGCGGCGACCGCATCTGCATGGAATGGCTCGCTGCGCCGGCCGTCCTGCAGGCCGCGATCGAGCTCCTGGCGCAGGGCGACCGGTGAGCCGCGACGTAGGCGCGGCCGGGCGCTGGCAGGCGCTGCTGCAGGAGCGCCTCGCGCACCGCATCGACGACGACACGCTGCGCGCCGAGCTGGCCGCGGCCGGCTTCTCCGATCCGCGCGCGGCCGCCGAGGCCACCGACCAGATCCTCGCGTTCGCGCCAGCGGACCTGTCGCCCGCCGATCTGCTGGCCGGCGCGGCGTCCTCCGCCGATCCGCCGCGCGCGCTCATCAACGTGGCGCGCCTCGTACAGCTGCCCGACCTGGCGCCGTGTCCGGCGCCGGCCGCCGAGCTGGCCGCCTTCCTCGGCGCCAGCCAGCACATGGCCGACCTGCTGCTGCGCCGGCCGGAGCTCCTGTCCCGCCTCGGCCGGCCCTTCGACGAAGCTGCCGCGCCCGAGCTCTACCGGACGGCGGGCGCGTCCACCGAGCGCGAGCGCGCGCTGCGCCGGCTGCAGCAGGAGGACCTCCTGGCCATCGCCTGGTCGGACCTCGTGGAGGGCCTCGACGTCGAGCAGGTGACGGCGCGCCTCTCGGCGCTGGCCGACGCGGCCGTGGCCGGCGCGGCGGCGGGCCTCTTCTGCGAGCGGCACTTCGCGATCATCGCGCTCGGAAAGCTCGGTGGCCGCGAGCTGAACTACAGCAGCGACATCGACCTGCTGTTCGTGCGGCCCGACGGCGCCACGGACCAGGCCAGCGCCGACCAGTGCGCGCGCGGGCTCATCCGGCTGCTCGGCAGCCAGACGCCGGACGGCCACCTGTACCGCGTGGACATGCGCCTGCGGCCCGAGGGCGCCGCCGGCCAGCTCACGCGCACGCTGGAGAGCTGCGCGCAGTACTACCGCAGCGTCGGGCGGCCGTGGGAGCGGCAGATGCTCACCAAGGCGCGGGTCGTGTGCGAGGCGGACGGCGCGGGAGCGGGCCTGCTGGCCTTCACGCGCGCGTGGATCCTGGCCTGCGGCCTCGACGGCGCGGCCATCCGGCAGTTCAAGCGCCTCAAGACCGCGAGCGAGGCGCAGCATCGGCCGCAGAACGGACGGACCGGCGACCCGCGCGCGGCCGAGGGCCTGATCGACGTCAAGCAGGCGCCGGGCGGCATCCGCGACATCGAGACGAGCGTGCAGTTCCTGTCGCTGCTGCACTGCGGCCAGCAGCCGGCCCTGGTCACTCCGTCCACGTTGCTCTCGCTCGAGCGGCTGCGCGTGGCGGACGCGATCTCTACGCTGGAGGCCAGCCGCCTGCGCGCCGCGTACCGCTTCCTCCGGCGCGTCGAGAACCTGCTGCAGGTCATGCACCGCGTGCAGACGCACGCGCTGCCGACCGATCACGACCCGATCGCGCGCCTCATGGGCCGGCGCGACGCCGCGGCCTTCGACAGCGAGCTCCTCGAGCACCGCCGGCGCGTGCGCGAGATCTTCGAGCGCCACTTCGAGCGCGCCTTCGCGGGCGGGGAGGGCCCGGCCGCGGCGGTGTCCGAGCTCGTCATGGCGGGCCTGCCCGACGACGAGGGCGCGCGGCGCACGCTCGCCGACGCCGGCCTGCTGCGGCCGGCCGCCAGTGTCGCCGTGCTGCGCCGCGCCGCCGCGCCGGTCTCGCGCTTCCTGCCCACGCGGCCGCGGCTCCTGTCGGCCTTCGCCTCGGTGGCACCGGCGCTGCTGGAGCGGCTGGCCCTCGCGCCCGACCCCGACGCGGCCCTCGACCGCTTCGAGCGCATGACGCGCGGCGTCGGCGCGCGCGACGTGCTGTACGAGCAGCTCGACCGCGAGCCGCGCCTGCTGGTCCTGCTCTGCGACCTCGCCGCCGGCAGCCCGCATCTCACGGACCTGCTGGCCGGCGAGCCTCACATCCTGGACGACCTCGTGGACGCGCTGCTCACCGGCCTGCGCGGCCAGCAGCGCCGGCGCGAGCTCTTGGCCGGCCTCGACCGCCCGGGCGTGGACCCGTGGCTGCTGCTCTCCGACCACAAGAAGCTGGAGACTCTGCGCCTCGGGCTGCTCGACCTGCAGGACGCGGCCCCCATCCGCCAGACGCTGGCCGACCTCTCGCAGCTGTGCCTCGACGTCCTGCGGCGCGCGCTGGACGTGGTGCTGGCGCGCTCCGTGCGGGAGCACGGCGAGCCCACGAGCATCCGCGGCATGTCGGCGCGCGCGTCGGCCGGGCTGGTGGTGCTGGCGCTGGGCAAGGTGGGCGGCCTCGAGGCCAACTACGCCAGCGACGCGGACCTCATGTTCGTGTACAGCGCCGACGGCGAGACCGAGCGCGGGCTCCCCAACAGCGTGTTCTTCGCCAAGGTGGCCGAGGAATTCCTGGCGCGCGTGCAGGGACAGCGCGGCTCGCCGCGGCTCTACCGCATCGACACGCGCCTGCGCCCGGAAGGCGCCAAGGGCCCGCTGGTCACGTCCTTCCGCGCCTTCGAGGCCTACTACCGCGGCCCGCGCGCGGCGCTCTTCGAGCGGCAGGCGCTGCTCAAGGCGCGCGTCGCGGCCGGCGACGCCGAGCTGGGGCAGAGGGTGCTGCAGCTCGTGCGCACCGTGGTGCGCGGCCTGCAGACCGACGCGGGCGGCGGCCCCGTGTCCGACCTCGGCGGCCGCCTGCGCGAGATGCGCGCGCGCATCGAGAGCCAGGCCGGCGCACGCGACCTCAAGCGCGGCACGGGCGGCATGGTGGACATCGAGTTCCTGGTGCAGTACCTGCAGCTGCGGCATGGCGGCCGGCTGCCGGCTCTGCTCGTGCCCGAGACGCCACACGCGCTGGAGCTGCTGGCCGAGGCGGGCGTCCTGCCGGAGGCCGACGCGCTGTGGCTGCGCGACACCTACCTCTTCTTCCGGCGCGTGGAGACGCGGCTGCAGATCGCGCTGGGGCTGGACACGAAGGAGATCCCGCAGGACGCCGAGGCGTGCCGGCAGCTGGCGCTGCGGCTGGGGTATGCGGACACCGCGGAGGGCGACGCGGGGCACCTGCTGCTGGTGGATCTGGAGCAGGCGGCGGAGGAGACGCGGGCGCGGTACGAGATGCTGCTGCGGTGAGTGGCTAGTTGCCCATCACCCGCATCACCTCCGCGCACCCCGGATCGAACACCGGCTTGCCGCCAGCCACCTGCCAGGCCAGTTCGCTGCGCACCGAGACCACGAACTCGATGCGCCAGTCGACGCCACCGAGCAGCTTGTCGCCCTCGAACACGGCCGACTGCACGTCGCACTGCACGCGCATGTCCTTCAGTCGCTCGTAGGCCGGCGCGTCGCGGTCGATCACGGGCTCGACCTGCGGCGCGATGAGGAAGTTGTCGAGCACCTCGGTCGACGGCCGGCCGTGGGGACTGCCATCGGCGAAGGGCGCGAGGTGCCATCCGAGGTCCGCCACCACGGTGTTGCCGCGCAGGATGCGGTGGCGCAGCGCCTGGACGAAGTGCAGCGCCGAGGGCTCGCGGCCGTCGTCCACGCGGAAGGCGAGCAGCGCGCGCGGGACGCCGTCGGTCTCGTCGCCACCGACGAAAAGGTGGATGCGGCCAGCCATGTCCGCCTCCTCCTCGCGGCCGAACGAGGAGAAGGCCTCGAACAGGTCCACCCGCCGCTCGAGGTCCTGGCTCCTGTGCACGGACAGCTCGTTCAGGCCGACGATCCCGTCGACCACCTCGGCGAAGGTGGCGAGCACCTCGTCGAGGGCCGGGTCGCCCGTGGGACCCGCGTCCATGGGACCGCGCGCGGCGGCCAGCGTCTGCGCCTGCTCGACGCTCTCGGCGATGGCGGCATCGCGCAGCTCGGTCAGCCGCCGCGCGGCCTCGTCGTGGAAGAGCGCGACCGATTCCTGGTAGGACTTGCGCCGGTCGGCGCGCCAGGTCCTGAGCACCGGATCGCTGATCGCGAGGCGCTCGGGGCGCGGCAGGCTGGCCACGGCGGCCGAGAGATCGTCCTTCAGCTCCGTGATCTGCGGCTGGACGATGACCAGCACCTGGTCGAGGCGCGACTCGAGCTCCGCGCTGCGCTCGCGCGACAGCGCGCCGTGCGTCAGCGGCAGCGTCGGCTGGGTCGCGAGGGACTCGGCCATGCTCTCCCGGTCCTCCGGCTCGGACATGAGGAGCCGCGTGCCCTCGGCCGTGGCCACGCTGTCGGTCGGAAACTCCGGCCCGGGGGGCAGCCCGCAGCCGGCGAGCAGCAGCAGGGCGGGGACGAGGCGGCGCGGCATGCGGCCTTGGACGGTCATCGGCCCTTTCCGCTTCCCAGAAGGCCCGACGTGCGCATCCAGGCCACGGTCTCCTGCAGGCCCTGCCGCAGCGGGCGCGCCGCGTACCCGAAATCCCTGCCGGCCATGGCCGAGGTGTAGGCCCAGCTGTGGCTGTCGAGGGCCTCGCGATCCCGGCTGCGGCCCACAGCGGCGCTGCCGCCGAAGAGCTTCTTCAGCAGGCCGCGCGCGGGCTGCGGCGGCTGCACGCCGCTCTGCTCGGCGAAGGCTCCCCACAGGTCGGCGACCGCCACGTTCTCGCCGCCGAGCAGGTAGTGCCAGTGCTGCCAGCCCGGCGGCGGCCAGCGGCCAGCGGGCTGGGCATCCATCGCGGCCATGTGGCCAGCCGCCACGTCGGCCACGTGCACCAGGTTCCAGAGCTGGCGGCCGTCGCCGGGCAGCGCGCCGTAGCGGCCGGCGGCGTGCTCGGCCAGCATGCGCACGATGCGGTTGCCATGGGCGAGGTCCTGCAGGCGTTTCACCGGCCGCAGCTCGGGGCCGTACATCATGGTGGGCATGAGCGCCAGCACCGGATGCCCGACGGAGACGTGCTGGTTCACGGCGTGCTCGGCGTCGTACTTGCTGTGCTCGTGCTCGTCGTGGAAGTCGGCCGGGTCGTGGGTCCAGTACTCGTCGGCCACGAAGCCCTCGGCGTTGCGCGGCGGGCCGGTGCGGCCGATGGCGAAGTAGCTGCTGGTGTGCACCACGCGCTCCACGCCGCGCTCGGTCGCGAGCTCCAGCAGGTTCTCGACCGCCTCGACGTTCACGGCGCGGTACTCGGCGCGCGGCCGGTCGTCGCGCGTCTCGGCGGCGCAGTGGAACACGTGCGTGACGCCCTCCAGCGCGGTCACCAGGTCCGTGCGGCTCGTGACGTCGCCGCGCAGCACGTCCACGCCATCGAGGCCGGCCACGTCGGACGTCCTCCGCGCCAGGACACGCAGGGGACGGCCGTCCTTTTGCAGCCGCGCGACCAGGTGGCGGCCGAGGAATCCCGTGCCGCCGGTCACGAGCGTGAGGCTCATCGCGTGAGGTTCTCGAAGGGCAGCGGGTGGCCGTCCATCTGCGTGTTCGGCGGCGCGGGGTCGATCCCGTAGCGCACCAGCACCGTGGGCGCGACGTCGATCAGCCCCGCCGCGGTGCCCGCGGGCAGCCGGCGGTTGCCGAACAGCACGCCCGGCACGTGCGACGGATCGACCGACACGTGGTCACCCGACCAGTGGTTGTCGTTGTCCACCAGGGAGGACTCGTCGAGGCCGCCCAGCGTGTTGGCCCACGAGACGCGGTAACAAGGCGCGAAGCCGAGGAAGATGTCGCCGAAGCCGTCGTGCCCGACCTCCTCGACCCTGCCGCGCAGGCCCTTGCGCGGCGCGGTGCCCTCCTTCCACCATGGGCCGTTGTACAACTGGTCGCGGCGCGAGGCGCTGGTGACGTAGGCGGCGCCGTCGCGCGGGTCCTTGAGCGAAAGGAGGTCGCGGCGGATGGCCTCGATCGTCGCGTCGTACTCCGACTGCGGCACGATTCCCTTGGGCTCGCGGCCCTGCAGGTTCACGAACACCTCGCCCAGGCCGAGCGAGTACGCGCGCGTGGACGTCCAGTCCACGTAGCTCAGCAGATCGCGCTGGCGCGACGAGCCGGACATGAGGTCCTCCAGCGTCTGGCGCTCTTGCGTGGGCTGGCCCGCGTCGTCCAGCTTGAACTTGAACTGCAGGTAGCCGAGCTCGTGGAGCAGGTTGTTCAGGTTCACGCCGCGCCGGAAGGACGTGAAGCCGTGGTCGGAGACCACGAGGAGCAGGGCGTCGTCGCCGAACTGCCCGCTCTCGAGCTGGTCGAGCACGCGGCCCATCATGCGGTCCTCGTTCACGTAGACCTGCCGGATGGAGTCGCTGAGCGGGAAGGTGCGGCCGAAGGCCGTGACCTGCGTGGCCGCCAGCGCCGCGTCGTGCAGCGGATGGCCGGGGTCGAACTCGCGGAACAGCATGTGGCACACGCGGTCGGGCGTGGAGAAGACCTGGAAGTACACGTCCCAGTCGTCCGGCCGGGACAGGCTGGCCATGAGCAGGTCCTCGCGCAGCGCCTCGGTGGACACCATGTCGTCGAGGAAGGACTGCTCGGGGATCTTGCTGTCGCCCTGGTCCTTGATGGGGTTGGTGATGCAAGCCCAGCCCAGCGTCTCGTAGGGATGCCCCACCCACTCCTGCAGCCGCGCCGCGAAGTCGGCCGGCGCCGAGATGGGCAGCTGCGGCGGAGGTGCGAGCGGGTCGATGTTGATGGGCGGCACGAAGACGCGCACCTCCTCGTCGTCGCAGCGCACCACGTGGAACACCGCCAGCCCGCGCGCCGAGTAGCGGCTGTTCAGCTCGAACTCGACCGGCACGAACGGGCTCCAGCCGCCCTGCTGCACGCGCAGGCGCTGGCCGGCCACGTCGAACTCGACGGAGCGCGCGGCCTTGTCGAGCGTCATGCTGAACGGCACCTTGGCGCGGTCGTTGTTCTTGCCCGAGGCCGAGAAGCGCCGCAGCTCGCCCTCCACGTCCTGCAGCTCCTGCGTGACGCGGTCGATCTCGCCCGTGGAGAGGCCCGGCTGCTTCTGCAGCTTCGCCAGCTGCGCCTTGTGCTCGGTGAGCTCCGCCTCGCGCACCCAGTTGCGCGGCCCGAGCAGCTGGGCCTCCAGCCGGCCGGGCGTGTCCTCGAAGAGCTTCACGACCAGGCCCGACGTCTGCGTGCCCTTGTCGCCGAACAGCCAGGGATCCGTCGTGTACACGGTCCAGCTCCCCGGCGAGCCCGTGATGTCCGGCACGCCGAGGCCCGAGAGGAGTTCGGTGTGCTCGCCCTCGTGGTCCGGCGGATACGTGGACGCCACCTGCACGCCGCGCAGCCGGATGCCGCGCGCGTCGAGGAACGACCAGAAGCTCTCGCCCTGCATGGGGTTGATGACGTAGGGCAGCTTGCCGTCCGCCGGCAGGCTGTCGGCGTAGCTCCGGGCCCACCAGTAGCCGCCCGCCGCCGCGCCGAGCGCGATGACGAGCGCCGCCGGCATGGGCAGCCGCAGCAGCATCCGGAACACGAGCAGGCCGGCCACCAGCGCGGCGGCGGCCACGCCCAGCAGGAAGAAGGCCCGGTTGTCGATGGCCCACGGGAAGGCCACGAAGTCCCGCGCGTCCACCTCGACGTTCTCGCCCAGCATCGAGCGGGGCCGGGGCACCGGATCGAAGACGAGCTGGCCCTGGTCGTTGTACTTCGGCTCCGCCCTTACCTTGCCCGACTCGTCGCGCTCGAAGTAGCGGGAGACGAAGCCGGCCACGCCGGTCTTGCCCGGGTTGCAGCCGGTGTTGAACACGGCCCAGCTCACCGGCGACTGCGCCGGGTTGGTGGTCTCGAGCTCCTGGAACACGCCCTTGTCCGCGAGGCGCTTGAAGTTGGGTAGGTCGCCCGCGTCCATCCAGCGCTGCGTGAGCGCGTGGTCCATGCCGTCGAAGCCCAGGATGATGGTCTTGGGCACCGGGCCGGCCGGGCGCGCGGGAGCGGCGCGCACCGGGAACCACGCCAGCAGCGCCGCCGCCGACGCGAGCAGCAGGCCAACGATCAGCGATCGGGTCATCGGGCTCTCCGGTGCGGGAGCGGCCGCCGGCCGCGGCGGGCTAAAGTAAGGTGCAGCCGGGTCCTGATCCAGCACGGCCGGACGGACGGCGGAGTCTCATCGTGAAGCAGCGTGCGCTCGTCCTCGCGGTCCTGTGCGCCGCCTTCCTGCTGGTGGCGGCCCTGGTAGGCGTGCTCACGCTGGGCTCGTCCTCCCCGTTGGAGGACCAGGGCCCGCACGCCGAGCTCATCGCGCGCCGCGACGGTGCAGCGGCCGACGGCAGCCTGCCCGAGCCGCTCGGGAGCGACCGGAGCGAGCCCGTGGCCCCGCCCGAGCCGCTGCGGGCTCCCGCGGTGGCCGCCTCGGGCCCGAACACCATCATCGGCCGCGTCGTCGACGACGAGACGGGCGCGCCCGTGGCGAGCTTCACGATCGAGGCCGTGCCGCACTCCGACCGCCCGCCGATCGAGCGTCTGGACGAGGTGCCGGGCAAGCCGCAGCCCGTGCGCGCCGTGGCCGGCATCTTCCGGCTCGAGCGCAGCCGGGGCCGCTGGGACGTGGTCGTGCAGTCGGCCGGCTACAAGCCTGGAGCGCTGATCGACGTGGAGGTGCCGCGCCCCGACGCGCGCCCGATCGAGCTGCGCCTCTCCCATGGGCCATCCATCACGGGCCTGGTCTACGACGACAACAACCTCGGCGTCCCGGACGTGCCGGTGTTCCTGCACGTGACCCGGCTGTCCGGCGCGGCCAAGCCCCCGCGCGCCACGCTGGCGCGCACCGATGCCGCCGGCCGCTTCCGCTTCTCGCCGCTGCCGGCCGGGCTCTACTCGGTGTCCGCGCTCGAGCCGGACAGCGCCGACGTGGTCCACGACATCGCGCTCGACGGCGGCACGGCCGAGGTGGCCGTGTACGTGGCGCCGCGCCAGCAGGTGGTGGCCGCGGTGCGCGACCCCTGGGGCCGGCCGGTGCGCGACGCGCAGGTGGAGCTGCGCGGCCCCGGAATGGTGGTCACGGAGAGCACCAACGCCGCCGGCCAGGCCCAGCTCCGTTTCATCAAGCCCGGCAGCTACGACCTGCACGTCTCGCGCGACGGCTACGTCGACCTGACCGAACCCCTCGAGCTGCTCAGCGCCTCCGGCGAAGTCGTCCGCTGGTTCACGCTGCAGCCGGAGCCATAGCGGCAAAGGACCGGCGGATCGACGCGTGGCGCTGGTTGGAGCGGTCGGGGGGGCGCGCTCTCGCAAGGGCGCGGCGCTTGCAAGGACGATGGATGGCGGTCTCGACGACCCACGGCAGCCATTGATTGGCGCCGCGCCCTTGAGTTCGCGCGCCCCCCGACCGCACCAACCAGCGCCGTGGAATTCAAAGCATCCCGGGCCTGGCCAGCCGCAACGGCTCCGGCTGGCAGCCTGCCAGTCGGGCGAAGCGCGCGACGCACCGCAGGGCCCCGGTGCGCTCTCACGCGTCGAGCCCTCCCGAGGCGCCGGCGAGGCGCGCCGCGCCCGTGCGAGAGCCCCGCCCCCGACTCCGCCTCGCTGGTGCCCGTGCGTGGCGATTCCATAGAATCCCGCGCCCATCGACCCCCGCCACCGGGAGGAGGACATGCCGGAGCTGCTGTGCGACCCGCGCGAGTGGCACGACGCCCCGATCGTGCACGGCGTGGATCACATCCAGGCGCGCATTCCACAGCGCCACGAGATGTTCCTGCTGCACGGCATCGTGCACCACGACCCCACGATCCGGCTGGCCCTGGGCGTGCACCAGAGCAGGCCCACGGACTTCTGGGTGCGCGGCCACATCCCGGGCCGGCCGCTCATGCCGGGCGTGGTCATGGTCGAGATGGCGGCGCAGCTCAGCGCCTGGCTCTGCTCGTTCGACCTGCCCCTGGAGAAGGGGCAATTCTTCGGGTTCGGCGGCCTCGACCACGTGCGGTTCCGTGGGCCGGTGCAGCCGGGCGACCGCATGCTGCTGGCCGCCCGGATGCTGAGGCTGCGCTCGAACCTCGGCAGCTTCCGCACGCAGGCCTTCGTGCATGACGAGCTGGTGTTCGAGGGCGACGTCATCGGCCTGGTGGTCTGACGCGGAGGCGCCTTGCACCCGATCCTCTTCAAGGTGACTCTGCCCTGGCTGGGCGAGCGGTCGGTGGGCACCTTCGGCGTGATGGTCATGCTGGGCGTCATCGCCGGCAGCCTGTGGCTGGCGCGCGCGCTGCGGCGCCTCGGGATCACGGACAAGGACGCGGCCTCGGACCTGGTGACGCTGGCCGTCGTCACCGGCCTGCTCGGCGCCCGCTGGACCTACCTCGCCATCCACCCTGACGCGCTGCAGTCGCCCATCGACCTCATCGCGCTGTGGAAGGGCGGCATCGTCAGCTACGGCGGCTTCTTCGGCGGCGCCGTGGGTGCCATCTGGTGGGCGCGCAAGCGCCGCGTCCCGATCCCGCGCGTGGGCGACGCGCTCATGCCGGCGCTGTTCCTGGGGCAGGCCTTCGGGCGCGTCGGCTGCTTCCTCGTCGGCGACGACTACGGCAGGCCGTGGAACGGGCCGTGGGCCGTGGCCTTCCCGGCGAAGGAAGGCGGCCTCATCCCGCCGGAGCTGGTGGGCGTGCCGCTGCACCCCAGCCAGCTGTACCTCTCGCTCATGGACCTGCTCATCTTCCTGATCACGGCGCGGGTCTTCGCACGACGGCGCTGGGACGGGCAGGTGCTGGTGCTCACCATGGCGCTCTACGCGGTGGGCCGCTTCCTCATCGAGTTCACGCGCGGCGACGACGCGGCGCGTGGCTTCTTCGGCGCGCTCTCCACGGCCCAGTGGTGGTCGGTGGTCACGGCGGCGCTGGCGCTCGTGCTGCTGCTGCGGTTCCGGCTGCGCGGGCCGGCGGGCGGTGCCACGTGAGCATCGTCGCCGGCATCGACGAGGCCGGCTACGGCCCGTGGCTCGGGCCGCTGGTGGTGGCCGCCGCGGCCTTCCGGCTGGAGGACGGCGCGCGCGAGGCCGCGCTCCACCGCCTGGTCGCGCTCAAGGACGGCGGCGGCGGCCTGCCCATCGACGACAGCAAGAAGGTGTGGACCGGCCCGCGCTGCATGCCGGTGCTGGAGACCACGGTGCTGGGCCACGTGATCCTGGGCCGGGGCCTCCTGCCCCTGCGCGTGTCCACGCTGCTGGACGGCGCGGTGGATTTCTCGGCCGAGGAGGTGGAGGAGCTGCCGTGGTACGCAGGCCGCCTGCTCTCCCTGCGCCTGCCGCGACGTGCCGACGTGGGGCAGCTGCTCGCGCGCGCCGAGCGCCAGGCCGAGCTGCTGGCCGACCGCGGCCTGTCCGTGGCGGGCGTGTTCCTCGCGCCCGTGCCCGAGCCGCGCTTCAACCAGGCCACGCGCCACCACGGCACCAAGGCCTGGCCGCTGTTCCTGGCGGCGGCGCGGCTGGTCGAGACGCTCATGCAGCGCTTCCCGAAGGACGAGCTGGTGATCCACGTGGACCGCCAGGGCGGCCGCATCCACTACGGCGAGCTCCTGCAGGGCTTCTTCCCCCTGGCGCCGCTGCGCGTGCTGCGCGAGCGGCCGATCGAGTCCATCTACAGCTTCGACTTCCCCGACCGCCCGCCGGTGCTGGTGCACGTGCACGTGGAGGCCGACGCCAGCAAGGCGCCCGTCGCGCTGGCCTCGCTGGCCGCCAAGTGCGTGCGCGAGCTGTTCATGGAGAGCCTGAACGGCTGGTTCGCCGAGCGCATCCCGGGCGTGCGCCCCACCGCGGGCTATCACGCCGACGCGCACCGCTTCCTGCGCGACGTGGCCGCCGTGCCGGAGCACGTGGCGCCGCGCGGGCGGCTCGTGCGCATCCGGTGAGCCGGCCGTGACCGAGACCGTCCCGCGCTTCGCCCGACAGGAGCGCCTGCCCCAGGTGGGCACCGCCGGCCAGTCGCGCCTGCTCGCCGCGCGCGTGGCGCTGCTGGGCGTGGGCGCCACCGGCAGCCACCTGGCCGAGACGCTCGGCCGCGCGGGCGTGGGCGCCGGCGCCGGCGGCTGGTTGCGGCTCATCGACCGCGACGTGGTCGAGGAGAGCAACCTGCCGCGCCAGCAGCTCTTCGTCGACGACGACGCCGCGCAGGTGCGGCCCAAGGCCGAGGCCGCCGCCGCCGCGCTGCGCCGCATCGATCCGGCCCTGAACGTGGAGCCGCGCGTGGAGGACGTGACCGCCGACAACGTGGCGCGCCTGCTCGACGGCGCCTTGCTCGTGCTCGACGGCACGGACAACTTCCCCACGCGCTTCCTGCTCAACGACGCGTGCGTCTCGCGCGGCCTGCCCTGGATCTACTGCGGCGTCGTCGGCACCGAGGGCCAGGCGCTGGCCATCCTGCCCGGCGGCCCCTGCCTGCGCTGCTACGTGCCCGAGCCGCCACCGCCCGGCAGCCTGCCCACCTGCGACACGGCCGGCGTGCTGGGCAGCGTGGTGGGCACCATCGCCTCGTACGCCGCCACGCTCGCGCTGCGCGTGCTGCTCGGCGCGCCGACGGCGGACGAGCCCGGCACGGCGCACGTCGCGGCGCTGGACGGCTGGCAGGGCGAGCTGCGCCGCCTCCGCCTGCGCCGCGATCCGCGCTGCCCGTGCTGCGGCGGCGGGCAGTTCCCGTTCCTGCGCGCCGCCGCGGCGGCCGAGGCCACCGAGCTGTGCG